>ENA-OZLF01000002-OZLF01000002.1-human-gut-metagenome-genome-assembly--contig:-NODE-2-length-145280-cov-47.108742_pt1 | contig 145280 bp, 151 predicted proteins | sample MGYA00243860_ERZ653785 | MGnify/ENA primary metagenome ERZ653785 (study PRJEB26926, sample SAMN06164580) | human gut metagenome | biome: ENVO:00009003; feature: ENVO:2100002; material: ENVO:00002003...
TGTGCTAAGTTGCTAAAACATAATCAAAAACGAGAACATGGAACTGGACACCCTAGCTGTTTCATCAACGCATAAATAGTATCTGTGGAGTTGCAAAAGAGGAAACATGTTTTGTCTTCTATCTTAGCTAAAACCTCTTTTGTAGACTGTAGTAAATTGTTTGTTACCCACAGGTTGATGTCTCGTTTATAATCAAAGGTTGGCTTAATCTTAATAATCTGAAAACCTTGCTCTTCAAACCGAGGGTCATTAATCTCGATTGGTGTTGCAGAAACCATAGCCTTATATTGGCATTGGAAGAAAAAGTCCATAGGTAAACTTATGCTATTCCGATAGTCTGCATCTTTAACTAGCTTGTGACATTCGTCATATAATAGGAAGCAATTAAACCTAATATCGTAATCAACTTCCTCAAATGCAGATTTGACCTTTGGAAAACTTTCTGGAGTCGTGAGTATCTTAATATATTTATTGCTATTCTTTCCTGTGTGCTTGCTGTTGTATTCAAATGTCTTTTCAATGTAATTAACTATATCATCTGAATAAATTCCCTCATGCACAGGAAATAAATTGTCACCTTTATGTTTTGAGTCATTGTATTTACCAACGATTACAGGCTTGTTTGGCTCTATAATTATTGAGTGACGTTTTGCTTTTATCTCACCATAAGTAGCTCCGAGTCCTGTTAAGGTCTTACATAATATTGTATTTGTCGGAATCTCCTTTAAAACCTCTGTAAGGTATTGAATCTTACCATTGGATTTTTTCTTAATTTCAATTTCTGCAATATTCATTTTTTGTGCTTTTAAGGACATGCAATTTAATAAGTTGCCCTTGTTTAGATAATAATCTAAATGATTACTTGTTTTTTTTCACGCAAGTAATTTAATAAATCATCTGTTCTTTCTACTCTAAATATGATTTTTCCTTTAGAGAGTGGCAGCATTGCCGATAGAAATTTAGGTTGTGTTCGGAATAGGGGAGCGTATTGAAGTGCCTTCCCTGCATTCACGAACATCTTGAAAATTTCCATTTGAAAATCTGAGTTTGCTTCTAGTGGCTCTGTAGCTGTGGGGTTAATGTCAAAATCCACAAAAATGCCATTTTGTAGATAGTTGATTAAACCGTGCAAGGAGCTATCTTGAAGCTCATATTTAAAACCTGCAACATAGCGAGATTCTATCCACGCACAAGGCTTGTTATCTTTACTCGTGAAAAATTTGATGGTCAAATTTTCTCCACGGTTCATTAACGCACGTAGAGTGTTATAAGCACCTACGTTATCGTATCGTTGAATAGATGGCGTGCTATCCAACGAGAAATTGAAATTATTCATAATTTCTGTGTAATTAAAATTAATAATTCCTGTCTCAATAAGTCAAAGAACACTCTTGCTAGTTTGAAACTTAGCAGTCCATCCCTCCACTTAAATAGATTTCTCTATCGAAGTATTGAAATGGGCTGCAAAGATAATAATTATTTTTGACCGAGCAAAGTTTAAAAAGATTTTTTCCACATTATGCTCTCTTTTTTTCGTATCTTTGATTAAATCTTTGTTATTTAGTCCCAAAAACGTATTTTACGACCTTAGCATTAGCTTTATTCTCGTTCTGAAAGTCTCGCTCGATATAAATGTCGGTCACTCTCATAGACTCATCAACGTGGTTGAGTGCTGCATGGACTGTGAATTTATCTATGCCAACTTTATTGATGGCTAATGTTGCCCATGAATGTCTTGCAGCGTAAAACTCCAAATCATCTATAGCTAATTCTGAGCCAATTTCTTTCAAGCCTCGATTTATCGCCTTATTGAAGCCTTTGTCGTTTGCGTAATATTGATAGAAGTTGAAGACTCGTTTGCCAGATTTGTCTCTGTACTTCTCAATCAAAGGTTTCAGCATTGGAGGAACATTAACCACCATTTTCGCCTTGTCATTTCTACGTGCTTTGGTCTTGGTTCTGTAGTATGTCAGCTTACCATCTTTGTAATCTGTCACGTTATAAAGGTCAACAGAGTTCATGCCGATTAGCCCAAAGGATAAGATAAAGCAATCTTTAGCTAGGTCGTATCTGCATGTCCCCTTGATGCCTTTGCTTGTATTCCTATATGGAAGAGCATAAATCTTCTTGATAGTGGTTTTATCAAGTGCTCTCTTTCGGGTTGCCTCCTGTTTCGGAATCTTGAAATTGTCGAAAGGGGATGATGGAATAAGTATCAAACCATTGTCGTAGTTGTTGTATTCCTTCTGTGCCTCCTTAAATAGGTGTCGTAAACTGCCTAAATATAAAGACATCATTCTGTTAGATGGAACACGCTTCCCTGCTTTCTCCAACTTCTCTATTTTAGCTTCTCTACATTTCTTTATATAATCAGTATATCCTGTGATAAAGGATAAATTGATTTCTGAAATGTTGAGGCTGTCACGTCCAATAAATGAAGTGAGTGAGTTGAGAACGGTCTTGTAATTGTTTGCTCCTTTTATGGTAGCCTTAGCTATCCACTTTCTGGAAAAGTCGATAAAGTCAATCTCCTTGTCTTTCATATCCTCAAACTTTAGGTGCTTGAAAATATCATCAAGAGAATAGCTGTTTAAATCAACCTGCATTTCATTGCACTTGTTCTTGTACCCTTGTACTAAGTTCTCAATCTCCTTGTAAATCTTGGTCGTTTTCTTGAAATCTCCAGATTTAGTTAAGTCTTTTGGAGAAACGAAAAGACTAGATGATAGTCTCTTCACCTTACGATTGAGCGTAAAGCGTATCTTTACATTGTAAGTACCATTTGCTTTAAGCTCTCCTTTTTTAATTTCTGCTTTGATTGTCAGCATGTTACGTTTAAATTAATTAGTCAACAATCAGTCAACAATGTAGCAAATAAAGAGGAAAAGCTCTGGTGATTGTATTTCTTAATCCAGAAAGGTCTAGAAACAAAAATAGGTTAAGTATCTAATATTCAGATGCTTAACCTTGTGGACCAGCTAGGGCTTGAACCTAGGACCTCCAGATTATGAGTCTGTTGCTCTAACCAACTGAGCTACAAGTCCAAATATGGGCAATTTTCACTGGTTATATTTAAACCATTCCATTGTCTCCTACTATCTAACGTTCTTTTTCTTTCTAACCCAAATGATTAATTTTAAGGTAATTACGCTATTTAATAGAGTTGTAGGGAGTTGTTTGGTACCCATTTGTGATTTTATACAGACTTGAACTGTTATGTAGGCCTCTAACCTAATAAATCTCGGGGACGGTATAAACCGCCCCCTTGAAATGCAACTTAATTAAATTTTTCCGTCCAATACGATATAAAATATATAATACTGGAGATCAAGATTATTATCAACATAACAATTACTACTACCAACGAAAAATCGCTTATGTTAGTTATATTCGTTATGTTTGACAATAAGTCAAAAAGAGGGAATGCCGAAATAATTATTAACGCTATTGATACAAATAGCTCTCCATATTCTTTTCTCATAGGTATAATGCTATTTGTGATATCTCTTCATAATTGTCTTCACTGACAAACCATGAATCGTTATCTGTTGTTAAATAACTCTTTCTTGATCCCAAATCTACATCACTTAATGATAATACACACATATCATCAGGATTTGCAGATTTATAATCTTTTAACTCTACGTTTTCATCACTACAATGCGATTTAAGCCTACGCAATGATGAGTGATGCCGCCTAACTTCTAATTCTTCGTCAGACATTTGTCCATTTGCTCTACGTTTTGCCATAATTAAGGACTAATAAAAATTATTCCGTCTTCAATGCATGATGGTGATTCTTCGTTCAAATCCTTTGAGTCGTTTACTTTTGGACAAGAGAAAGGATTGTCAAAGATACACCCATTGCAATTGTATTGACGTTTAGCCCTAACAATAATGCCATTTATTTTGTAGATTCTGCCAGGACTAAGTTTTTTACTCATAGTTCACCTATTAATTGAAGCTTGTACATTGGTTGCTTAACTGGAACCATTTCGTATCCTTTACGAATTTCATCAACCTTTCGTAATACTCTAGATATTTTTCCAAGTTGATATACTCTATGTATGGTCTCACCCTTGGTGTAAGCTAGTATAAAACATACAAATCTTGATGGATTAGCATATAGCTTATCATATACAGGTGATACGCTATGATAGAATGCACCAACACCTTTCGTTGCGTCGATTTTATCCATATCATCTTTACTAATCATAATCTTTGTTGTCTTTCCTTCTTTTCTCAGGCGTTCTGACCTATCTACATAGTTTTTTCCAGTTGATATGTCTCTGACAGCTACGAATTTGCCGCCAGTGTAACATGTTACAACCATTAAACCACCTACCATTGTGCCACTAGGCAATACTCGGCGTACTACGTCTCCTTTACTAAACTTCATTTGTGTACAAATTTGATTTTGTATCGAACAATTGATGTTATTACACCATTTCTTAACCTAATGCCAAGTGTAGGCTCGAGAGAGAATTGCTTGCATGTGCTAATATAGTCTACAACACTCTTTGAGATTGGAATAATCTCTGAGAATCCTGCTGACTTATCAACATATACAGCTAGATACTTAACGGTTTTACCGTTAACACTCGGTTTCTGTACTATTTGTTTAATACATTCAACCTTGCAAACCATTGTGTCAATTGCAGCTTTTTGCTGTGCATGACACTTCGAAGTCAATAACAATAACATTATTATTATGACTATCGCTATCAGTGGGCCAGGACTTTGATTTTCCGGCTTTTCGTACAATTTTACACCCATATTAAAAACCGTTTGTAATTCTACAAATACATCATTTTTCCGTCGTTCTGAATAGTAACATTCAACATAAGATTAATGAATTGTTATGAATTTAACACTTGTCTTGCCAGCTCCTGGAACATTTGAATGTTTGTTGTTAATATAACTATTCAAAGTATTTTCCAAAGATTTGGCATTACATTTACTTAATCCAGAAGAGAGGATCATTGTAGATCCTCCCTCCTTAGCAACTACCTTGTAATTAAGGTATTCAGCATCAGGCTTCCCTTTTGCTGACTGTGGCTTAACTGCTTGGTTATGCGTTTGCTTGTGCTTCTTCTGATTCATCATCTGTGCAAATGAATGGTTTACAATCCAGACCAATGGCCTTAATTACATTAGGCTCACTGAGTTTGTCTTCTGTGACTTTGCTAATTCCTTTAGCGATAAATGCAAGATATCTTAAGTCATTAATGCTGTTGAACTTACCATCAACTTCAACTGTCACCTTAATGGTCTGTTCCTCTGTTACGGCGTCCAGTTCAACGTTAATAGATCTCAAGATTGGAATGTGTTTCTTGAACTTAGTCTCCACATAACTAGGAGCATCCAAATCAACATGATCTGGAGACAGTGTACGAGATACTGTTACAACTGTTTTGTTACTGTCAGCAAAAACTTCTGACCCAAGCTTTGGGTATCCTTCACCCAACAATTTTTCGATAATGTTCATAATTTTGATAATTAAACATTGTTTATTTTTGTGTAAGACTTACCGCTTACACTCGGTATAAAAAGTGTTCCATCTGTAATTCGGTTTCCCTTTGGAGGCTTTGGACTCCCTACGGCTACATTAAACACTTAGGGTTGATGCAACTCAACCCTTATGTTTTAAATTGGTTTTAGATATAAATTTATTGGTAGTTCGTTGCAAAACATGTATATGTTACAATTGCGATACCAACAAATTAAACAATCTTCACTACATAGTTCTCTTACGATTCTAAATACACAATTGTCTATTGTGACTAATTGTCCTGGCTTATATCTATTACGAGTACCAGATGTCTTCCGTATGTTCTTCTTTTTCGAATTCGTTCATACTACTTTACAATTAGTTCATCTACTTTAGACTTAGCTTCCAAATAATCAGCACCATAATCTGTCTCAAGATCTGTATCCATGAGGTCAAGATTATGTGTTCCATCGAGAGAGTCTAAAAGCGTCTCAGTGCATTTATAATACTCTTCGTACGCCTTTACTTTTTTCTCTGCTCTGTTATTGCTACCTTTTACAGCATTAATACCAAAGCAGGCACCAACAATGACACCAATAACTGCTCCAATAAAGAACAGATTCAATTGGTCCATAAAAGAATGTTTCTTATCTTCCATATCTATATATATTTTGATTTAATCTATAAAAATGGTATATCTATCCTCACGAACCGATATACCTGCATGGAAATAAAACCTGTTGATAACTAAAAAATGATTTAATAAAGGTGTAGTGGCTACTGGACTCGAACCGTCGCTATGTTTGCGCTTTTATAGCCAAGTACGATACCCATATAATGAATTCGTACATAGTATACCCTCTTACTTCAGTAAGTGTATAATAACCACTATCCGTCTCTCCGGATTGTCATGGAGAACTAAAACCACTTTCGCACCCCTTGCAAGTAGGCTGACTACCTTAGTTCTCCAGTATACATGTAATACTTAAACCCTCTGTGTCATACAACCAACATTCCTAAAGCTTTGCAAGTACTATAGGCATGATTGTAGTGCATGGGCTTGGGACCATGACTGCCACATTACTCCTACGATTTATCACGTTAGCGTAGGCGCTCCGTCATCCTTGTTTGTATACCGCATGAGATAACGGTTAAATACAACTATCTTCACAGACCATTGTATTTAGGGGATAAAATGCTTATGAATAATGAATATCAGACTACACTATGATGCAATGTGTAGTTTCGTCTAGGTCTCATCAGTGATTATGTTAGACTCTCCCTAGCTGAGTTTAAATTAAAAATGTACCACTATCTTCACAGACTATGGTACACGAAACAAAATCTACTGCCACACTTGGCAAAAACTCTTAGATTTGCAATCAATGTATATGGAATCTTAGCGCTTTTATTTGTCTTTCTAAATACCAAATTACCATTCTGCACTCTGATATAAAACAGCTTTGAATTCCATCATTTATCTTTCCGTTCTCTATTATTGCTTTCATATTGATTATGTTTTGTTAATAACGCTATATATTAAAACAGCCTATTTGAGCTGTTACCTAGAATTTCTTTAAAAAAGGGAGTGGGAGATTGTTCCACCAATCCCACCCCTTTTAGTCATCCGTTGAATAATCGAAATTGTCGTCTATCATATCGGCTAAACGTGTTTTTAACTTTCTTAATTCTGCGGCTTCATCGTCTACGTTGCCGAGGTAAGTATTAGCAAGCGAGCTATACGTGTGTTCTCCGTCAGTTATTGACTTCTCCTTTCCATCAGTCAATTCACTAATTGTATAGTCAAACGTACTAAAGCGCGCCTTTTTACCTACAAACTTTTTACTCAACTCCTCAAGTGCTTTGTCTTGCTCTTTCTCCGTGTGTTTGCCACCTTCTAGCACCCTGTCAAAATTTAAGATACACGAATAGGTCTTGCCAACAACGCAACCGGAATCCGCAAACTCAGATAATGAAATAACATCATTATCCTTGTTATCGTCAGAATCGACAACGGAATAAGTTATGCGAAGAGCGACTCTAAAAGTTTCATTATCCTCATTAAATGAGTACAACTTTTCATTGAGTGATAAGCTGTTAATAACAGCAATTTCATTAATTTTTTTCATTGTGCTTTGAGTTTTAAATGTGAATAAATTGTGTTTTGTCTTGGGGGGGATACCCCAATCCGAAAGTATATACCGGGGTGTGATTCATTGCTGTTTCTCATTTTCATACATACACAACAGTTTTAAAAATTAAAAAAAATAAAATATTCGGCAAGCTCAATAAAAAAAGCCGAGGCGTAAACCCCGGCTATTCTCATGCTTTCTTAAACTTATCTATAAAGTCTGTTATTTCTCTCATATATACATATATCTAATATCATTTTAGTTATCTCGGGACAGTCCGAGGACATCTTTACCATCTATTCTGCTATCCCCGAATACTTCTATAAATTTGTAGAACTCTCCTTTTTCATCAAGCTGCAGTGCTAATTGTAGTATCTGTCTCGTTGGAGTAGATTCCTCCCCCAAGTTCTCAAGCTCTTTCAGGAGTATCTGGTACGCATCCCTCTGTGCTGGATCCATCTTCTCTTGCCTCTTCATCTTTTATGTTGTTGGAGGAGTCGTTAGACTCCGTAATGTTTATATATTTTAAAGCGTTTATAACCTCAGCTTTGGTAGTCTTTGTCTTTACATACTCGTTTATTTTATTGACTATTTCATTCTTGTGTGGATTTCCCTTTGTTTCATACATGTGCATGAGTACGGACATGCTATTAGTATGCTCAGTACGCTTTGTTTCGTCTTTTGCTAGCTCATCTACAAGGTTTTCTAGTTCTTCAATGGTATAGTCATCCAATCTTCCGGAAACACTATCCACTGATCTAATAAGTTTTCCATCTTTATCGTACAAATTGCTATATTTACTAATCTTTCCCATTATTTTTACTATCTTTAAGTATTATCCAACATGTGGTAGTAGCTACTATTGGAAGTATTAAAAACATGAATATTATATCAAATGGACTCATCTTTATCTGGTTCGTAAAATCCTAATCTTCTACCGTTTCTCTCGGCTTTCTGTATTATTTCTGCCGCTCTTAAATATTCTTTATCTTTTGCCATTTTGCTCAGCATGGGCTACGTATTTTGTGCACTTTTCCTCTACAATTTCACCATCGTCGTTATGTATTAAGTGAGTATATTTTGCTTTTGATCTGTTGTATTTAAACATTCTAAACGCTTTGTCTCGCTCCTATTTATCGTCATATCTATGTATATATTTCATCATTTGAGTAGCATTTACAGATCCTGCTACTCCTAGATTACATAGGTTTTTGATAAAGCCCATAGCTCCATCTTCGCCGAATTTATGCTTTAGCATACTATATTCTTTAAGGCTCTTCTAGAACCATTGATTATCAAGATCGTATATTGGTTCCTATTCTACAATGTATGCTATATTTACTGGTACTCCATGTATAAAGAAATATTTACACTATTCTGTACACGGTTTATTCTAGTATTGTAGAGATAAGAAGTCGGCATAATATAGTACAGCACTCATCTCAAACTAGTTCATCGTTTATTTGCTGTTTTGTTTACACACTCTGTAAAGTACCCAATTAAGTACGCGAATACCTCATTTGTATCATCAGAGAGCTTTATATGGCATGCCTCAAGTATATCTACAGCTGCATGAAATGACTCATGAGCAAACGTGTTTACATCATTATCACTATTCCAAATTTTATTTACTACTATGATTTCGCAATCTTCGTCTGTTGATTTATCATATGCACCTCTAACAGTGTAGGCTGTATAATCTGCCCATTCGCCATCATATATAGATGATTCATCTTGTCTAAACGCAAATCTTTTATCCATCACAGACTTATCCGGGTTAATTATAACGAATAAGCTAAATCCGTATACTGTCTTATATTCGTCTATTATACACTTTTTCTTCTTATCCATACTATTCTTATTAGTCTTACAATTATTATTAAGCTTATATAGCTCTACTATAGTTGTATAGTCTTACATACTGTAATAGCTGTACTACTAAAGTAGATCTCCTAAAGAGAATATATAAGAGAAAGGGTTCTAGCTGGCTACCCCCCCCTACTATCCCCCTAACGTAAAAAAGCTAAAAAAGTTGCATATTTGCAAGAAAAATGCTATTTTTACAAAATTTATACCATATTTGCAACCTTTTTGAAAATTATTTCGTTATGGCAGCGTAAAACAATAAAAGCAATTGGATATGACAAAGATTTTAAAGGTTATTAAGCCTTTCTTCGTAATGGAGAATGGTGATACATTTGAGTACAACGCTGATACAGATTAGTACGAAAGTGTATATAACGAAGAGCATAATAGCTCAAACGAAGACAATTCAACGGTTGTTTCTTCTTACAATTCTGTTTATAGAATCTCAAAGGAATATGCAAAGATGCTTCTTGATAATGGATACGTTGAGGAAGTTGATGATAAAAAGAGATTCGTAAATATCTTTGACGAGATCAACAATAAGCTCTCAGAATACAACAATGAGCTTTGTGCTCTTAAGTCAAAAGCTGATGAGAACACACCTCAGTGTTTGCTTGTTGAGAAGGAGACAGTATTGAGAAACATGATTAAATTACTTGAGTACCTTAAAGGATTGAAGAAGTAATATGGATGAGAAGATGATAGATCAGACCCAGTTGGCAGAGGACTTGAGCTCAAAAATAAAGTATGAGTTCAGACAGATGTTCTTGGTAAAGCCGCTTGAGCCTGTTAAAGTTAAGAAGAAGATCTCCGAACCTGTGGTTAAGGACACTAAGCCTAAGAAGGATAAGGATGGAATCGAGGCAGTTGATTATGATGAGGTAAAGACAGAGATAAAAGAAGTTGATTCAGATTTCTCTAGAGCTGTAGTACTTAAGTTGCCATATGAGTACACGCACCCATATGATGATGAGAAAATACAGCAGATGCCTATCAAGGTTGGTGATATCGTTATATATAGATCATCTAGAGGTGCTATGTATTTCGATTTGCTTAAGGACTCTCAACTTGTATCGCTTTACGATATTGTAGCAACTGAAATAGTAGAGAAGTGATGAATATAGATAAAGTTTGTAAATAGATTGGACGTACATTGAACGATGACCCAGAGCTAGTAAAACAAATAGTTATGCACTAGTTTTAGTTCGTAGTTGATGTTATGAAAGATCAAGATGATACTAGAGACGTATTAATAAACAAACTATTTAGATTCAAACTTAAAAATAGATTTAAAGATAATAAAAATAAACCATTAAGCCCATATGAAAAAGATAATAAACATTGATCGCAAGCCTATTATTGTTGATACAGATGCAGCTGAGGTTTAGGCGATTAATAGATCTGCAAGAGGTATCGATGATGTTTACGTTATTCCAGAAGATGCTAATATTGAGTGGACATCAAAGTTTTTCCCTAACAAAACTATCTGTGCAGATGTAAAGAAAGATGATATTCTTATCACATTCTACGACAAAGATCTTGGCACAGATTTTGTAATAATTAAGTCTGAAGATTGGTTAAAGGCTCTAAATAACGCTAAAACTGCTGATCAAAAACGAAAAGAAGAGTGGGCAGCAAAGCAGAAGGAGAGCGCACATGTGAATGCTGCTTGCGACGATTGTGGAGACTATTGTGGACAATGTTAATATTTAAGTTATGAAGAAAGCTATTAAAAAGACAGTTAAGGTAAAAAGACCTAAGTATATAATCTCTATGCTGGATGTTGCTAACACAAACGATGTTACAGCGTATTTCATTAGCAAGAAGATTTCGGCAGGTATGAAAGTTACTGATTGTGACTATTATACAGTTATATCAATCCTTACAGATGCTTTGCTCGATGAGCTTTTTCCAGAGAACCTCTCAGCCGTAGTAAATGATGGCGGAGTTTATAGAAGATGTAAGGCATTCAGAGCCGAAGAGAAGGTCAAGAAGCCTTGGTATAAACGTTTATGGAATTGGATTACTCGTATTAAGTAATCACCTTTAGAGTCTATTAGTCAAACGGTAAAGACGACCCGATACAAAGGGAATAGTTAGCAGGTTCGACTCCTGCATAGACTCCAACACATAACTTTTTGAATTAAATTTTATAGTTTAATAAAGTGGCATCCCTGTGTGTACACTATAAACAAAAAGCTACCATGGTAAGCTGACACAGGGACCCAATACTGGTTATAAGTCCAGATAAAACTTATAAGAGTCAAAGAAAACGGGCGGGATACAGAAAGGATGCGAAATCATTTAGTTGACAACGAACGCTGAGAGGTTGTCGCCATTTCTGAAATCTCTATAAACTGGGATATCCTGGTGAAACAAAAGCTTTCTGCCCTAGCAGCGCTCGGAGCTGCAGGATCCAAATGGCGCTAATACTGGTTCTGCGTAACTCCAGATAAAAGTTACGTGCTTATTGCCCTATGGTGTAACGGCAGCACAGGAGTCTCTAAAACTCTTAGTCTGGGTTCGAATCCTAGTGGGGTAACAATAAAAAATAATATTTGAATACTATGGAGTTGAAATTTAAGAGACTTGAGGATAACGCTATCCTCCCTATTCGTGGCACAAAAGGTGCTGCAGGAATTGATTTGACTTGCACTAAGATTGAAACAGCTCTTAATGAAGCAAATCAGCTAATGTTGGTTTACCATACAGGATTGGCAGTTGAAATTCCTGCCGGATATGTTGGTTTACTTATACCACGCTCTAGTATTTGGAAAAAGTCATTATGGCTTACTGATAATGTCGGTGTTATCGACAGTGATTATAGAGGCGAGATTGTAGCATTCATGAAGGCTACAACAGATACAATTCCTGCTGTTTACAAGCAGGGCGAACGCTTCTGTCAGTTAGTCATCGTTCCTATACCAGAGTATACAATCACAGAGGTTTCTGAGCTTTCGTCAACAGAGAGAGGCGATGGCGGATTTGGTTCTACTGGCACAGGACACGAAAACGAATCTAGCGCAGCTACGGGAACTCAGTCACAGCTTAAGGAACAGGTTGAGTCCGTACCAGAGTCAGCGGCGGCACAAGAAGGTGCTGAGGTAAGCGAAGGATAGGCCTAATTCGCTTACATAAAGGGGATTACCGAAAGGTAGTTCCCTTTTACTGTTTAAACACATTAATGCATTAATTATGATTTAGGAAAAAGATTTTTTATATAGAGTTCCAGTAAAGAATGCACTCGTAACAGCACCTGGTAAGTAGGTCAGAAATCCAGAAATATTGGTTGATCTTGAAGGTGGGGAATTTATGCATGGAGACATACTGGATGCAAACTCTACAAATAAACTTATTGATCAGTCTGTAAAAGATGCTATAGACAATGGCATTGAAAATGATAATTATGTTACAAAGGATTTACTTGAAGCTGAAACAAGTGCTCGTACAAAGAGTGATGAAGACTTAAATGCTAAGATTAAGGCAGAGCAGACTAGAGCAGAAGGTAAAGAGAAAGAGATATCAGATAAGCTTGCAATAGTTGATGGTGATTCAAACACAGAAGGATCATTTAGAAAAGCTATTGCCGATGTGATTGCTGCTGCCCCAGAAGACCTTGATACGCTTAAAGAGATTGCTGACAAACTTGCTGGTAACGATGACTTATATACAGCATTAAATCAGGCTATTAAAGAAAAGGCTGATGCGTCTGCGCTTGTGAATAGTCTTAATACTGTGAATGATAGCATTTCCAGTTTGAGAGTAGGCCTGTCGAAAAAATAGAATAAAATCACAGTTAATAGTGTTGATATTACAGATATAGAAACAGCTGATATCACAAAACTAAGAACTATTGTAATAAATCTTATAGATGCACTTAGTACAAGTGGTCTAATTAGAACAAATTCAAATCTTGAATAAAGCTAGGTCTTAATGAAAGCATGACGGGGTTCGCTACCCCGCCTAGCACAATCCGTACCATTTCTTTGATACGCATAGTTACGACACATTTTAAATGTGACCAGCGTAACTTTATTATCTCCTAGGTGGAATATACTAGGACTCGCGTAGTAGTACGCTTTTAGATTAAACGGGACTAGGATTATTCCAGTCCTAGTTCCATATTGTTTTACTATAAAACTTGTTAATTATGGATACGATCGAGAAAGTTTATTGTACAGGACACGACAATAACGACGCTTTAGTATCCGCTTTGGCTTCTAAGAATAACTGTGATCCAATGGCTATGGCAGCCATGATGAACTAGAATGATTACATGAACAACCCATTTGCTTACCTTATCTGGATGATATTCGCTATGCGTATGTGGAACAACAACGATGATCACCAGGGCAATGCAATTCAGAGTCAGCTCGACGCAATGCGTTCACAGATCGCTGATAATCAGAATAGTTCATTGGTAATGGATGCCATAAGAGGCAACGCTAATGCAATTACTCAGTTAGCCTCTAACCTGAACTGTGACTTCAACGCACTGAATAATGCTATTTGCTGCGTTAGATCCGGTATTCAGGAAGTAGCAGGTAATGTAAACTTCTCTGCAGAACGCGTTATCAACGCTATAAATCTCGGAGACGCTAACCTTACATCTGCATTGCAGAACTGCTGCTGCCAGACACAATAGAACATTATCAAGATGGGCTACGAGAATCAACTTGGGCAGAAGGATATCGTTAACCAGATGCAGACAGGTTTCAGCTAGACAAACTCAGGTTTGGAGAGAGCTGCAAGTAACCTTGGTTTCCAGATGAGTTAGATAGCTTGCGATCTTAAGACGAACGCAAATGCTAATACTCAGCGAATAGTAGATGTTTTAAACAATCATTGGCAGTCAGATTTACAGTAGAGATACAATGACGCACGCCTTGAATTGTCACAGCAGAAGTAGAATGCTACTTTGATTGCTGCGCTTAAGACAACTGCTGCAGCTTAATAAGCTTAATTTATGTGAGGGCTCCTTCGGTAGCCTTTACATATAAAGATAAGGCTTATGGCATTTAAAGATGTAAAACAAAACTATTCAGTATATATACTGAATAAACAGGATATAACCATTACCGATGGCAAGGTTATATCAGTTGGATTTCCACATTTAGACTTGAATACAAAGCCAACAATGGGTTAGTCGCAAATGGTTGTAGATGTAACTATAGAGGCTAACTCTAAGACTGCAACATATTCAATCCCAGAGAACTTATCTGTTACATATGCAGGAGATGTAGTATTGTCTACAGATAAGTAGGGCCTTATGGCTGAAGTAGAGCAGATGAAGAATACTGCTGAAAAGATACTTGAGTCAGTTCCTAAACAGAAGGAAGTGGTAGATAAGACGACGGTATTGTTGTCTGAGCTTAATCCTGTCTATAAGGAGAAAAAGGAGACTGAATAGAGATTTTCAAAGATAGAGGAATCTATAAGTAGAATGGAATCAACTGTTAATAACTTTATTAATTCTTTTAACCATGCACAAGGTAATAGTAATACGGCACAGTGATGATGATAACCAGAATTCTAAATATGTTGCAAATCTTTAGAAAAACGAAGATGGCAGCTATTCCGCTAGTGTTGGAGTTGTAAAGGAAGATGGGTATAATGACTATGTTAGTAAACATGGCTTACACTTTACAAAAGCTTTACAGGAGTACGCTAGTAAATAGATGGTTAATTCAAATAATTAGGAACATACATGGACTTCTGAGTAGGTTCAAAATGTATGTAATGTACTTAATCTTAAAATTCCAAATACTTCTACAATAGAAGATGTAACTTATACTGCGAATATGGCTTATGCTGATTTTTATCCAGAACTACTTAATGAGCACCAGTGTATAAAATATGCTGCAGCTGTAGCTAATGATAAAGATGGATATACAGGAATTCAGTTTTGTAGATGGGTGGCAGACGTTGTAGGAAAGAAGGAAAATATAGATTGGGATAAATTCAAATAATCTTTAACTGTGGCGTTTTAGACGTGGTCTTCGATGACACCACAGTACAATAATTGTTAACAATTTAAACGAATTAATATGATTAATTTTTGCGTAGAACCAAAAAAGCCTTGTCGCAAAAATCCAATCGGAGAATTAGATTTTAAAATAGACAAGTGTTATTCGTCAATATATTCTAGATTGTGCTGCCATGAAAATGATTCTGTCTCACATATATCTTAGGAAGAAAGAGATAAATGGAATGGAAAGGCTAGCAATTCTGCTTTACTAGATCTTCAAAATCAGCTAAACGAAATAGCTGGAGACGGAGATAACTCTATAAAGAAAGAGATATTGATAGAAGTGTCTAGGCAGATAGCAGGTGCTATTACTGATTTAAATATTGAAGAGTATGCTAAAAAGAAATATGTTGATGACGCTATTAGTAATATTGACTTTGATTAGTATGTTACAAAAGAGAATGCCGATTCTACGTATTTAAACAAGGCTGACTATATAAAATTTGATCCCACTAACTATTATACTATAGCTTAGATATAGAAGATAATCGAAGACTCTACTATAGGGAAAGATTATCCTATAGAGAACTTTACATTGGAACACAATGAGCTTATTCTTACATAGAAGAATGGTGGTTAGTTTAGAGTTGCTTTATCTGGAAATAGATCTGATGGGGGATTAGATACCGATTATGTATAGCAGTAGCTTTTAAATTATATTAAAAAGAACACATTATCAACATTGTTAATAAATGATAAGGTGTACTCTCTTGAAAGTGGGCGCCCCATAAAAATACCTACTAGCAGTGCTGGCCCAAATATAGATTATAATAAATTTGGATATAATAAATCTTATTTCAAAGAACAACTAAGCATTTCAGCAGCACCTAGTAAGCCAAGTGCAAATAAACCTCCGCAGGATGGTTCTGGATGGATAGAAACCACTCCAAATTACAGACCAGGATATTACATATGGATGACACAGGTATTCATAAATGGTAATGGGTAGTATGGAGAATATACAAATCCAATATGCTTAACCGGAACTGCTGGAGAAAACGCCGTATCATACGATATTAAAACGTCTACGAGTATTATTAATTACCAAGATGGTACAATGCACCCAGATCTTATTAGTGTATATGTTGCAAAAAGCGATGGTTCACAGATTACAAATATTACACCATCAGATAATTCTAATTGGTCATTCTCGTATAGTATTAATGGCGGAAGTACATGGACCGCAATATCATCTGATTAGATTCAAACAGAAGGTGATAACGAAATGTTGTTTAAAGCTATAAATGGAACAATAACATTAACTGAATACGTTCCGATCATTAGGTCTGGTATAAATGGAATAACTTATTCATTACAGCTTTCAAACATATCATTGTCATACGCTCCAGCAGATTAGGACTATAACTTATAGATGAGCTGTAATGTTAATCTGTATAAAAATGGAACTAGTATAAATGATACTGAGGCGAATTTATATATGCAATTAAATTCGAATAGTATAGCAAGTTTGAAGTATGATTCAGATCATTGGACAGTTACAGTAAATACAACTGTGCAATCCAAGTTTAGCACTATTACTATATATGCAGAGAATAAAAATGGAGCACATCTTACATCTATGACTATTCCTGTATCATCATCTGGAGATAAAGGTGATCCTAGAGACGGATCTATTGGACAAACATTCAAAGGTTCACCTTTAAGAATTGTTGGTGCATGGACAAATGGTAAAAAGTACTACGATGGAAAGAGAGATGCTGAAAACGGCATATTCTATCAAGATGTCGTACTTTATGAAAACATGTATTATGTTTGCGTAAATACAGATTCCGGAGAATCCGACCATTGGGTAATGACTCCTGATGTTGCTACATATTTTCAGAAGTTCGAAGTTACAGAAAATTTTGTAGCTGATAAGATAATAGAAAATTAGGCTTACGTTAAAGAGTTGCCATCAGAAGAAGTTGTTATAATGGACGGTGGTGCAATCGTAGCAGGTATGACTTCTAGTAAGGATCCTGATAGTAAGTCTGATCTTAATGGGAAGGTTAGAAATAAGGGTGACGTTCGTATATGGGCTGGTGAAATATCTGATGCTGATTTAACAACGGCTCCATTCACTGTTACAAGTACTGGAAATTTAACGGCACATACAGCCACTTTATACGATGCTACGTTTGATAACCCTAATGGAGAGACTTGTATAACAACAAAAGAACAAACTATTTATACTAGCCCTGATACAAAAGTAAAAGCAGTATCTTCCGGAATGTTTATAAATGACACAACTGGTAATAGTATAGCGCAGCTTTATTATTTATCAGAAAGTTAGTCTGGTTCACATGCTTAGTCTGGATTAAGAATGTCGACAAATAGTAAAACTAAGTTTTTTTCTAATGTTAAAGACGATAAAGCTTAGTTATATATTGGAGCTGGTATTAAAAAAGAACCGAGTATTGGAGGTACATCTCTGGCATATTTTTCGACATATGTACAAGAGGGCGATTTAGCAGTCGAATTCGTTTCCGAAGGCAAATGTGGTATACGTATAGTAGGACTTCCAAAATATCCAAATTTAACTAGTGCATACTCAGATAACAATCTAAACGAGGGTGACATGTTCTTAGTTTCTGATAACACAACAGATAATATGAGTAATACATATGAAGACCACGTAGTTCATATTAAGGGTAGAAGAGTTTCGTGATGTTTGATATTATATAGAATAAAATACAATTAAGCACAGAAGATTTAGCTATACCACCATTTAAAGACTTCTACAACAATGCTAAAGATAAACAAGATGCGTTAAAGAAGATTGAATTCATAGTGTGGAGATATAAATGGAATAGCCCATATGAGGCATATCCAGAGAAAGAACGCACATGGAGAGTAGCTAAAGATGTACTTAATAATGAGAATTATAAACCTGATGACGTTGTAAAAGAATTAGCAAAAAGGTTCCAGGAGTTCCAAGAGACTCCTGCTACCAGGCTGCTTAAATCTTCTAAGAGCGCAGCAGAGGGCATTATGAACACGATGGATAGCTATGCAGAAGAAGAGCTTGATATAGATACAGCTAAGAAGCTTTCAGCTATATTGAAAGATGTTAGCGGAATAATCAAGTCGTTAGACATGGCTATGAAGTAGGCAAAAGCAGAACAAGCAGAAACCGGTAGAGTCAAGGGTGGTGGCATTATTGGTATGTACGAATAATTATGATAGACTTTAATTAGAGACTCCATGATACTGATAAGTTTAGATAGGCAGCTATCTTCTTTCAACAGCATGGATGCTATACCTTAGCTCCTAGAGGTACTACTGATTATAACAAATATTGGGAGCAAGAAACAGATAGATGCATTAATGGTTATACAGCTCCAGATGGAGAAGGTATAACTGGATACAATTACTTCTATCTAAATTATAGTCCAATCATGCGACTTGAGGAAGAAGAGTATACAGATAGAGAGGGTAACCTCAGAAAGAGGAGACAACGTATACTTGAGTTCCCTAGCTTTTGGGACTATGATTACTATTATTTTTGCGCTATAGAACAAGCAGAGTTGGAAGGAAAGCATATGGCTGTGCTCAAATGCAGACAGAGAGGATATTCATTTAAGGGTGGATCTATGCTAGTTAGAAACTATATGCTTATACCAGGTTCGAAGAACTTTGCTATAGCATCAGAACAGAAATTCCTTATAGGTGATGGTTTGTTAACTAAAGCCTGGCAGATAATGGACTTCCTTGATAAGCATACAGCATGGGCTAAGCAAAGACTTGTGTCTACACGTATGGAAAGAACATCCGGTTATAAAATCACCGATGAGTTTGGTAAACAAACCGAACAAGGATACCTGTCTAGTATAACAGGAATAACCCTTAAGAACGATCCAGAACGTGTGCGTGGTACACGTGCTAAGCTTGTACTATGGGAGGAAGGTGGTAAATTCCCTAGCCTTCTTGACGCATGGCGTATAGAACAGCCTTCAGTAGAAACCGATGACGGTAAAGCGTTCGGATTGATGATAGCATTTGGTACCGGTGGTACCGAAGGAGCTAGCTTCGAAGGATTGAAAGAATTGTTCTATAAGCCTAAGTCTTATAATGTTCTCAGCTTTCCTAATATATGGGATGAAGGCAGAGAGAATACTGAATGCGCATTCTTTGTTCCAGCGTATTCGAACCTAGAGTCATTTGATGATGATGGCAATTAGGTTTACATGGATAAAGACGGAAATAGCTATAAAGAGAAAGCTATATAGAATCTTATAGACCAGAGAAACAAGGTAAAGGACGGTGGTGCTAGTCAGCAATCAATAGACCGCTTTATATCAGAGCGTCCTATAAGGCCAGCAGAGGCTGTATTGGAGCTTGGTAAGAATATATTCCCTAGAAAGTTATTAATGGACCAGTTGACCAGAATAAGGACCAATAAGAAGCTTCAAAGCATGAAGCATATAGTTGATCTAGAATGGGATGGAAATGGTCAGGTAAAGGCTACAGAAAAGCCTAGTGGTGATATAACTAACTACCCTCTTAAGAAGGGAGATAAGCCCCATGGATCAGTAGTTATATGGGAATACCCAGTAAAGGATCCTCCGCTCGGTTTATATATAGGAGGATGCGACCCATACGACCATGATGATAGTTTTACAAACTCTCTTGGTTCTACATTTATATTTAAACGCGTAAGAGCTGGGGAAGCATGGACAGATGTAATAGTAGCAGAGTATTCCGGAAGACCGGATACAGCAGAAGAATACTATGAGAATGTTCGCAAGCTGCTTACGTTTTATAACGCTAGATTATTATTTGAGAATGAAAGAAAAGGAATCTACCCTTACTTTACGAATAAACACTGCGATTACCTCTTGGCTGATTAGCCAGATAAAATCATATCTGAAGTCTTTAAAGACAGCAAAGTGCAAAGAAGAAAAGGATGCCACATGACCAAGCAAATTAGGGCGTATGGCGAAGGATTAATATTAGAGTGGCTGTTAGATGAGTTTGAAGAAGGTCACCCTAATGTAGAAAGAGTATACAGCGAACCTCTAATAGAAGAGCTTATAGAGAATGATGGTGTACGAAATGTAGACCGTGTAATAGCTTTATGTATGGTAATGATATACAGAGAGGAGCTCTATTAGTTAAAGGTGTCGTCTGCAAAAGAACAAAACAAATAGGTTGAACTCTTCGAGATGCCGTTATTTAGCAAACAATGGTTTGAAGAAGATAGCAGCACAAGTGAAGACGGTATGCCGATATTCACATTTTAATACATGGAAGATAACTTATACAATTCAGCTTTCCCCAGACAAAAGCTCCCTCTTTCAAAGAAAGGAAAGAAATGGCAGGAAGATTGCGTTAACTATATTATAGGTGAAGGTAACGTAACATCTGGAGGAAATAGTACATCATATTACGGAGAGCTGTAGACCTATTATAATTTATATAACAGCATCTTCGACGAGAAGGATTTTAAATCAATTACAAACCCATTCAAGGTCGAGGATGGTTTTCCTGCTACTCCTCACGACTTTAATATTATAAGACCTAAAGTAGATTTGCTTATAGGTGAGGAAACAAAAAGACCTCTTAACTTCAGAGTTATCAGAACTTCATAGGAGGCTACATCTGAAATGCAGGAGAAAGAGAAATAGATGATTCTACAATATATAGAAGCAGCTATCACAGCTAAAATGAGCCCAGAAGAAGCTCAGTAGTTCCAGGAATAGCTACAGTCTGGAGAGATTATGCCGCCAGAGTAGATAGCTAAGTATATGGACAAAGACTACAAAGATATTGTAGAAAATACTGCGTATCATTCTCTTACTTATCTGAGAGAGAAGCTTGATCTTGACAACGAGTTTATCAAAGGCTGGAAGGACGGATTGATCTCAGGTAGAGAAATTTATTACGTTGGCGTACTTAATGCAGAGCCATATGCTGAAAGAGTTAATCCTATATGTTTCTCTTACGATAAAAGCCCAGACCTTGATTTTATTGAGGATGGATCATGGTGTTGCAGAAAGATGCGTATGCCTATAACTGAAGTATACGATAGATATTACGACAAGCTTGAAGAGAAGGATATTGATAGGCTTGAAGAAATGATTGGTTCTACTCCTGGCAGAAACCTTGGAGACAGAAGTCCTGTTGATATGGGCATACAGTTGCGTATATATGATAACCCGATATTTGAAGGATCAGGTAAATCGCTTGTAAATGTATGGCATTGTTGCTGGAAGTCTTTTAAGAAGATATTCTACGTAACAACTACAGATGACGCAGGATAGCCTTAGATTAATATAGTTGATGAAACATATCAGCCTGTTGGTAACGAGGTAAGCATAGAACCAGATTGGATTATAGAGGTATGGGAAGGATATAGAGCTGGTAGCGATTTATACTTTGGCATACAGCCTATCGAGTATCAGCATGTAAGTATCGATAACCCTAATAGTCAGAAGCTTCCTTATTGTGGTGCTATTTATAGTAACACAAATAGTAAGCCTAGATCATTGGTTAGCATTCTTAAGCCATTGTAGTATATGTATATTGTATTATGGTACAGACTTGAGTTAGCTATCGCCAGAGATAAAGGTAAGGTTGTAAACATGGATATTACATAGATTCCTAAGTCTATGAATATTAGCCCAGCTAAATGGATGCATTACTTGTCTAGTGTTGGTGTTAACTTTATTAACCCATATGAAGAAGGTTGGAATATCCCAGGAAGAGAGGGTGGTAAGCCTGCTCAGTTCAATCAGATTACAGCATTGGATCTTACAATGTCTAACGTCATAGCTGAATATATACAGCTTATGGATAAGATAGAAGAACTGGCTGGAACGATCTCTGGTATTACATAGCAGCGTGAAGGAGCTGTAAGCACATCAGAGATGGTAGGTAATGTAGAAAGATCTGTAATACAGAGCTCACATATTACTGAGCCATTATTCTGGGTTCATAACCAGTGCAAGCGAAGAGTGCTTAATATGCTTCTTAATACAGCTAAGGGTGCTTGGGAAGAGACTGGCAAACAAAAGCTCCAGTATATCTTTGATAATGGAGAAAGAGCATTCTTGGATATTACTCCTAAGTTCTACTATGAAGATATGGATGTATTCGTAAGTGATACATCTAAAGATCTTGAGAACATACAGAAGCTCCAGCAGCTTATACAGCCAGCTATGCAGAATGGTGCTAGTTTACTTGAAGCTGCAGAGATTCTTACAAACGATAATTTCAATATCATTAAGCAGAAGCTTAAGGATATGCAGACTAGATAGGAACAGATACAGCAACAGCAGCAGGAAGCAGAAGCTCAGCAGCAACAGCAGTTACAGCAGATGTAGAATGAATCTAAGCAGCAAGAGCTTATGTTACAGGAAGCTCAAATGGATCTTCAGAGATATCAGATTGATCAAGATAATCAGACTAAAATAGCTGTAGCACAGATTAATGCTTATCGTGGAACAGAAGAGTTAGATCAAGATCAAAACGGAATCCCAGACCCAATCGAAATCGGAAAGCAAGCTATCGAACAGCAGAAGATTAATCAGGACGCTTATAATAAGCGTTATGAAGCTAAGCAGAAGCGTGAGATAGAAGATCAGAAGATTTAGCTCGAGAAGGATAAGATGAAGCATGAGACAGAGCTGTAGAAGGCCAAGGATGATGCTGCTTATGAACGCGAGAAACTTAAGGCTCGCACGGCCCTTAAGAATAAGGTGGTTGGTCAGAAGTGATGAAGTTCGATAATAAGACATTTCAATAGAAGTATGAAGCGTGGAAGAATGGCGCAGATTACTGGAAGGATATTAGAGGAATCAACTTGGGTGGAAACACCCAGGCTGAGGAACCTAGTCCAGAAGAGTAGCTGTAGATGGATCAGAATGTATAGTCTATACTTAATGCTTATAATGAAGGAAAGGATGTTAATATAGCTGAAGACATTATTAAGCCATTACCTTTTGACGCTCCATTAAATGAAGAGCATCCTATACTTCATAAATATAAAGGTGGAAAAGATAATTCTATTAATACTTTTGTTAACAGAATGGGCCCTCTTGTAGGACAATAGCTAAATAGATACGGTTATGGTGATGCTGCATTTTACAATGTAATGCGTTAGCTTGCATATGAATCTAATTACGGTAGATCTAGAGCTGCTAGAAGACAACATAATTATGGTGGAGTAGGCTGGAATGGTAAGACTTACAATACATATAAGAGCGATTCTGATTTCGTTAAGGATTATGTAAGGCTTATGCATACACGATACGGAGCAGCTCTTAGAGCTAAATCTACATAGGATTATGCTAGGGCTCTTAAATAGAAGGGTTATTATGAAGATTCTCTTTAGAATTACTCGAGAAACCTTAATAGTATGAACAGCCTTGTTAAAGCCGCTCGTAATCACAAAAATGCACATAAGGATGCTTATAACTATAATGTATAGTTAAATGACATTGAGCAGGATTACGAAGATGCCAAGAATGCTAGTCCTATAATTATCAATTCTCCATCTATAAGATAGCCTAGTACTATTAGAGCAGATGTTCCTACAACTCTACTTGGTCCAACTTAGGAAGAAATAAAGGCTCAGCAATAGCGTGATCTTAATAAGTATAAACAGTAGATGTACGATAGTATAACATAGCCTTCACTTCCGAATATACTAAACTTGCTTCCATCTAATAACTTTGGCAAAGACTCTTATGGCTAGAAGTTCTGGTGGAGAAGAGGAAATAATTTACACTTCAAAGGTGGTAAAGATGAAAGAATAGCAGGCGTGAATCCATTGTAGCAAGATAAGTTTAATCAAGATATAAATAAGGAAACCTATTATGCCATTAGATAACAAAGGTGTCAATGGATCAGATTACAAAAGAAGAGGAAATATAGAGCATTAGGCTCATGAGGTAATCTAGCCAAATTTGGTAAATTTCATAGAAACTGGTGACAAGAAGTATTTAAAGAAAGCTAAAATAGATGCAAATAAAGAATACGACAAACATGGTCATTGGTGGTGGAATAAAGGAAAGGATTAATTATGACACAGATGGAAAGTCCTAAGCGAAAGATGTAGAAGAAGAATGACTATCAGCGTCATAAACTCTTTCGTAAGATCAAACGTAGAAGAAAAGTATAGGCTGAAGCAGATTAGCATATAGCTGAGAAGTAGCTTAGAAAGAAACTTAAGCTTCCTAAGTTTGGAGACGGTAAGGACATCAAATCAGAAACAGGTGCTCCTTTAGAAGTTAAAGATGGAATGCTTTATTACAAAGAAACAGGAGAACCGTTTTATAGCGCTGGATTACTATTACCTGAAGTAGAAATTATTGGAGATAAATCAAAAGTTAACCCATGGGCTGCTTCTGGTAGACATAACACGTCTTCATATTGGGATCCTAATGGCGTTGTTCATGGTTTTGATAAATCAGTAGAAGCTGCAATAAACTATCCAGCAATGATTATGAAGCAAAACGGATACGATGCATCTGGATATTACGACAAGGTTAGTAAAATCGGTAAGGCCATGACAACTTTGTCGCCAATTAGATGGATTGGAACTTTGCGCGGAACAGGAATGCCATGGGAAGAGAGTAATTATGGGCTTTATGGTGGTTACGGAGAAACAGGAAGAGCTGCCGATTAGTTATTTGATATAATGATAGGATCTAAGATTGGTGAAAAATTTTCTGATAAAATTTAGAACACAAAGGAATTGCTTGAACTATCAAAAGAAAATTACAATCCATTTAACAACGCTTTCACAAGATCTATATTATATAGCTATCTTCCTCCTGCTTCTTATTCCGCAAGAAAACTTGTTGCTCCAGCTCTTGCGTGGCCATATTATATTTTAAAAGGTAGTGCACCAGATATCAATAAAGCATTTTGGACTTAGAATAATTTTGCTGGCAAAGCTCTTAAAAGTGTTTTTGAAAAAGCATATAATGTAGATGGAGATATTGCTTTGTAGGCAAGAGCTAATGCGTATAGGAGGTATTTGAAATTGCCGCAATCTGGAGATTATAAATTTACATAGTCTGCAGCCGATGGAACAAAATTAACCAATATAGACGCTTTAAAACAATTAAGAGGAAAAGGCTATGGTGGCGGTGCTAGAGATATAGAAGTAGTTAACGCGGGAACACCATTCGCTGATAAAGACTTTATTACGAGTGCCGGTGGGAATGTGTCTGTTTCAACTAAATTATTAAATAAAAAGCCAATAGAAGGCATTATAAAGGTAAACGATACTTGGGATTTAATGCCTGGATAGAGAATAAATAAAAAGATATCTAATTTCTTTAATGAGTACAGAACTAAGTCTATAAATAAATTTGGTACAAGGTTAAAATCAAAATCAAAAGACTTTATCGGATATAGAAATTAGGGCTTATTTGACAGAATGGATTACCCAGACTGGATGACAATAAGTCAAAAAATTAAGTTATCAGATATCATAGATAAAGGTGGCGCTACCAGAACGGCTACAAATAATAGCGGACTAAAAGGAATTCTTGGTAGATCTGGAATAAAGCTTGGAAATTATTTATAGAATTTCAATTACAAAAATACAGGCATTTATAATTATCTGAATAATTTAGAGGTTGGTAAATATATTGGCGCAGAACCATTTGATATACAATACGATCTTCCGTTTCATATTTAGGATCACAAAATAAACATTGGTCTTGGAAGAACACCTACACCATTAGAAAATAAAATGTATCCATAGCTTTTGCAATTTCATAATTCCGGTAAAGATATTCATATAAAGAAATCTAAGCGTGGAACATTTACCAAAGCAGCTAAATAGCACGGTATGAGTGTCAAAAACTTTGCCAATAGGGTATTAAGAAATCCAAGTAAGTATAGTGCAGCTATTAGAAAGAAAGCCAACTTTGCACATAATGCAGCAGGTTGGAAACATTAAACATTACACGGGTTCGACTCCCGTGTAGCGTACAACAATTAAAAATATTAACTTAGTTATAATTTAAATTATGGCAAGAAAGAAGAAAAATCCATTAGGTGATTTTGAAGACGCTTTGAGCTCTCTAGGGTTCGGTGGTCAGGAAGGTGGCGACAGCGTTACAGACATCGATAACCAGGATGTGGTTAATCAGGTGTTAGACGACCCTAATGATGATATTGATAATTTAGACAATCCAGATGACGACAAGTCTTCTGAGGATAATAAAGATGATAAGAATGTAACTGGCGATCCCAATGCTCATGATGATGAGACACAGATCCCAGATAATATTTTAAATAATAATACGTCCGACACAACTACAGTTGACAACGAATAGGATGACGACAATGATGATAATGATCATCAGACTGACACTGATGTCGTAGATCCTGGAGAAGCAGAATAGATTGGTGCTTTCTTTGACGCATTCGCTGAAGCTAATGGTTGGAGTGTTGATGAAGACGAGAAACCTAAGTCAGTCGAGGACCTCGTGGAATATATCAAAGATGTCGTAGATGAGAATTCAACCCCATAGTACGCCGATGATCGTATTGCTAGACTTGATCAGTACGTAAAGAATGGTGGTAAATTTGAAGACTTCTATCAGACGCAATAGAAATCTATGTCTTACGATAACATAGATTTGGAGGACGAATCTAATCAGAAAGCAGCTGTTCGTGAGTTCTATAAATTACAGGGAATGAATGACGAACAGATTAGTCGCAAGATTGAGCGCTATGAAGATGCTGACATGCTGGAAGATGAAGCAGCTGATGCTGTAAATTATCTTAAGGCGTACGAATAGCAACAGCAAGAGTATATGGCTCAGCAACAGGAAGCTCAAAGACAGGAACAAGAGCAGCAAGCTGCACAGTTTATGAACGATCTTACTTCTAGTATTAATAGTCTTACAAATATTAGAGGTATCAATATTCCAAAGGAGGATAGAAAAGCGTTGTTCGATTATATCACAAGAACTGATGCAGACGGTTTAACAGAGTATCAGAAGGCTTTTAATAATAACCTTGTTAACAATTTGATAGAATCAGCCTACTTCACAATGAAGGGTGATGCTCTACTGGGCGAAGCACAGCGCAATGGTCAGACATCTGCTGCGAGTAAACTTAGACAAATGCTCAAACACCAAACAAAAAATCATACATCATACAATGTTGGGCATGAAAAACAACCTCAGGCATGGGATCTCGCGTCAAAATACCTATGATGAGACAATTAATATATTATGAATAATTCAAGTTCTTTATTAAATAATCTTCAGCTCTACCGTGGTAAGCGTTTTGCTGACTTGGTAGACGAAAACATGATTGCTAACGCAATGCTTACAAAGCCTCATGAAGTAGCAGGCTTGTTGTCATTGGTTTTTGGTACAAAGGATGATGGTATTTCAACTACCATCGACTTGTTAACTGGTGGTCTTGGTTCAACCATGACTATCGAAAACAGAGAATATGAGTGGTCTGTAATGATTGATGCTGATCACGCTGTTAACATCCGCTATGCTAAGTGGAATAGCAAGGAGATTACCCCTAAGTCAATTACAGAAGGTTTGACTCCAGGTATTAACAATACTCCTATTTATCTTGGTCTTGAAGAGAAGTGGTTCGGTCCAGGTGCAATTCTTGCATTTGACAACGTAAACTTCCAGGTACGTGTAAATGGTACTCCATACCAGGATGGTAGCACATGGGTATATGAGTGCTATGTAGCAGAAGGATTCTAGGGTTCTTATATTCCTTGCGAGTATTTGCTCCCAGGCCGTCAGGTAGACCGTATCGGTTCTGCATACGAGGAGTACAGTGATGAGGCAGATATCATCAACTATCAGACTCCATTTAAGATGCGTAATAGCTTGATGACTATGCGCCTTACTTACGATATCACTGGTGATGCTTACTCTACAGTATTGGCTATCGCTTTGACTGATCCTGAGACAGGTAAGAAGTCTTATTTGTGGTCTGACTACCAGTATTGGAAGGCTCTTCGTGAGTGGAAGAAGAGAGAGGAGAAGCAGTTGCTGTTCGCTCACTCTAACCGTAATGCAGATGGTACTTACAATTTGAAGGGTACTAATGGTCGTTTCGTTCCAATCTCTGCAGGTTTGTTCGAGCAGATTGCTCCAGCTAACGTACGTTATTATACAAAGCTGACTACAGAGTTGTTCGAGGATTACTTGTTCGATCTCTGCTACAACATTATCGGTACTAACGAGCGTAAGTTCGTTGCTTTGACCGGTGAGATGGGTATTCGTGAGTTCGACCGTATCTTGAAGGAGAAGGCAGCTAGCTTCAATATGATTGATACACACTTCGTTACAGGTTCTGGTCAGGACTTGAAGTTGGGTGGTCAGTTCACAACTTACACTATGACTAATGGTATCGAGTTGACAGTTAAGCGTTGTGCTATGTTTGATAACATGGAAATGTTCCGTCAGCTTCATCCATTGACAGGCAAACCATTGATGTCTTACACATTCTTGTTCGTTGACCTCGGTCGTCGTGATGGTCAGGCTAACATCGTTAAGGTATGTCGTAAGGGTCGTGAGTTCGTACAGTGGTGTACTGGTGGTTCTGTATTGCCAAATGGTTATGCAAACAATATCAATACTATGCGTTCTAACAGCCGTGATGGTTACCAGGTACACTTCCTTGGTGAAGAGGGTATCATGCTGAGAAACCCATTGTCATGCGGTATCTTGTATTGTGATGCTGAAGACCAGGAGACTATTGCAGTCGAGAACAGAGCAGCAGAGATCGCGTAATTAATAAAATAATATACAATGTTCAACCCCATCCAAAATAGGGTGGGAGCTTGGCATTGCAACAACTAATTGAAAAATTATGGTAGTTGAATTAAAGATTAGAAAGAAAAATCCCTGGGCTGGATTGTTAAAGTATAAACATTGTTTTGATTATATTGCACCTTACTTTACCAGATCTGGGTCGATATACACAGGTTTAACACCTGAGGACGAAAAGAAATTTGAAAAGGAGCTTGGCTATCCAGAAGGCCATCTCGCTAAAAATTCACCATTCTGGAATACATTCTGTGTTAAGGTTGGCTCTAAGAGCACAATTCTTGATGACTCATTCCCACGATAGGCTATGATTATTAAGTTCCTTGAGGGACATAAGAGAGTAGCTACATCACTTGATAAACTCAATGCTGGTAAGGATTATCTGCTTATTAATAGACAGGCTGAAGCTATTGAGAAGAATAAGATTAATAAGCTTCGTAGAGATGCTATTATTGCTTTTGGCAAGCTTTCTCTTGAAGAGATGCGTAAGTGTCTGAGACTGTTCGGTGTTAGCGCCGATACAATGTCTAATGAGCTTGTAGAGTCTACACTGTTCTCATTGGTTGATAAACAGCCATAGAACTTCTTTACAAAGTGGGTTAATAACAAGACAAAGGAAACAGAGTTCTTGATCGAGAGTGCTATTGCCAAAGGTATTATCCGTAAGGATAGAACACAGTATTACTATGGTTCTGAGATGCTTGCAGACTCATTGTAGGATTGTATTGCATATTTGGACGCAAAGAAGAATCAAGACTTAAAGATCTCGATTATTAATCAGGTCGAAAATAAATAATTAAACTAACGACGTATGACGCATAGTGATATTTATACTAAGTTTATGATTGAATATGACAAGGCAAATATAACTTCGTCATATCCGTCGCTAACTAAATATGAGATTGCTACAATACTCGATAAAGCCTACCTAGCTCTTATAGCTCAAAAATATACAGGAAATAATCCTAGAAGGTCAGCGTTTGAGTCAGATATGAAAGCAATCGAAGATTTATAGCCATTGATTAACAAATTAACTGCCGTTGGTAGTTTATCTGGCGATAATAGCTATACATTCGCTACGCACACTATAGATAATCTTGTTTTATACATAATTGATGGACAGATTGAAATCAAAGAGAATATTACTTCTCACGATAACAAGAACCATAAATATGAAAATATAGTATTCGTATCGCATGATGTCGCTAAAAAATTTAAGGTAACAAAAACAAATCTACCTTGGATTGAGTAGCCTGTAGGATGCATAGAGAACAACAATGTTGTGGTATATATAGATCCAATGGATGTACAATATAATGGAGCTCAGTCAACGGCTGAATTCACATATATTAAACGTCCTGCAAAATTTGCTATTGGACCAGGACTATCAGTAAACGACTATGATTTCGGATAGACTAAATTTGAATTATCTGATAGCATGGCAGAGGAATTAATTAATTTGGCAATTATTATGTCTACCGAGATTGTAGAATCTAGTAGACTTACTACTAAAGCTAATACTAGACCACTTGAATCATGACAAGAGAAGAAACACGAAAACTTGGTATTGAGTTTGAACGCAGACTAATTGAAGTATATCCTTAGTTTGCGTCAGAACAAAAACTTAGCACCGATACAATATATTCATTCTTAAGCGAGTTCTAGACACAGTATGTAAAAATGCTGTATTCTACAGAAGATGATTTTAAACGTGGTACTAGACGAGCTAAAAGAATAAGCGATGTTAGCAGATCTTTAATTAGGCGAGTTAATATAAAGACATCAAATGATGATGGCTTATATAAATTGCCTGAAGATTATGCAATGTACGTAAGATCAGAAAGCATCGTTACAAAAAATTATAAAAGTGATAAGGTTTTAGAAGATGGTGTAATTACACCAAATATACTTATTAAGCAAGAAGATGTAGACAACGTAATCAATGCGTACTACAACTATAACGGGATTATAAAAAATCCATTAGTTATATTTGAAAGCACTAATTATACAAGTAATTAGTTTAAGGTTATATCTGATATATATACATAGATAGATAGTGTGGATCTTACATACTATTGCCAGCCTAATGCATTCAATGTATTAAAGTTTAATGACAGCGATCAGTCTGCTGGAGCTGTACATAGTTATTGTTTGCTTCCGTATTCATGTTTTGAAGATCTCGTGTCAGGTGCTGTAGACATGTATTTGACTCAGTATAAACCAAAACTTGCTTAGGGTAATTCTAAATAGAAATCACAACCAAAATAGTAGGAGGCTGAGTAATGAGGAATATAGATATTTTAGTAGGGCTAGAAAGAGAGATAAATAAATTTGATAGCCAGCTAGACAAACCATCTACTGACGAATCTTTATTCTGGCTCAATTAGGCTGTTTGTAAGTTTATTAAGCTTAGATTTAATAGCGATCTTGTTCACGGAACTTCGTACGAACAAAATGAAAAGCGTAGAGAAGATCTTATTAAACTATACGAATAGAAGACTTACACATCAACAAATATGACTGTAGATGAAAGTCAGCCGTCATATACATCTTACACTATAATCTATCCAGAAGACTTCATGTTCTCACTCAATGAGGACGTCGTAATAAGCGATCTTGATGGAGAGAATAAAATCAATACATGCATGTTTGAGTGCACGTAGGATAATTTTATGTACAGAGTTAACAACAGTCTTACAGACTTCCATTACAGATTTCATAGAGCTAGACCTCTACGTGTAAGAAATTCTAATGGATGTATGTTGCTAACAGATAAACAGTATAAGATTAGTAAATATTCTTTAGGTTATCTCAGAAAGCCTACAGAAATAACACTCGATAATCCTTATGATGAATATGAGGATTTCGAGGATATTATTATGCCCGAGATTATAAAGATTGCTGCTCAAATGTATTTAGAAAATAAGAAAGACGAGCGCTATAGAACTATAACTCAAGAGGTAAATACACAAGAATAATAATTTTAACGTGGAAAGCCCAGCTAGTTAGGTCTAGCATTAACATTATAGGGTGAGTAGAAAAAATTAATTTTAATATGATTACATATGTAAATACAGTCCTTGTTTCTAACAAGAACGGTGAGACACTTGCTACAGCTACCGATTTGGCTGGCAAGGAAACAAAAGCAGAACTTAAGCCATTGGTTGGTAAGTTTGTATTCATGAACTGCGATCCATCTGCACAGGATGGTACAGCTATCACAGATGTTTATTCTTATGATGAAAACGCAGATCGTTTCAAGATTGGCGTTATTACATCTGATAGTTTTTAGAAGGTTGGTAAGGACGGCACCGTTAAGTTTGTCCCAGTTATTAAGTGGTCAAATATCATCAATGTTGCAGATATTAAGTCTGTAACAAAGCTCGACTATAAGGACGATGCTGAAGATCAGATCACAATAGACTTTACAAACGTACCGACAGAAACACTTAAGGTTCTTGCCCAGGGTGGCTGCCCTGTGGTACTTCGTCTTACATTCAAAGATATGCCAATGCGCTATCGTAAGTGGACAGAGTCTTATAGCTACGTTACAGAAGTTGGTGATGGTGTTGAGTAGATTATCGCTGGTCTTATAAAGGATATTATTCGTGCTCCAAAGCGTCAGAGAGTATACGCTAAAGCTGCTGAGAAGAAGCTCATTCTTACAGCAATGAAGTATGATGACGATGAGTCTAATAGAACAGAAAACGTATACATGAAGGGTCGCTTTGATGCAAATATGTATTGGATGAATCCAGCTGCTCCAGGTTGGGCATCTAATAACAAGTATGATCTTGGTGCAGTTTTCTCAAAGAAGGAAGGTACAACATACCCTGCTTCAGCTAAGCTTGTTCGTGATCGCGAACGTGCATCATTTGACTACCAGGGTGTTTTGCATCGTAGCTGCTGGTACGATCCTCAGCCAGCTATGGTTACAAATATCGATAACAAATACGATGGTATCACAATCGAGTTCGAGAACCAGTATAGAACAGCTGATGATTTGTGGCGTAGAACAAAGCAGACAGTTGAGATTTACGCCTCTAATAATGGTGAAAAGTTTACAACTGGTGCTGTAGAGATTGCTGGTGGACTTGTAGAGAAGCTTCAGAATATGATTCAGGCTCGTCAGAATATAGCAAATCCTATTAGTAATGCAAACGCATACGACGAAAATAAATTTTAATATTTAGCCGGGGTGGGGTAATAAGCCCTATCTCGGCTTTTTGTTTTTAAATACATATCAATATGCAAAAAATCAGAATCGGAAATGATATTAGGATAAATATATCACTTGTTGATAAAACAGAATATAGCGCATCTAATATCAAGAATATAAAATGTTATTTGGTTAATAAAACATTAACTGAGAGCATGAATAAAAAATGCTGCAATAGTTAGTATTTGCTAAATTGGTGTGGATGTTCTACGTATCACGTATTGCCTCATTGTAGAAATAAATTCTACTATAACGGAAGAGATTTTGACTGCAAGTGTGAAATGGATAAATATAGACCTTTGGACAAAACAAAATATCTCATGGAGTCTGAATTAGACGCAAACAATAATGTTATAAACGCATACTTTCCATCAAAAGATTAGATATGTGGAGTATATCAATTAATTGTTGTCGTAGAAACATTTGTTCCTGGTTGGGGAAAAAGATAGCTTAAAACTAATACGATAGACTATGGAGAGATATTTGAAATCGTTGATAAAGGTACAGAGTAGACTGGTGGTATAACAATAACAACTGGAGTTGATCCTTTGATTAATTCTGGATTTATTGGATATTTAGCAGTAAGACCATTCGCAGAAGACGAAGAAAGTGATCAAGATAAAGGATTCGATAGGTCTGACGATGGATACGAAAACCCATCACAGGAAACATATTATAATGTAGGAATACAGAATGTAGATCCTAATTTGCTTCTCGAAGTTCATGATTTATCAAGATTCTCAACTATAGTAAATTATGTAGATGGTCAATATTTATGGGTAATGTCTAAAAAGCCTATTAAAAACCTTATTGATGGAAGTATGAATAATATACCATTTACTACTGTTTAGTATAATGCTGAAACAGGATATTATTATTATGCAGGTTCTAACCCAGTACTTAAAAACACTATGTCTGGAGGAGTTTCTGTAAAGGCAATATTCTAAAATGACTAATTATGGCATATATTAAAAACTCGTATATAAGACCAAAGAAAGAGGATACTATCGTATACGGAAGGATCGTTAGTGCGTCTACAGAAGGCGTTGTGGCAGATGCTGGACAAATATACGATGAACAGCTCAAAATTGGTCAGCACGAATTAAATGAGCGAATTATAAAGAGCGGCATTGGATCATTTGCCGGAATACCTACATACACACAAGATATCATAGATAATATAGACCCTAGTGACATCCCTGATAAATATATACTTATAGCTGATAAGGAAAGTGACCTAAACACAAAACCTTCTAGAGAAGTTTAGGTAAATGGTACGTATGTCGACATTTTGTTTTCTGCCATAAGAGCATTATAGAGCGAAGTGGCAAAAATAAGGAATACGTTTAGATATGGACTCAATTCATATACGGATGAAAATACGTTAATGTCATCTGTTCTAGACGGTATTTCTGATCCAGACGACGAACCATTGTGGGCGGTTGATAAAGAAGATTTGTCATCTGTCACAAGTCTTGCAATAGGTCATGGTTGTGAACTTACACCAGAATCAAACTTAGGATATGATGAAGAAGGTGTAGTAAAGGTTACTGGAGAAGCTACATGGAATGACGATTAGACTGTAAAATAGATTACAGATCCTAAGATTTTTATGTATTTTACTGTAACTAATCCAGATATAACTATACATTTAACAAACGGAGGAAACTAGACTCGTTTTAATATAAATTCAATAGAGTTGCCAAAAGCTGATGCATACAATATAATGGTTTGCATTAGTAGAATTGTAGGAGATGCTGGTAGTAGATATATATACATTAGTATCGGCGATGCTATCCATGACAAGGTATACAAAGAGGGTTATTATTATGATGATAGGCTAAACAATATACGAAACGATATCGGGTATTCATATTATCCAGATTGGGTTACGTTTAGAGATACAAACGTTTCTATGTTTGATATATGCTCTAAATTCCAGGATTTTTCTAACCAGGTTATTCCTAGCGCACCATCTGAGTAGGATTACAAATATAAAGTATCACATATAACAATTCGTTCTGTAAAATCAGAAGATGTACTTTAGAAGATAAAGGACCAAATTCAGAATAACGAATTAACCTTTGTTGAAAGTACAAAGAATTTATGGATTAAAAATAATAATAAACTAGTTAAAATTGCTGCTGGTGGCGGCACAACACCAGATGACGGTATGACAGAAAGTGAAGTATTAGATTTGCTTAAGAAGCAAGGTATTATTCGCGAGGATGGTGAAAACTTACGAATAACAGACCTTTCAGATATTACATTTATTCACCAAGACACTGGCAAGAAGTACAAGTTCTTTATCAATGAGTCTGGAGATCTTATTAATCAAGAAATTCCTAATGACGAAGATCTTCTTTCTAATAGAGTAATCGCTAGTGGTGTTGACTTGGATAGCTGGAGTGCTAGAGGATTTATCGGTAGACTTAGATTAGCAGAATATAATAAAGCAAACCCATCTAACAGATTATCTGAAACACAAAATATTGGATTATATTCTGACAGAATAAAAATTGGTGCATTCTACGCACCGTTGGATACAGATATCGTACACGGTTGTACAAGAGCGTTCGTTGAACTTGAGAATACATCTGATAGCGACTTTTGCTTACAGGGGTGCTATTTGCATTACACTAGACCAACAGACAAGAAGTAGGCTGTATATCATTTACCACTTACTGGCACGATAAAAGCAGGTGGTACATATGTTATTGCAGGAGCTTATTATGGTAATAAGAAAGATGAAAACGCTTATATTAATGTAGATTCGTACGATCAAGAGTGGTACGAAAGCGGTAAGTTGATTGATTTTACAATCGATACGAGTTCTAACCTTGGAAACGGTTTCGCTTTGACATATGGTAATCCAACACTTACTCCTACAACATATTTATGGAAAACAAACGATAGCTCTGTAACCATATTTAATGACACTAATACTTACCCTAACCTATACGATCCATCATTCATTGATTCAATCTATTTCTTTACAGGTGTTATAGATTCTTCTAAGACTGGATATTGGGCAAAGCTTGTTCTTAGTATTAAATCGAATACAATGTATAAAAACACATTTGAGCTTGACCCTGCACAGTAGGCTTATTAGTCAGCAAACGTTAAAGATAGTTCTAGAGCAAGATGGGCTAGTACAGCAGATGTTTGGATTGTAGATCTTAGTTCGCCAACGATTAGTTTTCCACATTCTAAAGAATAGTATAGTGTAGCTAACTTTGCTCCAAAGGCGTCTTATTTAAATAAGAATGTATGTACAGATAAGTCTAAGCTTGATGTAACTAAGCCAAATATGGTTACATGTTCGTTTGGTATAGACATGCATAAGGATAGGGCATTTAACTGGATCTCTGTAGGATATCATGATGAGTATATCTGGATTAGACAGAAAGGCTAGACAGATTGGACATATAGATTCGAATCTTATAAAGAGGTAGAAAACGCTACTACGTAGGCTACATCTTATCCTAGAAGAAAAGAGTACTCTAAAGACGTTAACAATGTTATCTATAGTAGAATCGTAAGTAGATTTCCAGCAGATGATACACAGTATACATCTCATAAATGTGTAATTAATGTTGTTGGTTCTGCTGTTACAGGAGGTCCTTAGGTTTGGGAGTATGTTGTTGGTAGACCTAATGCTAATGGTAATCCTGGTTCATATGTATCAGACGTATAGACATTTACGTTATATCCAGAAACTTATAAGCCAGTTATTTATCAAATAACAGACTAGCAAGGATTTGATTGGTTACAGTATCAAGTTTGGGCTGCAGCAGCAAATAAGCTGAATGAAAAGATTACAGAAGACCAAAAGAGTAACAATATTATTCCTATTCTCATTAATACTGGAGACATGACACAGAACGGAACAAGAATTAATGAGTGGTTTGATTACTACAACGCTGGTCATGTTTTGTTTAATAAGTTTGAGTAGATGAATGTTGTTGGTAACAACGACCTATGTGGTACAAATGTGACAGATCTTGGAACTGGTGACGACCTTGGTAAATCAAATTCTTTCTACTTCCACGTATTCTTTTGTTACGATATAAATGAATCTGTATTCGTACCAATTGTTAATAGTAAATATATACCATCTCTGTATTATTTCGAATCAAAGAACTACAGATTCGTTATGATTAATAGTGAAATCACAATGATTAATTGTAACCAGTGGTTTAATCTTAAAGATGGAGAAGATACTGTTAATATTTATACAGGCTACACTATTGGTACAAACAAGAAATATATTAGCAGTTTTACATCTATATATACAATGGTTTATAACATGCTTAACACTAGTAAAAAGTGTATAGCTGCTTGTCATGAAATGCCGTTCACTGTTATTACAAATAGCAATATCACAAATGGACAGGAACGGTATTCTAGATCACTTGGACCTAATGGAGACAAATTAATCGGTAGCCATTGCAATTAGATCGATCAAACCGAAACTGGTGCTGGTACATATTGGCTTAGTAGACTCCTTGAGTACAAAGGTGTAAAGCTTATGATCGGTGGTCATAAACACACATATGCTTGTACATATCCTGTTAGAGAGTATTTCTTCTTTGGGTAGGATAAAAACAGCAAAGATAATTTTTCATAGTATTCGATGAGTAATACATTATAGAACGATAATGTTAGATTTGTTGTAGATGGTAAAGATTATACAAAGTTCCCTTTAACAAAACGAGAGGATGTAGGACAGGCTCCTACTGGCTTCTTCCCATATACAAGCGTGCCTACCCTTGAAGGCGGTGTTACTTATTTTATGTGTTAGGCTACAGGATTTAAACTTACATCAAATAAAGAGCTTCCTTCTGCAAACTAGAAGTTCTCTATAGCTATACCAGAAACAACAGTTAAAAACGGAAAAGACGTAGCAAACGCTAACTAGAAATACCCAATGTTTGGTATAATAAAACTCTCGGATTCTGATTACAATGTTGAGCTTGTTAGAATAGCTAACATTCTTACATCTACAGCTAAATTTACACAGTACGATTACTCTACATCTCCTATGAAGTTACAGTACTTTAAGCAGGTTTCTGATAACAACTACGGAGAGTGGGTTGATACAGAAACAATAATGCTTACAGTATGAGATTAAATAACAATTCTAAGATTGTTAGTGATGACGATATAATAATGTCGGATGGCTCTTCAACGCTGTCCGACAAATTATCGTCTATAACTAATGATGTAAATTCGCTTAAAACAAATGTTAAGTGGATTTACAAATATGGCGGAGTCGGTTCTGGCTCTGGTAATGGAGGCAACGATAAGTCATTTAGTATATTTGCGTCGCTTAATGATATCCAGCTTAAGGGCGAAAATATTGTCCTTAATGGAATAGGTACATATCCGCTTCTTATTATAATAAACAACCCAAATGGTGGCAAGTTTAATGTAACATACTCGTATACAACCAAAACTGCTGATGGTGGAGAAATTACTCAGACAAGAACTTAGATTTTATCTATCGAAAATGCGTTTAGATTTTAGACAAATATTAATCTTAATACAAACTCCACGCTTACTATTACTGTAACAGATGGTAACGACACATAGCAAGTATCATGTTAGTATATTGTTACACCATATTCGTTCGATGTATCACTTGTTGATGATAATGGAAAGAAATATTTAACAGATAGCAATACGTATGAGATCTTTATAGAAACAGCAAGAGATACTGGTCTTAATATAAAAGTTGACTACGTAGTTTCCGTTTCAGCATCAATAAACTACTCGGCTAGATTTAATGGATAGGATTTAGGATCTGGAAATATTGAAAATCAAAGTGGATCTATTATATTTCCTATAGATAAGAGTAATTTTACAAACGATAAATCTGGACTTTACTCTGCCGTATTTAGTACATAGGTTATACCAGATGGCTAGGAAATGATATCCAATGATCAAACTATAAATATATCTCTTATACCTAACGAATTATACTGTTTAATATCTCCAGATGTCGGTGTTATATATAATACACAATAGACTGAGGGGTAGTATATTTACAATCCTGGGTACATTTAGTTTAACTTCAGAATCTATGAAGGAATAAATAATAACAGAAGTTACAATGTTTTCGTAAAGGTTAACGGTGTACAAATGTTTGAAAACGGTCTTACCGTAACAGAGCGTCAATAGAATTCATTTAAGATTCTTGCTACAAAAGCTGGGGAAAACACAATTGAAATAAACGTTTCTGGGTACAGCGCTAAATATTATTTTTATGTAAAAGAATCCGAGGATTAGCTTGATTGGTTTGAAAATCCGTAGCAGTGGACATAGTACTATTACAGAATAAATACTTGTACCGATAATTTTAATTAGTATTTAGCTAATACAAGTATATCTTAGACTGTTAACTCTAATGCTATTAGAATAACAGGTATTGAACCTCCATAGGTTAGTGGTACAGGAAATATTTGTACACATATAGCTATCGGTTTACAGTTTAATCATATAAATTCTGATAACGCTACTATTATAAGTTTGTACAACGAGGGAGATTCTCCAATTATGACAATAGGGTAGCAGTTAACAACTAGAGGTAGTTCGTTCGTAGATTGCTATGTGCAAAAGCAAAATGATGCGAATAAAGATGATCTTACAAAATATCACCTATTGTAGGTTTTTTCAAATTTTGTAAAAAAGGATGGCAATGACTCATACTATGACACTTCTATATATATTGACGGAAAAATGGAGGCGTCATTCTCTAGTTTATTTAATGCGCCATTGATTGTAAAACAATTGCAGATAAATCCAGCTAACGTTTACATTAACACAATAGATGTTGATTATCTACCTGTGTCTAATATTGGAGAGAATGGAGATTACGACGTATATCAATATTATCTTAAATATAGATCTGAGATAATTCGCGAACAAAGCGAAGAATTTTAGCAAGAACTTATTTTAAAGCAATATTTAAAAAAGTTTAATGTTGGAATAAATGGTAGAATTATTACAGACGGTGCAACAATTAGCGATATTGCTGCAAATACGTCAACACCTGTTCTTGTTATGACGTGCCAAGACAATGGTACCGGAACTCCAATGATATAGAGGCTCGAGAAAAATTATGGTGAGGATGGAACCGGTGAAGGATCCGATCTTAATTTCCCTGTATCAATTGAATGGAGTCCTGGAAGATCTGCGTTAACAGAAGTTAAGGTACCAGATTCGTTTACTAATGCACAGTTTAGGGCATCGTTACAAGGTTCTTCTACAAAATTATATAGAGTAAAAAACTTTACATTGGAAATAGAAAATACGGACCAATCTGAAACTGCTGACGTTTACTTGTATTCTCCTAATTTCAATCAAAATGACCCTGAGACATTTTTACCAGAAACGTAGTTTACATTAAAAGCTGATGTCGTTGATAGCTCTCACTCAAATAATACAACTTGCGGAAAGTTTGTAAACACAGTTTGTGAAAAATTTAGCGATAGTATTAGTGAAGATAGTGTATTTAAGCCGTACATAAAGAACTGCCTTGAGGGATTTCCTATACTTTTGTTTATGCATATTGTTACAGAAGATCCTGATACAGGAAGTAAAGATGACGTTTATTACTACTTCGGAGTATATAACTTTAACCTTGGTCGTGAAGCGTATTTCAATCTCGGCTATAAAGACCTTAGAGTATTTGACGACAAGACTACATTAACTGGTAGCGGAAAAGATTTTGTGTTTTATAAAATAAACAACGATGATAATACGTTGAGAGAAGGTCTTGGTGTTGCTGAAATTTAGGGAGGTTCTAACTATTTTGACTTCTCACAGTATGATTCTACTATATTATTTTAGCAGAACAAAGAGAAAGATAACACATACATGTTTGGAGATCTTGTTCATGGCTCAAACTTTTCTGAAGCAGAACTGTAGAAATCTATACAAAAGCTCGTAAGATCAGTAACGCTTGGAGGTGGTTATTTATTTGACTATCTAAAAAAAGGAAGAGGCTCTTATGAAGATGGATATTCTGCAGAAGAGCTTGATAAATCTGGAAACAAAACTGGAAAATCATTAAATATGGTTCCAGATTATACTAAATAGTATCAAAGAAAATCTGATGGTTCAAGTTGGAAATACGTGTTGAAGAGCACTATTAGTCCTGGAACACAGAATGATTTAAGAGATCTTTGTATACCAGATATGGATAACAATAGGCCATCAGAGTTAAACTTCTAGTCAATATCCGAGTATTATACAATATGTATGGTTCTTGGTCTTGTTGATAGTGTAATGAAGAATCTTAATATTAAGACGTGGTCTGGCAAGAATTCTGCTGGTACAACTTGGGTAACAGCGTTTTATGATATGGATACATGTTTAGGTATTAACAATAGCGGTGGTAAAATTTCTTATTTTGCTTTCTCAGACTATTGGGATGGACAATTAAAGAAAACTCAAGACGGTGTTGATTATCCAGATAATGTAAATATATACAGAGACTTTTCACCATCTACACTTGGGTCAAACGGATTCGATGTTCCTTCATCATATTTATTTGCAGTCGCTAAATATGCCAGATTAATATTTAAGGACGATGAATAGTATACGGTTAACTATCCGCAAGAATTGTATGCAAAATGGAGAAGTAATGTTATAAACAACAAGACTCACGAAGGCATTCTAAAAAATGCTGATTATTTTGTAGATAATTTCTACGCTAATAATCTCGGTTCTATAAATAGCCTACTTGTAACATACAACTATAGATCTAAATATCTTGCACTCGATGGTTCGGGTACACAATGGAATCCTATTGATTACCAGAAGTTTAACGGAACTAGAATAAACTATGTAAGAGATTGGTTTAATGGTAGATTGCACATCCTTGATGCATACTTTAATATTAACTCAAGCATAGGTGTTCCTATACAATATAGAGATGATGACGGATAGTGGAAGGACATAAATCTAAGTAGCGATCCAAATGTTGAAAACATCGTATACGATCTTACTTATAACGCCGCAAACTATTCTGTACCTATGAATCAAGATGTAATTATCCTTAGAGACATATTCTCTTCTGGAAGTTCTTCTGCCGGTATTCAGCTTGGTTCAAATGCTAGCTTTAAGATTAAATGTCCTAAATTTTCTCCTTTACAGATTACTAAGGCTAACTCGGTTATTGCAAACTACATAATTGGTGGAGATAATTATCAATAGGTCGACATTGAAACAACCGGTGTGCAAGGTGTTAAGATTGGAGGTTCTTAGCTATGGTCTTATCTTGAAAATATAAACTGGATAGAAGGAAATGCTTAGACTGGTTTGTACATTGGGTCTGATAAACTTGAATCAATAAACGGTTCTTCGAATACATTTGGAAGTTTCTCTTTTGATACACCTAGCATTAAGGAGATCAATTTAACATCACCTGGTTATACTGCAACATTAGCACTTAATGGAGCTGACAATTATCCGAACCTAAGCTCTATTAATCTTAGCGGATCAAAAATGGGTTTAACTGCGAATGGCTTAAATGTATCAACTGTTAATGTTAGTAATATTAAAAACCCAGGAGCAAATATTGTTATAACAAACTGTACTAATATCACCAGTTTCTTTGTAGACAATAGTTAGATTTAGACGCTTCAGTGGTCATAGATATAGGGGGAATACAAGAACTTATCGTTCAATAATAAAACGAATATCACAAACTTTAATTTAAGCTGCATTGAGAGTGGCGGTAGTTTTACTCTTTCTGGTGACAATTCTGTTGAGACTATAACACTACAAGGTTTTGAAACAATAAATATAAACAATTGTCCTAAGCTTAGAACCGTTACAATTACAGAGTATGACAACCATTCTAATGTATAGATTTACCCTAAGAGTATATCTGTAACAAATTGCATACATGATTAGCTTTGTATCAAAGATAATACTGGTGCAACCGTTAATAATACTGTAGACTTGCATAACTCAACACATCTTTAGAATGTATGTTTCTAGAATAGCACAAATATAAAACATGTTATCCTTCCTCCAAATATTTCAGCTATAAATCACTGCTTCTAGAATGTTACAGGTCTTTAGACCGTTGATGCTACATCTCTATATATTGGGCCATATACGTTCTATAACTGTTTTAATTATCATGGTTTAGATTAGAGTGGAGATTATACAGAGTTATCAGTAAAACCTGATACAACGTCTTTAAATAGTGCATTTGAAAGAAGTGGTGTTGATTTTAACTTTGTAGCAAACTTTTTTGAACATGCTATTCCAGAAAATAACAACATTACTAACACTAGTTTAATGTTTGCTTATTCAATGGTTAGCTTTACACAAAATGATTATAAGAATCATATAGTAGATAGTGTATTTAGAAGTCCTATAGATCCATCAGTTTTAAACAGGGTTACTAATGCTAGTAAGATGTATTTTGGTACAGGTATGAATGTACACTTTAAAGAATTGTATAATTTCGGTAGTCCATCCGGATGTTCATATAATTAGTTTTTTAATGCAAGTACTTCAAGAATGGCTATAGACTGTTTTGAACACTGTGTATCGAAGATGACAGATTGGGGTGGAGATAACGATGCTGCAGGCTTTGAATTTTAGATACCAATGGATCCAACTACTGGTGATGATATATCAACATCTGAAATTATATCTGCTAAAGATATATGGAATCCTAATGGTGTATCTCCTAAGAGACTTTGGAGAATATAGGACTTTAATATATCTAACTCATACAAGGTTGATTTGAACGAATTATTCAACTCTAATTGGACATCGTTAACAACTTTGAGAGCATGTTTCCTTAATTGTTATAGTGTAAACCTTGATGGCTTACTTTATAATCTACCAAAGATAGACTACATTAGTACATGTTTCTAGCAGGATGAAAGAAGTACCGATGATGTTAATTTATGGGAGTTTATTAATTGGGAGAAATTTGTTCCAAGAAGTAAAGGTGGATTCTTAACAGATCAATATAAACATGATTACGGATGCTATAACTTTAAAGCCCATGTTTCATTGGAGCACTATAGAGATATATGCAATCTGTATCTTAAGCACAATAAAGAGGATCTGAGTAATTTGTTCTATAATACAAATATAATAGGAATTGATGGAGATTTAACGTTTGGAAATTTATCTAAAATAAATTTAAACGCAAAATATATGCAACATACGTTCGATGGTGCTAAGTATGATAACGGAGCGTTAAGATTGGATGACAACTTCTTCTCTAAATTACCTAAAATACAAGATGTTAGATATTGCTTTGCAAATATATCTTTAGGAAAACCTATACCATTTGATTTCTTTAGAAAGAGATATGACAATATTAATACTTAGGTATTCATAAAGATTGGCAATGAGTATAAGCCTGCAACTCTGCATGATTATAGATACGGAAGAGATAACACTTATAAAATCTGGAGCTTCTCTCATGTATTTTACAATGTTAATCCATAGAGTGGTGCATAGTAGTTTGATATGACTACAGAAATTCCAGACAACTGTGCAAAGAATAATGACACAAGCGATCAGACTGCGTATATGGAATATTATACTCGCACATAGGATCCGGAGACTAAAGAATATACATATACAAAACATACTATTAATCACTGCACAGAGTTTACTGACACATAGAATTTGACAGGTGGATATTAGGCTTCGTATAATCTTGGAAATGGCGAAATGTTTAATAATGGATAGGTTCCTGATGGAGGCGTAAACAACTTGATTATTCCACCAGATTTCTTTTATTGTGCAGCAACTTCTCATACTTCAGAAAGTGGAGATAATGGTATAACAAACTATAGTTATGCATTTGCTAAAGATGATACGTCTAATACAATGGCTGGAATTATACCTGAAAATATTTTTAAAGCAAATAGGTCAGGTATTGTAACAGGCGTATTTAACAACCAGGTAATTATACCTCGTCTAGTAGGTTCTACAACATCTGGAAACGGAACAACAAATGTATATGTTTAGTATCCTAAAAACTATACTACATATTCTGTTTTGAATGATGCGTTTGGAGCGCAGCCCGTTATATTGTAGGATAGCAGATCTGGCACACATACAATACACAATTATTCGTTTGTGATATTCAATGAGTCAATACCTTCTACAACATCCACATTGAGCAATGCGTTTAAGAATCGTTGTATAATTCGTGGTATAGATTATGGAAGTTATTCTGGAGAAGCTAGATTAAATTTTGCTTGTTCCTACAATAACGGAAACCTTGTTGAAGGATTTGATATGACTAGATTCTCATCAATTACACTAGACAATATGTTGTACACAAACTTATTATGTGTGTTAAATGGTCCAATATTTGCTGGTACATATTATATATCTAATTGTAAAATGGCTTCTAATAATGCTAAAATTGTATCAGCGTAGGGAGAAAATATTGGTAACCGTACATCTAGCTTTATAAAATGGCCTGCAGCAAATAGTAGTATCGTTAATAAGATGTTTGAAAGTATAAGATATATAACTATAACTACTGCTAATATTTAGAATTCTGGAGAAAGTTTAAAGTACTATAAAGAAACTGGAGTAGATATAATATGAAATTAACATTAAAAAGAATAGCTCTCCGTCCAACTTACACTATAGGAAAACTTTATATAGACGATGTATATTTTTGCGACACTATAGAAGATACTGTAAGAGACCTCAATAAGAATGGCAAATTTGACAATGGAGAGAAAAAGGTACATTCCAAAACGGCGATACCTTACGGAACTTATGAGATCAAGTGGACATATTCACCTAGGTTTAAGAAGTATACACCACAGCTGATGAACGTTCCATCATTTGAAGGTATACGTATTCACGCAGGAAATACAAGTGCTGACACCGAAGGTTGTCTTATTCTCGGCGAAAACAAATAGGTTGGAAAAGTCCTTAACTCAAGAGCTACTATAAACAAGTTTTATCCAATAATAAAGGAAGCTTGTTCTAACGGAAATGTAACTATTGAGATAAAATGAACAATGTAACAGGAACATGGCGCGAGAAGATTTAGTATTCAACCGCATGCCTCGCGTTTTTAAGCGGTTAGGTTCTCACCTGGGTGCAGTATTTACAATAGGGTGAAATCTCCACAGGTGTACTAGGGTTTGTAGCCCAAACATTAGTTTATTCAGCTAGTATATATGGAGTATCTATTTATATACAAGGTAAGTTTGGTGAGATAAAAACATATTTAAAAGAGTGTTTAACTAATAATGAAAGCAATTGTGATGTAGTAGATATTAAGCAAAATAAAGAACAACTACAAAACGCTGCTTAATGCCATTTGTGGGCTTCTAATAGCCTTTTGTTTAGCGTCTGGTATATTCTACCACAACAAAGCTAATAGGCTCTCACAGGAGCTTAAAATGGTTAATAACAACATCGAAGCCTATTAGGATGCCTTAAGCGGTGCCTAGTAGGCTTCTGGTGTTTTAAGGCTAGATATGAAAAAGCTTAAAGATTATAACGATAAGCTTGTGTAGTAGTTGGATTCTGTACGTAAGACAGAAAAGCTAAAAAGCAAAGAAATTTAGGTAGCGGCAACTTAGAAGTAGATTATAAACGTTAATAAGAGTAAGGGGGTAGGGGGTGATATTATAACTATACTTAAAGACTCTGTTTATAAGGATAGTTTACAATATAACAACCTAACTAAAGTATACTATACAATCGGTAAAGATAGTGTTAATATCAAGTTAGATGTATAGAACACTTAGTACCTCTACGTTTATAAGCATAGAGAATATAAAAACAAAAAGAACTTCTTTAAGAGATTGATAACATTTGACTGGAAAAAGAAAGATGTGTATAAATACAAGATACGTAATACGAATGACATACTTAAAGAAGACAGTATAAGAATAATAGAAGCAATATGAAAACATTCTCAGCTCGTACATTGATAGATGACATACTTCTTATTGTACGAAATAACAACATAAGTGAGAGTGAGGACATGTCTAGGGATTAGATCTTATCTTGGATAATGTAGTATAAAGCTTATTTGTCTAAGAAAGAAAATGATAAAGATGCTGAGACAGGTGATGACGAGGATCCGGATGATAGCTAGTTATCAACTATTGGACCACTTGAACTTATAGACGACCCAGATTCTGGGTCAAAGGACTGTTGCTGCTGTCGTTGTGGTAAACTAAAGAGAACAAAAAATAAGCTGTATACAATGGAGGATAGTAGCGACGACATAGTTAACGTTACTGATGCTAGTGGTTGCGTTATACAGATTATGAGTAAATCTAGAAAGCATTATCATAATTTTAGAAGGTATACATACAATGAACCTATGTGTTGGTTTGATGATTAGTATATATACGTTGATGGTAATGGTTCAGAAAACTTTAAATACATATACGTTACAGGAATATTTGACCCAACACAAACAGCTGGTAGTGAAGATGATATAATGATACCTGGATGGATGATACCAGATATTAAAAAAGCTATCATGATTAACGAATTAGCGTTTATGCTTAAGAGGCCTAGTGACGATAGTAACAACTCAACATTAGCAAGCGTTAAACCAAATGGTCCTCAAGATAAGGAAGAATAAGAAAAGCTATACAATAGCTGATATATATAGAGACTACATTAAAAAGAACGATGTAGAGCTTAATTACGCGCGATATAAGCGCATTATAGACGAATTTAATAAAGTTGTCAAGGAAGAGATTTTAGAGCGCTCACAGCCATTTAAAATGCCTTATGGGCTAGGTACTATATGCATAGTAAAATATAAACCTAAGAGCTATTCTGATTAGTCATTGTCTACAGATTATAAATCAACAAAAGAAGTAGGTAAAAGGGTTTATCATTTAAACGAGCACTCTAATGGATACAAATATAGATTATATTGGTCAAAAATACCAAGGGTATTTTCTGATAGATATAAATACTAGCTATGTATGGTTAGAGAAAACAAAAGGCACCTTGCTCAACTTATATTTAATAAACAAGATTATATAAATATAGATGATATACAAATATACAAAATGTGAGTCAGTTATAGCTAAAATTATGGCTGACTCAAACATGCAAGAAAAGAACATACGTATTACAGATATACGAGAATGGATCTTTGAAGCTGTTGAGAAGATTGGGGCTCCTGTATAGTATGTATAGAAAGAGTCTGGTGAAGATTGCGTTCCAATATTTGAAATACACGAACATCAAGTTCCAATACCAGAAGACTTAGAGTCATTGACAACTGTAGCCTATTCAAACAATGGAACAAATTGGGTATAGGCACTAAAAGATGAAAGCTCATTTAAGTCTAAAGCTAACACAAAGCATATACATCACTATCACCCAGAACAACCAGCTGGAGTAATGCTACCTACACATAGATCATAGCTTTTAGGAATCAATGGTAGCACTGCACTAATGGATGCTATTAGAGACCATAAAGTAGATGTTCCTACATACTGGATTAAGCCAGGTTGGATAGTCTTTAATAAAGATAAAGGTTTCGTTAAATTGTCATACAAGGCAATAGCTACAGACGAAAGGGGTTACCCACTTATCCCAGACTTAGCTTCATATTAGGAAGCTATATACTGGTATGTAATGATGAAGTTAAGCTTTCCAAAGTTCCTTAGAGGATCACTTGGTGGAAAAGCTAGATATAATTAGAATACATACTTCTACATATAGTAGCAGTGGAATTTCTATAGAAACCAGGCTTACGCTGAAGCAATGATGCCAAACGAAAGCGAAATGCTTACTATTAAGAATGAGTGGACTAAGCTTATACCAGAGTGGGATGATGACGAGAACTTCTTTAATAACACCGGAAAGAAATAGTTAAACTTTAACGATTATTGCTATGGATACTAATACTAAACCACAAATTAATAGTTTCGCAGGAGGATTAAATAGTGATGATGATCTCTCTGTTGTTGCCACAAACTAGTATATTGATGCTAGAAATATAAAAATATCATCATATAGAGGTGGAGAAGGCAGAGATAATAGACATGGATCATTAATGCCAGTCTAGGGTGTAAAGCTAGCTGGATCATTTGCTGGCGAGGGTAACAAAGTTGTTGCCACTTGTTCAATAAGGGATTACGGAGTGATTGTTTGCATTGATGGAAATAATCTCAAAATCTATAGCTTTAAAAACGCAATAGGCGGAACTGTTCATGATTAGGACTTTAATAACATACAAAATAGTAGGCTTGTTGTAGACGCACCATTGTTACCATTAGATGATGGAGAAGAATATCCTGATGCATTTGATGTTTAGCTTAATTACGAGAGCGAAAACAATATCAAGCTATACTTAGCAGATTCAATACATCCGATAATGGTTTTTAATATAAATAGCCGAGATGAGAGTTTTGTGTATACTGATCTTGATAAATGTTTATCTTATCCAGAAGCTGTTTGCAAACCACCGGTATTTGAAGAGTATGTGCCAGGAAAAATAGAATTTGGTGTTGTAAGTTATTGTTATTAGTTATATAATAGATACGGAATACATACAGGAGCATCTATACAATGCTAGCAGATACCAATTGGCAATTATGATTTCGATAGCAAATACGTAAAGTGCGGTGGTAAATAGGGTGCTATATCAAATTGCGGAGTAAAGATATCTATACAAATTCCTAGTAATTATTGGCATCTTGATTATATCAAAGTATTTAGAGTACAGTACACGCAAAACGGATAGATGCCAATTGTATCTGTAATATACGATGCTAAAATAAACTTTGATGAAGAACATGATTCTTCAGAGTTAGTTATAAACGATGTTGGTAATGATCCAATAGAATATATCAGTGTTGAAGAATTAAATTCATTACAAGGCGTTAGAATAATACCTAATTCATTGGCATCTAAAGACGGTTTTCTGTTTGCCGCAAACACAAAGACAATACAGACTACTATTAAAGATTTCGATAAATGGGATGCAAGAGCATTTAGGTTTAATTACAAAAACAAAAGCACTGTAACAGATGTTAATGGTGATAACTCATTTACAATAGACGCATACGGCAAAGACATAGAAGACGACTCTGTTGCCGTTCCTCCATTTGACCATGATTGTTATGATGATACTTATAATAACATAAATAAAGAAGCTTCATTGTAGCATTCTAATTTTGTATTCGATTCAAAATTTCAATGGGTCGGAGGATCTGGTAAAAATATAGAATGGAGATTTGTTATTTCTTCTTAGGTAGAAGATTCTTGTGTAAAAGAAAACAATACAAGAAAGATAGGAACATTATACAATTATTCTCAAAAAGAAAATGTATAGCAAAATAATGTTTTCTACATCGATAAATATTTTAAACCATCTATAATAGAAAAAGCAGAATTTGATCCAGGAATAAATAAAAACACATGGTTGATAAAATCACTTAGACGAAACGAGATTTATCGTTACGGAATTGTTTTGTATGACAAATATTGCCAAGCATCTCCAGTTAAATGGATTGCTGATATAAGAACACCAGATGTTACTGAAGGAGGTTTCGAGATTATGTCATCCAATACTATTGTTAATGGCAAACGTTATGAACTAGTTATCAGAAATCTAGGAATATAGTTTATGGTAAAGAATTTACCAGAAGGCTGTGCTGGTTATTAGATAGTTAGATGTGCTAGACATGAATCTGATATTGCTACAATATCACAGGGTGTACTCAGTTCTCCTGTGTCTAATGCATATAGTAGACAGTTTGAAGGAAATAACGATGATTATTGGGTAACAAAATACCATATGTTTTGTCCAACAGGATTCTTAACAACAAATAAGTTTATAGAAGGATATAATGTACATGATTAGCTTGTTAAAGATGGAAGGGATTCTAAGTCTCAATGTATGACAAATATAGATAATGACAAATTATTACAATTTGTTTCAAAGGAAATTTGTTATCAGCCAGAATCGTTTAAACAATTTACAAAAGACAAAAAATATTATTTACAAAAATAGTCTTTTTTATTTGGAGCTAGGGGCGATCATAAGTTTCGTGATGACTAGTATGACTTTACTGGGTGGGGTAAAAGTGGTGCATAGTATGATTATGGACCATTAATCGGTTATAACAAAAGAACAACTTTTAAATTTATAATACCATGTATTTCAAACTGTGCTGTCGAGTTGTTTACTGGACCAGGTTAGAATGGAGATGGAAGAGGAGAATTTTATGTTAACAACGTAACAATAAACGACAGGCTTTCTAAAGATAGTACAATCTGTTATCTGGATGCACCATTTAATCCAAGTTATTTCTATAAAGTTAATCCTTAGTCTCACAAAAATAAAGGAATTGATTATATGTATGATTTACATTACATTAAGGTTACAATTGGTGGACTTGGAGCCGATAGACCGTATTCGTATGCATTAGCAAAAGATTGCATTTTAAATTTTGATAGACTATATAATAGTGACGACTAGTCTGCTAATGATAGAAAAGAAAAATCTGGTAAATTTATAATACAGAAAGCCTTTGCTTATATAAAATTGTACGAATAGAGTACTTATGCAGAAGATTTTTTTACAGGTACTTTTACACCTTATGATATGTCTAAAACCGCTTAGAGAAATTATATACAGGACTTTTAGTTCGTTGATCAAATAAAATGGGATTAGGCATTCAAAAGAAACTTTAATAATGATAATAATGAACAGACATCATCAAAGTCTTATCCAAATTATGCAGTTTCTGCTGGTGGGGCACTATTTGTAAATATGATTACCGGTGGTATTTGTAATGATTCTAATTACAATATATTAGAATCATTTGGTAATTATAGTGGCGGTTTTAGAAATGACGGAACCGGTAAGCATGGTGATAAAAACGCATGTTTTGGAACTGGAGGAAAGTGTTTATTGTTAAGTTGTTTGTATAAAGAAAAAGGAACAGCTGGTACGGTTTCTTATTATTGTCCTAGGAATGGCAATTATTATGATGCCTTAGAGCAAGAACTATCACCGACAGATTATATGGAAACTGGTGAGATGCGCAGTACAATTACTGCACGAACTATACTTAGACCATCTCTACTTGGAACATATCTAACTAATCTTAGATAGCAAACAACTCCTTATGGTGGGTATTCGTTTGCAAATAGACTTACGAATATATATTATGGAGATGGTAATTACTTTGAGTCTATAAATAAATGGAATACAGTATTTGATGGAGATTGCCATGTAGAGACATTCGAATATACCTCTATGCATAAAGTGTATGGAACTTATACAAAGGACGGAAGTGATAATTTACAGTTCCCTAATACACATATGATAACATACTCTATACCAACAGAATCAAATATATGGTGCAAATTCCAACATGGATGGACATTTAGTTCTAATGCGAGAGATAATTACGCATCTTTTATACAGGCTGAACCGTGTGAAATAACAGAAGCTTACGTACAGAAAGAGCCTGAATACGTTTATAATTCTGTCTATAGTGTATAGAATACAAGTATGCCGTTTGCTGCGTACGATGATCTTAATCCACAAGATTATAATAAAACAATAGATACAAGAGTATATTATTCTGATTTAAAACAGAATGATGAAATTATAGATAGTTGGTGTAAATTTAGAAGTTCTAACTTTATAGATGTTGATTAGGAGTATGGTCCTATAACTGATATATGTATATTTAAGAATGTTCTTACATTTTGTCAAGAACAATCATTTGGTGTATTCGGTGTAAATTATCGTAGTATTGCTATAGATAATTCTGGACAAAATATAATACTCGGAACTGGAGGAATACTTGATAGATATGACTACTACAGCAATACTTATGGAATGCATAAGCAGCAATTCTGTTCAGTATGTACTACAGGTGGTTTATATTGGTTTGATAGTCATAATAATGTAATCTGCTCATTCGACGGATAGAGTGTAGTATAGCTTTCAAAACAAGGTAAAGTATAGAATATACTGAACAAGTATAAAAAGAACGATAACTTTAAGGTATTCTACAACAATAGATGCAATGAAGTTGTATTCAATATTTTAAGCGATGATATGCAAATCGTATACAATGAAATGCTTGGAAAATTCACGTCAACACTAACTATTCCGTTTGATGGAGCTATATAGTTCTTTAATGGAGAATACCTTGTAAAGAAGAATGATACTGTATGTGTGTATTAGTACGATTATCTAGACGAATCGCCTAAATCAACAAATCAGTAGTTACTTTCAAGTTACGTTAAATATGTTGTTGCTCAATAGCCACTCGTTACAAAGGTATTTGACAATCAAGAAATTGTTACATACGAAAATCTATAGTTACAGGATGTAATACGCGACAATGATGATTATTTCTCAAAAAATCATAAATATGCATGGTAGACAGAATCTTAGAAAATAGAATCTAGTCTAGAAGAGTAGATAACACTTAGAGAAAATAATCATAGATTTGTCATACCTAGGGCTGATGGATTATTTGGCAATAGAGCTAGAGGCAAGGTCATGATTTGCAGCATAGAAGATATTAAACCAAATCCAGCTATGGCAATACAATATATAATAACAAAATATAGATAGTCATGGAGTTAAAGTAGAGAAAAAAGATAAACAATATGCCAAAATTCAATAATGGTATAGATTCAAAAGTTGGTTTTGGACAATAGTATCAAGCTAATGGTCTTACAAGCATGATTAGCGGTAACGCTCCTGCTGGATCAGCTATAGCTGGAGCAGGAAGTTCTAGTGCATCATTTAATATTGGACAAACACCGGCTTCAAGATGGAATCCAAAAGGCGGAGTTTAGGCAGCCGGAGGAGGCAGAATAAGCGCCGGTACTGTAAGTGGAGCGGTTAATGGAACGATAGGAATGATACAAGGATACAATTCCATGCAGAACGCAGTAAAGGGAACGGATGAACTTATGGCTTATTCTGGACAAAGAACAGATTAGACATTCGGTGTAAATTACCAAGCATAGAATGATATCAACGGACAGAAAGCTATGGATGATATATCTAAGTCTAATAAAAATGCAACATTAGGAATGGTTGGATCTGGAGCTGCTGCTGGAGCTGCTATCGGATCTGCTATACCTGGTGTAGGTACACTTATAGGAGGAGCAGTTGGAGCTATCACAGGATTATTCGGAGGCTTGTTTGGAAGTAGAAAATCTAAAAAAAAATAGCGTAGAAAGATATTTAACGCACAATAGAGAGTTAATCTTATTAACTAGGTTAATCAATCATCAGCTGCAACAGAAGGCCTTACATAGCAATATTATTTAGATAATAGTAACACGTATGATGATGTATTATATGCTAACCGAGGAAAAGATTTAAGAAAACCAAGATATGTTAAAGGGAAATAAAGTATGGACACCTAATGGTTATTAGGCTGGTCCGGTTAATAGTTTGGTCGGTAAAGGAGAGTCTATTATAGATTATACAAATGGTACCGGCACTCTTGTAACGAAGGGTAAGGTTGGGGTTGATAATTAGCCTAGCTCTGTTAGAAGAGATGATAATAATGTTATAGCTGGTAACGATATAGACTGGAGCAATGGAATGAAGTTTTCTGACCAAGTAGCCCCGTTGACAGCTAAGCTTTAGATGTATAATGATATTGAAAAAAGAGCAGGTAAGAAATCCGATCTTAGCTCTTTATCAAAGTAGACGATTGAGCTTCAGAAAAATCAATTAGATCGCGCTAAAGCCCCTATTTTGCAAGCTATGAAGAATATTACAGATAGACAAGAGAAGTAGCATTAGATCGAAGATTACGCAGCTTAGATTAAGCATAATTGCGGGAAAGATAGATTTGATAAAGGAAAAAGTTTCTGGAAATCCTACACAACAGGCGGAAAAGGAAAGGTATCAAATCTTATGCTTGATACAGGTTATGCTTTACCAGCACTGCTTGAAACATAGATGCTTAATCATTGGCGTAGAGAAAACCCTGTAATGCCAAATATATATGCAGCTAATAAATATGCACCAATAGCTTTACAGACAATGGCTGGTAATAGAGTATCAGCTAATCCTATTCTTGAAAAATTATACGCACAAGATAGATAGGCTGCTTATTAGCTTGCTAATTCTGGTGGTTATACAGGTGGTCAAAGATAGGCTAATAGAGTAGCTTTAGCTTTAGGCAATTAGAGAAACGTTGCTGATGCACTCATGAATGTGCAGGAAAAGAATGCTGCATACAGAAATGCTTATGCTGAGATGGCTGCTAGACTTGGTGATAGCGATGCACAGAGATTACAGTAGTCTAATCAATACGGATGGGAAGCTTACAATAGAGCACACGGTGCCAAGACAAAGGGTATTGAAACACACTTATCTAATCTTGGTCTTATTGGTCAGAAATGGTTATCACAGCGCATTAAAAACAAGCAATATGGCGATATTCTTGATATATATCAGTAGGATGTAGACAACAAGAAAGAAGCATTAAAAACTATATATGGTATAGGAGCAGATGGTTCAAAAGGTACAGCAGCAAGTGGATCTACAAATAAAGCAAACAATACATCTGGATCAACTTCTATTAACTACAGAAACATAGCTCCAGGTTGGACACCTAGTCAGTATTAGTTATTTTCTGGATTACCTAATGTACCTTATTAGGGTATAGGAATAAACAGAGGGGTATTTGATTTAAAATATGATGATTATTCTTTAAATAATTTAAAAGCACCATATGGTAAGTACTGGTATATAGATCCTGACAAGGTTGCTGATTCTGCAAAGTATACAAGAAATTGGGCGAAATCAAAAGAATAGTATTAGAGAGGTGCTTTTGGTACACCGTATGAGAGAATTAATTTCTCTAGCGATTATACTGGGGGATTTAGTCCTAATGGATTATTCTTACCAATATGGGCTGGAAGTACATTTGATTATAACCCATATAATATAACTAGCTTAAGATTGAGAAAATGATAGGAATGTATGACGAACCAGTAGCGGTGCCCATAATCGATCTACTGGACAGCAACATGATGTCATAGTACATCAGTGCTGCAAGAGAACAATACAATTAGGCAGTATAGGACTAGAAGGAGTTCGCCAAAGAATTCGGTGAGCTATATGGGCCTAATGCTAATGTAAATAAAGAGTTTTACGATATCACAAGAGGAGCTGTTAATAAAGGATTAGATTACCTCTATTAGAATGGAATAGATCCTATTAGATCAGCAGAAGGAAGAGCGTATATAGCCAAGATTATTAGAGAGAGACCATATGCAGAAATAGCTAACCTTAAAGCTCAGAATGAGTCAATGAAGACTTATTAGAGATATAGGGCAGAAGCTATGCGTAATGGTACATATGATCCAGATTTTGAAAAGTTTGCGCTTGGTGGTAAGACTCTTGAAACATGGGATCCATCTAAAGACGGAATGTGGACAAGAGAAGCTCCTTCTAAATACTCTAGCTTAAAAGATTGGACAAGTAATCTATTTGACAACATGTAGCTTGAGTACGATGACGAGGCTACTAAGAAGACCGGAGGAATGTATCAAGTATATTCTAAATCTCCAAAGAAGATGTAGTAGATTCTTGATGCGAATATAAAGGATATGATAAAATCTGATTTAGGAAGATATTACCTTGATATGTACGGAGGTGATATAGATTCACTTAAGGATGATATTATCAATCGTAATAGAGAGTATACGTAGATTGATAGACGCCCAGATCAAGTTTAGATACATCTTAATGATCAGAGATTCTAGGCTAATGAGGCCGCTAAAAACAGAGCATTCCAGAAAGGGCTTGCTGTTCTTAAGCATAAATGGGATCAAGATGACGCAATACTTAAAGCTCAGATTAGTAGTTCTGGTGCAAATGGACAGCAATCTCCATTGTAGTGGTCTACTAGATCTGAAAGAACATCATAGAGATAGAAGGATAATCAAGTAATGACAAACTTATTTGATACAATGCAGAGGGCATCTAAATATTGGCAAAACAGAGCTAATAATACAAAGCTTTCTGCTGCATAGAGAAAATAGGGAAGAGATCATGCCGCATGGTGGAATAATGCCATTAAGTAGGCTGAAGTTAATCCTAATTCTCTTATGAAGAACGGACTTGTACAGGTTGATGAATATGGACAATATCAGCCATCTAGAAGACTTTTGAACGCAGATGGTTACGCAAGTTATACAAATGTTGGAACATTCAATGACCCTAAGAAACTTGCTTAGGCTGCCGATAAATAGTATAGTGGATATATGTACAAGCCAACTGGTGGTTCTGCTGAACACAATGTACTTTTAAATAAGTTTGCAGGAACAGAAAAACCATAGCAATTTGAACTAATGCAGAATAAGCATCTTGCTGTAAATCTCAAAGACTCTAACTTAAGATATTCTCCGATTAGAAGAATAAATGTTACAGGTAATAAGAGACTTAGATATGCAACTACAATGCGTAAGTTTGATAGATGGCTTAAGAGTGGAGCAGCTGGTAGAGGAGCTCTTGTAAACGAAGATCTTAATGCTGGATGGATACCAAGCAAACGAAAGTAGTTCGATATAGCTGGACACGTTACAATTACTGGCAAACAATTCAGTGAGTTCTGTATATCAATTGGAGCCACTTCTGATAACGATAAAGCAAGAGTAGCATCAGAACTTGGTCTTGATGCATTTGACGCAGCATCTAAGCCTGTAACAAAGAAAGAAAAGGTTGGATCTGCTACATATTACTAGGTTCCTATGACTAGAACGATTCAGAATAATGGTGCGTTTAAGATAAGAGATATAAATACAGATATCAATAAATAGGAATTCGGATCTAGTAATGCATTTAAGATGGCTAATGATGCACAAAATTCTTCATTAATGATAGATTAATAAAATATTATGGCAAATAAAAATAAAAAGACGTTTACATACAACTAGGCGTATAGTAGAGGAGCTTAGATAGCGTAGGATTTACAGCGTAGTGTAGCACAAAGAAGTGCTGACTACGCCGCTCCTTATGTTGAGGGGAGTATGGGCGCCTATACAGATGTCAGTGATTTTAATAATATGACATTCCCTGCGTATACTACGATTGATAAACAGGGTAAAGCTGTTGTAGATACAGAAGAAAGCAATAGTGGTTCTCTTGGCGATTTCCTTTTAGGAGATTCTTGGGACTTAAACAAGATGAAAGAGAGATGGGACAAATTCTCTTTCAAGGATATGTATAGGATTACATTAGAAAAATTATATGGAGCTTCTGTAGATTCTAAAGAAAAAGAGCTTGATGACGTCACTTTCTAGCAGGGTTCGCTAAAAATAGCTTAGGACTACAATAATCTTCTAAAACAAAGAGAGGATCTTATAAATCAATATAAAGCCTTTAAGAGCCATGGATACGCCTCAAAGGAATAGACCAGACAATTATAGGATGCTATTATAAAGGTAGATGATCAAGTTAAGAAATACCAAGATTTCTTTAAATAGCATAAGAATGACGACGTATTTTTAGATTTATTCTACGATACAAATAAAGCTGGGGCTAGCGATTATTTAGCTGCTCTTAAAGATAATACATTAGTCACTCATTAGTAGTTTAATACAAACGGTATTCTTGGTACTATAACTAATGCATTAAAATACACAGCTGGTACATTATCCGAAGGCCTTGAGAATATAGCACTTACTATATAGAATGCTATAGGTAAGGTTCTTCCTTAGGCAATTGGTGGCGATAAAAATGGAACATTTATTAAACGTGCCATAAAGAGTGGTACTAGTAATTACGATAATTTATTTGAAGGATATTCAACAAAAGATGGATCACAATTATTGTAGACAAAGATAAATGCATTAAAAACTGATCTTGATAGAGAATAGAGTAAAAGGGAAATTTCATTGAGGTCTGCCATAAATTCATACAAAAATGGTAATTGGTTATTTGATCCAAAGAAAATAAACCCAGAATTCAGAGATCTTTAGAATAAAAATAGAGGTGGTTTAATAGGTTCTATTATAGATCCTACACAATGGGGATATTCTGTACCAGAAATAGGTACATCGTTTAGCGATGCTAAAAGTTTCGCTGAAATGATAGCTACTAATGCTGGAGGTGCATTGGCTACAAAAGCAGCTGTAAAATTTTTAACTAGAAAAATTCCTGGATTAGGAGCAGTTCTTACAGCTGAAGATATGACTAAAGCGTTTAACTCTGCAGAAAACGTAGAATAGGTAGCTAATGCGTTAAGTAGAGTTGAAACAGCAAAAAAAATAATAGGTGGCTCTACAGCTATTGCTGGAATATATTGGGCAAAATAGATGCGTCAACATGAGACAAACGGAGAAGCCATAAACGCTTTGGCTCAAAGGGTTCTGGACAGATCTTACAAAGCAGACGTAGATTTTAACAAGGTGTTTTATGCTGTTGACTAGTACTCTAAGCGTATAGGCGTCGATTCAAAAGATTTAGATTAGCTAGAAAAAGTTAAGCTCGCATTAGCTTATAATATACCTACAGGAGATGACAATTTCGATAAGATTAAAGTAGATTCTAGAAAAGGTTTAGCTAAACTTATAAATGACAACAACGCGATGGCGTTTGAAGATTATTTGCAAGCATTACCTTTTATGGATTATACTAGAGGTGTAATATCAAAGGCCGCTAACAATATGTTTTCTAGAGCTCCTAAAATGTATATATAGGATTAGATACTAGATAAAGCTGCCAAATCTGCTGCCACAGGAGTCATAGACAATGCTATAGATAGAGTTGCTATGAGTAAATTTAGCAATATAGGTAATAGGCTTAAATTTATTCATGGTTCAAAATATCTGGCAAAGAAGTTTGAAAAAGCATTTCCTTTAGCTACATCAGAGGCTCTTGAAGAAGGTAGGCAGTAGTTACTTACATCTAGATTCACAAGAGGAGAATATGATAATTACTCAACAGGCGAGTCTTCTTTTTATTTGCCAAGTGTATTTGATAACCAGTTCTTGAACGCAGATGCTGCAGCAGCTTATCTTGGAATATCATCTGGAGACCCAGATAATGGTGATGCAGAATTAAGGAGATCTATGGAAATAGGAGCTATGACAGGATTACTGTTCAGAATTCCTCATAGTGTGAAAAATATTTTAGCTCCTTATAAAGAAAATAGTACAAGCTTTATTAGATCTAGCGATAAGTATAGCTTAAGAAATACAGTAGCGCAACTAAGAAATGATAACGTTATTCGTAGTATAGCTGCTAACAATTATTAGCTTGCACAAGACAACGACCACGTAGGAATATTTTTCGAAGCATTTAAAAGAGCTGGAATAAATAGAGATAGACTATAGGAGGCTCTTGATGACATGAAGAAATATAAGGGATCTTTGTTAGAGGATGGATCCGATAGCTACATAGAATCTGATAAAGAACTCCTTAATGCTGCATGGTTTGCTTACAACAATAAGAATCTCGAGTAGTCTATGAAAGATCTTAATATTTCTAGAAATAGTGAGGATCATAAACAGCTTGTACAAGCAGCTACTAGAGTTATGGTAGATTCAAAAAATGCAGAAAAAGATTCTGAGAAAGCTAGAAACAACATTGATTCTATAATAAATAAGACTGTACAGGATTATGAAAATGCTACATAGGAAAATAATCCGACACTGTTTAATATTATTAATAAAATAAAGCAAGACTACTAGAAGTTTAATGAATCTATAAACGCTAGAAGAAATCAATTCAAGAACTCTGAAGAAGGAAAGAAAGCCGGTCAAGAGTGGATCGATAAGAATGAAAGCTATTATGAAGACGATTCACAAAGAACACCTTTGGATAAGGCTATCGAAAATGCAATGGATGAACGTGATGAGTTCAAGGTTGATCCAGAGAAAGAGTATACATAGTCTAGACTTGAATCAATATTCAGCTATAGAGAGTATAAGGCAGCTTAGAAGTTGGCTAAAGATTTAAAGAATCAAAAAAGAAGACTTTAGTTAATATCTAACGAAACAGGAACTGATATCAATACCGACAAGCTTACCGGTATGATTGATTACCTTGATAAGCTTATATAGAACAGAAAGAATAAAGTAGAGAATTCTAAAGAAATATTGGCATACAATGAAAAGGTTGATTTGTTAAACGCCTCTATAAGCGACAAGAAGAAATAGCATAAAAAGATAACATATGACTCAATCTTTAAGGATTACTAGGACTTTGATAACCAGGATGAAATAGACAAGGCTTATTAGGCATTTCTCATAAATGACGCTTTATACAATGTGCTCAAACCAATGTCTGCAGCATTTACTACAGGATAGGTTGATCCTAGATCTGTGTACTTTTCTAGAAGAGAATAGAACTGGAGTGAATTATCTGATGAGCAAAAGTCTGAGTTCACTAAAAAGATATAGGGCTTATACCAAGAGCAAGGCAAACAAGCTCCAACTGAAGCACAGATCAGAGCTGCATACTTGAATGAGTAGAACAAGAAAAGAAGAGCTATAAAAGAATTATCTAAGAAATACGCAGAGCTAAGAGACAAGATTGAAGGCAATGACGATATATCAAATATGAGCATGGATGATATTTCTCGTCTTACTGATATGGAAAGAGAGGCCGCTAGAGATATTATTAGCTCGGTTCTTGCTGATAAAAAGAATCGTATGCGTATAGCTCGTAGAGAATGGAATCAAGAAAGACCACTTACACCAGATGACGTTTAGCAAGCTGAAGAAGGTACAGCCGATGAAGAAGTAACTCAGAGAATTAAAGATCTTGCTGGTGAGCCTAAGAGTCCAGATATTGAGAAAGAAGCTGAAGATATGAATGTACAACCAATATCTTAGGATAAGTCTGTGCTTGACACATCTGAGCTTGATGCAGCTATGGATAATTCTCAGCAAGGTTCTACAGAAAATGAAAGAAACCTCGAAGAAGCTTTAGGAATGAGCCCTACTGAAGATAAATAGTAGTAGAAGCTTAGAAAGAAGCAGTAGAAATAGAAGGCTAAAGAAGAGCAGCAATCAGATTCAACTGATTTTACAGATGAGAAAGATGATAATTATAGCGACGAATTACCACCTATACCAGATAATGTAACAATTAATGGCGACGGAACGGTAACAGTAAAGCCAGAGAAGTCTCAAGAAGCTTAGCAAAATAGCACAGATACAGGTATTTAGGATAACACGGAAACATAGCCTGAACAGTCTGATGTGCAAGAAGACGAGGAACCAGAAGGTGAAGATGATAATGATTCTCCAGACTTAACTCCAGATAAGACAATTGCTGATACTGGTCTTAATGTTTAGCAAATTCAGGATGATCAGGACTTTCCTGACGATAATCCAGATGATGACAACAAAGAAGGCAAGACTGCGTAGGTTCTTGATCCTAAAGATATTGATGCAGAAGATACGCTTAATATAGAAAGTCCTTTAGAACACGAAGAGCCAGAAGTGTTACCTAAGAAGTACGATGATAACGGAACTTTAAACATAGAAGATCTTCCAGAAAAGTTGGATGTAGATATATAGAGTGAGTCTGATACTCTTAGTAATATGGATAACCCAACTGAGTCAACTGATACATCTGGAGTATACGATGATAGAAAACCTAAACCACAAGCTGTATAGGAGTCTGAAGATATAGAGAGAAGATACATTGATCATACATTCTTCTATAGACCTGATGCAGAAGAACCTATGGATATAAGAGTTGACGGTAAGGATGTAAAATTACCAGATGGATGTACTATTGGTACTGGTGCAGAACTTGCACAGAAACTTACATAGAAAGGATGGTTTGAAAAAGCTAATAAGTTCTACGTTGTGTCATAGATGCAGAAATACCAGAAAGGAAATATTGGTGACGAAAGAGATTTATTCACAGTATCTTTGGCTATAAGAGATGGCAATAAGATATACTTCTCTGCACTTAGAGCAATAGGTAAATACCATTACGAGTATAAGAAAAACACAGATGTTGATCTTTCATATGAGCTCGCTAATAAACTTAAATTTATAGGCGTCGATATGGATGCATATAAGGTCAATCTGTTTGAGACAGCTAAAAATTATTACTTACTTCATAATAATGTTGATCAATCTCTTCTGGAAAACGATGATAAACTGAATAAGAAAGTAATAGATTGGTATAACAACCTACATGAAAGTGATCCAGAAAACGCCGGTTAGATACGTGCATATATAGACGATACTGCTAGAAACAAGTCAGCTCTTCCAGGCAAGGTTCCTTTGACAAACAATTAGGTTACACAGCAAATCTAGAGACTTAGAGATAATAGAAACGCTATAATTGAAGCGTATTGCACATTTAGAGATGGTAAGTATATAATACCATAGACTATTAGAACTGATGTAAAGCCACAAGAAGCTAGTATAAGTAACGGTAAAATATAGACTAGACCAAAACTTGAAAATAATCTTGTTGATTTTAGACCACTTACAGAAAAAGATTTGAATCTTGACATTCCTTCTGATCCAGAAAAACTTACAATGTAGCTCGAGAATGGTACTATAACACTTGGCTATGGTACAGGAGTAATGGCTGATGAAGGTAATAGATTTCTTATTCGTAATCTCTACAAACCTTCTGGAGACACAATAGACGGTAAAGGTTATTCTGGTAAATTGTACTTTACGATAACCGGTCCTAGTGGATACATTGTTCCTGTAATGCTTAGAGAAGAAAGATTCAATTAGGTTTAGGACAAAGATGGTAAGATGCAGTTTATTGATCCTGTTAATATGTAGTTAGCTATAGATCCAAATACAGGAAAAATAAATAGAAATGCCCCACTATCTATGGCTGAGCTTATATTATACATGGTTACTGGTAGAATTAATCCAGAAGAATTTGAAGGTAACCAGGGATTGATTGCAGATCTGCTTGCGTTAAGCGTACATACTACATTTGCTACTAAAGCTGATAAAAAGCACCCTTATTTAGCTTCTAAGCAGTTCTATTTCGATGATGAGAAGAATTAGCTTGTGTTAACTAAACCGGGCACTAGATAGGATTTAAGACTATCTATGGATTAGTTGTTTGGCGATTAGTCTGAGAAGACAAGAAGGTCTACTATTAGATATATAGCAAACAATTTACACTGGAACACAGATAAAGCAGATATGGTCGAACATTTTAATAAATCTATGCCTAAATTATCTGCGTTCTTAAGATAGTGTTTTGAGAATAATCCTAAAGCTAAATCATATAAATTCTTTGGTCTTAATCAGCTCGAATTTAAGAGAGATGAGTTATTCTCTACAAACAAGAATGGTTAGCTTAATCCTAAAAAGGTATCACTTGCTGCATGGATGATAAATAATGGCAAGCTTCTTACAGACTTAGCCCCACAACATTTCTACGCACCATTTATATATTCCGACGGAGTGCAGGCTTCAACAAAGAAGAAGGCTGTAGCAAAGGTAAAGAGGGAAAGCAAAAAATAGGAGAATCCTAGCGTAATTGAAGCAGAGGCAAATATAGCAGCAAAGAGATTTACTGATGAGGCTATAAGCAGAATGCAGAGCAGATATAAGAGCGATTCATAGAAATAGAAGGTTACTAAAGATGATTTCTTAGTTCTGTCTGATGATGCTAGAAAAGATGTGTTAAACAACTATAGAAAACGTGGTATATATGATATAGTTGTAATTGATGTACTCAAAGAGGATGTAGAAGGTAAATCGCTAGATGAAGTTAAACGTATTATTGCATAGCATGTATAGAAATATGTAGATTATGCCAATTCTTAGGAAGATTAGAAGTTTGATGTAAAAGATCTTACTTTTGTATCTGATACTATGCTTAAGAATATTGCAAGTAAGGGCTATGTTCCTATACTTAATGTTGGTGTAAATGGAAAACTTCATATAAACGCATAGGATCCATTGTCTATACTTCGTAACAGCAAGGTTAGATAGGATGGATATACTGGAGTATTCTCTAGATTTAAATCAAAAGGAAAATTTGATGAGAAAGCTGCTAGAAAATGGCTTAGCGAAAAGCTTGGATTAGATGAGACTAAAGTTGTTGTTTTTGACGGTGTTCTTAAAAGCTGCGAAAATAGTAAGGTATATGGTATCACAAGTCTTGCAGCAGATTATATAGATAGATAGGTAAACGGTGTTATCACTTTATCTAATGAGGCTGGATATGGTATTCATTATCATGAAGCATGGCATTACGTTAATTTGCTGTTAAATAATAAAGCATAGAGACTTAGATTATATGATGCTTATATTAAATCACACAACTTAAAGAATATTACATTCGGAGAAGTCGAAGAGTTGATGGCTGAAGATTTCCGTAGATATGCAGAAATGCGAAACGGAAAGGGAATCATTAACACGATCAAGAGATTGTATAACAATATACTTGATTTTGTAAAGGTATCCAGAAAGAAAGATATTGTACGCAATGTATTTAACGCCATTAATAATGGACAGTATTTTGACGTACATATGGACAAAGACTCTATAAAGGAGTTTGAGAACAGATATCCAAACGGCGTAGCTTCAGCAGACTACTATGTTCCTACTGTAGATCAATCTACTCTCGATAAGCTTGAAGGAATAAAGGATTATCATACATTCTATCAGTGTGGTGTAGCCTTGGCGCAGAAGTTATTAAGCGATTACGGTTTTAAAACCCCAAACGATATTAATAGCAAAAAGGTATCTAAATTCAATGATCTTATTGAAGATTTAAAGAATAACAATGAGTTTGAATCAGATCCGTTAAAGCAATCTATAATAAACGATATCTGTAATAATCCTAAAGCTTTTGAAGGTATTGTAGCCAATGTGTTTTCTTAGTATGGAATAAAGGCAAATGTAAAGAAATTCTCATAGATGGATGAGACTAATGATCTTACAAATAAAGATTCTATAAACGACGACGATCAGTCTAGAGATATTGGCGATAGAGCAGATAATACTTGGGATGTAATGTAGTTGTCTATAAGTAAAAAAGATAATGTAGCATTTAGAGCTAAGCTTTTCTTGAGTCTTATAGAAAAAGGTAAGTTTGTTCTTGACCTAGAAACAGGAGAACGTGAGTACGAGACATAGTTTAATGACATTATTAGCGATGTTCCTTTGTATTGGAGCTATAGCGAAGCATGGAGCTCTATACTAAAGAATTTGTGGATGTGCGAATCTTATGATAATATAGATCAAAATACTGGTGTGTTTGCAGCTAATTCAATTAGAGGTAAAGTTAAATAGCTCGCTGATAGAAAGATGGCTTTATTTGTCGCTCTTAATGATAAGCTTGAAGAAATAGAAGGAGATATAGAGCTTGAAAACCAGATACTTGCTACAGTAAAGAGTTCTTATAATCAAGTAGCATAGATTTGGCTTAATGACCCAGTAGAAAAATCTATGGGCATCATGGACCTTCCAGAAGACATGGTTTCATCTGTAGTAGAAATACCTACAGATGAAAAGCGTAATTGGGAGATAAGAAATGATAATACGCTCAAGGCAAAGAGAAACTAGCCACGTTTATGGAGTTAGGAATTTGCTTCTTCTAATGTAATTGTTTCTAAAGATGGCTAGACTATTATAAACCCAGAGTATGTAGACACACTTGTAAAGATGCGCCAGGATGCCATAGATCTTTCTAAAGTTCTTAATGAACCTACTATTCAAGATTTATCTTATGCTTACGATGAAGCCGCTACACAGGTTGTTAAAATCCTTAACTACATGGGTATACCATTCGACAGAGAAACACTTGATGCTTATACATATTAGGTAAAGGATGAATCTGATGGTAAAAATCCTATGTTAGCATAGCTCTAGGCCTTATAGATGATGCTCGGCGGCTCTATGTAGAAGAAAAATGGCTCAAAAAATAATTACAAATGGAAGACTAATAAACAAACTGGTTCTTTGTCATACTTTATTGATTTGCTTGATAAGTATAAGGGAAAACCTTATCTTGAAACTAAACAGTCAAAGAGAAATAAGGACGTTGTTACAGTTGATTAGCTGTTTGTTGGATACGGTTTAAAAACACCTATATCAAAGATGGCTGAGGTTTATGCATAGACTAACCCGTCTTCTACCGATGTAAGTATTAAGGGTCCAGATGGAGCTACATTGTATCCTATAAGCGAGAATAATGAAGCTTCTGATAAACTTCGTCATATAAATGATAATAAGGATGGCATTGTTGAATAGATGATGTTGTCGCCATACGCTAAGCACGGTTCTATTCTAAATATAGCTAGAAACGATCAGCTTGGAGATAGGCCCGGAGATAATACAAATAAGTTTAAACTTAATGCATTTGTTGGAATAAAAGATACCAGAGAGAATACTGGAGACGATTACTTTGGAATAACACCTCTTGCAGACTATATTTCAAAGATGGTTATGAAGCATAATAATATGCTTGTGTTCCCTACAATGGCTGATAAAAAGACATGGTATTCTATATCTTATGATCCTCTTACAAAGGACGCAGAAGGTAAGATATTATCTGATGGCTTATGTGTGCACGATCTTATTACGTATAACCATACAGATGAAGCTGGTAAATGGAATGCTCTGCGATTCTCAGAAGGTACTCTTAATAGATTTGTTGGATATTTCAACGATGAGCTTGAATCGCTTAAACAATACTACGATAGAAAGAATATAGCTTACTTTGTAAATAATCCAGGAAGAGCAAGAGATAACTTCCATGGAAAGATTAAGGATGGTAGAATGAATATGGCTGGAAACGGCGGAATGTTCAGATACTTCTATGACGCTATAAAGATAAAGGATGATAATGGTAAAGAGATGAATCTTAACCAATATCTTGAATTCCTTTACAACAAACAGTAGGCTATAGAAAAGAATCCTGTTAAGAATGGTGGTCTTGGTACTATAAGGGAAGGTGATAACGAACTTGATGGATTTGAACTTATAAGAAGATATATAAACGATCTTAACGATTAGGTTAAATCAGATCCGTCTATGCTCAAAGATGGCATAAACCATATGCTTATGTCTAGAGTCAGTGATGAGTTCTAGACTATATCTGATGACGGTTCTACAAAGGTTGTTTATTTTGATGGTAAAACATATCTTCCTAGAGCGATACCTGTACAGATACTTGACTACTATCATAATAGATTCGGAAAGAGCGGAAGAGTATTATCCGACTACTATGAAGATGAAGCTGGTAATGTTGCTGACTGTACATTATCTGCAATAGCTAACAATGTAGCAAACGAGATGATCTCTACTATAGAACTTGAAAAAGTATTTACTGGAGACCCTGCTTATTATAAGTGGCAATACAACAGAAAGGTTCTCGATAAGTTTACTGTTGACGGTAGTACTTAGGAAGTAAGAAGATTAACTGCTAAAGACGCTGATAAGATTAAACGTTTGGGAGCTATACTTTCTCCAGGATAGAATCTTAGAACAGAATATTCTAATAGGGAGATACAAGAATTTAAAGATCCAATAAGTGGTAAAGAAGAGCTTAGAGGAAGCAAATATACAGTTCTCAATATAAACGATATTGTAGCTAAATCTAAGTTTATAAATGACGTTTAGACGCAGTTTGGAAGACAGATACTTGCAGACGAGATTAGGGCTAATCCAGAATGGTTTGACAAGATTGTTGAGAAAGAGTCTAAAGAGTCAGGTGAAAAGCTTACAAGAGAAGGATAGATTACTAAGATGTATCTCAAAGATAATTATTATAAATCTATTCTTGATAAGGCTCCAAAGAGCATAAAAGAAGCTGTTGATATTAGATCTAAACAATAGATGTCCCCATACGAAGAGATTACTGTATCAGACGCATAGGTTTGTATTAGACCGGCTTTATATAGAAAGATACGTATGAATCTTGGTAACTGGACTACAGAGCCAGATGAATCCGGATATTCTGACGAGGAAGCTTATAAGATACTTGAAACTGATGGTTCGTGGATGAATGACCCAGAGAAAGCCAGAAAGGTTAGCAAACTTCAGTTATTCCCTCTTAAGATGACTTACTTCAGTAATAGTCCTACAGAACTTGGTCCTGGTATATTCTAGAATCTTCCTGTGTATAATAAGATGGCTATTTTCCCTATGTTTAAGTATGCTACATAGAGTACGTCTGGTAGATAGCTTTATGATCGTATGAACAAAGATGGTAATGAGATCGATATGATAGCATTTGAATCTGCTGTTAAAGTTGGTGATAACCAGAATAGATACTCTCCATATAATAAAGATGTAAAGATTATAGATGGAGATATAACAACAATGAATGATGCCATCAATAATGATTCTGATCAATATATTGATAGATCTACAGGAGAAGTTAAAGCTAATACTACTGAAGGAAACAAGCTTTCTGTACAGGTATAGGATCTTAATGGAATTCGTATGCAGCTTAATACTGATGCTCATGAGGCTATTGAAAGATCTATTGGTACACAGATGTTTAAACTTGCGTTCTCTAACTTGTTCGATAATCTTAAGTACGGTTTAAATAAAGCTGACTGGCAAGGTTAGAGTAAACCTTCTAGATATGGTAGAGAAATAAAAGCCGATCTTATGGCTTGTATTAATGCTATGACTATGCTTGGTATTAACAAAGTATAGGATAGATTCTATTCTTAGAATGATGAAGGTAGATTTACTCATATAAACTAGAGATAGGTAAGAAATCTTGTAGAGACCATCGTTAAGAACAATGGGCTTGGTGTATCTGCTGAAGAGATTATTCATAATGGCGGCGTTGTAGCATCACTTATGTCTAGAAAGGTATTTGAGCAAAGTGCGTTCTCTGCAGTTAGTAAATATGTAATAGATATACAAACCAAAGGAGGCTCTGCCGTCCAGCAATCTATATTTGGCTTTACAGGCTTTGATGATAATAGTGTTAGATCTTACAAAGATGGCGATTATCATTTGCTTAATGGTGGTAGAGAGATTAGATGGAATACATAGAATGGTAGTATGGAAGTTATGCTTTCTATAAACTTCTTTAGACCAGTTGTTCCTCAAGAATATCAGAAGACGTATGGTATGATGAGACAGTGGCTTATTGATCACGATGTCATTAACGGATTAAAATCTGAAGAATATTGGAATATTACAGAAGAACAAAAACAACTCAAAGGTATTTTAGACGCAAAGATAGAAGATTTTAATTTATCTGTTAAATTATTACGTATTTTATAGAAGAATAACGTTTATACAATAAAAGATGTAATTGATAAACATTAGGATTACAAAAACCAAATTGGCAATAAATTACAATTAGAATTAAAAGATTTATTAGATAATGTTAATTTGGATTTTAATACAAATACAAACATATCTATACAGAAAGCATACTCTCACCCTAAACCTTTTGGTATTGGCTATCGTATTCCTACACAGGGTATGTCATCTATGTTTGCTATGACTGTAGCTGATGTACTTCCTACTCAATCTGGTGACACAATAGTAGTTCCTAGAGAGTTTACTGCTCAGACAGGTTCGGATAAACTACGTCAATGTTCGAACCTGTATAATATAAAAAATTCCTTTAATTGCTGGGAACTCCACATATAGTGGACAATCAGCAGCCAAATCTCTATTTAATACGTTTATAGAGAAAGGTTCAACGACTAAAATTAAATCATAAATAAACATACGTATATCGTTATGAAAACAAAAATTACAAAAGAAAGTAGAAATTTACTTATAGCATTATTGCTTGGAGATGGAACAATATGCAACAATAATGTATTTAAACTTGCTCATGCAGAGCAATAGAAAGACTATTTGGGATGGAAGATTAAATAGCTTAATGACGCAGGTATAAGAAACAATGGATTGAAAACTTATGTAAAAACTTGTGGTTATAATATAGGAGTAAATATATATTATACACAGCTTAATATAATTCCATTTATAAAAGTGCTAAGAAGAATATTTTATAAACCTAAAAAAGTTTTAGGAAATAGAAAACTTCTTAATAGACTAGATGCTAGAGGCATTGCTATTTGGTATATGGACGATGGCCATATAAACATTCGTAAAGATAAAAATGGTAGACCTATGGGATTCTATATAAAAATAGCAACATGTTTGCCAAAAAACGAACTTCAGATAATAATAGATTATTTTAAAGAAGTTTGGGACGTAAATTTCTATATGTTTCACGAAGGCAAAAAAGAAGATAGCTTTTCTTTATGTTGCGGGACTAAAGAAGGTTTAAAATTTATAAATATAATTAAAAAATATGTACTACAAGTTCCATCGATGGTACATAAAATACAATATGATTTAAGCTAGAGGAGACGTCCTCTAGATGTACCCGAATAGGGGAAATTGGGAACGGAGAAATCCGAAGAGATAGTCTGATCTGCATAGTAATATGCAGTTAACATAAATGTTTGACGTCGATAAACTGTTTATTGCTACTATGTCTTACGCAAACGGTGAATTAGACACAATTACAGAAGAGTAGGAAAAACAAATATCTGATATATTCTCTAGTAAAGTAAAAGGATCTAAGCAAAATGCAGTACAGAAAATTTTGTAGCAAGCTTCCTATGGAGCCATATAGAATAGATTGCTCAATAATTACATTGACATCATATCTGATACAAGAAACTTTTCTAATGCACGTGCTTCCATTGATACCATTACAGATGTTATCAAGTCAGAGATTCTTCCTCACTTAAAGAGTGGATTAAACGAATATAGACCATCTATGTATGAGCTTACTCCTTCATTCTAGTCTAGACGTAAGATGGAGTTCTCTACAGGTAAAGACGGTATTGGTCCATTTGCATTGAATGTAACAAATATGGCACTTACATAGTTTACTCATTTGTCTATGAGATACGGAGATAATCAATTTGGATTCCATGACCTTGACTAGGTTCTTGGAGAAGATGGAGAACGTATTTCAGACTGGTTGTCAGCTATGGTTAATGCCCATGTGGACGTTGCCAAGGACCCATATATCTTTGACCTTAATATTAACTCTGCTACATACAATCATGTAAACTTCTTGCTTAGAGCAGGAAAGGGTAAGGCTACATTCTCATTTATTGCTTAGCCAATACTTAAGAAGTACGGATAGTTAATGGGTTCTGCTAAGGGTACATTTGGAAAGAACTTTAAGGCTGATGGAAAATCTTAGGAATTAAATAATCATTCTTAGATATACAGTTATCTTCTTAATGTAACTAGACAGAATCTTGCTGATAAGCTTGGTTTAAAGAATTTGTATAAGACATTTAAAAAGAAATCTGGTGGCGTATCTTATGTTCTTAACGAAGACTATGTAAAGAAACATAGAGACGAAATCATTGATTCTATCAAGGATTCATTAAAGTCTGATGGAGAAAAGAACCAGAACGTCATCAATAAATATGCTACAGATATATTTAATCTTATCATAGGTAATGATAAAGACATATAGTGGAAAGATGCCATGAACTTTGAGAAGGGTATTTACGCTATAGAGCATATTGATTCTACATTTGGCTTGTATTATCAAATGCTGTCATTAAGATCATTTGGCAAGATAAAGACATATGCAGACGAGCTTGCAGACCTTGTAAAGGTATCTAAGATCGATACAAAGAAGTTCGGTAATAACATTTCTTCACATATCAACTTTAAGAATACATACGAGCAGTTTAAGTATGGAGATCATAAGGTTGAGTGGTATATAAATGACGGAAATAAATACGAGCAGAAGATTGATGAAAAGACTGGAGAAGAGTTAACTCCTACTGAGACGACATCTGCTCTTATGAGATACTTCCATAATCTGTTCTTAGATTCTAAGTTCTATAATTCTACAGAGCTTGTATAGAGAATACTGTAGAACCAGACATTCTCTGCTACTCCTTTATATGCTAATCTGCTTAGAACAGCTCTCGCTAGCTTAAATGCTGATGAACAGTTCTAGGGATATACAAAGTGGAGATTTGATAAGGATGGTAATTATACAGGAACTCCTTACGATGGATACAAGCAAGTAATGAAAGATGATGTTGTGCAAGCTATTGGTTCATCAATAGAGAGTATGTTAAGATTCTAGGCATTACTTGACTTTGCTCCAAAGATTGAAGCTACAGATGATTATACTGGTCCTATAGACTTTACGTTTGGCGGAGATAGATAGGAAATAGAAAGGAATTATAAACGAATTCTGTATGGAGATAAGGAAGGAGATGAATATGATAGAAATACAATATTCCAGAACCTTGCTAATCTTATGCAGGATATAATAGATGATCCAGATTCTGATGAAGCTCAAGGCCTTGTAGATTAGGATGGTGTTATAAGTAATGAATTATTCGAATATCTTAGACCACAGACCGGAATAAAGGGTTCAAGCGTAGGAAGAATGATGCTCTCAAAGACATAGATGAATGTTGGTGTAGAACATAAGTAGAGACTCATGTCTGCCTTTGATTAGTTATTAACTCATCCGTCTGAAAGAGTTAGAAGAGTAGCTAGGGATTTAGCTATATATGCATACTATTCTACATACGATACTAATAGCGCTTATTCTTTCTCTGATATAATTCCTCCTAGATATAGACGCTAGTATGATAGAGCTCTTAGCTTAGCTCTTGATTCTAGAACCAGAAACGGATACTAGCATAAGTCTTTAGAAGATGCATAGTTGATGGCTAATGATATCCTTGATGTAATAGCTAGAAACCTTTATAAGAACGACGACGTTGTTCCTATGTATTTCGAAGATAAAAGAGATATTATTAAATATGAAGGAACCGTTCTTAAAGTGGATGGTATAAAGAAAAAGGTTAACGCTCTTCTTGTTTCTAATTCTAGAAGTATACCTAAGTCTAGATACTTTAAGATCAAACGAGGAGATCAATATGTTGTTTATAGATATGCAGGCGCAATCGAAGGCTTAAATAAAGAAAATAAAGCCTTAGAGATCAAGAGAGTTTACATGATTGTTCCTAAGTTTGGATTACAGATAAAAGGAACATAGTTGTACGAATTCATGTAGGGATCCGAAGGTGTTTCTATATTTGACGAGAATAAGCTGCCTAGCACATTTAAAGCTGACAAGCTTTTGGATTATGCTGAGCAGTATGCAAACGATCTTACGGAATCTTTGTCTAAAGATAAAAAGAATGGTAAATCTAAACAAAAAGACGAATCTAAGCAAGTTGTTATGTACAGATTCTCTTCAACTATTAATCCTCTGAAGATAAATGGTTCATATTATGAAGTAAATCCTAATGATAACAAACTTAACAACAAGGTTACAAATGAAGATGGTTCTGTAGAATTTGTATCAGCTATTAATCCTATTAATAAGATTGAACAGGATATAAAGAGTTCTGGAATTGATATAAATATTAACAATGTCAATTTGTAGTAGATTGTTGAATAGATACAATCAAGACAGAGTATCGGAATATATAGTTTTATACACTTCAATGGAGATATATCCAAGTTTGAACCATCTAAAAAGCAGGTAAGCGATTATATCGCATAGAAAGAAAGTGAATATGAAGATACTCTTGCTTCAGATTTAACTAAAGCTCAACGCAGATAGTTTATAGCAGAATATTCTAAGAAACTCAAAGATGAAGCTGCAGACGTATTGTTGTAGAAGAATGTAAATTACAAGGTTGATTCTATTGTAAAGGACCTGCTCTCATCAAATGTAACAAACTTCACAATATTGTCTACAGGTGATGGTGTTATAGAGCAAGCTGGAGCATATTCAGCCATGCTTAACCAGTCTAATATAACATCTACGCTTGGACCTTGTAGAGTATATATTCTCGGTAAAACTATGAGTAATCCAGAATCTTTAGAAACGGAGAAGTAGAAATATATACTTGATGACGTTGATGTTAAAACCGACGAACAAGAAGGTACTGAAGACGATATTAGTATGTTGTAGGATTCAGCAGGCGATGCTGTTACAAATATTGAAGATATTCAGAATGCTCAGTCTGCGGATGACATATTATCATAGATAGAAGATCAGAACAAACAAGAGTCTACTCCTGGTGTTGATGACCCGAACAAAACTGCTGGAAGTTTAGATGATTTATTGTCTTAGATTGGTGCTTTGTCAGAAGAGTCCAAAGAAACAAATGATAATAAAAAATGTTAATTATGTTTTGTCCTTATTATAAAAATAAAGATGTTTTTGATGGCTTTAACAATATAATATAGGCACTTGGTGGTAAACCAATGACAGAAGAGGAATTTAGGTCCGCAGAGCTGAGAAATCGGCGACGCGGGCTTGATTACTCTGCTATGGAAGCAGCCTATAAAGCCTATCATGCTAATAATGGCAATCTCATGGATTTAGCTCCAAATGGCTAGCCATCATTAGTATTTCAACAGCTATTGTAGATATACAATGGCGATATAAATAAAGCCATAAAAGCTAAAACTAATTTATATTCAAAGACGTTTAGAAAGCACTTTGGAGATTGGCTTAGCGATAGTATCAGTAAGGATAAAATTGATATTAACGGAGAGCCTATACTTCCTTTTGGAGAGTCGTTAGAAAAAGCAAAAGCTTCTGCTTCGCTTAGGTCTAAGATTGGCATACAAAACAAATTTAAGAGAGCTAATGTATATTCTACTTTTGGCGAATCTATATCAAGTGCTTTACAGAGTGGTAAGGAATAGTCTAGTAAAGATATTATTTCCAGATTCTCATAGTTAAGATTATTCTCTCCATAGAACGAAAAGCTTGCAGAAGTTTTATAGCGTCATGAAATACCTACTGTTTTCAAAAATCATGAAGATGGTAGTTTAATGAAGGCTTATACAGTAGATGGCAAAAGCGCAATATCTATCGACCCATAGCTATCTAACAATGTATCTAATCAGTATTTAGCTGATACGTATCTACATGAGATAATACATGCTATAACAACAGATCCTATAAACGACGCAAAAACTAAAGAAGATATTAAATTCAGAGACTAGAATAGAAAGGTATTTAATATATTTAATAAGTTATTTCCTAAGGAATTATTTAGCAGAATGGATATGTCTGGTCTTTATTATTGTCTTGAAAACGAAAAAGAGTTTGCTTCCGAATTCGCCACAAGACAAGATGTAAGAAGCATGCTATACCAGAGAGCTATTCTTGAAGATAAAAAGAACAATAAGGCTCCAATTCTTGCGTTAAAAAACCTTGTAAATAGCCTATCTAGATTATTAATAAATAGTAATGTATTTAATACAAATAAAGACCAATTAAAGCTGTATTAGAATACCGTAGCGTCTTATCTACTCAATAGACCTATTCTTAAATTTGAAGGCTTGTAGGCGTCTAAAATAATCCAGGAAGTATATAAATCTTTAGATAATTCTGTGCTATCAAACGACTAGATATAGTAGACTAGAGAAGATCTTATTAGAGCTACTAATTATGCAGAAGTTAATAATTCTATGAGAGTTGATAGAATTAATGATAATGATCTTGGACTTAATACACGAGACTCAGAAGAGGTAGCATAGAAGAGAATAGAAGAGATGTGTAATAACATAGCTACTGCCCTATCAAAGAGATAGGCTGCTATTAAAGTATCTTAGCTTCCAGAAGAATATAAGAGTGAGAACATAGAGATACTTAGATCTCAGGTTCAGTCTTTTAAAGATAGACTTGGAGGCACATTTTATTCAATAGCTAGTCTTGTTCAATAGATTGCACCATAGCTTCTTATTGATTCCAAAAAGATACACAAGATAAGACAAGATAATATGACCATAAGCGATGCTGAGTATATGTTCTTAGCACATGATAACTTTGGTACATATTAGAAGATTTTATCAGAGATTAACAGCGCTCTTAATTCTCCTACTGTAATAGATTTACTCATAAAAGAACTTGAGGATAAACCGCAATAGGATAGGGCTACACTTAACGATATACAAAGAATAATCTAGATTGTACAAAGTTCTGAAGCTGTAGCAGCAGACGCTACATCTCTTATGTCTGAGATCCTCATTAATAACATGAAGAAGAGGTTTGCATAGATAGGTAACGATGTTCATTCTCCTACAATAGCAGATTACATCAACCACCTTAAGACTATAGGATACGATACAAACTGGTTTTATACTACTGTAGGTTCTATGGATTCTGCTAAAGATGAAGCTTTAAGAGCAATGGCTTATCTTATAGATAAAGCTACTCATAAAGCTGATAGAGATACCCATGACAGAGTCGTAGAACTTATGCAGCTTAAAGAATAGCTTAAGTTTGGCGAAAGTGTTCTTGATCTTTATGAGGTTGATGATAACGGATTTACTACAGGTTATTTGGTAAGAGACCTTAATTATGGTAAATTTTTCAGAAAGAGATAGGAGTTCATGGAAAAGCTTAATCTCAAATACGGATTAGACCCATCTAATAGGGAATAGCCAAAAGGTGATGATGGTGTAAAATGGAGTAAAGAAGTAAATGATTGGTTAAGCAAAAACTGTCATAGGAAATATAAAAAAGAATACTACGAAGCATTTGCAAATCTTTCTGCAGATACTATGAGGGCACGTGATTCTATCCAGATATAGATTAAAGCCATAAAGTAGAGCTGTAAAGACGAGTTTGGAAACTATCATTTTGATAGACTTACAGATTCTGAATGGAACACACTTAGAGGCCTGTATATACAAAAGAAATAGTTAGCTTCTGACTATGATATAAATGGAGAACTTAAGATAGAAGGAACTCCAGAATACCGTATAGCAAAAGAGCTTTAGAAATTGAACGAGACCCTCTTTAATTCTTCCGATAAAGTTAAGAAAGATACAAAGAGATGGCAGGCTGATAGGAACAAAATTATTCAAGAGTGTGGTGGTCTTGAAGAAATGGCTAAAGGTGAAGATGGTAATTTCGATTTCAATAAGCTTAGAAAATGGGACTCAAGAAACAGTAAGACTAGACTTAAGGTAAACGAAGAGACTGGTAAAGCATTACTTTGGGAAACTATCGATAATGAAGCAGAGAAACCTGTATACGCAATAATTGTAGACGGAGTTAGCGATCATGGAGCTAGATATGAAGAATTGTAGCAACAGAAGTATAATATACTGTCTACATACAGAGATTACAATACTGGTGATATAAATCCTTCTAAATTATAGAAGTCCATACAGAATAAAATACAAGAAATAGACAAAGAGTTAGCTAAGATTAGAAAGCAAGCTGTAAGAGAGGATAAAGATTTAAAAAAGCTTTCTAAAAATCGTGCAAAAATTTTTAGAAAATATTCTCAGTCTTCATTGACTGACGTATATAAAGAAATGCACAGATTGGCAGTTCTTAGAGACAAGGACGAGCCAGGTTATCTTGATACCTTTTAGAGAAATACTGGTAGACTTGTTGAGGATGTAGACGGAGAAATATCATGGTAGGCTAAACCTTGGTTTAGAAAAGTTGTAGCAAAGTAGGCTTACTACGACAGATTTATGGAGATTCTACCAGGAGATGGTTATCTTAACTCTGATGAGAATAATGATTTGCTTGATAAAGATTTCGATGAGAGTTATGGATAGGCATTTGTACCAAAGAAGGAATTATACGACAATTCTAAGCAGTATAATAAGATTATTAAATCTAAGACTCTTAAAGCTCTTTATGATAAGACGTATCAAACAATTAAAGAGTCTAACGAGTTATAGGTAAACAGAAATTATGTAGACAATTATCTTCTTCCATAGATAACTGGTTCATTCTTTAAATATCTTAAAAAACATAGTGGCAAATGGAGAATGGCTTGGGACTTTATTAAAACTGGTAATGTAGACCCATCTTCTTCTGGAGGCGCTCTTAGAGAATATTTTAAAGATACCGTTGGCATTGGAGAGAAAGGATGGGAACAAGATGGTACATATGGATAGCTTATTGATTAGGCATTGTCTGACCAGGATTAGTTTGGAGATATTATTAACTCAAAAGATCCTACATTCGGTAGCGAAATAAGCGGAGAACGTCCAGATGGTAGACAGCTTAATATGATACCATAGTACTACACCAGAAGGCTTAATGATGCATCATAGCTCTCATCTGATTTAATAGGCATACTTGGTGAGTACTACAACTAGTCTTAGAAGTATAAGAACAAGAAATAGATAGAAGCTACATGTGAATCTATGGTAGATATGATTGAGAATAGAAATCATGAAAAGGTATCAATTACTGGTAGTATAGGTAATCTTAAGAGAACTACTAGAAATGTTACCGGAAAGTCTTCTAATACATATAAGGCCGCTAGAAAATTCTTGGATATGAATCTATATAATATACGCTCATCAAGAATGTAGGTCAATATATTCGGTAGAGAGGTTAATATGGGTAAGGTAGCTTAGTTATTCAGAGCTGCTACAACACTTGTAAACCTTGGCTGTAATATAGCTGTGGCCGGAACTGGTTTTACTACCGCTACATGGGCGCATATTGTAAATTCTATAGTTGGATAGAAATATAGTTTTTCGGACGCTTTCGCTGCCACTAGATTTGTTTTACATCATTTAGTTGAAAATGGTATGGGCGCAAAATATATAGAAGACCATAACTCTAAAGACCTCTTAATGCTTATAATGGAGCATTTTAATGTAGCTAGTTAGCTTGAGAGAAAGATGAAGGATTCAAACAGAAATAATTTTATAAACGCCATAACTCATAACTGGGCATTCGGTGGACTTACTATGTTTGACTTCTGTGCTAAGGCACCTATAGCTATTTCTACTATAATGTCTTACAGATATTACAATGGAGAGTTTATAACCAAGGATGACGTTATAATGAATAATATCCTTAATCCAGAAGAGACTAAAAAGCGGATTAAAGAGTGGAAGAAAGGAAAAAGCTTACTATCTATTATGAAAGAAGAGAACGGAAAACTTACTGTAGATAAGTAGTATTACAAATAGTATAAACAGATAGAAGATGTACTCCATTTTAGAATTGAGAGATATGCAGAAAATGCGGATGGTATGGCTACTGAGTCACAAAAGGCTGCTATTACAACAAATGCATTAGGTGCTGCAGTTTTGGTTCATAGACAATATTTCCCTCTTATGCTTCAAGAGAGATTCGGAGATACAGTATGGGATAATTCTACTCAATAGTTTAAAGGTGGTTCATTTAGGTCTGGATTACAATTACTTAATGTGTTGTCTAAAGGATATTCTGATGAAGTAAACCTCTAGAACTTCTAGGTGAACAGAAAGAAATCAATCTTAACTGGTCTTGCAGCAGGTGCTGCATTAGGATCATTTTTGCCCATTGTGGGTCCTATGGCTGGTGTTGCTATAGGTTCTGCACTTGGTGCATTATTTGGCGCTAGAGCGAAAAATTCTAGGTCATTACAGAGATATTTGTACGATAATTCGTCCGAAAGCCAAGCTAGATTATGTAGATTTAGACGTCAGCAATTAAAACGTCTTGCAACTGAAATTGCTCTATATAAATTAGTTGTTTGCCCTACTGTTGCCTTAATATGTGCATATGCAGACTCTGATGATGATAATAAATTAATGTAGCTACTTGCATATATTGCTGTACGTACAAAATGGGAGGTATTTACTCCTTATCGTTTCGACGATGCATTAAATAACTTTAAGACAGTATCAGCCCAAACTGGTACTTTAGACGCTATTTAGAGCGTTGTCAAATCCGTTCCTGAATACGCATTATATTCCATTATGCCTCGAGGATCGCTATTGGATACTTTCCTAGGTGGCTCCCTTAACGATTATGATCCAAGTATATAGCGAGGTATTTACTCTGATTATAATATTCCATTTACAGATATTGAATGGAATAAGGCTTCAAGAGATATGTTTAAAGCAACACCATTTCATCATGCTTATGAACAAATCCTTGACTCAAAGAGTAAAAGAAGCTATTACGAAAATCAAATCATTCAAAATAAATCTTCAGATGACCAATTATACAATTGGGCTTTAGATAAATTTAATAAATAAAAAAGACCCCGACTGCTCTCACGAGTGGCCGGGGTTTATTTATTCACTAATTCAAAACTTCTGGGGAATAGTATCCCCAGTATATTGCGTTATCAACTACATTCTGCTTTGTTAGAATATCAAATCCACCTTGTTCTATACAAGATACTTCAGCCTTCTTTGCTTTCGGTATTTCGTATAAAACTTCAAGAAGAACTTTACTATTAGATTCTACATCAATCTTAGAGTCAAAATAATATTCACTCTCAGATTGCTTGTATATCCAATAACGCTGTGCAACGGAAATAGGATTATAAAGAAGTCGTATATACTTCTTTTCTCCTACTGCCACTATTTCTGAAGAATAAAGAGCATTTGTAGTTAATAATTCCCTATTCGTTATTATATAAGGAACTACAAATATAGAGTTATTTTTAAACTTCTCTTTATTAAACATTCAAAATTGCTGCTTCTAATTCTTCACCTGTAGCACAATTCTCAAAATCGTCTACATTAAGTGTATTTTCAAGATTCATAACATTAAATGTGTTTTCTAACACTTCAACATTCAAAGTTTCGTTTTTCATTTTACTCATAGGTTTAAAGTTTCGCTACCGTCTCCAGTATAGTAATCATAGCTATGGTCCCAGTTATCTGTTCCCAAATGCCATAAATACACTCTCATGAAATTACTTATTGCCGTTTCTCTAGAACTAACTTGAGATGGACCTAATCTGAAAACTCTTATTTCATTACTGCCAGTTGTATCAATAGCAATAATATAAAATTCGAATCTCCATTTATCAAATTCATTAGTTATTCCTAGTACATTTGCAAGATACCAATATACAGCATCCTTATAAAAGCACAATTGCCTACAGTAGTCAAATTCTTTCATACTGTCTTCAAAATGCCATAACTTAGCCGTAGTCTTGATATCCATAATTGTACATGTCTTTGTGTCAAAGTTAAATGTACAACTATCAAGCAATGATTTACATGCAACAGGAGTAAGTGCTCCATGATTCAATTCGTCTTCAGCCCAATAGTCCCAGTTTATCTGGAACTCATGGTATACGTGTATACTTCCATGATCACCAGCTCTTCGTATTAATTGTCTTGCTAGCTTATGATCTCCAACATTATGTTGAATCTTCATAAGCTGGTCTAAGTCATACTGAGATATAAGTATTTTCTTAGACTTAATAGCTTCGATATAATCCTTATACTCTACGCTTATTTTAAGCGCTTCTGAGAGGATTTTATCTTCACTCTTGCCAACTATACTATAAGACTTGCGATAGGCTTCTGAGAGCTGTTTATTTGGCTCTATTTCAACGGTATTTATTAAGTTTTCACAGAACTTTTGTGCTTGCGCACTTTTAGGCTTTTCGCCATCGAACAGAACGTAATCATTCCAGAACCGATCTGGTTGAAGCAGGAACTCATGTATCATGGTTCCTTTACGTAACTGTGGTAAATCTAAGCCTTTCTCTTTACCATTCAGCATATTACGAAAATAGGCCGGCCCTTTATTCAAGAACCAGCCTATCGCACTATTGCTAATGCGTGTATTATCTTCGTAGTATGGAATGTCGTATTCCGGTATTTTGTACTTTGGTGTAACCATTAGCATTCTGCACAACAATAATCACAACAGAAATCATCTGGAGCTAATTTGCTCTTAACGTTCTTATGATTGTTCTCTTTACAAGAACGAGCATGAGGTTTTATAGTACCTTTTGAAGAAAGGTTCATATCCTCAAACAATTCTTCGAATGTCGTAGTAGGATAATTGTTAGCTTCCTTTACGAAAGAAACAATGTTATCAAAACTACATACCTCGAAGTTATCCTTAATAAAGTCTGTTAAAGATTTAACTTCCTTCTTATCATTAAGCTTGTCATTCAATACCTCCATTATAAGAGATGGAGACATTTCTTCAAACTCACGCCAATAGCGAATACGAGAACAACGGTCTATCAGATACTCTGATATCTCTCTGTCATCATTACAGGTAAACAAAATCATATGCTTACCCTTAGTATCAGAACCATCCAATACCTGTAATAAGAAAGAATCATCGTAATCTGCAAGAACTTTGTCAAGCTCATCAAACAAGAAGCAAACACTTGTGTCACCGAGCATCTCTACAATATTTCGAAGGATATGTGGACGTATGTTTTTGTCTATGTTCACAATTGGAAGACCGCTCTTATTGGCAATCATCTTAGCCATTACTGTCTTTCCTGATCCCTTCAATCCTGCAAGCATTACACCAGTAAATCCGCTCTCAGACAGGTTATAACTATTAACAACCTTGTCTATGAAACGTTCATCACGCGATGTACAATATACCTTAGAAGGCAAAGGTAACTTACCAGACTCTTGTAGTGATACGGTGTCAGTATAACGGTCTACAATAATATTGTAAACTGTTCCTGGAATCAAATCATACTCAAGACCATCTGTGTTAAACTTAAAGTTTATATTATTACCTACTTTCAAAAATTTCTTTTCCATATTTACTGATATTATAATACTCAGATATTGGTTTTTATCTCTTCTATCATCTCGTCTACCTGTTTATGGTTACGTACGAGATAACATTTCATTTTACTTCGATGTCGCTTAAGATAATGCTTAAACAATTTCCATCTAAGAGGGAATGAATCTCCTATAAGACCTTTGCATTCTATTACAAACCCATTTCCAATGAAGTCAGGTAGATATGTTAGAGGCCTTATTTTTTCACCTAAATACTCGAATTTATCCAGTAATACGAAACGCTTTGGCTCATATTTAACTGGTATTCCAGCTTTCATAAAAGCTTCATAAGTATAGCATTCGAGTTTACTCCCAAAATGGAGACCATACTTATCGACTTTTGTCGCATTCCGTACTCTACCTTTGGATTTCTTTAAATGGAGACCATGCTTATCGACTTTTGTCGCATTCCGTACTTTGCCTTTGGATTTCTTTTTAGATTTCTTGCCTATCATAATAAAAATTCTTTCCCCTTATTTTGGATACAGAAGTTCTATTAAAATAGACAATTTCGCCATCAGTTACTTTTTGTTCGCCTCCAGAATGAACGCATACGCATATACACCCATCATCGCTATAACTATCCCAGATAGTCATCTGCAATTTATTTGGAAGATAAATACGCATAAATCCACCTTTGTCGAGACGAATTTTCTTAGTCAGCTTTTTTGTAAGCCATTTATGCAATAGAGGAGACATTACTGCACCTCCCAGCACACCTAATAGGCATCCTATTACTACATCAATCATATTTCTGTAACGTTTTTGTTAACCAGTCTTTCATGGTGCTAAATCCGTTGTCACGAACAGCATCTGATAGATCTTTGGCTTTAAATTTCTTATTAATGAAAAAAGCATCTATTTTGTATTGCTTACTATATTGTCTAGCCTTAAGCATACCGGTTTGATCTCTATCATATAGTATAACTATATGTTTCCATTTGTAACGTAGAGACCTTAGTATATCTTCAGGTATAAACACAGTTTCACTAGCAGCAGCTATTGCATTAAAACCCATCTCGTAGCAACACATCACATCTTTCAGTGATTTTGTTATTATGAGTAGGTCGCCTCCTTCCTTAGGCAATTCGGATAATCCCTGTACGTGCCGATTCGTCAGATTGGTACGCCATTTAGTAAACTTGGAAGCAAGTGGACGATAAATCTTAAACTTATCATACACTTTATATGCATACATAGGACTATTCTCTTTGTAGATACTTCGGACGATACTATTACAAAGAAAGTATTTAATGCTGAATACATTGAACTTCTTTAGGGTATCAATATGTATTCCGAACTGTTTCCAGTACTGTTTGTCTACATTGGTAAACGGCTGTCGAACTATTCCGATATCAGTATCTCCTTTCGGCTTATCGTACGTATTTGTCCTTACGGTTGTATTAGGATTTATTCTGCGTACGATTCTCAATAATTCTCGTTCAAGCTCTTCTCTAGTCGTTATACCTTTGTATTCTTTTAGGAACTTCAGAGAGTTTCCGCATTCTCCAGTTCCAAGATCTTTCCACAATAGTCCTCCAGTTTTAGAATGAAATATTCCAAATGAAGGATTCTTGTCTCCAGACCTTAAAGGACTATTCATTAGTTTTCCAACTTTAAATTGTCCTAAACAATACGTATAGATGTCTAAATCATTCACTTTGTCCAAGATATCTTTCAAGGACATAGTAATCGCTGTTCTAGTACTATACATAACTTATAAGTTAGGGGCTAGGTGCGGATTCGAACCGCTTCCTTGCAAGGATCCAATCTAGCCATGTAGTGGAAAGTATCGGATTCGAACCGATAAGCAGGGTAGTGTTTCTTTTAAGCTTGCACACATTCCAATCTATCAATGCCCTTATTTTACCATTAGACTAACTTCCCTAAAAATGAGCAGTTTAATGACATGCTCAGGTCTACGTTGACGGACGTATAGCAGTTTACGGAGATGCTAAGCTCGGACTTTAGGTTATTCAAACCCGCACTTACGTAGCGTACACGCGTATGAAATCTGATGCCAGGTAAACTGTGCATCATAGATAATATCGGCCTTCACAGGCGGATAGAGCTATTACTTTCACAAGCTGTAGCTCTTCTTATCATTAGAAATGTTGTGGCTCTGTAAGGATTCGAACCCTACTGGACTTTTGTCTATATAACAAAATATAATCAAAACGTCGATTTGGATAGTTTTCGCATTCGTCCATGCTTGTGTCTCACGACACCCTGCGAGCCTTATTGGAGGCATTTCACCTCCAAAGGGTAACTGAATTACCTAGCTCCACCAACACCCTTTCATGGCAGTATTACCTCCCTTGGGTGTATCCACTTGTTGTATAGTTTGGCACTCCTGCTATGTAGACAGTATAAAAACCATCTACCGGATTTCATACAATCAAGTAGTATTTCTATTTCTTCAGGCGTAAACCCCTTAAAAGGGAAGATCTGATACGCCTGTTACATCCGCAGTTTCCGGAGTAACGGTTGGTGGCACGTTAAGCGGATCGTTGTTCTCCTTATCGGCAACAACTGGACGTTCCATAAGATCGTTCTTAAAGAGCTTAATCTGCGAATCTGTATTAGACATGTCTTCAACGAAGATTCCGAGCTTACTTACTTGAGTGTAGCCCTTCTTGTCATAGATAACCTTCAAACGGAGCTTTTTCTTGGTAGCAATCATAGGGTCAAGCATCTGCTTTGTCCAGTCAATCATCTCCTTGAATGTAGAAAGCTCTGCATCTGGTCTCTGTGGGTAGAAACAATCAAGAATCTGACAAACTCGTCCAAACTGAGCGTTATCGCGCTTCTGCAAGTCTTCATCTGTCTTAATATACATTCCCTTTGTATTCTTCCATTCTGTCATAGTAGCTGTCTGACCATTCTCATTCTCAAATACGATCTCGAGGAAATCGAGACCTTGAGGAGACTTGTTACAGTTTACCTCTTTAAGAGTGACGTTCTGGTTAATGCCTACTGGCATATAACTACTATTACTAAATTCTTCGTTGCTAATTGCGGCTGTCTTTGTACTAAACATAATCTCTATTATTTTAATATACGTAATGCTAACATATCCAGTTTATTCTCAGCATATTATGCTGCTGATCTAATAGACCGATATATCAATTTACTTAAATATTCTATCCCAATGTGTTGTAAGTGTCCCATCTTCATTACCTTCTGCAATAACGATATCCTTTCCGGCTATGTGTCTTGCACGAGCCTCCATGATGGTATCAGAGACACCACCCTTAAAGGATATATGCGTTTCATTTCCTTTGCGATATACATAACCAACCGCATCGGCTAATCCACACACGATTTTACTCAGCTTACCAACTAAGTCGAGCTCTTTTGCAGAAACTTCAACACCATCCTTTTCAGTTACGGTGTCTTTAACGTGACCTACAAGAATAAATTCGTCACACAAATCTCGGAACATATCAACTACCTTCTTTACTGCGTCTCTAAGATACTTATAGCCAGCACCGTTAGGCAAGGTGGTTACGTCTGTGCCGTCCCACTTCTTACCCATTGGAGTTTGGCGATAGAGTGTACAAGCATAGCTCATACAAATATCCTCAAGTCGTGTAGCATTATCGATAGTGATATGCTTATAGAAATTATGACCTACTTCTTTATTCTTGGCACGAATGGCACTTGCTGCTTCTCCTAAATCATTGATCGTACGACACTGGATGGCCATCGCATCAACGAAGACAGAGCCTCCCTCAAGGTCTATGATAAGGTTATTATCCAGCTGTGCAAGACAAGATGTCTTACCAGCCTTTGGAAGACCATAGAGTATAAGATATCTAGGATTTTCAGAAACTGCAGGAATTTTACTAGTAGGTAATGTTAAACTCATGATACAATGATACTAAAAGTTTTAATTAAAGCTTAATGTTAATATTAATGATTGTCTTCTTAATCTCTGGACTAAGTGAAGAGATGAAGTTGTAATCACTAAAATCAGAGTAACTATAAATGTCGGTACCAATCTGAATCTCATCATTGTAGAAAATGATAGGGAGACCATTCTCAAGACGGTAAATCTTACCGAGCTTAATACCCTTCATAATACTCTTCTTCTTGCCATAGTTAGCAAGAACATCACAAGCCTTTGCGAACAAAGCGTCGCCCTTCAGAGGCTTGTAGATATAAGTATGATCCAACTCGTTGAACATAGCATCAATCAGATCGTCGTCCTCCTTCTTTGTGTTAAACAAATAAGAGTTGTTCTTCTTTACAGTAGAAAGAATAATATCATCGAGAATCTGAGAATAAATGTTACCATTGTTAGTGTTCTTAATGTTGTTGTCAGTAAACTTAATATCGTATGTTGTCATAATTCAGCCTAAATTTTAATTGCTTAACTTTCTATCAAGTTGTTATATGCTAAGTCATTCTGGAATTCAAGTATGCAGGGCTTTCCTGCGTCTCGATTCTTCAAGATGTGTAGATATACCTTGTTCTGAGTAGGTAAATGGCTCGGGCCGTATTCTTGTATTCCAAGAATTTCAGGCCTATGAATGACTATAACATAATCGCTAGCTTGAAATAAAGCATCAGCAGATGAAATGTCGCTTCTCATAGGATAATGCGACAAAGAATTGTTTATTCTTTCTGGTGATTCAATATTTCTATTCATCTGTGCTAGTTGTAACACTGATGTCATAGGGTACTTTTTAGCACTTATGAAAACTCTTTCGAGTTCCTGCATGGTTTCTATAACGCTGCCTATAGGCTTCGTTAATAGAGCATGGTCGTACATTATCACAAAATGCTTATCGGTACCCTTTATGTATGTATTATAGAAATACTTAATAATATCTTCTGCTTCCTTGGGAGTTGTAGGGTTATCTACAAACCATATAGGATACTCCTTTAGTTGATTAGATACTGAGACGACTTTTCTGAAGGTATCGTCATCTAGGTCCGTTTCCGAACTATACAAAGTCGAAGTCGTTTTCCTAAGCTTACTAGAAAGCGTTCTTCCAACTTGCCTAAATCCAACCATCTCTAACGAGAAAATTAGAATTACTATTTTTTCACCAGGATTCAAATCAACAATATCAGTTGAGATCTCATTTGCGAATGAGCTCTTACCACTTCCTGAAATACCAGCTATGGTGTAAACGGTATTAGGTTCAATACCCCCCATACACTGCTTATTAAACTTAGCCCATCTAGTCTTTAGAGATGTTATAGAATGATCTCTACGACCAGATATGTAGTTTATCGCCTCTTGGGCTACAACTGACATTGGTCTTATAAGATTAGATAAGTTCTGTTCCATAAGTCGATTCCTCAATTTTAGAGTTGTCTTGCATTTCTTCCTCAGATTCTTCCCATTGATGGTCTACGAGCCATCTCCACATCGTCTTCATATAACTTAGTTTACCCTCGTTAGTCTTTTTCTTCATTTCGAAGTCGAGACACTGAATAAGATGTTGAGCCATAGCTTCGCTTTGACCTACATAAACATTAAATAAATGTCTACACTTGTTAACGTTGGCTCTCAGATAGTTTTTTGTACCATCTGGTCGTAGAACGTATATTGGGTACATTTCATAGAATAGATCGAAATAGTCCTGTTTAGGTCGAACTATATCTTTAAGCGTATCTGTTGCATGATATGTAATTGACTTACCTCTCTCGATCGAGGTAATAAGTCCCTGAGAAATTAAGTTTGATATTTCTTCGTCGCTAACTAGGCTGACAATTTTGCGGACGTCTTGATTATAAGTTTTTTGATTCTTATCCAATACCAAACTTAGGAATATTAATTGATTTGAATTTAGTCCTGAAATGTCCAGGAGTTTTGTGTTTAGTTCAATAATCATCTTATATACGTTGATAAACGATTAATCATCGAATATTGTCAACTGGCGATTAACAAACTCACTAGCTATCTTTTTTGCTTTGCTAATGTAGTATTGGTAATCCAGATGACGTTTCTCTATTGGTGTGGCATCTATCTTGTTAAGAATTCGTACTCCATATTCTGTTATTTTTGTTTCAGAACGATTTTCGTACATTTTGTCCTTAATTCTCATAAGATAATAGCCACTGCTTGACGCGTAATATCTATTAATACGTTGAATCTGTTTTCCTCCATATTCAACTTTTGATTCCTTGTTTACGCTTTGTGACATCAAGAAATCACGGATATCTCTATCCTTCTTAATAAACTTGTCTATCGGTTCATTGTTCAAAAAATAGTTTATCACAGCTTTGGAGATAATAACTGGTGTCATGCTGTTGTTAAGACCAATTTCTGTGATAAACCTGCCTTTCTTTTCTATCAGTCTTGGATCTCCAGATTGGGAGTATCCTTTGCGAACACCAAAGTAATTGTTCACGTCGTACTGATAAAACGACTCGTAATCATCGGATTCGAATGTTAACTGGGTTAATTGCTCAACTTCCTTAATTGCACCGGCTATTGCGAAGCGGGCGGATTTGTCGGCAATGTAGACGACACCATCTGTATTGACTTGTACAATCTTACAATTCAATTCTAGAAGCCTATCCACTAACATAAGTAGTATAAGTTGCCCATTTATACGTATCTTGTATACGTTAAGTGGATCATAAGCCCAGCTACTTTCTTGTTGCATCTTTCCTGTAAGAGCATTAAGAGCCTGTTTAAATGCCTTAGACTTTAATAACTCTCCATTACGTTTGGCAGCCAAGCGCTCCTTGTATAGAGAGCTGTACACATTCCAAAAATCTTCTCCTAAGTGAACCGGGAGCCAATGGTTTATAATGGCTAACGAAGGATACATAGACGTAACGTCTGAGTGTCCTATAAACTGTTCAGCTGTAGGTTTGTAGACTCTAGGTTCGTTTATGGTGTGTATACCACCTTCACCTATAGAGTAGCAAATGTTTGAGAGAACAAACTTCTTCTCATAGTTTTCTTGTTTCTTATCAGACTTACTTGCATTGCAAGTAGCATTCTTTACATCCAATAAGACTTCTTTCAACTTTGGATTAGAATATTGTATAAATGGGAGTATGATGTCACCTAGGTGAATGTTTCCGACTTTTCGAGCACGAGTTTTCAGCTCGTCTTTTGTTGTGTTGGTAATGTCTAAAGTCTTTCGCAAGAGTACTTCTTCTCCAAATCGTACACCACTCATCGACAGTGCATCAAACCCCCATTCTTTTTCTACTTCAAGACGTAGTTCTACATCTTCTTTTACTTTATTAAGCAAAGTCTCAGTAGCTTCTACGTCGTTCACATTATACTCTATCATAGCGTCAATATCGCATTCTTGGATCTGTAGATCAAAGCTTCCTTCATATTCTTGTACATTTGGCATATGTAAGAGTATTTCTATTTCTTTTAAGCTTTTTTGCTGTTTGGCACTATAGAGCATCAACATAAGATCAAATGAATAGAAGTAGTTTGAATACTTGTACACTTTAATCTTATCAATATTTCCTGTTTTTTCCGAACTTATTATTTCTTTACTAAGATAGTAGAGAGAACTACAAATTCTCGAGTATCCTAGTCGCTTCATTCTACTGCAGAAATGTATAATGTAACTTATGATTATGTCATCATAATGCTTATTGTTGTAGCCGCACATTATATGATCAGTTCTGTTTGTGTAGAAGAAGTCAACTAGTTCTTCTAGTTGATTTTTACGACAGGATATCTCGAATTTATATAGTTTATGACTCTCTGAATCTTTACAAGTACAATGAAAACAGTTTGGAAAAACTTCTATGTCATATAGAACTACTGGTCTTTCCTTTACTATCATAGTTCCCTAGTGAGGGTTTGCACCTCGCAGTCATATCCTTTCGGAGCACACTAGGGTGACCAGTGGTGTCCTGGTCGGTTTTGAAGAAGTTACGCCTTAAGCTGCCATTCGCATCTTATTTGCGCCTGGTAACAGGAGTCGTCCCGTCTTCTTGCGATGGTCTTTAAGGTTTGTACAAATAAGATTACCACGCTTTGCTTTTACCTTATTTGTCTCCTTATGAGCCATCTTCATGACTTTACTGTGTTCTGGAAGTTTGTTTACACCTCCATACTTAGCAGTTTCGCCATTGTCTTTTATCTGAGCAACTTCCTGCTCAGTAAACTTGTCGTCCGAATTCTTGAATCGTCCTACAAGTTGTAATTTGTCATATTTAGCGACAACTAAGTCTCTAATATGTTCTTCTGCAGCATTCTTTTCTGATTCCCAAACTGGGAACTGCTGCGCGTAGAACAAGTCGTCTTTCTTAACCGGGCACGGGTGCTTTCGCTCCCATTTCTGCAACTTGTGTTGAACATACCCTTCCATAAGCTCGGTATGGTTAAGCTTCGTAACCTTTCTGCGAGATTCAATTTTTATCGAATCACGTTTGAGCAGTATGAACCAAGGTTTCTTCCGAGAAAGACCATGGATACAATGTTCTTTACAGAACTTAGAAGTAGTTCCATGAGACTTGTTAAAGTCCTTAAGCCACTTCTCTTTGATGTCACGATATTTTTCAACATAATCGTCCAAATATTGATTATTCTGGGTATTCATAACGTTGTCTCCTATGATTAAGCTGCTTGTTTAACTGACTTTTGTTTAACTTCTTTCACCTGTGTAGGCTTTTTGTTTACGGCTTTAGCCTTAACTTTGAGCTCACGACGAAGCTTACGTCCTTCAGCCTTAGAGCCGTGACGGAAGTTATACGTGTTCTTCTCGAGCGTCTCCTTAGCCTTCTTCTTAGCTTTACGGAGATTGTAGAAGTTCACACTAGCGTTCTTTGAACACTCGATAGTATGAGGATCACCTCCCTTCTTATGCTTGTTGTGATTGCCTGACATATCTATGCCAGCCTCTTCGAATGGAGACCTATCATCAGAACGATACTGATAGAATGTAGCATTACCTACAAGATCACGCAGTTTTGCTACCACACTTGCTGGCACATCTTTAAAGAATGCTGTAGAATTAGTAATACATGCAGACTTAATACCACAATCCTTTACCAACTTCTCGAGCTCTTTCTTCTTTTTCAGAATAGAATCACATACAACTGTAATATTGTATACAGTGGCGTTGTCCCACTGCTTCTTTGCGATGTCTATCACCTTCTTGGTGTCGGCATCATTGAGATGCATACGCTTGCACCGACGGGTAATTGATGCGATATGACGAGCCATGGCGACATTACGACGCTCTTCCTGCTTCTTCAAACGGTCCTCCAGAGTGATTTTAACAGGCTCTGAAGCCTTTTCCTTCTTGGAGTCGATCAGTTTATCCATGATGCTCTTTTTGCGCGCCTTACGGGCCTCTATGCGAGCTTTAGAGGCAGCATATTTAGCCTCCTCGTGAGCTTTCTTTTTAGCCTTCTTCTTTGCCTTAGCATCGTCTTTTGCTGCAGCAATTTCTGCATTCTTTATAGCAGCCTTAGACTCTTCCTTCTTAGCTGCCTCAGCCTTAACTGGTGTAGTTCCTATCTTAGCCTGAACCTTCTTGAGGTTCTTCTTGTTATTCTTCTTTGACATAATTTTGATAATTTAATGTGTTAATAATGTTATTTTTAAGGCAAGGGATTCCTTATTGTGGTTCGTGTAAGCCTCGATCTTACTCCTTTCGGCGACCCTTATATTTGTCTCGAACCTATAGTATTTAAACTGTCAGATCCATCTCGAACTTATCTGCAATAGTATCTTTAATCTCAATAGAAGTCTCATTGTTAAACTTCTCGAGATTAGCGTCAAACTTATTTGCTAGTAGTTGCTGATCATGGATAAGTTGAGCAATCTTAGCTGATGAGAATATCTCACGCTTAGGCATAGCCTTCAATCCCTTCTTTGCCTTAGTTGATGGATCAAGTGTCTTGATCATCTTAAGTTGTGCTATTGCCTCCTTTGCCTCGCATGCTGCAAAAATACTATAGTTATTTGTCTTCTTAAAATCCTCGTAAGAGAATGTAGTTGTACCTGTATTAAGAGCTACCAAAATACCCTTAATCATAATACGCTTCTCACTAAGTTGTACAATCTGGTTATACAAACTTTTGAGATCTAAGCCAGAACCCTGCTTTGCTGCAATTGCCTTCTTAGACATGAGGTTCTCTGCTCGAATAATTCGCCAATACTTATTGATAGTGATATCAATGTTCTTACGAATTGTAATGATGTTTGCTGAGTTCAATTTAATTGATTTCTTATTCATATAGTTTGATTAAAATTAAACAATTTACTTGAATCAGCCATTTACCTAGTTTCTATATTACATATAACTGTAATAAAGAATAAAAGACATCCATTGGCAATCCTGCCCCGCAGGGCGGATTGCCTATTCTCCGCAGAGAACGTTTAAGGATGCCTTTTAATATAAACTAATAATATTGTCTTTGCATTTCGTTGTAAACAATAACGATAATACCATGCATGAATGTGTATTCTTCTGCGCACAGTTCGTACACCATTCCCGCAGGAATGTTTCTGTTTATGGCATTACTCGTTTAGCGTTTACAATTCCGTACTCCAACTCAATCATTGGTTTACCTATGCAGTCTTTAACCTGCAAAACTTCTTTACGTCCGTTGATATTGATAACAATTTTCTCAGGAAACTCTTGCTGAGCGTTAAGCCTTGGCCCTGACACCCGGGACCCCGCAGGGTCCGCTCCTACGCCATCAGCAATGCTAGAATTCTGACATACTTTTGTCGCAACATCATACAGTCGTTCTACGACCCAATTAAAGTTTTTATCTTTAACTCCTTTCATCACAATTTCTTGTGATAGTCCTTCCATAATGGCTTTTTGGTTAAGCCCTGTGGAAAGACTCACTAGTGCATCCCATACCTTAAGAGCGAAGCTCTCAAATGGTAAGGTTTGCTCACAGCCGATTATCTTGTTCCAAAAATGGAATCTAGTTGAACCCAGAGTAATGCTACCATCATTGTTAATGGTATAGATCTTGTACTTCTCTGTATGGTCCAACTTTTCATAAACGGCTGCCTTAATTTTCGGTTCTGAGAGCATTACTGCTATAAGCTTAACGCTCTTTTCTGTTAAAACAGCCTCCATGAACTTATGCTATCTTATCAGCTGGTTTAGAATCTGCCTTCTGACGCTCGTAGTCTGCAATGATCTTCTCGTTTGCTGCAATGGCAGACAAACACTGAGCCTTAGCCTTATTAGCCTGCTCAATAATTGCATCAAGGCGAGCGATCTCACCACGGTTAAGATCGTTAAGAATGCCACCCAAATCCTTAGGATCTGAGAACACAGCCTTAGAGTTCTTGTCCTTAAGAGCGTTCTGAACTGCCTCCTCTGTGGTCTCACCAAACTTGGTGCTGTTCTCACCGAGAGGGATATCAATCTGGTGCTCGGTGCCCTCATTGAGACGGCAAACGACATCACCGATTGCATTCTGCTTGGTTGCCATAGACTCAATCGTAATATAACCGATCATAAAACGGCGAGGTGAACGATTGAGTACAAGGTTTATATTGGAGCTCTGTTTAGCCTGCTCCAAAACCTTGTCATGGTCTGGGTTGAATAAACGGGTCTGAGGAGCAAATACGTCCTGACCAAACATTTTTGCACCGAGCATGCTCAGTGGGGTACGATTTGATTTAATAGTTGTTTCCACGATGTTTACATTAATTTCTGACATAATCATATCCTTTTTGATATCGTTATTGATTAACTAACGATATGATTGAAAAATATGGTGTATTTTGGCTACACCTTTGCCGTTGTTTATTGAATAAAGCAACGCTGATACGAAGATACTCGGTTACTACTTTGCGTACTTAGTTTTCTAAAGGAAGTTCTACTATTGTAGACGCTTTATCTAGACTTAGCTGCACTTTCTCTATTACGACAATAGGATAATAGGCTTGCAGCAGGAATTACATACGTATGATGCAATTAGCATTTACTGGTTTATCCAGGCCCATCGTCTAAAGCTTTGAATGCTTCCTTTGCATAATCAAATGCTGAACTGTTTTCTGCTATTTTGTTCACGTTTTTTCTAACTTAACTATTCTAATTTTCGTTGGTGAAATTTTGCATAGCAACTAACACTCATAGAATCTTAGAATTTTCTATAACCCACGAAAATATGTAGAATCTCGGTCGTATTTCCCTTACTATACTTACAAGATCTTCCTACAGGTTGTCGATTAAACGCAGATTTCCTCGGCTAATAAGTTTTAAAAGCGCCTAACTTATCGAAATGGCTCCTTACTGCGGTACTCGGCTTATGGCATGTACCCAGCGGTTGGTTATCGGAATGTCTCAGGATCAAACCCATCACAGACTTTACGGCTTTTTACATCTTTGCTGATGTTTGCAATTTTTCTGTACCGGTATTACTACCTCCTATTTATAGTGCACGAATATTGGGAATTCAACCCATACATTTCATCTTGTCACCCACTTATAACGTAATATACATGTATAGAGACAGTATACACATATAATATACACAGTCGTTTTACAACATAGATATAAGCTGCCCATCAATTTCCTGTATTGCTTCGAACCTTTATGTTTACATATACTGTTGCGCAGTATACTTTAGCATGGTTGGCATATCGGTTGGCACTCGACTTCTTCACCTCAAGCCCTTACTTACAACGTAAGATTAACTCTATGAAGGGACATCAATTTTTGTTAAACATGTTATCTTTTAAACTTTCTAGGTTTTCATAATTTATATCTTTTGCATACAACATACGCATACATAATATACCAGCTTACTACTCTGTAGAGACTATATAATATTGTATATCATGATGCAAATAAACTATTAGTCTAGATCGTTTTGGATGAAAGTGGAGGTCAAATGGTCCTGGATGGACATATCTCGAATCAACTTTCTACCTGCTTTGCTATTTCTTATTCTAGGATAGCTCTCCATCAATTTTCTTTGACTGTAACGGAGTCATCGATCATAGTCTCATGAACGATTTAATTTTCATGGAAATTGGCTGTAAGTTTGGATTGCCTAACATCCTAATAATACAACTGGAATAGATTTTCACCGCGATCTTCACCCGCGTACGATACTCCCGTAGAGCTTCGATTAAGGGGCTGCCCAACCCTTGCGCTTGTTTTACTTTTATATACCGCATAAACAAGAAAAGCCTGGCGGTCGCAATCAGACACTTCTACCCCATCCCTGGCACCCCTTCAACGGAGTTGTACTGAATCGAACAGTAAGGTTTTGGTATAGTCAGCAAACTCATTTAGTTTACTCTGTGTGGTATTACTCCCACAGTATTGATGCAGTTTTTCGGCCTTTATACTAGCTTTGGACACTAGAAACACTACCTACGGCTTAATAATACTTCTATATTGTTTGGGATATCCTCGGTTCTTCCAGCACCATGCACCATACCATGTATGCAATTCTGTTCACCTACTGGGGACCAATATAGTTCATCTCGTGTAACGTTTGTATATGCTTAATATTATCACATATAATTACGATACGGTTCATTATGCCCTTCTTGGGACTTATGCGTTTTTAGATTATACAGCCTCATCCAGCTTGTCTCCAGACGGTTCTCACAAGTCCAGCTGTATAATCTATAGGAGCTGATACAACGCTTCTCCTACTTATATCAAACTGTTTCAATGTTTGATACATTTCATCCTACCTTTTGAGTGATCTCGCTCTGCAAGACAGAGTTAACATATTCTCGGATCAAGTTTAATTTATTGAGTTTTTCTTCTAGCTCCTTCGCAAGGGATGTTCCAGAATAGTACGTAGACTAATGGGATCTACCATATGTACTTACCCAATTATAGTGCATAGGGTTCTTGTGTTTACTTATGCACATTGGAGGCGATTTGAATATAATCATTGAGCTCTCCCTTACGAATGGTAGAGTTGTGATTAGTGGAGTCGACCTTTTCTCCAGGTTCCATAATATACAGAAGTGGTACATACGACGTATCTGTCTTCTTAATTACGGTGCGTTTAACAATTACCTTTGCAGGTAACTGTTTATGGTTACAAGGTACAGGCTTTTCTACCCTAACGGTATCATGCACTGTATCAGGATTAGCACGATTCACTTGACCAAACAAATGGTCCATTGGTTGCTGTACAGTAGATGCTGCTACTGTCTGCACTGTCGTTGGAAGGGGAACATTCTTAAGATCGGCAATATTCATGCCGATAGTAAGGAATGCTGCTCCTAACAACGTGATCACTAATTTTTTCATACTTTGATAGTTAAATTATTTGTGTTCACTTTGCCATTGGATGTCAAAGGCTCTTTTAATGCGGCCAACTAGTTGTGAACCAGTTCTCTTAATTGGCCGTATTATTTTTTTACCTGAGCCTTGGCCTTACCTTTGGCTTCCTTTTTCTTATCCTCAGTTGCCTTCTTATCAGCTGCTTCCTTAGCAGCCTTGGCAACAGCCTCTTCCTCAGCCTTGATCTCCTCATCGGTCTTGAACTCCAAGTCGATGATATTCTCCTTGGCATAACCTACGAGCGGATCAGAAGGATTACGGAACAGGTTAGAGATGATACCAGCATGCTGCGTAGCGTTATCAAGCATTGAGTCAGACTTAACCTTAGCCATCATCTCTGGAGTAACGTCGCGATAATATGCACGCTTAATGGCGATAACAGTCTTCTTTGCAAAGTTGTTACCCTCCAAGAAGTTCTTCTTCAAGTTTTCAACGAACTCGCCTGGAGCCGCAAGAACCGCTGCAGTAGCCTTATCGGCGAATGCGATGTTCTTGTTAGCGGCATCAATGTGCTCCTTGGCACGATCCTTTTCTGGCAGCTTGTTCTCTGCCTCGAGCAAGGTCTTACCCTTTGAGCGAACATCGTCTGCACCAATGATTACGAGGCACTTTACAGCGTCTGCAATCTGATCATCGGTATACTTGCATACGCCGGTGTTCTTGTCAGTAGAATGGTCGCGAAGCTCACAGAACGCAGATACAGGAGATCCTGACGTAGCGGTAACATTGAAGAAGTGAGCACCAATTCCATAAGTAAGCGTTCCGACACGACCCGTAAGCTCAACAATCTTGCGAAACGTATCATGGAAGTTCATGTTCTTGATATGCTCAAGGTCATTTTTTGCAGAAGCAAGAGCCTTTTCAGCGTTCTCTTTGTACTTCTTGTCCTTTGTGTTCTTGAGCGTCTTCTCAGCAGAATCGATAGCATGCTTAGCTTCAATAGAGCGATATGACTTATAGAAGTTCACACACTGCATGATGCTATCCATCAGCTTAGAATCACGATTCATAGCTAAGAATCCAGACAAAGCTTCCTTGAGCTCTTCTTCGTCCTTGATCTTTGTAGGATCAAAAACCTTACCTGCTGTTGCAGCACGAGCTTTAGCATCCTTGTCAAGACTCTTTGCTGTCTCTTCTGATACTGTTACAGCTGAAGCTGTAACTTCAATTGCTTCAGCATCGTCTTTTGAAGGCAAGAGCTTTGTGTCATCAAAGCTTACACCAATCTCCTTCAAAGCTTCAGTAAGCTCTGGAAGCGCAGACTTACGGATTACAACAGCGAAATCGCTGGTACCATACTTGACCTCATTACATACACACACTGCGATGCCGAGGGCATTAATATGGTTGAGTTTGTCGATAGTCCCCTGCGGGAAGCCAGTGTGCTCAGCAGCTTTCTCATCCAAGAAGAAACGATCGTGAGCCATCTTCAACAAATCTACCTGGTGATTACGATCCATGCTTGACCCACCTGTTGTTGTGAGCATAGCTGCAGCCTCAACAGCTGCATCTGTATTGTTACCACCATTGTTGTTATTCTGAGCAACTTTTATATTGCCCTTTCCATTCTTTTTTGCCATTTTGATAATGTTTTAAATGTTATTTACTAAAATTAATTAATACTTTCTGGGCAACTAGCTTAAATTCAACTTGTGTCGAATATAAAGTTCGTTTTTAACCAATCTCGTGGAGGTTTAGTGAGCACGTTAATATGCTCGTCTTCACCCAAGTTAAGCACAGTAACAGTATCTACTACAATTGTATCCTTACCTGCTGGTTTTGTCTCAGCACATGTACCGGCGCCCTCTGAGGGTTCCAAAGCCTGAAATGAGCACGTCGGTGCCAGCATGGGATTTGTAGAAGACTTAACTGTACTAGCTTCACTTTTATGGTCAACAAAGGCATAGTTGACCATACTCTTACCGGTAAAACCGAGCAAGAGACTTACGAGAATGATCCAGAACAACTTGTTGCTCTTATTGTATCTTGCGAAACCAAGAGCTACAAAAATCGAGAGAATCAATAATAAAAGTGAAGTCATTTTTGTTAAACTTTTAAGTTATTTTTAATTTTCCTACGAGTGCGGCTTAGCGCAGCTTTTATAGTGCCTGTAGGAATTTTTAGCACTTTGCTAATTTCATCAACGGTAAGATCTTCTACGTAAAATAGATTAAAAATCTTCTGTGTCTTCTTTGGGAGCTTTTCAAACTCCTTTAGAAGAGATTCATATTCAAGAAGATTGACAAGATCTTCTTCTTCTGAAGAATTAGTTAATTCGACAGGTAGTCGGCCTGTATCTTCTCCTAACTCCATGGATTTCTCTTTTACTTTTCGTAGATAATCTATAGCTGTTCGATTAGCTATAATTCTCAGCCATCCGCCAAAAGACGAATAATCTGTGAATGTCGAGAGTTTTTGGTGAACCTTAAGAAATACAACATTTGTAAGATCTTTAGCTTCATCCATGTCATTCACGTAACAAAAGAGCACGTTGTCAACGAACTCTTTGTAACGGTTAAACAATTTATTAAACGCTAGCTCATTTCCCTTTTGAGCTTCTTTTATGGTCTCAATCTCAGATTGAGTGATACGCTGATACTCCATATTGTGGAGTAGGGGAGATCTCTCTCACCCTACTCCTGATAAAACGGAAGATCGTACACCATCTTCTGACGGTATAGCGACCAAACGTTGTTGACGAAATTGTTGAAAAGGATTATTTTCAAATCCTTTCCTCCCGTTTTCATTTCTACTTTTTCAAGTAGTCCTGAACCAATACGCATACGAGTCGTAAGTGTTTTGAACTTCATAGGGTTATTTAGGACTATCGTTTTCATAATCCAATCACCAACTCTACGTAACTGCTCATTACAACAGTATTCGTATATACAATCTTCGTCTAGGCTGTCTCCTGCACAGAATATGTGCACTTCATAAGTAAGGCCCTTTTTAAGGCGGTTATGAAACCAGTTAATCACATTTTCTATACCTTCTTCTTTGCAGCCTAACAGACTAGCTCTGTAAATTAGCATTTTAGGGAAATACTCCATTTTTTATTTTGTTTAATTAAATGTTTTCTTAATAAACTTAGAGAAATCTTCAAAATACTCATCTAGAAAACTAGCTTTTTCTGACAATGCTTTATCAAATAAAGCCATATTGCCACACTTACATGATATGTTATAATAGTTTTCTAGGTACTTATAGTTCTCTTGAAACCATACTACCCAGCTATTAACCCAGATCCAAAATGCTCGTTCTCCAGAGTTGAATACTTTGTTGATGCCATCCAAATTTATAGAGTCTGCAAAATTAAAATTTTGCGACCCCTCATGTATTCCAAGAGCTTTTCTTAATGATGCATCCTTTTCATCTGTTCGAGGTATTCCTCTTCCAGTGTTATAGATTGCTACATTTTCTTGGTATACACGGTCTATCCATCGCGTTTTTACAGCATACTTAATTCTTTCATGTGGCTTCTTACCTATATTAGATAATCTGCCAAATTCTGTACACCATTTAAATGCGAGGTTGACGACATGAGGACACCTGTCCTTTATCATCGCTTTATATCCCTTTGTCATAACTAATAGGAAGAAGCTAGGGAGTCGAACCCTAATCCTCGGGTGTGTAGCCCAAAGAACCAAACTTCTTCTTCTCTCCACTTTGGTAGGAAACACCTAGACTAAACTTACGCTACGTTAGTATAGTCTACAATGTTATTTACATTGTCGTTTAATTTATAGTATAGTGCTTAATGTATTTATCTCCTCTGTCTGTCAAAACCAAACACGCCCGTGTAGGCAGTTTTACAACATGCCTAGGTTGTCCAAATGGAATCTACACAATAGCGTAGAGGATGCCCCGTGGACGTGAGGGGAGTCGAACCCCTGTCCAAACAGATTATTTCATACACACTGTACGTTCTTGTAAATGTTCCGATGATCAGTCAGAACATTCGATTTAAGCCGTTTTAGGTGCGCTCTAAGACATTTTTGCGGCACTCGTGGTTAATTACTCCACTTGGTGACATACTCTGCCTCAGAGCGCTTAAAACATGGCTAAAAATATATAGTAATCCTCATGATACAAAGATACTTAGAGGGCTATATTCAGCATTTTTGATACATTTTGCAGGGTTCAATTAACTTTTCAGAGCAATCAAATCTCCCCGATACAAAGATACGCACAAAACATATTGTTTGATCTACTGTCCCAATTTACTGTGTGGGGTCACATCTCTTCCTCTCATCGTGATACGAAGATACTTGATGAGAATGTTAATTCATTCTAGGATTCCTTCGCTGCCTCGTCTTCTTAAGATCCTCTACAGTGCTTCAGAATCTATGTACGTGATACGAAGATACTTGTACTAGAAGAAGAATTAAAAACGATCGAACTGATAGTTGGCATAATACCAATTGTTAGGGTACTTGTCTCGCAACTCACGGTCGTGTTTCTCGTACTCTTTGTTCAGTTCAGTCATTTGCTTACGCTGATCCTCATCGATCTTCTGCGAAAGTTCGCGGAATTCGTTTGGCGTAATCTTCTGGTCGTCAGGAACGGCGGTACCATTCTCGTCCTTGCCCAGAAGGCGGGCCAACAATTCTGTACGCTTCTTCAGAGTGTCGAGAGTGATCTTTGCCTTCGCACGGTCCTTGCGGACATTGAGAAGTTCCTTAATCCTAAGGAAGTCGGCACACTTGACAATTTCTTTGACCTGGGAGATCTTGCGTTTCTCCTCATCCTGGCGGATTTCTTCTGCCGCCTTGTCTGCGATGTCGGTCACGAGGTTGCCCTTCATCAACTTCTCTACTACGTTGTCTGCTGACACATTCTGCTGCTCTTTAGCAGCGCCTTTTGTTTCTACTTTTGCCATTTTGATAATGTTTTAAATGTTTGTAAATAAAATTAATTAACATATTGTTACTTCTCCCACACTCCATGATGGATTCTTAACGAATACCGCGCCATTATTATTAATGGTAATATCGCATGGAGCGTTGTGAGAGCAATTAGCCAAATGAATGAGTGCTAATCTAGCATCTTCAGCTTGATCTTTACTAGGATACTTGGATTCAAATACTAATGTTTTTGTATTCTTACCCTTTTTCTTAGCTTTTGTCGTATACACTTGAATCTTCCACATAATCTAAAGGATTTAGCTTGTTTTTAAACTTGTCACGCTTATATGCCTTTGCTTTGGCTTCTGCGTGATGCTGACGATATACTTTCTTAGTATTACGTTGTGTTTTATACATAGTTACATGTTATTTTGAACCGTTTTAAATACACAAATAATATCGGTAGAAATACCGTAAGAATCACGCATTCTCTTACTTATACCACCAGACATAACTCTGATGGCATTCATAAGAGATTCATTGTTAGGCTCATTAGTTATAGCCTCTGACAATGCAAGCAACAGCTTCATCTTGGAGCAGAAAAACTTACCAAATCTTTTTTTCACGTAGATGCACGCAGACTCTACAACAGAAAGTTCTGTAGCATTCTTGGCTTCTGTGTGACCGATAATAATGGAATTAACTTCCGTTTCATCCATTGTAACTGCATGCACATCCTTAACATCAGGTTTAACTGTGTTCAGTTGTGAAGCTATTTCAATAACTTCAGATGGATTCAAACTAGAACCATCGTAAGAGATAATAATGTACCGCTTCATAGCTAATCCTCCTTTGTTGTTATGTTAGTACTGGAGGACTGCACGATCTGTACATGCTTACCGTCGATAATAGTATCAACCATTTCTACGTTAGGGATATCAGGAGGAGTAATCGCATTGTATTGATCCTGTTCATCAGGAAGATTCAAATATACATGCTTGTTCATCTCGAACTCGTTCGATATACTCGTCTTAGTCAATGGTTTCCCAGATTTTTCTAAGACCGATACTACATCACGCATAACCTTTTCAGGTATGCTGAAGAACACTGAGTCCTGATGTCTCCATTGACCTTCCGATCTCTGAAACTCTATAACGTTAGAACAGTCGGTAAATGTAGGATTGTCAATATCCTGCATCATCTTTGATACCATGAGCGAGTCATTGTGTTTGATCTCACTCTTAGTTTTTTTCATGTAGTCACATGACGATACTGTGACGGCTACAATAAGCATGATTAAGCACATGCTAAGCTTTTCGAATAATCTCTTCATTTTGATAATTTATTAGAGATTCAACAAATGTTAACTATCCGGGTTTTAAAGATTCACGGAATCATCTTTTGTGGACCAGCTAGGGCTTGAACCTAGGACCTCCAGATTATGAGTCTGTTGCTCTAACCAACTGAGCTACAAGTCCATTGAATTTTTATCAAATTCGAGTGCAAAGATACTAGATTTTGGGCAAATAACCAAATAAAATCTTAAAAATTTTCTTAGAATCAGAAAAATAGCGTATCTTTGCACCAAATTATGTGCGCACACGTGCGTATGTACTTATTTAATCGTACACAAAAAAGAAAAGTATATCTATTCTGAAATGGACATAGACAAAAACAAAAGAATCGGTCTTACCGACGAACAAGTAAAACAGAGTAGGGAACAGCATGGCAAAAACGTGCTCACCCCTCCTCAACGTACTTCATTATGGAAACTGTATTTGGATAAATATCGCGACCCGATTATCCAGATACTTCTTGTGGCGGCTTTCGTATCTCTCATCCTTGCTTTTATCGAAAAGAATTTCATGGAGACCATCGGTATCTTCGTGGCAGTTTTCCTTGCTACTACCGTTGGCTTCTACTTTGAGCGCGATGCTGCCAAGAAGTTTAATCTGCTTACGGCACTCAGCGAAGAGCAGCCGGTAAAGGTGCGCCGCAATGGAAAGGTGATGGAGATTCCGCGCCACGATGTAGTGGTGGGAGATGTGGTGCTTGTGGAAGTGGGCGACGAGGTGCCTGCCGATGGCGAACTCATCGTCTGCAACGATCTGCAGATTAATGAATCTGCCCTTACGGGTGAACCTGTTGCCGAGAAATCGCTGGAAGGCGGTGGCGATGGAGCCTATCCTCGCAACGTCATCCTCCGTTCTACCATGGTGATGAATGGCAGGGGCGAGTTCGTGGTTACTGCCGTGGGCGATGCTACCGAGATTGGTAAGGTGGCGAAAAAATCTACCGAACAGACTTCGGTGGAGACACCGCTTCACATGCAGCTCGACAAGTTGGCTAAGATGATTTCCAAGGTAGGCTCTGTAGTATCTGTGGCAGCCTTCTTCATCTTCCTGATTCACGATATCCTCACCAACCCGGCATGGGGTGGCAAGGATTATTTCTATATGGCAGAAATCGTGCTGAAATACTTCATGATGGCTGTTACCCTGATTGTGATGGCGGTGCCGGAGGGATTGCCGATGGCGATTACCCTTTCTCTGGCGCTCAACATGCGAAGAATGCTGAAGTCGAACAATCTGGTGCGCAAGCTCCATGCCTGCGAAACCATGGGTGCGGTTACCGTAATCTGTACCGATAAAACCGGTACGCTTACCCAGAACAAAATGCAGGTGAGTGCCCTGGAACTCAAGCTGGGCGATGAGGCGCTGCTTGATACTGCCATTGCCCTCAATTCTACAGCCGAGTTGAATGATGGCAAACCTATCGGAAATCCTACCGAATCGGCTCTCCTGCTCTGGCTCGATGCCCAGGGCAAGGATTATGAAGAACTCCGCAAGCAGGTGAACGTGCTCAAGCAGTTGCCTTTCTCTACCGAAAGAAAGATGATGGCAACCTTGGCAGAAGTTGATGGCGAGACCTATCTCTTCGTAAAGGGTGCGCCTGAAATCGTGATGAAGAAATGCATCATCGAAGATAGAATGCAGAGACAGTCAGTCGAAGAACTCGATGAGTGGCAGCATAAGGCTATGAGAACCCTGGCGTTCGCCTATAAGAAGATAGAAGCTTCTATCATGAGAACTTCCAGAACCTCTACTGCCGAAGTGGTAGCACTTCTCGATGCCAACGACCTTCAGTTGCAGGCCATTGCAGCCATTGCCGATCCTATCCGTCCGGATGTTCCTGCTGCCGTGCAGGAGTGCCGCCATGCGGGTATCGAGGTGAAGGTGGTTACGGGTGATACGGCTGCCACCGCCTTGGAGATAGGCAAGCAGATAGGTGTCTTCGAAGATGAACCTGAGAATATCGGAGCAGATGGCTCTCTGACCTCGCTCGACCAGCAGATGATTACGGGCGAACAGTGGGAGGCTCTTTCTGATGAAGAGGCTTACGAACGGGCAAAGGATATCCGTGTGATGAGCCGTGCCCGTCCTACCGATAAACAGCGACTGGTGGCCATGCTCCAGAAGCGTGGCGAGGTGGTTGCAGTAACAGGCGACGGTACCAACGACGCTCCGGCGCTTCACTATGCTCACGTGGGCTTGTCGCTGGGTTCGGGAACTTCCGTAGCTAAGGAGGCTTCGGATATGACCCTGCTCGATGATTCCTTCAAGTCTATCGCCAACGCCGTGATGTGGGGACGCTCGCTCTATCGCAACCTGCAGCGCTTCCTCTTCTTCCAGTTGGTAGTAAACGTGGTAGCCCTCCTGCTGGTGCTTGGCGGCTCAGTCATCGGAACCGAGATGCCTCTGACGGTTACTCAGATTCTCTGGGTGAACCTTATCATGGATACCTTCGCAGCCTTGGCACTTGCCTCATTGCCTCCATCTCACGAGGTGATGAAGGATAAACCACGCAAGGCATCCGATTTCATCATCAACAAGAGCATCGGTTTCGGCATTCTGTTCTGCGGCATCGTCTTCTTCCTCGTTATGTTTGCCCTGCTGGTTTACTGTGAGCGCAGAGGCAAGGGTGGAGTAGATGTGCATGAGCTGACCATGTTCTTCACCACCTTCGTGATGATTCAGTTCTGGAACCTCTTCAATGCCAAGGCGCTGATGAGCCATCATACTGCTTTCCGCCATTTCCTGAAGGATAAGGGAATGATTCTGGTGCTTGTACTGGTATTGGTGGGTCAGTGGATTATCGTAACCTTTGGTGGTGAAATGTTCCGCACCACACCATTGTCGCTCCACGAGTGGCTGCTCATCATCGGCTCAACCTCCGTTGTACTTTGGGCGGGCGAGCTGTGGAGAACTTTTAAGAGAATGATAGCAAAGAGAAGATAATCCATCGGAGTTCTTCTTCTGATATGAATGTTAAAGACAGTCTTTATGAATACAATACATTATAATGATATCGTGCAGTTGCCGCCTTGTGTGGCAACCATCGGTTTCTTCGATGGGGTGCATCGGGGACATCAGTTCCTGATTCATCATCTCGTAGAGACGGCACGAAAGGAAGGCTTGCAATCCACCGTCATCACCTTCGATGCGCATCCCCGCAAGGTATTGCAGGCAGATTATCAGCCAGAGATGCTGAGCACACTCGACTCCAAGCTGCTGCTGCTTTCGAAGACGGAAGTGGATAATGCTGTGGTGCTGCATTTCGACAAGGCGATGGCTGCCATGTCGGCAAGAGAGTTTATGCAGCAGGTGCTCCACGACCATCTCAACGTAAGGAAACTCTTCATCGGCTACGACCATCGCTTCGGTCACAACCGCGAGGAGACTTTCGAAGATTACGTGCGCTACGGCAAGGAGATGGGCATCGAGGTAATCAGGAACGAAGCTTTCCAGATAGACGGCATCAATATCTCTTCTTCCGTCATCCGCTCTTTCCTGAAAGAGGGAGAAGTGGAGATGGCAGCCCGGTGCCTCGGTTTCCCTTACACCCTCATCGGAAAGGTGGTGAATGGATTCCATGAAGGCAGAAAACTCGGTTTCCCTACTGCCAATCTCGACATCTCTCACTTCGGACAGCTGATTCCTGCCCCTGGTGTCTATGCCGTAAGGGTAAGACTGGAGAATACGGTGGTATGGAAACGGGGAATGATGAATGTGGGCAATCGCCCAACCTTCAATGGCAGACAACTGACGCTAGAGACGCACATCTTCAATTTCGACGGGGATATTTATGACCAGCTCTTGCTCGTAAGCTTCGTGAAGCGAATAAGGGGCGAACAGAAGTTTGACAGTCCCGAGGAGTTGGCGGCGCAGCTGAAAGAGGATGAGCAGACCGTGCTGGATCTCTTTGAAAAGGAAGCGGAATGATAGCGAGAATGCTATTAACTATAAACGATTAATTATAAACAGTAAAAGCAATGGCAAAGATTAATTTAAAGAGAGGTTTGACGGATATCGTCCTCTACCTGATTATATTTATAGTAGTACAGATTATCGTGATGTATGCTGGCGTAGGAATCTGGGCGGGCATTAAGGGCGAAGGTTACCAGGCAACGCTCCTGGCTATCAGTTCGGGCAGCAATCCTATCCTGACGGCGCTTACCTCAGCGTTCAGCAACGTTATCACCCTCGTCATCTTCCTGAAGACGAAGTGGACACCGCTGACCCGCGATTATCTGCTTTCCAAGCCTTGGGCAACGCTTCTCTGGGTGGCATTGTTCACCCTGGGAACCATCATTCCTCTGGGGTTCATATATGAGCAGATAGGCATCGAGATGGACGAAAATACCGAGCAGATATTCGCATCGCTCATGAAGGAGCCTTGGGGCTATGTGGCTATCGGCGTTCTGGCGCCTTTTGCTGAGGAGGTTGTGTTCCGTGGAGCCGTTCTCCGCACTCTGCTGGGTCTTATGAGCAAGAAGAACCATTGGGTAGCCATCATGATTTCGGCTGCCATCTTCGGTCTGGTTCACGCCAACGTAGCGCAGTTTGTCAATGCCCTCCTGCTGGGCTTACTCCTGGGTTGGATGTATTATCGCACCAAGAGTCTTGTTCCGGGCATCCTGCTCCACTGGGTGAATAATACGATGGCGTATGTCCTGTCCAATATCATGCCTCAGAGCGATGGCAAACTCATCGACCTCTTCCATGGCGATGAGAAAACCATGTATTATGCCGTAGGTTTCTCTCTCTGCATCATGATTCCAAGTTTCATACAGCTGGTTATCAGATTAAAGAAGGTGAAGGCTTAAGAGATAAATAAACGAGTAAAAAGGTTACCTGGATGGGTAGCCTTTTTTCAGATATATAACCGGATAGATAAGTAGATTTTATGAAGATTATAGAAAGCAGTATCATAGGAAAGAAGAGCCCTGAGGCTTGTGAGGATGGAATGGTAGTTACCGATGATTTCATCGCTGTGATTGATGGCAGTACGAGCAAGACGCCGAAGCATCTCAATCCTGATATGAAGAACGGAAGATATGCCATGATGCTTATCTCGGAGTATATCCGGGAGGAACTGAAGGCGGATGCCTCGGTAGATGATTTCTGTCTGGGCGTAACGGCGTATATATATAATAAGGTGTATGAAAAGCTTGGGGTGGAAGAGCGGTTGAAGGAGCATCCGGAAGAGCGGCTTACCGCCTCGGCTATCCTTTATAGCCGAACAAGGAATGAAGTATGGATGGTGGGCGATTGCCAGGCAATCATCGATGGCAAGCTTTATGAGAACGGCAAGTCTTATGAGCAGGAGATTGCCAGAAAGAGGGTAGAACTGATAGAGCAGGGCCTTTCGCCTGCTGAGGCTAGAAAGCAGATAGAGCCATTGCTTATCAAGGCGATGCTTTCGGGGCAGAACCAGACCTATACGGTTATTGATGGATTTCCTATCTATCGGGAGGGAGTGAAGGTTGTCTCTGTTTCAGATTCTTGTTCTGTTCAGGATTCTGTTCCAGCATCAGATTCAGTCCCTTGCTCTGACTCCGCTTCTGCATCAGGTACAATTCCATCTTCTTCCTCCGAGATTGTATTGGCGAGCGATGGATATCCGTTCCTGAAGCCAACCTTGGCAGCGAGCGAGGCGGCATTGGCAGAGCAGATAGCCAACGACCCTCAGAACATCCGTTCCTTTATCGCCACCAAGGGCATCGTAGAGGGCAGTAAGAGCTTTGATGATAGAACTTATATTCGATTTGTTTATTGCCAGTAAATAAAAAACCGCAGATTTATTTATTGGCAATAAACAAAAATGGCTGATTTCGCCAGAAAAAAATAACAAGTAATGGCAAGGATTTCTATCCGGCAAGCGATGTATTCCCAAAAAGAAAACGATGACTTCTGCACCGAGAAACGGTGAGTTCTGGAGGAGAAAACTATGTTAACAAAAGGGGCAAAGGGTTAACAGGTTAACAGTTAACAGCTGTTTTTTGCATCCTCCCCCTCTCCCATACCTTATATTATATATAAATATATATACTTATTATTATATGTGAGTGGGGGGAAGTATACATTCTGGGCTGTTAACTGTTAACTCTGTTAACCCCCATCTGGAAAAATAACCTCTCAAACGCTCCTTCTTAAACAGGTTAAGTGTCTTATATTGAGGTAAGTAAGAGTCATCAATGATGACCGGAAGGAGACTTAAATGAAGCTTCGCAGTAGCAATAAATTGAGCCACTTGTGTATCCTTTATCATACGCTTGCGTGCAAAATATATAAAATAAGTAAGGGCTGCCAGTACATCCTGGCAGCCCTATTACGTTAGTATGTTATGAAAAATTTGAGAGAATTGAAACTTCACAGCTTCAGAATTGTTTTACTAAACATGATTTTTTATAGAGAAAGCATAGAAATAATCTACTTTAATAACGTTGGAGACGTTGTTGGAGTGCTTACCTGATCGATGCCTGTGCGTTGCATAGAATCAACCGAAGCAGAATCTCCCATGGCTACGGACACGCCCTTGCCACTCTTGATGTATCCTACGTTTTCAACAGAATCAATGTCATTGCTCTGGAAAGGTACCTGAGCAGCATTGCCCAATGTCAGGATGATAGCTACCACGGCAGCAGCCTTGAAGAGAGGCTTCAGGCGCTCTGTCAAAGAAATCACCTTTGCCTTGTTAGGCTTCTTGGTATATTCATCTTCAATCATCGCCATCATCTTCTGGTCGAAGTCATCACCCAGCGCCTCTTGCTTAGCCTCGCCCATCTCGTAAGAGAAGAGCGCTTGGTATGGCTTCAGCTCGGCAGGCAACTCGTCCTGGCTGAAGAATGCACGGAGAATCTCCTCTTCTTCGAGAGAAGTCTCGCCCTTCCAGTAGCGATCCAAAAGTTGGTTGATGTACTTATAATCCATATCTGTCGAATTGTTGAAATCTTTGTTTGACTGTTTGACGAGCCCTGAAGATGTTCACCTTTACTTGGTCTTCCGTGATGCAGAGGATGTCTGCTATTTCCTTGTAGGACTTTCCTTCGATGTCTCGAAGCTGCAGACAGCTGCGCTGCTTTTCAGGCAACTCGTCGATAATATTCCTTACGATGTCCAGTTTGTCTTTCTGAATCATCCTTTCTGAGGGGGTAGAAGTGTTTTCGTCTAACCTTTCTGTATTCTGCTCTTCCAGCGAATCATTCTGATTTTCCATCTTCTTGATGCGGTCGAGCGAGAGGTTGCGAGCGATGGTGAGGCTGTATGCCTCGATGGAGTCAAGCTCCAGCCATCTGTCGCGGGCGTTCCAGACTTTAATCAGCGTATCCTGCACAACGTCTTCCGCTTCCTCCCGGTTGAGAGTAATGCGAAGGGCCAGCCTGAAGAGTTTGTTCTTCAGCGGCAAAACATCGTTCTGGAAACTGATTTCTTTCATCCCTCTATAATTTATGACGACTATGCTATAAGAAAGTTACAACCAATCTTAATTTATTTCTGTTTTTAACTCTTGTTAAGAAAAAGGTGATGAATTCTTCACTCTTCACTCTTCGTTCTTCACTTAATCACCGTTCCGTGCTTTCCGTCGATGGCGGTAGCAAGGGTGATAATCACCTCTTTCACACCAGCATCGATGGCTGCAAGCGCATTCTCCAACTTAGGAATCATGCCGCCTGCCACGGTACCATCTGCTTTATATCTCTCAAAATCGGCATGGGTAATCACTGGAATCACGCTGTCGTCATCCTCAGGATTACTGAGCACGCCTTTCTTTTCAAAACTATATATCAATGTCACATCGTAGTAAGGAGCCAGAGCCTTGGCAGTCTCGCTGGCTATGGTGTCGGCATTGGTGTTGAGGATATTGCCCTTGCCGTCATGGGTCAATGGGGCCATCACTGGAGTAATGCCTTCATTAATAAGGGTCTGGAGCATCTTGCCGTTAGCACGCTCTACATCGCCCACGAATCCGAAGTCGATACCGTCCTTCAACGGACGCTTGTGACTGTGGATTACGTCCATATCAGCACCGGTCAGACCGAGAGCATTCACGCCGTTAGCCTGGAGCTTGGCAACCAGATTCTTGTTGACCAGACCGCCATAAACCATTGTTACCACTTCCAGCATGTCTGCATCAGTGATGCGGCGACCGTTCACCATCTTGCTCTCGATGCCGAGGGCTGCGGCTACCTTAGTGGCACGGCGGCCACCGCCATGTACCAATACTTTCTTGCCAGGAATGGCTGCGAAATCCTTCAAGAGCTGTGCCAGTTGCTCGCTGTCTTCAACGATGGCACCGCCTACCTTTACTACTGTTACTTTTTCCATCTTTAAGTTTAGTTTATAGTTAATAGTTAATAGTTTATAGTTTATAGGGCAATCTTGCTGTAAACTATTAACTATCAACTGTTAATTCTTACTGAAGATATGTGTATCCGAAGAGACCATTTCTATAGGTGCCCAGGAACTCTTTACCCTCGTCGAGAGAAATCTTACCTTCCTTCACACTCTTGGTTACCCACTGCTCCAACTGGCGGACGAGCTTCTTCGGATTGTACTGTACGTAATCCAATACCTCCTCTACGGTCTCGCCATCGAATATCTGGTCGATGCAATATTTGCCGTCCTTTACAGAGATGTGGGCAGCATTGGTGTCGCCGAAGAGATTGTGCATGTCGCCCAGAATCTCCTGGTAGGCACCAACGAGGAAAACACCGAGATAATATGGCTCGTTTTTCTTCAATGGATGAAGAGGAAGAACGTTGCCGATATGTCCGTCGGTAACGAAGTTGGCAATCTTTCCGTCGCTGTCGCAGGTGATGTCCTGCAAGGTAGCGTTGCGGGTAGGACGCTCGTTCAGGCGCTGGATAGGCATGATAGGGAAGAGCTGGTCGATAGCCCAACTGTCTGGCAGGCTCTGGAACAGAGAGAAGTTGCAGAAATACTTGTCGGCAAGAATCTTATCCAATCCTCTGAGCTCCTCAGGTACATGCTTCATGTGCTTGGCAAGATTGTTGATCTCGTGGCACACGCTCCAGTACATTGCCTCAATCTCTGCACGGGTCTTCAGATCTACGATGCCGTGAGAGAAGAGCTGCAGGGCCTCTTCGCGAATCTGCTCGGCATCATGCCAGTCTTCCAGCATGTTGCGAGGATTCAGGTTGTCCCATATCTCATAAAGATCCTTCACCAGCTGGTGGTCGGTCTCCTTCGCCTCAAACTCCTCAGGCATCTCTGGCAGGGAAGCTGTCTCCAAGACATCGATGACCAGGACAGAATGATGGGCAGAGAGCGAACGGCCGCTCTCGGTGATGAGGTTAGGGTGCTCGATATTGCTCTTGTTGGCTGCATCTACGAATGTATAGACACAGTCGTTCACATACTCCTGGATAGAGTAGTTTACGGAGCTCTCGCTGCTGGAAGAGCGGGTGCCGTCGTAATCTACACCGAGTCCGCCACCGCAATCTACGAAATCTACATTGTAGCCCATCTTGTGGAGGCTAATATAGAACTGGGCTGCCTCACGGAGAGCAGTTTGAATGCGGCGAATCTTGGTAATCTGACTTCCGATGTGGAAGTGGATAAGGCGCAGACAGTCGTGGAATCCCATCTCGTCTATCTTCTTGAGGGCTGTGAGCAGTTCTGCGCTGGTCAAGCCGAACTTAGATGCATCGCCGCCGCTTTCAGCCCATTTGCCTGAACCTGAAGAAGCCAGCTTGATGCGGATACCGATGTTTGGCTTTACGTTGAGCTTTTTGGCTACCTTTTCGATGATATCCAGCTCATTGAGCTTTTCTACTACGATAAAGATGCGCTTGCCCATCTTCTGAGCCAGCAAGGCAAGTTCGATGTAGCTCTCGTCCTTGTAGCCGTTACAGATGATGAGCGAGTCGCTCTGTGCCTGTACGGCGATGACGGCGTGGAGTTCAGGCTTAGAGCCAGCCTCCAGTCCGAGGTTGAACTTCTTGCCGTGAGAGATAATCTCCTCAACGACCGGCTGCATCTGGTTCACCTTAATAGGATAGATGACAAAGTTTTCTCCCTTGTATCCATACTCTTCCTTTGCCTTTTGAAAACAGCTGGCTGTTTTCTCGATGCGGTTGTCGAGGATGTCTGGGAAACGGAGCAGTACGGGAGCGTTGATGTCGCGTAATGCCAACTCGTCCATGATGTCGCGCAGGTCTATCTGCGTGTTGTCCTTGCATGGAGTTACATAGACATCACCCTTGCCGTTGATGCCAAAGTAAGAAGTACCCCAACCACAGATGTTGTAGAGCTCCTTCGAGTCTTCAATAGTCCATTTCTTCATTTTCTAATCTTGCTTGCTGGAAATCAGTTTTGTTTGTTACCTTTATTATATATTACTTTATTAGATGCGGCTATATGTTCAGCAGGTCTCTGATCTGCTGAACAATAGCGTTGATTTTATCATAATTGTCCATCACGTTGATATCGATGATGTGTTTTGCCTTCTCGTAGTAAGGCTCTCGAAGTTTCAGCTGCTCATGGATTAACTCGTCTACCTCTTCCGGTGTTTTGTTGAGCAGCAGAGGGCGCACGCCTTTGCCCATCTTCAGATGAGCGTGAAGGGTTTCTGGAGATGCCTTCAGGTAAAACGTTTCGCCAAGTTGGTTCATGTAGTCCATATTGTCGAAGAAACATGGTGTTCCTCCTCCGCAACTTACCACTACATTTTCAAACTCTGCCACTTCGTGTAGCATATTGTGCTCTATCTTGCGAAATCCCTCTTCTCCAACTTCATCGAAGATCTGTTTAACGGTTTTGCGCATTCGGCTCTCGATATACCAGTCGAGATCGTAGAACATAACGCCAAGGTCTTTGGCGAGGGCTTTGCCGACCGTTGTCTTGCCGGCGCCCATGTATCCTATGATGATGATTGACTTCATTTTCTTCTGTTTCTATGTCAATGAGGCATGTTTATGATTTCTTTCTGCCTCTAGCCTTTGGTTCTGGAGCAGCTTTGATAATTTCCATACACTCCTCGTATGTAAGCTCCTCTGCACTCTCATGTTTTGCCTTTGGAATGCGGTAATTCTTGCCGTCGTAAGCAATGTATGGACCATACTTGCCATTGAGAATTTCCATCTTATCGTCCTCATCGAAAACTTTGAGATGGCGCTTCTCTTCGGCTTCGCGCTTTTCCTTGATCAGTTCGATGGCTCTATCCAGTGTGATGGTCAGCGGATCATCCTCCTTTGGAATAGAAACATACTTGCGGTTATGGAGGATGTAAGGGCCGTATCGGCCAGAGCCAACTGTTACAGTAATGCCTTCATAATCACCGAGTTCTCTTGGTAGCTTGAAGAGTTCCAAAGCCTCTTCCAGGGTGATGGTTTCGATGCTCTTGTCTGATGGCAATTGGGCAAACTGAGGCTTGTCTTTGTCTTCTGCAGAACCAATCTGTACCACTGGTCCAAAACGGCCAATCTTGACGAATACTGGCTTTCCGGTCTTTGGATCATTTCCGAGATTGCGCTCGCCGGCTTTGTGCTGGTTGCGGGCTTCCAGGACTTCCTTCACTTCAGGCTCAAAGCCCTTGTCGAAATCCTTCATCCAGTTGGTCCATTCGGTCTTTCCTTCTGCAATATCATCAAACTTCTTCTCTACGTCTGCCGTAAAGTTGTAGTTCATGATGTTCGGGAAGTTCTCCATCAGGAAATCGTTTACTACGATGCCGATATCAGTAGGCAGAAGCTTGCCCTTTTCAGAGCCTGCCATCTCTTTCTTCAACTTCTGGGTTATCTTGATGCCCTTCAGAGAATCTATGGTAAATGTGCGCTCTTCACCCGTCTTGTCACCCTTTACTACGTATTGACGCTGCTGGATGGTACTGATAGTTGGAGCATAGGTAGATGGACGGCCGATGCCGAGATCTTCCAGTTTCTTCACCAGACTGGCCTCTGTGTATCTTGCAGGAGCCAGAGAATACTTCTCTGTAGCAAGGATTTCTCTGCGCTGCAATTCATCGCCTTCTTTCAGGGCTGGAAGAATGTGGGAAGAATCCTCAGCATGCTCTTCATCGTCGGTTGACTCGAGATAAACCTTGAGGAAACCATCGAATGAAACAACCTCGCCGGTAGCAACAAACTTTTCGCTTGTGTTGCCGATATTGATGTTGATAGTTGTCTTTTCGAGTTGTGCGTCAGCCATCTGAGATGCGATGGTACGCTTCCAGATGAGTTCGTAAAGGCGCTTCTCCTGAGCGGTTCCTTCGATGGTTGGTTCATTCATATATGTAGGACGGATAGCCTCGTGCGCTTCCTGTGCACCCTTTGAACTGGTGTGGTAGGCACGAGTCTGGCTGTATTCCTTGCCATATTCTCTGATAATCTCATCTTTGCTGGCGTTGGAACAGAGCGTAGAGAGGTTTACGCTATCGGTTCGCATGTAAGTGATGCGTCCGCTTTCGTAAAGTTTCTGGGCTATCATCATGGTCTGTACAACGGTGAAACCAAGCTTGCGTGCTGCCTCCTGTTGCAGAGTAGAAGTAGTAAAAGGTGGTGCAGGAGAACGCTTTAAAGGCTTTTTGGTTACAGATTCAACCATAAACTTAGCGTCTTTACACTTCTCAAGGAAAGCTTCAACCTCTTCGTGGGTATTGAAACGCTGGTCCAGTTCTGCCTTTACCTCTGTTGCATTGCCGCTGTCGCTGATCAGGGCGAAAATAGCGGTAACGCGATAGTATGGAACACTCTGGAACTTCTGGATTTCACGCTCACGTTCTACTATCAGACGGACAGCAACACTCTGTACACGACCTGCAGAAAGGGCTGGCTTAACCTTTCTCCACAAGATAGGAGAAAGCTTGAAACCTACCAGTCGGTCGAGTACACGACGTGCCTGCTGGGCATTCACCAGGTTCATGTCCAGATGGCGTGGGTTCTTGATTGCGTCAAGAATAGCCTGTTTGGTAATCTCGTGGAAGACAATACGGTTTGTCTTCTCCTCATCCAATCCCAGTACTTCGCAAAGGTGCCAGCTGATGGCTTCTCCCTCGCGGTCCTCATCGGATGCTAACCAGATTTTCTTGGCTTTCTTCGCATTCGTTTTCAATTCTGTAACGAGTTTTTTCTTTTCCTCTGGAATCTCATAATCAGGTTCCATGGTTTTCTCGTTTATACTAAGTTCCTTCTTCTTCAGGTCACGGATATGACCGTAAGAAGACATAACCTTATAGTCCTTACCTAAAAACTCTTCGATCTTTTTAGCCTTCGCAGGGCTCTCGACGATTACTAAATTCTCTTGCATAAGCTTATACACAATTTTTTCGGTTGGCAAAAGTAAGTAAACTTTTTGCTTATACCTTATTATATGGTGTTTTTTTTGGTTTTTTTAATGTTTGGGAGCCATATTTGGCTGTATTGAACCCTTTTTACCCCAATTTTGTTTCCAAATAACGATGGAGCCCCTTGCGTATGGAATCGAATGCAAACTCATCAGGATTGAGTCTGCTCAATGGTATCCAGAATGATTCTTCAGCATCGTCCATTGCTTCTATATGAGTGTCGTCTTTCACCTTCACTTCATAGAACATATCGAGGGTATGAACCATGAAACCTGAGTAAAGGTAGAGATTTGGGTAGCTGAACTGATACTTAACGTCAGTTGCATCCAGTCCGGTTTCCTCTTTTACCTCTCTTGCTATACCTTCTTCACCTGTTTCATCCATGTCGACGAAACCGCCTGGCAAATCGAGTGCTCCCTTGGCTGGGTCTTTCTTGCGCCTTACTGCCAGGAGCTCTTCCTTACTGTTGAGTATGAGAGCTACCGTAGCACTGCTTGGATTGAGGTAATAAGAGAATCCGCAGTCCTTACACTTCTTGCTCTTGATGTTGTTGATTTCGAAATGATTAGAGCCGCAAACCGGGCAAAACTGAAACTTATCTAATACGTGACTCATTTATGATTAATGTATAATGGAAAAGAATTTATCATCATGTTATAATCGAAAAGCGGCCGGTCTTTGACTGCTGAACAAAGATCGGCCGCTGGTTATCTGATATTTACCAATTATCTGTACGGAATGGGAAGAGAGGCAGGTTGCCTGCATTTGCCATATTGCCGAGCTGGAAGTTGCGGAAACAGTAGCGAAGGGCTACTGGTTTCTTTACCTCAGGACTGGTTACGATGACGCACTCATTCCAAGGATCGTTGCCTTCCTGCCAGAAGTGCTTGGCTGTAGCCTTATGGAATACCTTATCTTCGCCTGCAACTTCGAAACCTTCGATACCTTCAAAGCGGTTGTAGGCTCCGTAGGTGTTGTCGAAATGCACCTTTACTGTATCACCTACAATCTTCATCTCCTTGAAGGTCATGCTCTCGCTGAAGAGTCCCTTCATGCCATAGGTCTTGCTGAGTGCCTGGAGTGCAAGACGTTCGCCTACAGGCTGTTTCTGACATGGATGAATCTGCTCAACCTCGTATGGGTAAACCAGGTCTTCGGTACAGACGATGCCGCTGTTTGGAATCACCTTGGCTGCATTGAACTGCTGTTCACGGAGCTTAGGTCCCCAATCGCCATTTACGTCGCCATTATGATAAGGTGCAATCTGTACGAAATAGAATGGCAGTTCGCCCTGCTTGAAGTCTCTGCGCCACTGGGCAACGAGGTCGGCAAGACGTTTGGTATACTGGCCGTCCGGGTCGCCCACGTTAGAACATCCCTGATAGAAGAGAATACCCTTTACGCTATAGTTGAGGATAGGGTGGAAAGTTCCGTTACCCCAGAGAAGAGGGTAGAGGAAATCCCACTTAAACTTAGGGTTCTTGGTCATCTTTACAGAGTCGAGCTCTTCCTTGGTGTTCTTCTTCAGGTAGTCGCGGTCGAGCCAGCTTTCTACACGGCTTCCACCCTTGTTTGCCATGACCAGACCTACCGGAATATCAAGAGTCTTGTTTACTACCTGTGCAAAGAAGTATCCTGTAGCAGATGCATCGCCTACGGTTTCCGGGTTAACCTCCTTCCATTCGCAGTTGGCATCATCTAACGGCTTACTGCTCATTACGCTAGGAATCTTTACGTAATGTATGCCTTTGTACTGGTTTGCTTCTAGCACCGCCTTGTTGTAACCTTCTACAGGGCAGTTGCCAAATCCTTTTACAGGCATCTCCATGTTGCTCTGACCTGCACAAACCCATACTTCTCCTGCCAGCACATTGTTGAGAGTGGTCTTTTCGCCATCATCGAAAGTGATGGAGAGTGGGGTGTAGCTCGCCTTCGGGGTTTGTACTTTGATAGCCCATTTGCCATCCTTTCCGGTCTTGGTAGAATATTTCTGCCCAGACCATGAGGTGGTTACCTCTACGGTGGTTCCTGGTTTGTCCCATCCCCAGAGGCTAGCCTCTGTGTTTTGCTGTAAAATCATGTTGTCACCCAAGATGTGTGGCAACTTTACTTTAGCCTGCGCTCCTATTGTGATAAGCCCCAAGGCTGCCATTGCTAAAAATTTCTTATTCATTTTTTAGGGTTTAAAAGTTTATCGTTTTTTGTTCTTAAGTTCCTTGTATAGTTCGTATTCTGATATTGCCATCTATGTTATCATGAAAGCAGATACAGAACTGACGTTAAAGAATAAGAGTTAGAAGCTGGAAGATGAAAAACCGAAACTGTTCTCTCCAAACTTCTAACTCCTGGTTATCTTAAAGAAGGTTCTTGATGGCTGCCTCTATGTCCTTAATCTGTGCATCACGTGCCTGCAGGGTGTTGGTGCGGTCGATCAGGAAGAAGGTAGGAATGCTCTGGACATTGTAGAGAGTCAGACTCTTGCCCTGAATGCCATCTTCATCGCGTACGCAAATCCAAGGGATGGCAGCGGTAGAGGTCTTCCAGAAGTGCTCGTCAGGGTCTACTGATACCTGATAAATCTCTAGTCCGGCTGCATGATACTTGTTGTAGAGTTCACGCAACATCATGATGCGCTTGGTGCTCTCTTTGCTGGCGAAGAGATGGAAGTCGAGCAGTACCACCTTGCCCTTGAGGTCGGAGAGGCGGCGTACCTGTCCCTTGTTGTCCTGAAGTGCAAGTTCGATGCATCCGTTTACGCTCACCTTGCTGGCCTCAATCTGCTGCTGTGCCATCTGGTTCTCGATGATGCGGATGTCCTTCATTCCCTCAATGGCGATATTGTGGAGGTTCTTGCCACGCTCAGCGCCAGGATAGTAGGTATCCCAACTGGTTGCTACGGCAGCAAATACCTTCACGTCGTCTTTGTTGTTGCGAGGGTTGAAGATAAGCGTATTCACATTGCCCAACTGTACAGTTTGGAAGAGCGCATAGTAAGCGTATGCCTTCATTGGCTCCTTGAAGATGTAGTTGGTCTTGATGTCCTGTTTGTAAGCCTGGAGCATGCGGCCTACGATGGATTCGATAGAATCGTTGCCGATGTTAGGATCTTTCACGAGCCCGTTGATATTGCTCTGGAGAGTCATCTGCTTAAGAGACAACTCCTTGATCTTGTTGCAGTTTTCAGAACCTTCCACTTCGTATTTGAAGCTCATCTGCGGATAAGCCGCCTTTACCTTGACGGTTTCTGTAGAATCAATGGAAAGGTTGATGGTTTGGTTGGCGATACGTAAGCGGTAGAACTCTGGGGTAACAGAGTCCATGGCAGCCTCGTCGAAGGCAAAGGCACCATCCTCGCCCAGTTTCACAGAGTCGATTTTCACAGGACCGTTCAGGCTGATGTTCTCCAGATAGAGCATAGAGTCCTGAGCCTCTGTGATATTGCCGTTGATGTGGAATTTCTTGTTGTTACAAGAAGTCAAAGCCAGTGCAGCTACCATAATCGCTGCCACTGAAAAGAGTCTAGTTATCTTCATGAATTTTATTATTTTGCAAAATTATCGAGTGCAAAGATAGTAATAAAATTGCGAATAATGCACCTTCTATAGATAAATTATTAAAAAAAGTGGAAAATAATTGCTGATTTATTTGTTTATTAATAATTAAAGAGGTATCTTTGCAGCGTTTTAGATATTTTAGATGTTAGACAAAACAATAAGTTTTTTAATTTAGATGAACGTAATTACAAAAAGTGTTCAGTTGCCTGATGGAAGAACCATCACAATTGAGACCGGAAAAGTTGCAAAACAGGCTGATGGTGCTGCGGTTCTCCGCATGGGTAACACAGTGCTTCTCGCAACTGTTTGTGCAGCAAAGGATGCAGTTCCGGGTACAGATTTTATGCCTTTGCAAGTAGATTATCGTGAGCAGTACAGTGCTGCAGGTCGTTTCCCTGGTGGTTTCACCAAGCGCGAAGGCAAAGCCAGCGATGAGGAAATCCTTACCTCTCGTCTTGTGGACCGTGCTTTGCGTCCACTTTTCCCTTCTAACTACCATGCAGAAGTTTACGTACAGGTAATGTTGCTCTCAGCCGATGGTGTTGACCAGCCAGATGCCCTCGCAGGTTTCGCTGCTTCAGCTGCCATGGCTTGTTCAGATATTCCTTTCGAGTACTATATCTCTGAGGTTCGTGTAGCTCGTATCAATGGTGAGTATGTTGTAAACCCTACATTCCAGCAGATGGAAGAGGCAGACATGGATATCATGGTTGGTGCTACCAAGGACAATATCATGATGGTAGAAGGTGAGATGAAGGAAGTTTCTGAGCAGGATCTCATTGGTGCCCTCAAGGTGGCTGCCGAGGCTATCAAGCCTATGTGCGAACTCCAGTATGAGTTGGCTAAGGAGAAGGGTACTGACGTGAAGCGTGAGTATGACCACGAGATCAACGATGAGGAACTCCGTGAGCAGATTAAGTCTGAGCTTTACAAGCCAGCTTATGATATCAACCACCAGGCTTTGGAGAAGCATGCACGTCAGGATGCTTTCGACAAGGTTTTGGCTGATTTCCTCGAGAAGTATGACGCTGCTCATACCGATCTTTCTGAGGAAGACTTGGAGGAGAAGCACGCTGAGGCTACCCGTTACTATGATGACGTAATGCGCGATGCTATGCGCCGTTGCATCCTCGATGAGGGCTTGCGTCTTGATGGCCGTGCTACTACAGAAATCCGCCCTATCTGGTGCGAGGTATCTCCACTCCCAATGCCTCACGGAAGCGCTATCTTCCAGCGTGGTGAGACTATGTCTCTCTCTACATGTACTCTTGGTACAAAGATGGATGAGAAGCTTATCGACGGTGTGCTCGAGAAGAGCTACCAGCGCTTCCTCCTTCACTATAACTTCCCTCCATTCTCAACAGGTGAGGCTAAGGCTCAGCGCGGTGTAGGCCGTCGTGAGATTGGTCACGGCCACTTGGCATGGCGTGGTTTGAAGGGCCAGATTCCTACAGACTTCCCTTACACAGTACGTTTGGTAAGCCAGATCTTGGAGTCTAACGGTTCTTCTTCTATGGCTACTGTTTGTGCCGGTACTCTCGCCCTGATGGATGCAGGTGTTCCTATGAAGAAGCCGGTTTCTGGTATCGCTATGGGTCTTATCAAGAACCCAGGTGAGGACAAGTACGCTATCCTCAGTGATATCCTCGGTGATGAGGACCACTTGGGTGATATGGACTTCAAGACCACTGGTACCCGCGATGGCTTGACTGCTACACAGATGGATATCAAGTGTGATGGTTTGAGCTTCGAGATTCTTGAGGAGGCTTTGATGCAGGCTAAGGCTGGTCGTGAGCACATCCTCAACTGCATGATGGAGACTATCTCTGAGCCACGTGCTGAGATGAAGCCACAGGTTCCACGTATCGTAGCATTCGATATCCCTAAGGAGTTCATCGGTGCTGTCATCGGCCCTGGTGGTAAGATTATCCAGCAGATGCAGGAGGATACTGGTGCGACAATCACTATCGAGGAGACTGATGGTAAGGGTCACGTCCAGGTATCTGCTCCTAACAAGGATTCTATCGATGCAGCTTTGGCTAAGATCAAGGCTATCGTAGCTGTTCCTGAGGTTGGTGAGGTTTACGAGGGTACTGTTCGCTCTATTATGCCTTACGGTTGCTTCGTAGAGATTCTCCCTGGTAAGGATGGTTTGCTCCACATCTCTGAGATTGATTGGAAGCGTCTTGAGACAGTTGAAGAGGCTGGCATCAAGGAAGGCGACAAGATCAAGGTGAAGTTGATGGAGATTGATCCTAAGACTGGCAAGTACAAACTTTCTCATCGTGTATTGATGGAGAAGCCAGAGGGCTATGTAGAGCGTGAGCGTCGTCCACGTCCTGAGCGCGGTGAGCGTCGCGGTCGTCGTGATGAGCGTCATGAAGGTCGCGGTGAGCGTCCAGCTCGTCAGCCACGTCGTTACGAGCATCGTAATGATGAGCAGGCTCCTAAGGGGTTCAACGACTCTTTGGATCACAACAATGATGTAGAATAATCTGCGTATTAGACACATTATTATATATAAAGGCACATTCCGATCGGAATGTGCCTTTTTTGATATTGCTTTCTCTGGTTATTGCCGGATATAGTATTTGTAAATGGGAATGGAGAATGCAAAGTGGGATAAAATGTGGATAAACAAAAAGAGTCACAAGTAAAACTTGCGACTCTTTTCTGCGCTTCAAGATGGGCTTGAACCAACGACCCCCTGATTAACAGTCAGGTGCTCTAACCAACTGAGCTATTGAAGCGTTTTTTCTGTAAAGAACATGACGTTCCTTATTTGCGTGTGCAAAAGTACTAACTTTTCTTCATTCTGCCAAATTTTTTGCTGACTTTTTTCGCTTTTTCCCTAAAAAAGTGTATTTTTTCTTATCTTTGTGCCACTTTTTGCCTATTTTATGGTGTTTTTCGCAAAGAAATGAGTACTTTTGTGGTCGAAAACTTCTCCCGAGGGCGAATGCCGTGAAGAGGGGGAGGAAATAACCAATAAGTTGAATCATATACAATTAAATAAGGTAACAATGAAAAGAATACTGTTCTCCTTGCTTATGGTGCTCCTGGCGGTTCCTACTTTTGCCCAGGTTGACAAAGATCATGACTTCAAAGCCGCAAAGAATATGGAAATATTCAATGCCATCTACAAGAATCTCGATTTGATGTATGTTGATACGCTCGATGCTGAAGTTGTGGTCGGAAATGGTATCAATGCCATGTTGCGTAGTCTCGACCCTTATACTACCTATTATCCTGAGCAGAAGATGAAGGAACTCAAGAACCTGCTCACCGGCAAGTATGCGGGTGTAGGTGCGGTGATACGCTACAATTTCCAGTTGCAGCGCGTCTGTGTCAGCGAGCCTTACGAGAATATGCCTGCTGCAGAAGTGGGACTGAAGAAGGGTGACATCATCCTGAGTATTGATGATGAGGATATGACCAATAAGGAGGTGAGCTATGTCAGCGATCATCTTCGTGGTGAACCGGGTTCTTCTTTCATGCTGAAAGTTAAGCGTCCAAGTACAGGCAAGACGATGAAGGTGAAGGTAACACGCCGTACCATCCAGTTGCCGTTCTTGCCTTATTATGGCATGTTGGAGGGTAACATCGGTTACATCAACTTCAATTCCTTTACCGAGCAGTCTGCCAAGGAAGTGCGTCGTGCTTTCATCGATTTGAGAAAGCAAGGAGCCAATAGCCTTGTCTTCGATCTGCGTAATAATGGTGGTGGTTCTGTTACCGAAGCGGTCAGTATCATCAATATGTTCTTGCCTAAAGGTAAGACTGTCTTGGAGATGAAGGGAAAGTTGCAGCGTTCTAATCATGTTTATAAGACCACGGTTGAACCGATAGATTCCGTTATGCCGATGGTGGTATTGGTGAACGAGAATTCTGCCAGTGCCAGTGAAATCATGAGCGGCAGTCTGCAGGATTATGACCGTGCTGTAATATTAGGTACGCGCACGTATGGAAAGGGATTGGTGCAGACTACCATGGATTTGCCTTATAACGGACAGGTGAAACTCACTACTGCTAAATATTTCATTCCTAGCGGTCGATGCGTTCAGGCACTCAACTATAAGCACGATAAGGGCGGTTATGTGGAGCATGTTCCCGACTCTCTTACCAAGGTGTTCTATACCGCAGGTGGCAGAGAAGTGAGAGATGGAGGTGGTGTGAAGCCGGATGTAGAAGTAAAGCCTGATTCTTTGCCAAACATCGCCTTCTATCTGGCTGGTGCCCGCGACAGTAATGAGGTGATGCTTAATTATGAGGTTGATTATATCGCCAAGCATCCTGCTATTGCTCCTGCGAAGGAATTCTCGCTGACCGATGCCGACTATGATGAATTCAAGACACGCGTGTTGAAGGCTAACTTCCAGTACGACCGTGAAACAGAAAAGTATCTCAAGGACTTGGAAAAACTCGCTAAGTTTGAAGGCTACTACGATGATGCCAAGGCAGAGTTTGAGGCTTTGAAGAAAAAGCTGAGCCATAATGTGGCAAAGGATCTGGATTATAACAAGGATTACATCAAGCATCTGTTGGAAAATGACATCGTTTCTGCCTATTATTTCCAGCGCGGTGCCATCCAGAATTCCATGCGTTACGACAAGCAGATTAAGGAAGCAGTAAAATTGCTGAATTCTCCATCAGAATACGAAAAAATACTGCATCCTGTGAAGAAATAAGTACAAAAACGTGCACAATCGATTAAAAATGTGCACGTTGCGAATAAAAAGTTGCATTTTTTTTGGCTAATCACAAAAATATTTGTAATTTTGCAACGTTCAGTGGAATGAGGGGCTCACAAGAGTTCCTCATTTTATTTTAATAAGGTATATATGATTGATAAAAACGTCGTAAAAAAATTAGTTGAAGAATGGCTCCAAGATAAGGAATATTTCTTGGTAAGCATTGAAATCAGTCCCGACGATAGAATCGTTGTTGAGATTGACCATGCCGATGGAGTATGGATTGAGGATTGTGTTGCCTTGAGTAAGTATATTGAGGATCATTTGAACCGTGACGAGGAAGACTATGAGCTCGAAGTTGGCTCTGCAGGCTTGGGTCAACCGTTCAAAGTTCCGCAGCAGTATATCAATTTCATTGGCAAGGAGGTAGAGGTGCTTGATGCCGACGGCAAGAAGGTGAAGGGTATCTTGAAAGCTGTTGAAGGAAATGACTTCACAGTTGGCGTTGAAGAAAAGGTAAAGGTTGAAGGTAAAAAACGTCCGGTTAAGCAGGAGGTTGATCACGTTTACCAGATGGATAAAGTAAAATATACAAAATACATAATTAGTTTCAATTAAGTTATGGCTAAAAAAGAGCAAGAATTGACAGCGAGTATGATTGATACATTCCGCGAGTTTAAAGAAACAAAGAATATCGACCGTACTACATTGGTAAGTGTATTGGAGGAGAGCTTCCGTAATGTACTTGCCAAGATTTTTGGTAGTGACGAAAACTTTGATGTCATCGTGAACCCTGACAAGGGTGACTTCGAAATTTATCGCAACCGTATTGTTGTTGCTGATGGCGAAGTTGAAGATGAAAATAAGGAAATTACACTTTCTGAGGCTCGTAAGATTGAGCCGGATTACGAGGTTGGTGAGGATGTAAGTGAGACGGTTGACTTCAATAAGTTTGGTCGTCGTGCCATCTTGACTCTTCGTCAGACTTTGGCTTCCAAAATTCTTGAGTTGGAGCATGATTCACTCTACAACAAATACAAGGATCGCGTAGGTCAGGTTATCTCTGGTGAGGTTTATCAGGTTTGGAAGCGCGAGGTTCTGATTGTAGATGATGAGAACAACGAGCTCATGTTGCCTAAGACTGAGCAGATTCCTGGTGATACTTACCGCAAGGGTGAGACTGTTCGTGCGGTCATCCTTCGTGTAGACAACGAGAACAATAATCCAAAGATTATCTTGAGCCGTACTGCTCCAATCTTCCTGCAACGCCTGTTGGAGGCTGAGGTTCCTGAGATTGCAGACGGTCTGATTGCAATCCGCCGTATCGCCCGTCTTCCGGGAGAGCGTGCTAAGATTGCTGTTGAAACATTCGATGAGCGTATCGACCCGGTTGGTGCATGTGTAGGTGTTAAGGGTAGCCGCGTTCACGGTATCGTTCGCGAACTTTGCAACGAGAATCTCGATGTCATCAACTACTCAAGCAATACCAAACTCTTCATTCAGCGTGCGTTGGCTCCAGCCAAGGTTTCTTCAATCAATGTTGATGATGAGAACAAGAAAGCAGAGGTTTACTTGCAGCCTGAGGAAGTTAGTTTGGCTATCGGCCGTGGCGGTATGAACATCAAACTGGCTTCTATGCTTACAGAATATACCATCGATGTATTCCGTGAGGTAGACGAGAATGAGGCCGATGAGGATATCTACTTGGATGAGTTCTCTGATGAGATTGACCAGTGGGTTATCGATGCTATCAAGGGCATCGGTCTTGATACTGCCAAGCAGGTACTCAATGCACCTCGCAACTTGCTGATTGAGAAGGCCGACCTCGAAGAGGAGACCGTTGATCATGTACTCAGCGTGTTGCGCGCCGAATTCGAACAATAATTCCCTTGCCAGCGAGTGCTTGCAGGGAATCTAACTTTAAAAATAGGAGAATAAATAATTTATGAGCATCAGATTAAATAAAGCACTACGTGAATTAAATATAGGACTTCAGACGGCAGTTGAATTCCTAGAGAAAAGAAAAGACCTGGGAGATGTCAAGGCAGAACCGAGCTTCAAACTCACCGACCAGCAATACAAGGCATTGAATGATGCCTTCAGTCAGGACAGAGAGGTTCGTGATCAGGCTGAGAAACTCTTTACCAAAAAAGCAAAAGATAAGAAGCGTGCGCCAGAGCAGAAGGACAATCGCGCTGAAAGCTTGTTGGAGTCTAATGGACGGCAGCAGTATAAGCCGCTGGGAAAGATTGACTTGGACAACATCGGTAAGAAGCCTGCTGCAGAGTCTGTTGCGGAAAAGCCTGAGACTGCTGCCGTCAGTCCTGAGCAGAAGAAAGACGCTCCTAAGGCTGAGCAAAAGAAGGAACAGAAGCCACAACAGGCTTCTCAGCATAAACAGCAAATGAAACAGGAAAATCATCAGAAATCACAGCAGTCAAACGCTCAGATGAATAAGCAGAATGTTCCTCAGGGAAAGAAAGAACATCATCATGCTAAGAATGAAACTGCACAGCATTCTGTTGGCGCAGCAGATAACAGCGTGTTTACTCTCAAGAGTGAGAAGAAGTTTACTGCTAATGAGCCTAAGGTGTTGGGCAAGATAGATTTGTCTTCCCTCAACCAGAGCACTCGTCCTAAGAAGAAAACCAAGGAGGAGCGCCGCAAGGAACGTGAGGAGAAAATGGCTCAACAGCACAATGAGCGCAAAAAGCGTGTTCGTATCAACAAAGAACGTGTTGACATCATTGCCGAAGCTAAGAATAATGGTGGAGGTAATGGCAACAACGGCGGTAATAACAAGAAGAACAAGAACCGCAACAGAAATAATAACAATAATAATCGCGGCAATAACAACAACCGCAGCAACCAGCGCCAGATCGAGGTTGATGACGAGGCTGTAGCACGCCAGGTTAAGGAGACTCTTGCACGTTTGACCAGCAAGAGTCAGAACAAGAAGGGTGCTAAGTACCGTAAGGAGAAGCGTGAGGCTGTTCAGGAGAAGTTGCAGGATCAGGCTCGTCAGGAGCAGAAGGAAAGCAAGATTCTGAAACTTACTGAGTTCGTTACCGTTAGCGAGTTGGCTACGATGATGGATATCAGCGTTACTCAGGTTATCTCTACGCTGATGGGCGTAGGTATCATGGTATCTATCAACCAGCGCCTGGATGCAGAGACCATCAATATGGTAGCTGAGGAGTTCGGTTTCAAGACCGAATACGTGAGTGCCGAGGTTCAGGAGGCCGTGAGCGAGGAAGAGGATGATGAGAACGACTTGGTTCCACGTGCTCCAATCGTAACCGTCATGGGTCACGTAGACCATGGTAAGACCTCTTTGCTCGACTATATCCGCAATACCAATGTGATTGCCGGTGAGGCAGGTGGTATTACCCAGCATATCGGTGCATACAGTGTTACGCTGAACAGTGGCCGCAAGGTTACCTTCCTTGATACTCCAGGTCACGAGGCGTTTACCGCCATGCGTGCCCGTGGTGCCCAGGCTACCGATATCGCCATCATCATCATCGCAGCCGATGACTCTGTGATGCCTACCACCAAAGAGGCTATCGCTCATGCCCAGGCTGCCGGTGTGCCTATGGTATTCGCAATCAACAAGATTGATAAGCCAGGTGCTAACCCAGACCGTATCCGTGAGGACTTGGCTAACATGAACCTGCTCGTTGAGGAGTGGGGTGGTAAGTATCAGTGCCAGGAAATCAGTGCCAAGAAGGGTATCGGTGTTCACGATTTGCTCGACAAGGTGCTCCTCGAGGCTGACATGCTCGACTTGAAGGCTAACCCTAACCGTCGTGCTACAGGAACCATCATCGAGTCTTCTCTCGACAAGGGTCGTGGATATGTTTCTACCGTATTGGTTGCCAACGGTACCCTGAAGGTAGGCGACATCGTACTCGCCGGTACTTCTTGGGGGCGTGTCAAGGCGATGTTCAATGAGCGTAATGCCAACATCAAGTCAGCAGCTCCTGCTGAGCCAGCTATCATCCTCGGTTTGAATGGTGCGCCTACTGCAGGTGACCAGTTCCACGTAATCGAGACAGAGCAGGAGGCTCGCGAAATCGCCAACAAGCGTGAGCAGCTGCAGCGTGAGCAGGGCTTGCGTACTCAGAAGCGCTTGACCCTGGGTGATATCTCTCACCGTATCGCACGTGGTGAGTTCCATGAGTTGAACGTCATCGTGAAGGGTGATACCGATGGTTCTGTTGAGGCTTTGAGCGACTCATTCATCAAGCTTTCTACCGAGAAGGTTCAGGTGAATGTGGTGAACAAGGCTGTGGGTCAGATTTCAGAGAACGACGTGATGCTGGCATCTGCTTCAGATGCAGTCATCGTTGGTTTCCAGGTTCGTCCATCTGCCGATGCTCGTAAGGCTGCCGACCGTGAGGGTGTTGAGATCAACACATACTCTATCATCTACGATGCTATCGATGATATCAAGAGTGCGATGGTTGGTATGCTCGACAAGGTGAAGAAGGAAATCGTTACCGGTCAGGTTGAGGTTAAGCAGACCTTCAAGATTTCTAAGGTGGGTACTATTGCCGGTTGTCTCGTTACCGAGGGTAAGGTACACGCTAAGGATAAGGCTCGCGTCATCCGTGACGGTATCGTGATACGTACTGCAGAAATCGATGCCTTGAAGCGTTACAAGGACGATGTTAAGGAGGTGGTTACCGGTATGGAATGTGGTTTGAGCCTCGTCAACTACAACGATATCCAGGAGGGAGACGTTATCGAGACCTTCACTGAGATTGAGGTAGAGCAGAAGCTTTAATAAAGTGAAGAGTGAAGAACGAAAAGCGAAGAATTCATTTGTTTTTCGCTCTATCATATATATAATAAGGTAGGGATGAGTCCTCAGCGGCTTATCCCTATTTAGGGTTAAAATAACGAACGGTTATTCTAAATAACAATGGCAGAAATAGAGAAAGAACAGAATCAGGTTGTCAAGGATGTGATAGACCAGAAATACGAGTATGGTTTTACCACCGATGTACATACTGAAATCATAGAAAAGGGTCTCAACGAGGATGTTGTGCGCCTGATCTCGCAGAAGAAGGGAGAGCCAGACTGGATGCTCGAATTTCGTCTGAAAGCCTACAATTACTGGAAGACGCTCAAGGAGCCAAAGTGGGGACACGTTCACGTGCCACCTATTGACTACCAGGAGATTTCATACTATGCCGACCCTTTGGCAAAGAAGCCAAAAAACCAGGAGATTGATCCTGAGTTGGAGAAAACATTCGACAAACTCGGTATTCCTCTGGAGGAGCGTCTGGCTTTGAGCGGTACCGCTGTAGATGCCATCATGGACTCTGTGTCGGTGAAGACTACCTTCAAGGAGAAACTCCGTGAGAAGGGCGTCATCTTCTGCAGTATTGGTGAGGCTGTGAAGGAGCATCCTGATCTGGTAAGAGAGTATCTGGGAACCGTGGTTCCTTATCGTGATAACTTTTATGCAGCCTTGAACAGTTGCGTATTCAGTGATGGCTCATTCGTTTATATTCCTAAGGGCGTCCGCTGCCCGATGGAGTTGAGCAGTTACTTCCGCATCAATGCCCGTAACACCGGTCAGTTTGAGCGTACATTGATCATCGCCGATGATGGAGCCTACGTTTCTTACCTGGAGGGATGTACAGCGCCAATGCGTGATGAGAACCAGCTCCATGCGGCTATCGTAGAGATTATCGTCAAGGATAATGCTGAGGTGAAATACTCTACCGTTCAGAACTGGTATCCTGGTGATGAGCATGGTAAGGGTGGTGTGCTGAACCTGGTAACCAAGCGAGGTGACTTGCGCGGTGTGAACTCTAAGTTGAGCTGGACTCAGGTAGAGACGGGTTCTGCGATTACCTGGAAGTATCCTTCCTGTATCTTGCGTGGCGACAACTCTGTAGCTGAGTTCTACAGCGTAGCTGTTACCAACAACTATCAGGAGGCTGATACCGGTACCAAGATGATTCACATGGGTAAGAACACCAAGAGTACTATCATCTCGAAGGGTATCTCGGCAGGTCATAGCCAGAACTCCTATCGTGGTCTGGTTCGTGCCACATCCAATGCCGACAATGCACGCAACTACAGTTCCTGCGACTCTTTGTTGCTGGGCAGCGATTGTGGAGCGCATACCTTCCCATATATGGATGCCCATAACGACACAGCCGTGTTCGAACATGAGGCAACCACCTCGAAGATTTCAGAAGACCAGCTCTTCTATTGCAATCAGCGAGGCATTCCTACCGAGGAGGCTGTCGGCTTGATCGTAAACGGTTATGCCAAGGATGTGCTCAACAAGTTGCCTATGGAGTTTGCTGTTGAGGCACAGAAACTCCTGAGTGTTTCACTCGAAGGAACCGTAGGATAAGCGATAGTTTCTATTGGCTATTACGAAACAAATTTTGAGGTGACGTCTTATGAGAAAGATAATGCTTTTATGCTTACTGATGGCAGGTATGTCTGTTGTAGGACAGACTACCTATAAACGACCTAAGTATAAGGATGATGATGTCGAAAGAGTATGGGCGATAGATGCTCATATTGGTGGAGGCTTTTATCAGAATGCACATCATACGGGTGCGGAAGTACCAAAGTACCATTTCGGTTCTACCCAGAATATAGGAATGTTGACTAAGTTTCATGCGGAATATTATTTGCCGAATACGAATTTTAGTTTAAAGGCAGGTTATGAGCATGAAGAAGTTACCTTTTTGAAGGGGGAGACTGCTTATGACATGAATCAACTGATGTTAGGCGGAAGATGGTATGTTGCTCCTACGGATTGGTGGGTTCAACCTTATGTGGGGCTCGATATGCTTTGTGCTTTTGATGCAGAGCATTCAGCTTTCTCTACGTCTGCTTCTATCACGACGGGTTCAATGGGAACGAAGACGTATGAATACGAAGGATATGGTAAGATAAGATTACCACGTTTCAGTGCAGGACCTGTGGTTGGAGCGGATTTCTATTTGTTTTCTAATATTGCAGTACAAGTAGAATACAGCTATCGTCTTGGTTTCGACTCGCACTATCGGGCTACTTACATGGAAAAGGGAAGTTCGAATACGTCGTATAATCATGGACAACTGCATCGCCATGCAGTATCAGTAGGCTTAAAGTTTAATTTTCCATTTACTTTTACTGCTAATGACAGAAGAAGTTTTTGGGATGGCTTGTTTGAATAATTATAGATACATAAATATAATATGTTAGAGGTAAAGAATCTGCATGCTACTATTGCAGGCAAAGAAATATTGAAAGGTATCAACCTGACTATCAACGATGGTGAGATACATGCTATCATGGGACCTAACGGTTCCGGTAAGTCAACCTTGAGCGCTGTGCTTACAGGTAACCCTCTCTATACCGTAACCGAGGGCGAGGCTATCTTCAACGGCAAGAACCTCCTGGATATGAAGCCAGAGGACCGTGCCCGTGAAGGCTTGTTCCTCTCTTTCCAGTATCCGGTGGAGATTCCTGGTGTATCCATGACCAACTTCATGCGTGCGGCTATCAATGCCAAGCGTGAGTATCAGGGTTTGGAACCATTGAACACAAGCGAATTCATGAAGCTGATGCGTGAAAAGCGCGAGTTGGTGGAATTGGACAGCAAGTTGGCTCGCCGTTCTGTAAACGAAGGTTTCTCGGGTGGTGAGAAGAAGCGCAACGAGATTTTCCAAATGGCTATGCTGGAGCCAAAGCTTTCTATTCTCGATGAAACCGACTCTGGTCTCGATGTGGATGCGATGCGTATTGTAGCAGATGGTGTGAACAAGATGCATACCGACAAGACATCTGCCATCGTCATCACTCACTACGAGCGTCTGCTTGATATGATTAAGCCAAGTGTGGTTCACGTACTCTATAAGGGTAGAATCGTGAAGACTGCCGGTCCTGAACTTGCCAAGGAGATTGAGGCTCGTGGCTATGACTGGATCAAGGCAGAAGTAGATGAGAAATAATAGGGAGGATGGCTATGCATTCAGAAAAACAATATTTAGACTTGTATCAGTCTTCTTCGAGAATAATCAAGAAGAACAGTGCTGAGGTGCTCAATGCGGTGCGCGATGCTGCGTTTGAGAACTTCCGTCGCCTGGGCTTCCCTTCCCGAAAGGTAGAAAGATACAAGTACACAGATATGAGCGCCATCTTCGAGCCAGACTATGGCTTGAACTTGAACCGTCTGGAAATTCCGGTAGATCCATACGAGGCTTTCCGCTGCGATGTGCCTAACCTGAGCACTTCGCTCTACTTCGTGGTAAACGATGCTTTTTATAACAAAGCATTGCCTAAAGTAGAGCTTCCGGAGGGCGTAATCGTGGACTCTTTGAACAAGATTGCTGCAGAAAACCCTGAATTCATCGGGAAATACTACGCTAAGATTGCCAAAACCGACGAAGATGGCATCACGGCATTGAATACATTCCTGGCACAGGATGGCTTGCTGATTTATGTTCCAAAGAATGTAAAGGTAGAGCGAACTATTCAGGTCATCAATATTCTCCGTTCGGATGTTGATTTGATGGTAAACCGACGTGTTCTCATCGTCATGGAACAGGGTGCTGAGGCTAAGTTCCTCTTCTGCGACCATGCAGCCGATGACAAGAACTTCCTCGCTACTCAGGTAATCGAGGCTTATGTTGGCGAGAATGCCAGTCTCGACCTCTATTGCCTGGAGGAGACTCATTACAAGAACCGCCGTGTCAGCAACGTTTATATCGAGCAGCAGGCTAACAGCCGCGTGAACCATAACGTCATCACGCTTCATAACGGTATTACCCGCAACCGCCTTGACCTCATATTCAAGGGCGAGGGAGCTGAGTGTTTCTGCAATGGTTGTGTGATTGCCGACAAGAACCAGGTGGTTGATAACAATACGCTTATCGATCATCAGGTGGGTCATTGTACCAGCAACGAGCTTTATAAGTATGTACTCGATGGTGAGGCACGTGGTGCTTTTGCCGGCAGAGTGCTGGTTCGTCATGGTGCCCAGAAGACCACTTCGCAGGAAACCAACCAGAACCTCTGTGCTACGAAGACAGCCCGCATGTTCACCCAGCCGATGCTGGAGATCTATGCTGATGATGTGAAGTGTGCGCATGGAAGTACTGTAGGTCAGCTCAACGATGCCGCATTGTTCTATATGCAGCAGCGTGGTGTGAGCCGTGAGGAGGCTAAGTTGCTCCTTCAGTTTGCATTTATCAACGAAGTCATCGACAAGATGGAGCTGGAACCATTGCGTGATCGCCTGCATCATCTCGTAGAGAAGCGATTCCGTGGTGAACTCAATAAGTGTGAGGGCTGCAAGCTTTGCAAGTAGATAATATCCTTTTAAAGGAGTTAAGTTCTTAAAAATATGTATGATATCAATCAAGTAAGAGCAGATTTCCCGATTTTATCGAGAAAGGTCTATGATAAGCCATTGGTGTATCTGGATAATGCGGCAACCACGCAGAAGCCATTGTGCGTGCTTGATGCCATGCGCGACGAGTATCTCAATGTAAATGCCAATGTGCATCGTGGCGTTCACTATCTCTCTCAGCAGGCTACCGACCTTCATGAGGCAGCCCGCGAAACCGTGCGCAAGTTTATCAATGCGCCTAAGGTTGAGGAAGTCATCTTTACCCGTGGTACTACAGAGAGTCTGAATCTCGTGGTTTCATCGTTCTGCGATGCCTTTATGAGCGAGGGCGACGAGGTGATTATCTCTACCATGGAGCATCACTCCAATATTGTGCCTTGGCAGTTGCAGGCTGCCAAGAAGGGAATCGCCATCCGAGTAATCCCTATCAACGATAAAGGTGAGATTAACCTCGATGAATTCGCCAATTTATTTACCGAACGCACCAAAATCGTGAGCATTGCCCAGGTGAGCAACGTGCTCGGTACGGTGAATCCGGTAAAAGAAATGATAAAGATTGCTCATGAGCACGATGTGCCTGTCATGGTGGATGGCGCTCAGAGTACTCCTCACTTCGCAGTGGATGTACAGGATATGGATTGCGATTTCTTCGCTTTCAGCGGACATAAGATTTATGGTCCTACCGGTATCGGTGTGCTTTACGGCAAGGAAGAATGGCTCGACAAGTTGCCTCCTTATCAGGGCGGTGGCGAAATGATTGAGAGTGTAAGTTTCGAAAAGACTACTTTCGAGAAGTTGCCTTTCAAGTTCGAGGCTGGTACTCCTGATTATGTAGCTACCCACGGTCTGGCAAAAGCCATCGATTATGTTTCTGCGCTCGGCATGGATAACATTGCCAAGCACGAGCAGGAACTCACTCACTACTGTATGGAGCAGATGCGAACCATCGATGGAATCAGACTTTTTGGTGAACAGGAGGGCAAAGATGCCGTTGTCAGCTTCTTGGTTGGTGATATTCATCACATGGATATGGGAACCTTGCTCGACCGTCTGGGTATCGCTGTACGTACCGGTCATCATTGCGCTCAGCCTTTGATGGACCGCTACGGCATTCTCGGCACCGTTCGTGCCAGCTTTGCCTTGTACAACACCAAGGAAGAAATAGATGCGCTTGTAGCGGGCGTAAAACGCGTGGCTATGATGTTCTAAAGATAAAGACTTTTTAGCCGCATACAGCGCACGTAAAATTCATCATAATTATGTTAGAAAGTCATTATTATAAGGATATGGTAGAGGCTGGCTGCGATGAGGCTGGCAGAGGATGTCTGGCAGGCAGCGTATATGCAGCAGCCGTTATCCTTCCGCCCGGTTATCAGAATGCCGAATTGAACGACAGTAAGAAGCTCACAGATAAGAAGCGCAAGGCGCTCCGCGAGCAGATAGAGCGTGATGCTGTAGCTTGGGCCGTGGGCATTGTTACTCCCGAAGAAATCGATAAAATCAATATCCTCAACGCCAGTTTTCTGGCTATGCACCGTGCCCTGGACCAGCTCAAGGTTCGTCCGGAGGCAGTTATCGTGGATGGTAACCGCTTCAAACCCTACAAGGATTTGCCTTATACAACCATCGTAAAAGGCGACGGCAAGTATATGGCGATAGCTGCGGCAAGCATCCTTGCCAAGACCTATCGTGATGATTACATGGATGCGCTGGCAGAAGAATACCCACAATACGATTGGAAAGGCAACAAGGGTTATCCTACCAAGAAGCATCGTGCTGCCATCAGGGAATTTGGTGTTACCCCATATCATCGCATGAGCTATAATCTTTTAGGCACAGGCGAATTGAGTATAGATTTCAAGGATTAGAGCCTGCAGATATGCTCCTTTTTATGAAACAGGCTTCGATGGTCAATGAAACAGGCTTCGTTTGCCATCGAAGCCTGTTTCATTTTTTAGGGCAGTTTTGATAAAAAAGTAAGAGGACGAACCTTCACAGGCTCGCCCTCTTTGTTTTTTATTAAATATGTATATCTGATAATATAATTTAGTAAGTCAGATCACCACTCTTTACAGTGTGGTTCTTGCCACCATCCCAAGACTTACCAGTGCGCCAGCGTGGGTCACCGATTTCCTTGGTATAGATAGGATGTCTCTTCACCTTGTCAGAAGCATTGTAGTAGAAACCACTGATGTCTGAATAACGGTAAGCATCCTTCTGGAATTTCTCCTTGGCATTTACTGTACCGATAGTCCAAGGGCTCTTGAAGAGCTCGCCAGCCTCAAGCTGGTAGCCTACAGCGTCTGCCTCATTCTTGTTATGGTTGTCACCAAACTTAATTTGGGTTTCACCTTCACCACCGATGTTGAGAGCTCCCTTGTTGTAGCCGGCACCAGTCTTAGAGTTAGAGAATGCGTTCTGCATGAACATACCATCCAGGAGGTTTGACTTAGGGTCTGTAGATGTCTTATACTTGTCGTAAGCAGGAACTACGGTAGAGTAGTTGTCTGCGAAGTCGTAAGTAATATCCTTGGTATTGATGATCATACCCTTCTGGAAGTAGTCACGGGCACCATCATTCTTGTTACCGGCAAATACGAAGAGGTTCTTCTTGCAGGTAATCTTAGAGCCACCAGGAGCATACTGGATTTCGAACATCAAACCATGGCTCTTGTTGTTAGAGCGTGGTGAGAAGTTGACGAATGTATTGTTAGATACATTGATGTTCCATGTTGTACCATCAGGCCAAGCCAGGTTCTTTGCCTCTGAAATCAAGGCGTGGCGTGGACTGTTGATGATGGTATTATTGGTGAAGGTCAAATTCTTGTAGAAGTTTGACTTGCGGTTGTTACCTGGACCTGCGAACCATGAGTAACCACGGCCGTTGGTATCATAGCCACCTTCATCGTAGAATACACAATCGTTGACGGTCAACTTTTCAATGAGCTGACGGTTAGGACCCTGGAAACGGATGAAACCACGAACATGGCCACTGAATGTACATCTTTCGATACGAAGCTCAGAGAGTGAGAATGACAATCCCTGGCTGTACATATTCATGAAGTAGTTCGCTGTGATTGTACAATGTGGATTACCGTTTTCTCCCTTCTGGTCGAAGTAGTTGAACCAAGCCATTGGGTGGAAGTTGATGTCCTGCATGATGATAGGCTGGATAGCCAATGTCACACCATTCTCTGCACCAGAGCGTGCATTACGGCACAATCCCCAGTTCACGGCATTTGCTGCAGTCTTAGCCTCGCTGTTGTAACCGATTCCCTGGAGAATGGTTGCACGGCCCTTACCGGCAGCAATATCCGCAGGATTGGTTGCAATGGTAAAGCCCTTGGTCATTTCAACTGTTGAAGAGCAGTAGTATGTCTTGCCGCCTTCCAGATAGAATACCTGACCTTCTGCAATCTTATTGTCAGACATATAGTTGGTCAGGATGGTATCGATACGGGTAGCAACAAGGTTCTCGCAACCGAAGATCTTACCCTTCTGCAAGCCCATGTTCTGCAACAAGGTATCGCGTTTAGCCTCTTCTGCTGTATTTGCCTTGATGAGGATAGGCTCGCCTGGGTCACCTTCCATACGTACCATGGTAGAGTTGTACTGGCGGTCGTAGTAGCGCTTGATGTTGTTGTTCTGTCCGCTTACGATATAAGCAGCGTTAGATTCCAGACCTTCAATATGAACACGGCCAGCAGCACGCTGTTCTGCAGTAGGCTTGATGATGTGTTCTGGAAGCTGCGCATTATCGGCAGATGGAACCACGCGGATTTCATCGAATACCCACTCGCCATCCTTTACCTCAGCACCTGCATTGAAGAAATCCTTGTAATCCTTCTCGTAATTGCCTTCTGTCTGTGTCATGAAGCACACATCCATAGAAGTCTTGGTCACATTCTCAGTCCAGAATACGCTTGGTACATCGTAACGCATACCTGTAGTCAATGAACCGACCTGGTTACGGTCATCATCACGTGACTGGTCAACCTGATGAGAACCATCACCCATACCAAACCACTTTGAGTTGTGAGGATTGTTCAAATCGTTTCTGTCAACGAGGGCACGGATGGCATACAGATAACCTGTGCTATACTGCAAGTCTTCGTGCAGGAAAGAAAGCTGGTCAGCAGTCAATATGGTATCCAGAAGATTGGGATTTTCTGCCTTGTCCCATGAGGTTCCTGCTACTTTAGCTTTCAATTCGTATGCATCTGCACCATCTACACCGTACCAGAACAGGCGCATATCATTGACGTGTGTACTTGCCTTATAGCCGTGCTGCTGCAGGTAGAGTGAGATATTTGGATCTACTCTTGAAGCAATGTCACAATAATAGGGAGTGGTTGATGATGCCGTGTTCTGTGTACTGCGGAACATAGGCATAGGCAGACGGTCAGCGTCTGCATCGTTGTAACCATCGTCGTCTTTACATGAAGCAAAGAACGACATGGTTGCAGCTAATATCATTGAAAATATAAATAATTTCTTCATATCTTTTATGATTCTAAGTCATTGATTAATAACCATAATAATTCTTGTACTGTCCCAGGCTGCGGCTGATTACATCTTTTGGAATTGGCAGGATGTATCTTACGGATGGGAGAGTAGACAAGTTTACTTCGCTGTTATACTCAGGAATATTGGTCGTCTGCATAACTCCCAGCTGGTCAATGTAGATGTAACCTCTGATAGAGCATCTGCACTGAGCCTTAGCTATACCTGTGTTCTCATCGAGCCAGTCGAAAAGATATGCTTTCTTCCAGTCGGCTTCTCCACCTTCCTGAGGCATCAGCTTACCGTTGAGTCCCCAGTTCTCCCAAAGGTTATCGATGCTGAAGTCATCGCCCTGAGTCTTGTAAACCTCAATGATACCGAGGCTGGCATCTGTATTGGCGAAGTTGAATACCTCTGGATAGTTGGCAGCATTATACTTCTCTGGGTTTTCTGCTACCTGCTGGTTCCACTGAGCTCTTGTACGGGTTCTGTAGAAGAAGTCATTTGGTAAATCATTGAAGTTACCATCTACGTCGTAGCTGTCGTCACGGTCGCAACCCATACCATAATACTTCCAGAAGTTCTTGTAGAGCACCTGGCTGTAGAGATTCCAGCGAACGAGATCCTTCCAGCGGATGTTCTCACCGCCAAATTCCCAGGCACGCTCGTCAACGATAGCCTTGAAGAACTCATCCTTGGTTCCGAGTGCACTTACATAGCCGTCTACCTTTTCTGCCTTGTTGGCTGCACCACGGAACGCACGCTCACGAACCTGCTTCAATGCATTCTTGGCTGCATCGGTAGGACCGTTCAATTCGTTTTCTGCCTCTGCATACATCAGGAGAACGTCAGCATAGCGCATGTATGGGAAGTTGATACCGGTATTGCCTTCAGAGGTATTACCCTGAGTATGACTTCTGTCCCAAAGCTTAGACCACTTCAGACAGTAGTTGGTATATGAATTCTGCAATGCAGCAATACCATTGTATCCGTAAGACCAGTAACCTACAGTATTGCGGCGTACATCTTCCTTGTCAAATGTGAAGCGATAGAAAGCATTCAAACCTACGCTACCACTCATCTTACCCCAAGGGTGATCGGTATCGCCGGCACTAGAGAAGTCTGCCTTAGGACCTTGGATATAACCGATGTTTCCGTTTACATTCTGAACGAATGGGATTTCGAAGATGACATCGTCGTTGCTTACAACTGCATAGTTACACTCATCGTTGAATACCTTCATGTAGTCGTTGGTCAACGCATGAGTACCTTCCTGGATGACAGAATCTGCGTATGTACGGGCAATCTTGTAATACTCCTCATAGTCAGCAGCACGCTCCATGGTACCTGCAGCCTTTGTATCTTCTCCATGGCGGAGAGAATAACCGGCACGGAACATAGAGATACGTGCAATGAGAGACCATGCAAACTCCTTAGAGCAGCGCTCTACGCCTTCTGTGATTTCCTTAGCCTTCTTCATCTTTGGCGCAGCCTGCTTCAGGTCGTTGATAAGAGCTGTAAGAATCTCATCACGGTTTCCCATAGGCATGATCAGAGATTCCTGATCGTAAGTACGGGTGAGGGTGAAAGGAATATCTCCCCAGAGAATCACCAGGTCGAGATAGTTCATAGCACGGATACACTTTGCCTCACCAATCATCTGGTCGAGGTCTGCATTGCCGTAGAGTGAAGATTTCTCTGCTGCATTTATAAAGTTGTTGGCACGCTCGATAGTCTGGTAAGCCGCATCCCAGGTGCTCTTGATACTACTGCCGTCAGCCTCACCGTCAAACTGCTTCCAGTCGTTGTGGCTTACGCTCTTCTCTTCTGCAGAAGAGGTTGAAAATTCCACATCGCTGCTGAAATTGAAGGTGGTGAGGTATGCATTGCCGTATGTGCTACCGCTACAAGTAGACTGGTAAACCGCATTCAACAAGCGGTCGGCTTCTTCTGTACTGCTGAACACTTGTTTGTCGGTCACCTTAGAAGGAGCGTCTACATCCAAGTAGTCGTTGCAGGAAGACAAGCCTGCCAGCAACAGACTGCACATCAATATATTTTTAATTTTCATATTGTATTTCCTTATTATATATTATATACCTAGTTTAGAATGAAAGGTTCACACCGAAGAGGTAGCTGTGGCTACGTGGGTAGCGGTTCCAGTCAACGTTAGGTGTCAAGCCATTCTGAATGTCAACTTCTGGGTCATAGCCTGAGTAGCCGGTGATGCAGAAGATGTTAGAGCCTGTAACATACAAACGGAGGCGAGAGATACCCCACTTCTTTGTAAGGGTTGTAGGCAATGTGTAACCGATTGTCAAGTCGTTAAGACGGAGGAATGAACCATCTTCTACGAAGTTGGAGAGGGTGTAGTTCTTGGTTACATCCTGTGGGTTCCACAAGGTCTTGCCGGCATTGAGCTCTTCGTAAAGATCGAGGTAATCGATGTGCTGTGAATTGCCCAACAGGCACTCGTTGAGGTTGTAGATACTCTTGGTTCCATCTGCATTCTCGATGTAGATATCTCCATGATAAACCCAACGGTTGTTATAGTCAAACTTCTTCAATACGTTGCGAGGATTGATCTGGCTGGCACCCTTTGCTGATGAAAGCTGGTATGCGGTAGCGTTGATCACGTCGAAGTCGAGCATGTAGGTGAAGTTGGCTGTGAAGTCGAAGTTCTTCCACTTTCCTGACAAACCGAAACCTCCCTGTACCTTAGGGTTGGTATTACCTACTACAGTACGGTCGTTGATGTCTATCTTACCATCACCGTTGATATCCTTCAGCTTGATGCGGCCAGGAGCTGTACCAAACAGACCTGTTACGGTTGGCTTCTCCTGTACGCCAGGGTTTTCTGCCAGGTATGCCTCATCATTGGCTGCATAGCTGAAGCCATTTCTGTGGAATTCATTGAAACCATAAAGGCCTTCGTATACATAACCATAGATAAGACCAACTTCCTTACCCTCTACGAGGCGGAAGTTATCCTCTGAATCCCATGACTTACCAGGGATGTAAGCGTCTGTACCGTTAATCTTCTCTACCTTGGTCTTGTTCATACCCATGTTGAAGTTAGCAGAGAGAACATAGTCCTTACCGCGGAGGATATCACCATTAATAGAAAGCTCGAAACCCTTATTAGATACACGACCTACGTTCTGCCACTGCTGTGAGTAACCGGTTGTGGTAGGAATCTGGCACTTGTAGAGCAAGTCGCGTGTGGTGTTCCAGTAAACTTCAGGAGTAAGCGTAATGCGACCCTTGAAGAGAGAAATATCAGCAGCCAGGTTGCGTGTTACGGTAGTCTCCCACTTAATCTTGTTGTTAGGGAACAAACCGTCTGATGCATAATACTTGTCACCATTCTGGGTTGTTGAGTTCTCGCCCCAGCTAGGACCACCTTGGGCATTGATGTTATACTGATAGCGCCAACGGTCATCACCGATGTTGTTGTTACCGGAAAGACCGAAAGCTGCACGGATCTTCAACTGATCAACAACGTCCTTGTTCCACCAAGACTCCTCAGAGATAACCCATGCACCTGAGATAGAAGGGAAGTAACCCCACTGGTTACCTGGGGCGAATCGGGTAGAACCATCGGCACGCATGGTACCTGAGAGCAAGTACTTGTGCTTATAGTTGTAGTTGATCTGACCGAAGTAAGATGCAATACGGTTAGGAGTGGTTACGCTTGATGTGCTGGCGTATGCAGAACCCAGGCCCATGTTGTTGAAAGCATATCTTGGTGATGTGCTCTGTGGGAAGTAACGGGATGCCTGATAGTTGGTTGTGGTTTGGGTATGCTGAACTTCCTGACCGAGCAAGAAAGAGAAATTATGCTTCTCCTTCAGGGTTAAGCTATAGTTCAGGGTATTTGTCCATGTATACTTAAAGCCACGGGTATTGGTAATCTGAGCCACAGGCATGTTCTCGTTCTTGGCAGCCTCGTCAGTCAGATAACCATAGAAACGGTTGTTGTCTGAGAATGACCAGAACTGGGCGATGTCTGAACGGAAGGTCAGGTTAGGAATGATTTCCCATGTGAGACTAGCCTGGTTGGTGAAACTGTAAGAATGCTTCAGCAGATAATTCTGATTGATGTCGTCCATAGGACTAGCCAACTTCCAGTAACGCTCTACAGAGAAGTCCTGCCACTCATCATCATAACTGGTAAACTCACGGAGACCATTGGTTGGCTTGTAGTTCAATACGCCCACCAAACCACCTGTACCGATGCCACTGGCACCTGCACCGAGATCACGACGATATGTGAAACGAGGGTTTACCAGGAGGTTAACGTTCTTAGCCAACTTGACGTTGATCTTGGTATTCATGTTGGTACGGCGAACGCCTGAGTTAGAGATGATACCATCCTGGTTGTGCTGGGTGAGAGAGGTGCTGAAGCGCAACTTCTCGTTACCACCATTTACGGTAACATTGTACATCTGGGTCAAGGCAGGATCGCCCATCAACTCATCTTGCCAGTCGTGGGTAGTCTTTGTCTTGTAGATGTCAAGGTCGTTAGGGTTACCGAAGTCACGGCGGAAGGCGTACTTCTTGCTGTTGCTGTCATAGGATCCATCCAACTGATACTTAACGAATTCGTAAGTATCCAGCATTTCCTGCTTGCCTGCCAACCATGAGAGCTGACCATAGGCATTGAAATCAACCTTCACCTTACCAGCCTGTGCAGATTTAGTAGTAACGATAACTACACCATTACCACCTCGTGCACCATAAACAGCGGTGAGGGAAGCATCCTTCAATACATCGATACTCTGGATATCGGTAGGAGGGATGTCGTTGATGTTGTCAGCCTGGAATCCATCGACGATAAACAAAGGTTTAGAGTCCTGGGAACTAGAGATGGCTGAACCACCACGAATACGGATGTTGATGTCGGCACCAGGAGCACCATCGACTGTGGTAACCTGCACACCGGCAATTTTACCAGCCAAAGCCTCAGCAGCAGAAGCCACTGGAACAACAGCAAGCTTTTGGCCAGAAATAGAACCTACAGAACCGGTGAGGTCCTTGCGGGCTTTACTGGTATAACCGACAACGACAACTTCGTTGAGCTGACTGTTGTCATCCTTCAATACGATGGTTTGGGCTTGCCCCCCCCACTTTTACCTCTTGTGCCACCATACCGATGTAAGAGATAACGGCAGTCTTGCCGGCTTTCAGGTTAAGCGTAAAATTACCATCGAGGTCAGTAACTGTGCCATTTTTAGGGTTGCCCTTTTCAATGACAGATGCTCCGATCACTGGCTCGTTGTTTGCGTCCAGCACGGTACCTTTCACGACATTCTGTGCGAGGACAGAAGATGGAGTAAGAACCATCGTCGCTACTAGGCCTGTCTCTTATACACATCTCCGAGCCCACGAGACCGGAGCCTATCTCGTA
>ENA-OZLF01000037-OZLF01000037.1-human-gut-metagenome-genome-assembly--contig:-NODE-37-length-70382-cov-23.245951_pt1 | contig 70382 bp, 53 predicted proteins | sample MGYA00243860_ERZ653785 | MGnify/ENA primary metagenome ERZ653785 (study PRJEB26926, sample SAMN06164580) | human gut metagenome | biome: ENVO:00009003; feature: ENVO:2100002; material: ENVO:00002003...
TTTTGTTGCTCAGGTGCTTATAAAAAATATTAAATTATAGTGTTGCGGAAATTAGAATATCATAGAAAAGTGGTAATGTTTGTCTAATAATTAGACGAAAAAATGCCGATAATGGCGCCAAAAGTTGCTTTTCCGGCAGCTTTTGGCATCCTTATCGGCACTTGTTTATTCAAAATTCTGATTTCTGATGAGGAATTGCTTATCCTAAAAGGGGAGTTACAGCTCTATCGGAACCACTATCTTTATGCTGAAGTTGCGGCCCATATTGTAAACGCCTCTTCTGCCTGTAACCTGGTTTACGTCAAGATACTTCAGACGGCTCAGGTGGTTCTGGTAAGCACGGTTGGTAAGGTTCTCGCCCGAAAGATAGAGCGAGAGAAGGCGCTTGCCATGGAGCTTCACGTCGGTACCGGCATACATATTTAATAAGGTGTACGATGGCGTAGCGGTCTCCGTCTCGTTGGCTGCGAAATAATGGTTCTGGCGGAGATTGCAATCCATCTGTAGCTTTACGAAGAGATGGTCGAAAGTCTTGCCGTCGCAGACAAACTCATACCTTACATCCGAAACCCAGCGAGGGGCTGGGGTGAATGGCAGATACTTTGATTCGGATGGCTGATGCAACTGAACCGAGTTGACATACGAGAAGGTGTTGCCGATATGCAGATGCTCCACAGGGTGGATGTCGATGCTCGCCTCACCACCCAGAATGCAGGCGTCGCCCGAAGTAAACTGATAGGCTGGCGTGTCGTCGATGAGGACAGGCTGATTATTCTCATCTGCCAACTTCTCGCTGTAGATGTAATGGTTGATGCGATTGGCAAACAGCGAGAGCTCTGCCGAAATGATAGGCGAAGAATAATCCAGACCAAGGTCGAATTGCCAGCTGTTTTCCGGCTTCAGACTGGTATTTCCCAATTCGTATCGCTGGGTTCCCTCGTGCACACCATTCGATGATAATTCGCTGATTCTTCCTCCTCAAACTCCTGACGGCGGTTCTGCTGATAACCCAGGAGGAACTTCAGATTGCCGTCGCCCAGGAACCAGGAATTATCAAGTACAGCCTTGTAATGATGAATCTGCTGATAAGGCATCGGCTTGCCGTAACTCTTGGCATCGTAGCCTTCCGGAATTTCCAGTTCGCCCGTTTTCTCATCTCTTTCTCCCTCTACGATGCCCGGAGTGAGATGATAATAATCGAGTGTGAGATGCGAATGCCCCTGGCGGTAGTTCCAACCTAGAAGCTGCGAGAATGCCTGCTCTCTGAGTGATGAACCGAATACATAACCATCGTATTTATTCTTGTAGGCATGCGCCATCTTTCCGCTGTAGCGGGTGTTCCATACAAATCCGCCCTGGTTGCCGGCAAAGTTGAGCGAATAATCAAAAAGTCCGTTGTTGGTTTGATAACCCGTTGAGAAATTTGCTCTCATGTCGCCCTTGGCAAGGGTAGGAGCGGAGTGGAAGATGAGGACGCCTGCCATCGCATCCGATCCATACATGAGACTTGCCGGACCTTTCAGAATTTCTACGGAATGAACCGAAGCGGGGGCGATTTCTATTCCGTGTTCATCGCCCCATTGCTGTCCTTCTTGTCTGATTCCATCGTTTACCACTACCACGCGGTTATAGCCCAGGCCACGGATTACGGGCTTTGAAATTCCGCTTCCCGTGGTAATCTGCGAAACGCCTGGCTGGTGGGCGATGGCGTCGATGATGTTGGTAGAAGGTTGCATTTCGAGCTGGCGGGCAGAAACGAAGGAGATAGGTGCCGGCGATTGCTTCAGTTTCTGGCTGCCCGTCAAGCCTGTTACCACCACTTCGTTCAGTTTCACGCTCGATTCCGTCAGCGGCTGGTGTCTGGTAGAATCGTTAGTCTCTTCTTCATGAATGTTTCCGTCCTTCTTATCATGATTTGCTCTGTTTATAGCCATAGCAGGGGCTGTTGCCGATGAGCACAGACTCATCAGCAATATTGATTTCAATATTGTTCTCATTATGTTATTTGTTACCTTATTCTGTTAATATTCAGTTATTTATAAAAACAGAGAATAAGGTGGAGCACGGGTAGATTTTACCCCCTTCGCCCTGCACAGACAAGGAGAGCAGAAGGCACGGCGAGGGGAGAGATGGAGCACGGCGATGGCAACCCAAACCACGAGGGATGGAGCCAGATAAGGAGTGCTTTGCAATTGGCAAAGCACACAGTCGTGCATGGTATTCTGCAGGGCTGTCAGATGGCCGTCGTGATGAACATGATGGGCACAATCGGCACAATAGAAATCAGCATGAGTTCCCTGCACTTCACCATGGTGGTGAAACGTAACGGCAAGCAGCATCGGCAGGTAAACCAATAGCAGCAGCCAGGAAATTCTGATTCTCTTATGCGTTATCCTCTGCATTTATCTACAGTCTATGATGATATTTCTAATAATTTGCTAGTCTATACAGAAATATTTTAAAGTATACTTTGCAAAAATACGAAAATATTTCTAACTATACTTCGAAATAATCCAGGAAAACGGCTTGTTTAAGGAAAATTAATGTTTTTCCTATGATTTTCTGTTCCTAAGGTGAAAAGCAAATGGATTGGGCTTACCTTCTAGAGAAAAGGGGATTTTCCTGGAGCTGCGTTCCAGTTGTTCCAGTTGTTCCAATTAATTTTGAGTGGGTATGCATCTTTAGTTTGTCCTTCTTCTTTACTTCTTTGTGTTGTATAACTTATTGATTATTAATTAATTATATATATAAATAGAGGTAGGAGGGATATGCAGAAAAAACAATTGGAAGATTTGGAATCTGGAAGATTTTCTAATCTGCTTTCTTCTAAAAGGCTTATTATCAAGCGGTTAACGCAATCATCAATCTTCCGTATAACTTGAAAAAGGAATGTATCTTCCAAAAAAGGAGCGTTTTTGAGGGCTATATCTGTTTCATTTTTCTAGCTTTTGTGCTTTCTTTTGGGGTAACCATGCTCTCTTGTATGTCTGGGAATGAATCTGAAGCAATAAAGAAATCCAGAATTCGGGGTGAAACAAAACTGTTTCTTGGGGAAAATGGAAGTTATCAGGAACGGAATCCCCATTTTTTTTGTGGATTTTTTCCCCACTCATTCCCCCTTTTCCCCACTCTCTGTTTTTGACACGAAAATGATAAGTGGCTGATAATCAGGAGAAGTAGTTACCTTGCTCATTTTCTGGCACGCATCTTGTGATAATGAATAGCGGGTTCGATAATGAATCCACAACGAAAGTAAATAACAATATTAGTAATAACAGTTTAAAAGATAAGATTATGAAGAAGTTCGTTTTTGCAGCTATCGCAGCTATGGTAATGGTTTCAGTAAGTAATGTTTTTGCTTCTAGCAAAATGATGGGTAATTCTGAAGTAGCTCCAGTTGATACAGTAGCTCCAGCCGATTCAACAGTAGAAGGCACAGCTATCAGTTCTCAGGCTAGCGTTGAGGATTCTGACAAGCAGGAAACTCCTGTAGAGAATGCTACAGAGTCAACAGAGGCAAAGGCAAGCGAAACTCCTGTAGAGCAGGTGGAGAATGCGCAGCCTACAGAGGAAGTAAAGGCTCAGGATGCACCTGTAGAGAATACTCAGCAGGAGTCTACAGAGCAGGCTGTTGCTGAATAGTCTTAAGAAGGTATTCATTTGCAAAGCGTTATAATAGAGAAAAGCGTATTAGAAATTTCATCAAGGTAATAGGTTATATTTAGGTTTACATTGTAATTGCATTTCCTAGAAAAAGAAAGTGTAAAATTTAGGTTCGGTTTATGGAAAAGGAGTCTGCTGGCAGGGATGCTGGCAGACTTCTGCTTTTTTGTTAGGGATGAGCAGAGAGTCTCAGTCTCAGAGTCTCAGTTATAAATAAAGGGGGTACCATTCTTCCGCTCTCTCTTTCTTTATCTTTATAACTTGTTGATTATTAATTAATTATATATTAATATATATAATATATAAGTATATAAGAAGAAGAGGGGGTGCTTGAAAAACAACTGAGACTCTGAGACTGAGACTATGGAAGCAAGTAAAAGGAAAAGAGGCGATAATCTAATTCCCTAGAAAGCAACGACTTATGAAGGTTTCTCAGTTTTTTATTTTCGGTCTCAGCCCTATAGATTATTCGAAAGATTTTACAAAAGCATTCTTTTTAGGTCTCCCAAACCCTCAAAATTGCTTTGTTTTTTGCTTTAAAGTAGATTTAGACCTTGCTGAAATACAAAATCATGTTCTCCTAAAAAATGCAAGTAAAAACGGGATAACTGAGACTATTGCCCGATTTAGAGCCGGAAAAACCGGAATGTGAGTCTCAGTTGTCTGTTTTGAGTCATTTTCATCCTAAATATTTTCCCAGTTAGAGATTTTTATTTTCCTAACTGGAAATATTATTTTCTTCTCTTAGAAGGGTAATCGTCCCAGCGCAAAATTGCCCTAAAAATGATGCTTGTCGTCTATAAACGATAGAATTGATGCGTTTTTATCGTCTATAAACGATAAAATGCGTATTTGGATTACTGATGACATGCAAAAAGGCTGAACTTCGGGTTAGGAAGTCCAGCCTTTTGCTTATTTGTGATTTCGGGAAAAGCGAAGACGGCTTTTACTTGAATGCGCCAGCATCTGAATCATAGTTGTTGATGTTCTTCCGGATGTTCTTCTTCTTTCCGGAGAAGAAGTTGTAGCTGACACCCAGCGTCAGCATGCGGCGATTATCCTTGATGATGTGCTGTTCCGTCTGGTTCATAATCGGATTGTCGAACGTCTGGCTCTCGTACTTGGCTGGTGCAAACATCCACAAGCCATAGAACGAGAAACGCCAGGCTCCCTTCTGGTAAAAAGCAGAGAATTCACTCTTGGACTCATCTGCCTTGCGATAGTTCAGGACTGCCATCTTCGAAGGAATATTTCCCTGGTAAGATGCTCCCCAGTTTCCCTTCCGGAAATAGATGCCATATTTGAAAGGACTCCACCAGTAGCAATGGCGACCATAGGAATTGCTGATTACCTCCCGTTCAAAACCTCCACCCACCATCAGTTTCAAAACCTCGTTCTTGAACGGCTTGAACTGAAGATAATAGCTTGTGCCATAACGCCAATAGAAACTGCCGTTTTCATAGGTAGAAACTATGCTGCGCCTGTCGTTCACCGTGGTCCAATAATAATAAGGTGTAATTACCTTGTCATTATAGATTCCATAAAGTGCTACTTGCAGGTAGAGCATCGCATCATTATAGGTGTATCTGAATATCGGTCCCCATTCCATCGTAGCCTTTACATTCGGGTTGCCCTGCTTCATCAGTCCGGGGATGACAATCGTCATGTTCTCGCTCAATGTTGAGATGGCGGGGTAATTGGTGCCGCTGGATGATAGCAGCTGCAACGAACCGTTCTTCAGCTTATAGGAGAAATACAGCAACGGATGAATATAGTTGTTGTTATAGGTGAGATCCTGATAGCTCTGGGTTCTCCACGTGCTCTTTACGCCTATGCGATAGGTAAACTTGCCGATATGGTTCTGGTATTGGGCATAAACCGTATTGATCTTGATGCATGAAGAATACTTGGATGGCTCATAGCCGGAAAGGATATTGCGCACATTATAGTCGCTCCACTTATTCCAGGTATAAACTCCTGCCGACAGCTCTCCCTGCTCCCATTCTTTGGTATAATCTGCTTCTCCTATCAGGGAATAGATGTGGCTCCTGGAGTGCATGTCGTCATCGGTCAAGATGCTATCCTTGTCGGAAGTCCATTGCCGGTTGAGCATTTGCTGCCTGGTGTTGAAGTAAGAGCCGAGCAAGTCCACATCGAGTGTCTGCTTATGGGCAAACTGCTTGCTGAGATAGAGATCTACTGCTGGTTTCACGTAATCTACAATATCCTTCGTGTTTCCGAAACCATCCTGCCAAGCCTCGTTTCCTTGCGTTGCAACCTCGCTATTTCCCCGGTTGAACTTATGTGACAATTCTGGTGAAAAGGTGACCTGGAAAGTTACGTCATCTGGCTTGCTGTAAGCATACTTCAGGTTGAACTTGTTGTCGGTATAGCCAAAACGTTTGTGCAGATGGTAATCATAGACAGCCTGTTGGTCGTCAAGCGTAAAGGAATACTGGTTGTCTTCTATCCAGTCACGATAGTTTCTCACGTTGATGCTGTAATCGAAGGAAAACTGATGATTGCCCTTGTTGTACTTGAAATACACATTGTCATCACTAAACCCTGTAGTCAAGGCACTAGACACGTCAAAACCGGTAGTATAACCCGTATCAAGCGGCTTGGTAATGATGTTCATCAAGATGCCCACATCGCCGTATCTGATAGGAGGATCTTCGTAGTATTCCACCTTCTTTATTTTGTTGGCGGCAATAGCCTTCAAGTCGTTCTCGCTCGTCATCGGCACGTTGTTGATGAGAATCTTGATGGATTTGCCGGTCATACTGGATGTCTTGCCGGTCATCGGATCGGTATAGATTCCCGGGAGTGTTCCCAGGAGATCCTGTGAATGGCGTGAGTTCCTGATCTGTTCGTCAGAGAATGTATAAGAGGCATGGTCGCCGTGGTCGATACGCAGCTTGCCCTTTACTTCCACCTTGCCCAGTTGATAGGCATTCGCCTGCATCTTTACATTTCCGATGCGGGCAATAGGTACCAGCTTGCAAATCGTCTTGTAGCCCACGAAAGAAACCTTCATGAGGGCCTGCTTCTGCTGGCAGGGGATAACGAAATCGCCATTGGCGTTGCTCACGCCTCCACAGAGAAAGGAGGAATCCTTCGGGTTGAGCAGTTGGATATTGGCAAATTCTACAGGAAGATTGTGATTGTCTATCAGTCTGCCTATCAGCTTGCGCTCGCTCTTGCGTATGCATTCTACCGTGATGAGGCTGTCGCCCACGGTCATCTGCATCGGATAGAAACCGATTACCTTGCGGATAGCATCGGGAATATTGGCTGTCTTCACGTTCTGGGTAACTGTGAAATCCTCCAGTTCGTTGTAGATGAAACTGATTTTATAGCGCTTGGAAGCCTTGTCGAGGTCGATGAGGACGTCCGACATGCTGCGGTTGTGATAGTTGCGCTGGATGTGCTGTGCGCTCATCGCCAGGGCGAACGTGCACAGCAGGAATATGATGGCTGAAAATCTTCTCATAATGATGTTGCTTTTTATTTGTTATTTTACAATCAGCTCGTTTTGTTGCAATTCGATGTTTACATTCTCGAATTGGTTCAGTTCTTTTACGATGTTCTCGATGCTCGAATGACTGTCCCATTCGTAATAGAGGCGGAGGGTTTTGTCCTCGTTATTCTCAAACTTCACTTGTAAATCATAATAAGAAGCAATCTCTGAAATCATCTGTTCGAAAGCTACATTCTCGAAAGTCTTGTGAATGGCTGGCTTTTCTGGTTTCGGATGCGTCAGGGAATCCTTTGCTGCTACCTGCTTTGCGGAATCTGATTTTATGACTTCCGGATGAGTATCTGCGGTTACCTGGGTTGGTTCCTGGCTGCGCTTGATGTAAGTATGGATTGCGGCAAAGGCAATACCCGAAATCAAGACGAAGCCGGCGATGGATGCTGCCAGCTTGCGCCAGGAAGTAATAGGATGGGATGCTGCTTCCTGAGCAGCATTCTGGGTTGCTTCTTCCTGAAGTTGATGCTCCTGGCTGAATTTCTCCCATTCCTCATCTACATTAATAATAGGAGAGGGGTTTTCAAGTGCAGAATCCACTTCCATCATCGTCTGATAGAGTTTTCGGCATTCCTCATCCTGCAATATTTCACGAATCTCCTCATCAGAATATTTCTCCTGATGGTCGATGATATCCAGTATTTTTTCAAACTTGTCCATAATAAATCTGCTAAGGGTTAAACTTTTGCTTTAATTTTCTGATGCCTTGCGCCAGATGCTTATAAACTGCCACTTCGCTAATGCCCAATTCTGTAGCGATTTCCCGATATTTCAGTTTCTGCCGAAAACGGAGATCGAGTACCTTGCGGGTTTGTGGCGTGAGTTCTGCATCCATATAAGCCAGAATTGCCTCATACTTGTCGGTCTCCCTGTCTATTTCGGCAATCGTCGCTTCCAGGGGAGCTATCGAAGGCGAAGTATCGGTTTTCAGGAGGTGATGAACCCGGTCTTTCATCTTCTGTCGGCTCAACAGGTTGAGGCATTTATGGCGCACACACACCAGAAGATAGCTCCCGGCGTTGGCGGAAGGCAGGGGCGAATTGCTGGCTATTGTCTCGTTATCAAGACCCAGTTGGGTCTTTCCGTCGAGCACATCGGCAAAGACTTCGCTCACCACATCCTTGCTGGCTGCATCATCCTTCAGAAGTACCCTGGCCAATTGGTACATCCTCAGATAATGCTGCCGGAAGAGCTGTTCTATCGTTTCTTTGTTTATTTGCATTACTTTATTTTCTTTTCTTTTGCCTATATTACAATCGAATTTTCATTTTCCTAACCCTTAGCAGAATATTTTTTAATGCAAATTTTTAAAACGTCAAAATTACCCTATCGGACTTGCTCTTTCTTCAGATGCTTGTAAAGCCAAAGGAAGGCGGGAATGAGGAAGATATCTGCCATGACCCACGCTACAGGGTCGCCGAAGCAGACTCCCGTCCACGCCAGGGCTGGCACCAGCCAGAGACTCACACCGCATCTCGCTATCATTTCCATTACGCCACTCAGCATCGAAATTTGAACTTTGAGTTTTGACCATTGAACTTTATGATTAGTTTTTGTTATCCTAAAAATATAAAAAGGAGGATGCACTCTTTATTTGAGCGCATCTCCAATCTTCTGTTTGATTTGTGCCATTTTATTGCGGCGCTCGATGGAAAACGTATCTCCGTGGGCTTCCACATAATCGAAGAGCATGAAAGCCTTGTTCAGGAGTTCGTCTCTTGCGGGCTGTCCCACGGTATCCGCCTCGTGATAGTAGAGTTCGGCAAGCATATCCATCTTGGAGAGTCGCTTCTCCTCGTCGTCGATTCCTGCCATCGCCTTCATCACGTCCTCGATGGTGGCGATGCTGTAGAAGGCGTAAGGGCCTACGTATTGATTGTAGAGCTCCTTAATCTTCTCACGTCTCACCTCCACCTCTTTCTTTTCGAGCATTCTTTCGAGTGCCGCCATAAACTCGCGAATCAACCGCTGTATGTAGTCTCGTTGTAGCATAAAATAGTCTTTATTTTATTCGTTGTTGTTGATAGCTTCCACATACTCCCACAGTTTCTTGTAGAAAGGATGTTTCGTCATCGTGTCCTTGTTGCCCAGGATGATGAGCTTCATTCGGGCTCTCGTCATCGCCACGTTCATGCGGCGGAGGTCTTTCAGGAATCCTATCTGACCTTCATCGTTGGAACGCACTAGGGAGATGAGAATTACGTCTCTTTCCTGTCCCTGGAAACCATCTACCGTATTTACGCTGATGAGGCGGCGGTAAGGCTTGAAGAACTCATACTTTTTGATGAGTTTCTTGAGATATTGTACCTGGGCACGGTAAGGCGAAATGATGCCTACATCAATTCTTTCCTCCAAAACGCGCTGTTTGCCTATCTTGGTGAAGTATTCCGCCAGGGTGAGCAGGGTAAGCTCGGCTTCTGCCTTGTTGATACGCCCGAAACTCTCGCCCACAAACTGCTCCTTGAAGTTCAAATCAGAATTCTGATTGGCTGCAGATACAGAAGATGATGTGGAAGCAGAATCCTCAGGAGCATCTTCTCCTTCTATCGTTATCTGATTCTCCTCGTTCGAAGTATCAATCCACGTTATCGGATGGTCGTAATCCAATACGCTGCGGTATTTGATCTGTGGCGCACTCTCCACCTTGCCCCCGTAGAACCAGTCGCTGGAGAATCGCATGATTTCGTCGTTCATGCGGTATTGGATTCTCAGTAGGGTTACCACCTCAGGCTTGTTTTCGGCGATGCGCTCCATCAGGGTCTTGCCCAGTCCGGCTCTTAATGCCGCAATACTCTTTATGGTAGGCGGCAGCTGACAATGGTCGCCTGCCAGAATCACCCGGCTGGCTCTTCTCATCGGAATCCAGCAGGCTGCTTCCAAAGCCTGGGCAGCCTCGTCGATAAAGAGGGTACCGAACTTCATTCCCTCCAGCAATCTGTGGGCAGAACCTACCAGGGTGCAGGCAATGACACGCGCCTCGCCAAAGAGTTCTGCGTTGATGCGGATTTCTATCTCGGCGGCACGGCTCTTCAGCCTATCCATCTTCTGATGATAGTTTTCGCTACCCTTCTTTCTGTTCTTTCTTAATTCCCTGATTGCCTTGCGGATTGCCCAAAGCTGAGGGTAATCAGGATGGCTCTCAAAGCGACGCTCGTAGGTGAAGCCCAGCATCTTGTCGTTCACGCGGGTCGGGTTTCCGATACGGAGCACGTTGATGCCTCTATCCACCAGTTTTTCTGATATCCAGTCTACCGCCATGTTGCTCTGTGCACACACCAGAACCTGGCTCTCACGCATCAGGGTTTCGTTGATGGCTTCTACCAGGGTTGTTGTCTTTCCGGTTCCCGGAGGTCCGTGAACGATGGCCACATCCTTCGCCCAAAGCACCTCGTTCACAGCCCTTTCCTGGGTAGGATTGAGCCAAGGGAACTTCATCGGTTCGAAGGAGAATCTTCCTGCCTTCTGATGAGAATAGAATAAATCGCGGAGATAAGCCAGACGGTTGTTCTTCGCCTTCATCACACGGTCCAAGGCCTCGAACATCAGTTTGTAGCTGGTTTCGTCAAAGGATAGCTGTACGCCGATAGGATCGGTTGACTGCTGAAGTTCGAGCAGAGGGGCAGAATCGGGTACGGTAACCACCATTCTGTCGCCATCTACATAACTCACGGTTCCGGTAAAGGAGAAATATTTAAGTTCTTCACTTCCTTCACTTCTAAAGAACATGACGGGGCGACCGAACTCAAAATTGTGCTCGATATCCTGGTCAGAGGTTCGGAAAACCTCTATGGCTGTCTGGTTCAGCGAATTATAAAAGCTCTTTCCCACCTGTAGCGGGAACCAGGCATCACCTCGTTTCACCTTCCGCTGCATGCCCATCTGTTCGGTAAGCTTGCGGAAGGCTTCTTTCTCGGTATAATACTCCAGCTGGAGCAGGGTGCGTTGCTGCAATAATGCCTGAATTGGTGAAATCTGTTCCATATAGGGTGCAAAAGTAGCGTATTTCTGCCGAATATGGAAAGAAAAAGAGATAAATATGTTTAAAGTTCCTGCTTTATTTATCCCAAAGCTGATAGTCGATTACCTTATTGTCGTTGGGCTGAATGCTGTCGCTTGCCGAAGATGCAGGTTCTTGGGCACTCTTCTCCAGATGATAATAACTCCCGGCCAGGGCTGCCAATAGGGCGATGATGAGGGCACAGAGCAGGAGCAAGGCGTGGCGGTAACGGGGCGTACAGGACAGGCGTTGGCGCAGTTGGGCGATGTTTTGCGGACGGCTTTGCGGGTCGCGGCAACTACAGATTTCTGCCATCTTGCTGAGCGCCTTATCGCCCGTAGCCTTGGCCATGTCGCCCAGAACCATGCCCAGAGAATAAATATCGGCACGCGGTTCAGCCTTGGCAGCTGGTAGCATCTGTTCGGGAGCAATATAGCCCGAAGTTCCGGCTGGCGATTTCAATACGCAGAAAGAATCGCTATCCGAGAGACCGAAATCGATGAGTTTCACGTTCTGCCCGTTATGTGTAATCATGATGTTGGAAGGCTTCAGATCGCGATGAATCATCTGTTTGTTGTGCATGTATTCCAGCGCATCCATCAGCTGTCCTGCTATCTTGCGGGCGAGTTCTGCCGAGAGGGCATTCTTCTTGATGAGCTGCTCCAGATTATCGCCGTCAATATATTCCATCACCACTACCGTGCCCAGGTTGTCAACCTTTTCCAGGTCGATGGTACGGCAGATATTGGGATGTTCCAGCTGCTGGCCTATTTCAAACTCCTTGGCGAGTGCCTGGCGGTAAATAGGGGTGTAGAGAAAATCGTTCTTGAGACATTTCAACATGAAACGCTTGCCGTATTTGGTGGCTGTAAAGATGCGTGTATGGCCCGAAATAGACACGTAGCATTGGTGGAGATTGCTGAATGCATCCTCCACAGGCAAGGGGTTTGAATTGCTCATCTCCTTGCTGATATCCTCGGTAAATCCCGATGTCGTTTTCTTCTTCTTTTCTTCAGTTTCTTCCATGCTCACGGATTCCTCTTTTTCTTGATTACTGTTATTTTATTTCTCGTTGATGCTGATGACGGTAAGTCCGCCGTTTCTGCCGACTACGAACGAGGCTGTACGCTCGCCGCCACGCTCGATGTAGGGCAGGTAGAGGGGCTGCTCCTTGATGAAACAGCCTGTTACGAAGCGGTCGCCAGGCTGCAGCTTGCTGTTCTCTGATTTCTCTATTTCATAGGTACTGTCGCCCAGATAGCGGAGCTGCAGCAGACGGTTGGGACTCCAACCGATAGAAACAAGAGTACCTTCTTGTAAATCGCTACTTACCAGCTGGTTTGCCTTGAAGAAGGAACTGTTGTACTTGGTGCTTGTCTTGAGCCAATGGGTAAATTCCATGTAGTTCCGATGACCGATATATTGGGAAAGTATATCGAGGGTTACCATGCGTGGCTTGTGATTGTCGCTCACATAACCATAGAGTCGTTTGAGGGTGGATGGCGAAATAGTTCCACTTGCTTTCTTCTCCAGATAGAGTGAAAACTCTTCGAAGTCGGTTGTCGTGGCAAGAATCTTGCCGTATTTCTGTTCTACGAGTGATTTGAGCTCTTCTATTTCGGGTGTTGTCATAATTTATCTTTTAATTATATGATTATTCAACATTTTTATTCTTCTACTATATGGGTGAATTTACCCCATATTTTATGGTTCTGATATTTCTTTTTCATGCCTGCAGGCACGTGGAGCACGCAGGTGGCGAAGAAGCCTTCTACCTTGTTGGCGAAGGCGTTTTCTTCGCAGTAAGGAATCATGGAAGCTGAAACATAAAGGTCGGTAAGCGGACTTCCGTCGAAGGCGTAGTTGCTGATTTGTTCTGTGTTGGCTCCCAGATACACTTTCGTGAGTTTCCGGCAGCCTTGGAAAACGCCTGTAGGAATCAGCTTGATGCCTGCCCCAAGATGTATTTCCTTTATCTGACTGTCCATGAAGGCGCCTTGTCCTAATGTTTCAACGTTGTCTGACAGATAAAACGCCTCGATGCTGCATTCCTTGAAGGCGTAGGCGCCAATGGAGGTAAAGGCGGAAGGAAGGGTGTATTTGCCCTTCTTGCCCATCGGAAACCAGATGATTCTGTTGCCTTCTGCATTCAGCAACACGCCGTCCTGACTCTTGTAGTTAGCGTTGGCAGGCGAAACCGTAAGGGCTTCGAGCGCCGTGCATCCGCTGGAAGGGAGAATGCTGCCTGCTGAGGCAGGAATTTCTATCTCGCGGAGCGAAGTACAATCGGCAAATGCATCTTTCTCTATGGTGGTTGCATCGGCTGGGAGAACTACGTGGGTGAGCTTCTCGCAACCGGCAAATGTGCCTTGCACAATCTGGTTTTCTGCAGCTTCGTGATGATAAGGACCTACCATTCCGCCTGCTGCGAGGTGAACGTCGGTAAGGTCTATATCCGATAGCTTGCCGGGGGTGACTGCGTTATCGTTGTCGCGCCCCATCATCATTCTCATACAGCTGAGGTCTTCGCCGTTCAGGGTTCCGGCTATGGTCAACTGGGTATATTCGTAAAGATGATTGCCCATCAGCTGGATCAGTTCACCTGTTTCGTTTAGCGTAATGGCGTCGCTCGTATCATATTTGATGGCGGTTCCTATGGTTTCTCCTACCCTATTCCGAGCGAAAGGCTGGAATTCATAGTGGGCATTCCGCTCCAGATTTCCGATGCGCAACTTGATTTTTCCCTTCTTTCCGTCAAAGTTTTCTACGATGCATTTCTGCTTGTTCTCCGGCTCGCCGGTCAGATAAACGTAGCATCCGGTTTCGGTCATCGGCTCGCCACCATCATCGGTTATTTCGTAGCTTACGAATGCGCTCATCGGTCCGTGGCTCAAGAGCGTAGCCGACGATAGTTTCGGACTTATATTGGGCTGGGTGGTGAAACTCATCATGTTGCTGGTTGTGGTTGTTCGCCCGTTGTTGCCCTGCAGCATATAATAATAGGTAGTGCCCGCTTTGAGCCCCGTCAGAACCAGCGAGACGTCAGCTCCCTGGGCATGAACCTCGCTGGTATTGAGGTTCATGCTCTCCGAAGTGCCGTATCTGAACAGGAGTTTCGGCATTTCAGTTTCTCCCTCTATGGTGGCTGATCCGTTGAGGGTAGCCTCTGTTCGGGTGATGTGGGTCGCCTCTGTGGTTATCAGGTGCGGTTCCAGATAGGCAGGCTTATCGCTATTGCTGCAACCTGCCATCATCATGTTTCCTATCAGGAGGGCAAGAAATCTGATGCTGCGTAATATGCTTTTTATGTTCATTTCTTACTTCTTTTGTTTTCCGATTTTAATACCTATGCCGATGCTGCCCTGCCATTGTTTCCCGGCGATGGTGATGGCTGAGGCTGCGATGCTCACTCTGTTGAACGAGGCGAGCACACCCAGCTGGACTGCGAAGCCTTTGTGGGTAAGGTCTTCGTTGAGCAGGTATCCGCCTCCGCTGCTCTCGGTCTGCTGCCAGGCTGTAGCGGCTTTGCCGTAGCCTACGCCTTCGAAGAGACAGAAGCCATGCGTGATGTGGTGGATGGCTCCAGCGGTAAAGGTGTAGTTCTGGTGGCGTGTATTGCCTGTATAATAAGGTTTGATGCTGCTGCCCGGCGTGAAACCTTCTTTGTTGCAGGTTCCCTCTGTGCTGCCTATGCTCTTGAGGTTGCTGCTGGCATGGATGAAGAAGCCGTGGCGGTGCATCAGGGCGAAGAAGAGACCATAGGACGGTCCGTCTTCATGAAGGGATAGCGTGGCGAGCGTGTAGAGGGCGAGTGGCATCTTCTTACGTACTTGTGGAATGGCAATCGTATCTATTACCGTCTTTACCTCTACGATGGTGTCGTGCTTCTCCTGGATGATAGGAGTAGGCTTGGGCAGTTTCAGTTTCAGCTCGTAGGTCATTCTGCTTTCCAGCGGTTTGCTGAACCGGTAATCGCGGAGCACGCCCCATTCCGGATGCTTGATGGTGAGCAGTTTGGAGCCTTTAGGAAGATAGAGCCAGATTTCGCCCACTTTATCTTTTCGCGATACGATTCCGAGCGGGGTGGAGAAGGCAAAGTCGGAGGGTGCTTCTACCTTCACCAGGGCGCAAGGTTCATCGTTGAGGTCGCGCACGGGGGTGATAAAGGCACTCACGTCGTTGGGCAACAGGCGAAAACCTGCTACCGAAAACTCTTGTGCCTGAACGGATGCTGACCACAGGCTTAATATGAATAAGAGTATCATCATATTATTCTAAATTAAAGTCTTGTATACTGATTACATCGTCTCCGCTATGTACGGTTCCTGCCGGTTGCCAGGTGCGTACGTGGATGAGTGGCATGGACGGGTTGCGGAAATCCCAGAGCAGAAAGAGATAGCCGTCGTCTGCGTAGCGGTCGCTCTTGTATTGCTGCCGGAGGGTGACGCCGTAAATGCCGTCCATCGTAGGATGGCGCATGATGCGGAATCCCGAGAATTTCAAGTCTATCTTCTGGTTGGCTGTAAATACCTTCGCCAGTCTTGAAATATAGTCTTTCTTCGAGTGAATGGCGTAGGTTACCTTTGCTTCAGCCTGACACTTGTTGTCGTTGGCTACTGGTTTTATCACGTTTCCTACGATGATGAGTGCCTTGTCGCTAAATACCTGTTTCAGGAAATCTAGATCCTTGGTGGTATAGGCTCTGCGGAAATGTTCGCAGTAGTTGAGGATGGTATGGCGGCGTCTGGCATCGGTCTCTGTGAGTTTGCCCTGCATGATTTTCGAGGCTTCCTTGTAGAAAGGATTCGACTGTGCCATCGTCTTGAGATTTACCTGCGAAAGATGGCTGGTCTTTCCTGCTTTTGGTGCATTCGCTTGCCTGTTTGTCGGTTCTTCCGGTTGGTAATTAGCCGCACTCTTCGTGCCTTCTTCCGTCTCTCCGTTCATCAGCATCTGCGCCTGCTGTCTGTTGGCTTCCGGAACCGCATTTTTATTGTCTTCTGTGAATACTACCATACCCTGGTGGTCGATAAATCCCTCTCTCTTAGAGTTTTGCTCGCGGAACCGGAGCTGCCCGTTGCGGAAACGGGTGTCTAGCAGACAGCCACGCAAAGGGATGGTAAACAGCTCGTTTCCGTCTGCATCTTCTACCACGTATCGCTTGCCTTTCGCGCCGTTGTCCTGTTCTACAAGTTCCAGTCCTTCGTTCACTCCGTATCGGATTTCCTGACAGTCGCCTTTATAAACGGCAGAGGGCAGCAGCCACAAGGCTGCCACCCATCCTCCGAGAAGGAGTGCTAGAAGGGATAATATCAATACCGTCTTCTTCATTTATAATTCTCTGTATTCTTATCATTCATAGCCCTTCGGGAGAAAGGCTTTCTTATTTATTTCCCCCAGTTCTGAATCTCACCGCCTATCTCTATCTTCACCTGGTCTGGGTTGTCAGAAATGATGAAGTTGACAAGATGTTCGGTTCCGGGTTTAAACTGGAATCTGCTCTCGTAGAGATAACTTACACCTTTCATTACCACCTCGATGAGTGGTCTTCGGTTTTCGATGCGTTGAGGCACGATGATGGCCGAGTAGATGTAGTCGCTCTCCTGATGGGCGATGATGCTCTGCTGGGTTCCTTTCACATAACGGGTTGCCACGCCTGCCTGAAGGTCGATGGTGGCTGTAGGTACCGTGCTGTGGATGGTTACCTGGGCATGGGTAGGCATGTCTCCCTCAAAGTCTTCGCCCTTGATCAGGCGTATCTTGAGCTTGCTCATGATGTGCTTGAAGTTGAGGCTGATAGGGGAGTTGGATGCCTGGATGTCCTTGCTGGTGGCAAAGAGCAGGTCGCTTGCCTCGTAACCGCCGGGTGCAGTTGCCGTCTTCGGGGTACTCTGGTCGAGGGCTACGCTGAAAGGCTGGTCTGTCGTGCTGCTTATGCCCTGGATGTATGGGTAGTAAGCGTAGGCGTTGTAGGTGCCTTCGTCCCAATAGAGGGTGCGGGCGGCTTCCCATTTGCTGCCATCGTAGGTGAGCGCTTCGTTGTTCACGAGATTGCCGCCTATTTCGAGTGGAGCCTTGCTTTCTGCCACGTAGAGACCTATCTTGTCGTTTGACTCGAAACTGGTTGCCGTGGCACGGCTCTGGCCGGGATAGTTTACGGCAAAAGTCATCGGCGTAGATTGGGCATCCTTGTAGCGGGAGGTTGTTTCCACCTCCTCGCTACATGAAACCATTCCTAATATAGCCAACGCAAAACTGGTGTATCTTATTATATGTTTCTTCATTTTTTTCTTGTTTTAATGGTCCATATTCTGATTTACCTTGCCTTCGCTCTTAGCGATGCTTTCTAACCTTTGCCATTTTCAGCGGACTGCCTTTATGGAAGACTGGAGCATGCTGGTAGGTTCCGGATGTGCGCTGGTCGCCATTGCCGCCGAAAGCACGGCTCTCTACGATTCCCGCATCCCGCTTGTCGTTCTTAACGAAGTCTTCGAAACTGTAGGTTTCTCCGGCATAAGCCTTGATGCGCTTCACGATACTCTCACGGCTGATGGTGCTGTAGTAAGGAATATCGTTGTTCATGCAAGAGTTCGGCTCCGAACGGAATACGCCTCGGTTGTGCATGTAGCCTCCCTCGTAAATATCCACGATGTCGCTGTAGCGGTCGTCGAAAATCAGATGACTCCAGCCTACGCTATGCATCTTGCCGGTAAGTTCCAGGTTGTCGTACCAGCCGAGTGACTTGGCAGCGTTGAATTCAAGAACGTGTCCGCAGCAAGAACATCCACAGAAATCGATGAAGGCGTTGTGATAAATGTACTCATCGCCCAACTTTCCGAATCCGTGTCCGCCTGCCTCATGCTGGATGACGCCACGGGTATCGAGCGGATAGCCGTAGGTACTCTGCGGACAAAAAGCAATAGCCGAACCATCTTCCCACATCTGGCAGATGCCGCCGTAATCGGTAGAATTAGGAACCATGATGATCAGGGTCTGATTCAGATTGCCCTTGTTGACGGTTGGAGCGCCCAGAGCATAATCGAATACTTCATCATAATCTGCTTTCAATCCTACGCCACCGGTAAAGGTGGTATTGAATCGGTTGTAGCGGATGGTGTTCACGGTTCCTACGCCCGATTCCGTAGAAAGCGGAATGGCGGTATAAACGTTGAAGTAATCACGGTAAGTCTTGTAAGGCTCGATACCGAAGAAATACTCCACTTCCTGCTTGATATCATTCAGATATTTGCCGCTGGCAATATCCTTTGCGTTAAAGCCGTCGCCGAGCAGAACGATGTTGATTCCACCATTATTGCCCTTGGTAGCCTTCTGCAGGGTAATCCATTCGTCCTCGCCATATTCATAACCATACTGCGAAACGCTACATTCGTGGGTATAGTCTTTGTCTTTCAGGCGGAATACCACCTTTCCATCACGGCTATCAGCATTCTTAGCCATTCCCTTGATAGTCAAAGTAACTTCTGTCTTCTTGTTGCCGCTGGCAGGAGAAACCTCACACCAGTCTGGCTTGCTGGCTACTTCCCATTCGCCTTCGGCGTTAATCACCAGTTTCTGCTTATGCTCCGTGCTTAAAGCGCAGGCTACAGATGGTCGGCAAACGAGCTCATGGTGAGCTGCGATGCGCTTGAAGTCTTTCCAGCCGCTGGCTGCCTGATACTGGGAAATGGCAGACTCAGGAACTTCGAGAGTGAAGTTATCCTTGGCTACGCCATTGAATGCGTTATTGAGAACATTGGCAGGCATGTCGCTCTTGCATACGATGCTATTGATTCCGTAACATCCTTCAAATGCGCTGTTTTGAATGGTTTCTATACTTTCCGGAAATACCAAACCTTCTATACTTCTACAATTATAGAAAGCCTGCTCACCAATGCTTTGCATACCTTCAGGAAATTCAACGATTCCCATTAATCGCCAGCAAGAACCATCGCCATCAGTATCTCCAAAGACTTTACGGCCAATACTTTTTAAAGAAGATGGCAGCTTGAGCTCGCCAGAGAAATCACATCCTGCAAAAGCATAGTTTTGTAGAACAACAAGATTTTTTGGTAATTTGATTTCTCCTCTAAAATGTGTCCCTCTGAAGGCGTATTCTCCAATGGCAGTAACTCCATCATGTAGAGTTAAAGTTCCATTCATACCTCCACAATATTCAAATGCATTATTTGGAACTTTTTGCAAATTTTGCGGTATAATTAAGTTTCCACTAAAATTTTTGCATCCTCTAAAAGCATTTTCACCTAATTCAGAAAGTTTTTCTGGAAGTCGCAATTCTCCGTATAAACCTTCACATTCTTCAAATGCATTACCTTTAAGACATTCTAGGTTAGAAGGTAAAATCAGCTTGCTGTTAAAGCCACATCGTGCAAATGTTCCTCCATACCACCATCTGTCTTCTTTGCGCCCGATGTATTTTAAAGTAGAAGGAAACGAAATGCTACCATTCATAGCGTGACAATTGGCAAATGCACCAACTTCTATTTCCGTAACTCCTTCTGGAATAATCAAAGAACCCGTAAGATTTTGATCATCTGCAAATGCGGCAATGCCGATTTTTGTTAACTTATCAGGTAGGACTATCAAGTTTAATGTCTTCATGCCACGAAGTGCCTCGTATGGCATTTCGTAATCATTGTATGGATAATCGCCTACATAACCTCCAGTTAATTTCTGTGTTCCGCCTTTGATGATTACTTCTTTCAAATTCAATGCTGCCAGATATTCCATAGAATCTCTCATGAAATAGAAATCCTGAGCATTAATCTCACCCGTAATCTTCAGATTCTTAATCTTGGTATAGTCCTTATTTGCCGCAGCAATCGCCTCTTTCAGATGTCCTGCTGTCGAGTTAATGACAATATACTCCTTCGCCGCAGCATCATGACTTACCAAATCATTCTCCCAAGGAGTAATGCTTTCGCTTATCAAAGTAAGTTTGTAAGCGCCGCTTCCGATCTGCTTATCTACTTTGATACCGAAGTTCATCATCTTGCCAGATACATAGGTAAATGCCTCGTTTTTAGTGAACTTATAAGGTACGCCGCCGATGGTGATGCTGAAGAGGGTAGTGCCGGCAGCCACGGTTTGAGGAACCACGATGGTGCGCCACTCGTCGTTAGTACGAGATGGGATGGTCATGGTGTTCTCTACAGCACCTGCAGTCTTGATTTCGCCAGTAGAAAGGTTGATGCTTGCCTTGCGGGCTACGTTGGCTGTCAGAACAATCTTCTCCAGATTCGCCCATTCGCCCTCGGCAAAACCGGAACCCTGAATCAGGGTAACGCGGGCATTAGACATGCGATGCGCCATAGGCAAACGGATTACGCTGGTGGTAGGAGCCACATCTGACACCTTGCCCCAGAGAAAATCGCTCGCTTCGTAGCCACCCATTTCGCCATTCTCGGTTGCCTTGCTCTGGTCTTTCTGAACCTCAAACTGATAATCCTCTATGCTCTCAGGATTGGCAAAAGGATAGTAACCATACACATCAATATGCGTATGCTTGTCTTTCCAGAAAAGGTCATAAGCGGAGTTCCACTTATAGTTAGGCTCATCGAAAGTGTGGCGCACATTATCGCCACGATTGCCGTTTACCTTCAAGGTTCCCGGCTTGTTTCCCTCGTAATCTACGATATAAACGCCCATCACGTCGCCGTTGCAGAAACCGTTGTCGTTGACGCGGGTTACGGCAAGCTGGTCGATATCGCTCGAGAGTTGGATGCGGTTGCTGTCGTGCTGCTCGGTCTTGTCGCCGAAGAAGTCATCGCTACAGCCTGTCAGAAGCATGGCTCCTGCCGCAAGCAGATATAATAAGGTATGTTTTACTCTTTTCATAAATAATTCGTTTTGGGGAGATGACTTTTCTCTAGAAGAAAGATCATCTCGTATTATTTCTAGGATAGAAAATCGTCTGTACTTTTTTATTCGGCTGTACCACCATAGTCGATACCGTCGTCTTCCCACTTGCTGATGTTTACATTCACGCCGTTGCTGGTCTTGCTGAGCGTAACGGTAAACTTATGCTTCTTGCCAGCCTCGAAAGCGGAAAACTTGGATGACTTAGGAAGATTGAAATCTCTGCCGTCAACATTTACGGTAATGAGATTTCCTTCGCCTACGGCTTGCGGAATGATGAGCGCCTTGTAGCTGTTGCCTTCTTCCTTGAGCGGAATGAGGTCTGTATCATCGCCCTTGGCTGTTACGGCACCTGTAGAAAGATTGGCTGTAGCCTGTGTTTTCAGACGGTTGATTTTTACGCTAATCTTGGCTGCAGCAAGCGAAGCCTCTGTAAATCCGTTTCCTGCCACGAGTTTGATAATCATCTGGCTCAACACGTGTTTGGCGTCTATCTTCACGGCGCTTTCTGTAGGAGTTGCATTTGTAGTCTTGCCTATCAGAAGTTCGCTAGCCTTGTAGTTCTCGGTTGTACTCTGGTCTGTATTTACAGTCCAAGGCATCGCCTCTATGTTGCTGATAGAACTTGTATATGGATAATAAATGTAGAAATCGGCGGGAGTGCTGTTGTCTTTCCAGTAGGTTGGAGTTGCAGCCTTCCAGGTTCCATCATAGGTGAATTTCGTGTTGTCTATATAGTTACCTGTCGTTTGGAGTGTTGCGGAAGAGCCGTCGGCTTGATGGTTGACGACAAACAGGCCTATCTGGTCGCCCGCTTCGAAAGCCAAATCTGTAGCACGGCTTTGTATCGAAGTGCTGATGTTGATTGGTACTTTTGCTGCAGGGGTAGGCTTTGGTGTCGGGTCCAGTTCGGAACTGCCACCAGAGCATGCGGTTAACGCGAGTAGCATGCTCCCTACGATTGCTAGATGCTTCTTCTGTTTCATGATTTCTTTGTTTAATATGATTACTTTTCCTAGGTGTATCTGGAACTGTCAGTTTCATTTACTCTGCAAAGGTATGAAAAAATGTGGTGTTATACAAGTTCATAATGGTCCATATATGGAAAAAGTTGCTAAACAACATATTTTCAGAGGCTAAAAGGAGGGTGAACTCAAAGAAAAAGGCAGTTTCCTGCATGTAGGAAACTGCCTTTCTCTTCAAAGTGGGGATTGCCCCGTCTGTTATCTGATGATTTTCATTACATCTTCGATGGTGCGGTTGAATGGTCCGTTGTGCTCCAGCTTGATGGTACACATGGCTGCCGCAAACTTGCCGGCTTCTACCGGATTGGCTCCCTGCAGGCGCTTGTAGAGATAGCCTGCCGAATAGGTATCGCCGCATCCGGTAGCATCTACTACTTCATGAGGAGGATAGGCTGGAATGTCGTAGAACGTATCATCTACATAAACCAGCGAACCCTCGCTACCCAGGGTGATGATAACCTCGGCTACGCCCCAGGCATGAATCAGCTTGGCGGCTTCCTTCGGGTCCTTCAGTCCGGTAATGGTCTCCATTTCGGTCTCATTCACCTTCAGATAATAGGTGTTCTTGAGCACATCGAGCTTGTCCTTCCAGTCGATGGCGTAAACTTTCTCGTCTCTCACCTCGCGCAGATATCCCTGCACATCGATGGAAACTTTTCCCTTCTTGGCAAGAAAGGCAACCACTTCTGGCGAGAAATCATCGCTCAGCAGACTGCCCAGGTGGAAGACCTTGGCCTCTACATGCTCCAGCTGCTGGATGGTGAAAGGATCTGCCTTGGCAAGCACACGCTGCTTACGGTCGTTAGGATTATCGCCATAAATATTCTCGAAGAAAACCGTATTGCGCGATGGGTTCAAGGTGACGTCTATTCCAGCCTTGAGCATCTTTTCAACCGGTTCCTTCTCGGTAGGATCCATCGCCGTAATGAGCGAGAAACTTACATCCTTTGGCAATTGGTTGATGGCGTAGGCAAAATAAAAAGAGGTGCCGCCAGCCATGTAAACCGTACTGCTCGGGGTCACGATTTTATCCTTTGTTACGTGCCCAATACAACAAATATCTTTCATTCTTATTACATTTTGCGGATGCAAAGGTACTGCAAATCGAGAATAATACAAAAAAAAATGGGAATTATTTTGTTTTGTTCGCATTTTAATGTACCTTTGCATCAAGAAAAAGCAATTTTAAAATATTATCTAGAATAGATATAAAGAAACATTATGTGGTTTGATAATTTAATCAACGTGCATTCGGCGGTGCAAGGCATCGTCATCCTGTCTTTGATTTGTACTTTGGGTCTTGCTCTCGGCAAGATTCATGTCAAAGGAATCTCTCTTGGCATAGCCTTCGTATTCTTCGTGGGTATTATAGCGGGTCATCTCGGTCTCTCTATTGACCAGAACATGCTGGAGTTTGCAGAAAGCTTCGGTCTTACCATGTTTGTGTATGTGCTGGGTCTTTATGTGGGTCCTAACTTCTTCGGTTCGATGCGTCACGAAGGCATTTCACTCAATCTCTGGAGTCTGGCAGTCATCCTGGTGGGAACCTTGTTCTCGCTCGGCTTGTGCTGGATTTTGCCAATCAGTCTGCCTGATATGATGGGCATTCTGTGTGGCGCCACAACCAATACGCCTGCCCTTGGTGCTGCCCAGCAGGCGTTGCAGCAGTTGGGCTTGCCTAGCGAAGGTGCGGCTCTGGGCTGTGCGGTTACTTATCCGTTGGGTGTTGTGGGCGTTATCCTGGCGATGATGCTCTTGCGCAAACTCTTTGTGAAACCGGAAGATCTGGAGATTCGCAATAATGATGATGACGACCATACGTCTGTCGGACAATACGTAATCGTGAATCCTGCCCTGAACGGCAATACCATCGCAGAGATTACGATGATGACGCATCGCAAGTTCATCATCTCCCGTGTGTGGAGAGGCGAACAGGTGATAGTTCCTCAGGCTGATACGGTTCTTCATACGAATGATAATGTGCTCGTGGTTACCAATAAGGACGAGGTTTCGGCGATGCAGATTCTCTTCGGAAAGAAGGTGGATAAGGAGTGGAATAATGATAAGGTAGACTGGAATGCGATTGATGCGAAGGTAGAAAGCCGCATTATCGTTGTAACCCGTCCGGGACTGAACGGTAAGCGCCTGGGCAGTCTGCAGATGCGAAATTCCTATGGCGTGAATGTGAGCCGAGTGCTTCGTGGTGATATCCGTCTGCTGGCTACCGATGATCTCCGTCTGCAGTACGGCGACCGCCTGACGGTAGTTGGCGACCCTACGAGTATCGACCATGTAGAGCTGTTCCTGGGTAATGCCGTAAAGACTCTGAACGAGCCAAACCTCGGCGCCATCTTCCTCGGAATCATTCTCGGTCTTGCTGTGGGAACCATTCCTCTGGATATTCCTGGAATGACGGCTCCTGTACGTCTGGGTATTGCTGGCGGTCCTATCGTGATGGGTATTCTGATTGGTGCGCTCGGTCCTCGTGTGCATTTCATCTCTTACATGACGCGAAGTGCGGGTCTGATGCTGCGAGAACTGGGTCTTGCCCTCTATCTCGGTTGCTTGGGTTTGGCGGCTGGTGGACAGTTCTTCGAGACGGTAGTCCGTCCGGAAGGTTTGATGTGGGTAGGCATAGGCTTCCTCATCACGGTTGTGCCTGTGGTTATCGTAGGTCTCATCATCCTGAAGACCAAGAAGTATGACTTCGGCAGTATCTGCGGAATCCTCTGTGGAAGTATGGCGAATCCGATGGCGCTTACTTACGCCAACGAGACGCTGGATGGCGATACGCCAAGTATCAGTTATGCTACGGTTTATCCGCTCGGCATGTTTATCAGAGTGGTGATAGCTCAGGTTATCGTGATGTTCTTTGTCTGATGTTACGATGTTTTCATCTGTTTCTGCGGATTCTGTCATCCGCAGATATGAAGAAAGGCTGGTTTCGGTTAGAAATCAGCCTTTCTTGTTACAGTCATTTTCTTTCCCGTCATCGGGTGCTCAAATGTGATTTCCTCTGCATGAAGATGCAGTCTTGTTGCCGGCTCGTTGCCATAGAGCGGATCGCCGATGATAGGGGCATTCAGACCTTCCTGATGAGCACAATGCACTCTCAGCTGGTGCGTTCTGCCCGTTTTAGGATAGAGCGCCAGGCGAAGATGGGTATCGTCAATACGCTCTAGAACCTCGTATTCTGTAATGGCTTCCTTGCCCTGTTCGCGGTTTACCATCTGTCGTGGACGGTCTAGGAAATCTGCTATCAGGGGGAGCGAGATGTAACCTCTTCCGCTTTCTGCTTCTTTCAGAATCCGGTTGCACGATTCCTTGTCTTTTCCGCAAACGATGGCTACGTATTTCTTCTGAACCCGATGATTCAGAAACTCCTTCTGCAGGCGATGATAGGCAAATTCGGTCTTGGCAACAATCATCAGTCCGCTTGTTGCCATGTCCAGACGATGGACGATGAGCGGACCGGTAGCTTCCTGATATTTCCTGCGCATCAGAGCGTAGACGGAAGGCTGGGCTGCATCTTTCCCCGGAACCGAGAGTAAACCTTCGGGCTTATAGATGACTGCCAGTTCACGGTCTTCGTAGAGCGTTTCCACCTTATTATATATAGTAGTTTCGGTCTGTTGGGTTTCAAAGACTGTTTTAGGCAGCATCCAATGTAGTATCGGTTTGCATTTTCCGTTGCAGGCAGGATAAAACTGAAGATGATGTCTGATTTCTTCTTTCGGACTCTCTCCCCACCAGAACATCGCCATCTGCAGAGGCTTGTAGCCATGTTGGTAAGCGTATTGCAGGAGTTTCGGCTCGCAGCATTCTCCACTTCCGGCAGGTGGAATCTTAACCGCCTCGTCCTTGAAAATCTCCAGCAGATCCTTGGTTTCTCCTTCCGCATTCAGCATCTGAAATTTCGAAAACAGCCATTGCTGAAGTTCTTCAGATAACTGTTTGCGGAGCTGTTTCGCACTTTTCAAATCCTTTTCGTAGTTTTCATATAGCGTTTCGTACGTCGTCTTTTCTTTTATCGACTTTTTCAGCCTCTTCAGTTCTGCCTTCATAAACTGGCTCTCTTTTATCATCGCTTTCTCCTCTTCCTCGCTCAGGGGCGTTCCTGCCGAAAGGGCTTCCTGGCGCCTTGCATCTCGCTTTTCCTTTGCTTCTTTTATCTTTGTCTGATAGTTTGCGATAACTTCCTGGCGCTTTTGCTGCAAATCATCAATCAGGCTTTTCGCCTTTATCAGGGTTTCGTTGGCTTCTAACTGTCTGATTTGCTGGTTCATTTCCGAAATTTCAGCCTCATGTACCTTGAAATATCCGTCGGGTTGAAGATAATCGAAAACGGCTGGCACAAAACCTTCCCAGTCGCTTCTGCCGCCAATCTGTCCGCTATAAGCTTTCAGATAGCCAATCTTACTGTTGTCGGCTTCTACGATGAGTACGCCGAACATCTTTCCACGGTCTATTTCCTCCCGCCAGTCGTTTCGCTGTGAGAGTTCATTCTGCAACTCTCTGCATGCTTCGATGCAGAGCGGATGAGGTTTGTAGCTGAATGGATTGTTCATCCTTTCAGGCATATTTTTGGGGGTGATGTTTTTAAATAATTGCATTTCCATGCTACAAAGATACACATTTAAACGCGTTTTAGTTCATATTTTATATAAAAAATGAGTTTTTCAGTTATTTTTTTGTCTATTTGGATTTTTTGTCGTACTTTCGCCAACGAGAACTTAAATTCATTTAAAAATAGTCTATCATGGCAAGTGAATATAGAAAGATAATGTTGATGCAGATAAAGAATGGAGTGTGCCTTCTGTGCATATTCGCTCTTATGCTGTTGCTTGCCGCTTGCTTCTCCCTTTACACCACGCAAGCAGAGGTAAGATCCTTTAGAGTCATCCTGCTCCTGATTATCGGCTTGCTGGTAATGAGCGTGTTGGCTCTCATCGCTTTCATCCGTTACAAATGGATGCGCAGCAAGCATCAGCATCATGAGGAGATGAACCGGATGATGGCTCTGAAGATGGAGAATGTGCGCAATCGTTTCTCGCCTCATTTTGTATTTAATGTGCTCAATATCTTCGTATCTAATCTTCCGAAGGGGGTTAATGTCAAACCGCTTCAGCTCCTGATACAGGTACTGCGTGCCTACTTGCTTTCTTGCGATAAGATGGCGGTAAGTTTGGAAGAGGAACTGCAGATGGTGACGAGCTATTCTACTCTTCGCCATGAAACCAATCCGTTCCTTCCGATGCCTCAGTTCCATGTTGCCAAGGATGTGGATATGAAGCTCATGCTGCCGTCTATGATTATCCAGATTCCTGTAGAGAATGCTTTGAAACATGCTTTTGTGGGAATGAAAGAGACGGGAGATAAGCCTTTGCTGGATGTAAACATCTGGGTTGAGGACGATATGCTCCGCATAGATGTTACAGACAACGGATGTGGAGTTTCGGGTACCGTTGGCAAGAAAAAGAAAAATTGTGCTGCCAGTACGGGAACCGGATTGAGAATTCTGAACAGTACCATCGAAATGCTTAATGCAAGCAACGAACGCAAGATGTTTTTCAAGATGCAGAGCAACAGAGGAGCATCAGAAGAGGAGGGTGGTACCAGAAATAGAGGAATATGTGTAAGTATCGGAGTTCCATGTAATTACGATTATAATGTCTTTAAGTAAGAAACTTTTCATAAGAATTTAAAACGAAATAACATGCAAGATAGAATTAAGGTTGTGATTGTGGACGATGAACCACAGAGCATCCACAGGTTGCAGGATGATTTGGCAACTCTGGAAGGTTTTGAGGTGTTGCAATCTCTGAGAGATGAAATTCCGATGGACCTTATCGTAGTATTTTACAGCGCCTTCGATAAGTATATGATTGATGCGCTCAGAGCCTCTGCCTTCGATTTCCTGTTGAAACCTTATCAGCAGGATGAGTTTGAACTGGTGGTAGACCGAATCCGGCAGAAAATGAAAGATGGAGATGATGTGGATGAAGATGATTCTTCCGTTCCAGAGTCCTCTTCCTGTTCTTCTGAATCAGTCTTGGCTTCTCAGAAGACTCAGGATTTTTCGGGAATGAATGGGATGCTGGGAACAGCAGCCAAGCGTCTTGCCATTCAGACCATTTCGGGTTTATTGATGTTGAAGCCCGATGATGTGTTCAGTTGCACTTTTGATGAGGCTACTCATCTTTGGCAGTTGAAGTTGTCGAATGGGCAGGTTTATAAATTGAAGAGGCAGGCCACGGCAAAGACCATCCTTTCCATGTCGCCTTCTCTGGCTCAGGTTCGTCAGGATTGCATCATCAATCTCGATTATCTTCTCTGCATCGAGAATTATACGCTCCGCTGCATCTTTTCTCCTCCTTTCGACCATGAGGAAATCACGGTTTCCCGCCGCTGTTATAAGGCGGTAAAGGATCAGTTGGAGATATTGTAGTAATAGGGAAAAAAATAGGGTGTGCAAGATATAGTCTTTGCACGCCCTCTTCTTCTATGTTTTTATTCTTCAGTAATTCCCCAATCCAATAGCCTGTTTCACTTCTTGGTTTGGGAAACCTAAGAAATAGCCAAATTCATCGCTCGACTTGATGGTAAGGTAACCCGTCTGATAGAGAAAGAGTTCGGCACCACCATTTATGACATCAGAACTCTCAAGAGTCTTGCGTAAAATCGGACAATTTTCGAAATTTCGTAAGCGCAGTTCCATGTTGTCCACAAACTTAGGTAGCATGGAGGTTGCTCCTGATGAAACCCAGAAACAGCTCAAGTCTTGTGCGTCGAGTGCATTAAGGAGACTGAAAGGATTGTAGATGTCCACCATGTTTCTGCGACTGAAATGGTATCCATCGTAGTAATCCTTCAGGTTATCATGAGTTTGCTGCAAGGTCCACTCGTTCACTTCAGCCATTCTTTCCAGTTCCGGCTTGAAGTTCTCCCCGATTTCTTCTTCTGTAATACCGCAGATAGCAGCATATTCAGGAAGAAAACTGATATTGGTCAGGTTGTTGAGAACAGAGAAAAGAGAAATCTGCGTAAACTTGGTGATACCCGTAATGAAGACGAAACGTTGGTACGCATCATCAGCTTTCAAGATGGAAAACACACTTCTATATACTTCTGTGCAACCCTCATGCTCGGGAGTTTTCCACGAGTGCTGGAGAGGAGAGTCGTACTCATCGATAAGAATGGCAACCTTGAGCCCTGTTTGCTCATAGGCGGTTTTAATGATTAGGTCGAAGCGGTTTCCTAGTGAATCTGTTGGTTTGATATGGATGCCATATAATTGCTCATAAACATCAAAAGTTCGATCCAGATATGCCTTAACTTCATTTGCAGTCACTCCCCCTCGGCTCATGTCGAATCGAATAACCGGGTACTGTTTCCATTCCTTCTCCAAATCCATGATTTTCAGTCCTTCGAAGAGTTCTTTCCTTCCTTCGAAGTAAGCCTGGAGTGTATCAACAAGCACAGACTTACCAAATCGGCGAGGACGGCTCAAGTAATTATATTGTTTGCCGTTGTTCGCCAATTTCCAAATGATGTCACTCTTATCTACATAGAGATAACCTTCTTCTCTGATTTTATTGAAAGACTGTATGCCTACCGGCAGCTTTCTGCATGCATTGTTTGCCATAATCTTTTCTCCTATTCCTATCTTTAGCCGCAAAGATACGGCTAATTTTTGAATCATGCAAGTTTTTGGCAATTAAAAAGATGTAAATAGATACCTGATAAAAGAATATATTGTACATGCTCTAGAAAAATGCATTTTTTCTTGTTTTTTTCACGGAAAAAACTTACTTTTGCACCATAATAGAGGAGAATTATAACAAAAAGGTGGAATGATTTGCTTATCACCACAACATTTAAACCCCATTAGTTATGACGGAAGATATTAATATATTGACATTCGATAACTTTATTCAAAAGATTAAGACTATCAAGACATATCGCAGTAACGCCAATAAGGAATACAAGGTAGTTAAGGTAAACAAGACCGCATTGGTACTTAGAGATCAGCGCACTAAGGCTGATTTTGAAGTACCAGCAGCCCAAGTATTCGCTGCCATGAAAGAACTTGGTATTGAAAACTGCACGGTTCTTAAAATGCGCCAGTATGTAGGAACACATGCTGCACCAGCCTCTGCCGCCCTCATCTTCTGGGCTTTCGGACGAGGACAGGTTCAGGCAGCAATAAAAAAGTTTGCCGATTTGACGGTTAGGATAATAAGAGAACAGCAAAAACGGAAATAGTAAATCTGGCAATCTGTACGGTTGAAAGCGCTTCTATTGACAATATATACGCAAGTTTGCTCCACGCGCCCTGGGCTAGGAGCTTTTGAGCCTTCAGCCCGTACTTGAACCACATGCGAAAGTTCTGTTTATAATTGACTGTAGATTTTACGTCTCATAACTTCCTGGTATTCTTGTTGTTGCACGTATCCTAGCTTTCAAAGTGCTAGATTTTACACGTATCCTCTTTTTAAATCTTTAAACGTTTGATAATGAGGTAATTATCTCTTCTGTATAGCGTGATGGATATTCCCGTTTTCGGAGTATCTGTCACGCTATTTAAGTATCTGTATATTAGTGTATTAATGCGGGTGGTGTATGTAAATCGTGATGGATGATAGATAATTATCTAAAACTTATTCACGAATATGGCTGCGTTGGGTTACGAATATGGTTGCGTTGGGTTACGAATATGGCTGCGCTGGGGTACGGATATGGCTGCGTTGGGTTACGAATATGGTTGCGCTGGGTTACGAATATGGCTGCGTAGGCTAACGGAGCCGTATCCGTAGGCTTACCGAGACGTCTGCATCAACTAACTGAGACGTCTGAACTCGCTGACTGAGCTACTTGAGTTAGCAGACTGAGCTACTTGAGTTAGCAAACTGAGCCACTTGAGAATTTTTCTTCATGTGCTTGCGTGCAACCATAGAAAAAATCAATTACGAAAACTCATTTGATTTCGATGCGGAGGGAATCCTTGTTGAATCGGATGCCGTCACGATTGATGAATCTGGATAAGGAACCATCGGCAGCCAGTTCTTTAGGAGTGCCGATAGAGAAACGGCTTTCTTCCATCAGCCAGAGACGGTCGGAGAGCTGGAGCGCCAACTCTACGTCATGGGTTGACAGTAATATGGATTTATGCTGTTCGTGCGCCAGACGGCGGAGCATCTGTAGGGTTTCTATCTTGCTGGGGAAATCAAGGAAGGCGGTTGGCTCGTCCAGGATGATGATGCGGGTTTGCTGCGCCAAGGCTTTGGCTATCATTACTTTCTGACGCTCACCATCGCTCAGTTCGCTGATGTTTCTCTGGGCAAGATGCTGAATGCCAGTTTCCTGAAGAGCAGAGGCAACAATCTGCTTATCGGCAGTTGATAATGTGCCCCAGAAACCGGTATAGGGAGAACGGCCTATGCCAACAATCTCTTCTGCTGAGAGTTGGGCATGGTCTGTCTTCGATGTGAGAACGATGCTGATTTCTCTGGCGAGTTCCTGGGCAGAGAAATCAGAAAGGGATTTGTCTTGAATCAGGATTTCGCCATCAAGCGCTGGCTGAAATCCGGCTAAAGTTCTGAGTAAGGTAGATTTGCCCACTCCGTTGGCTCCGATGAGACAGGTCAGTTCACCGGCTTGGAGCGAGGCATGAACAGGTGAGGCTATCGCCCGGAGCTGATGCTTCGAACGATAGCCTATAATCAGATTCTTTAATGTAATGCTTGATACCATCTAAAGAATGTTTTCACCTTGAAACTTTACTTCCTGATAGAAAAAAGGAAGAATTACTTGGCTGCCAAAACCTCAACCTCTACGAGGGCGCCCTTTGGCAACTTCTCTACAGCTACGGCAGAACGAGCTGGATATGGCTGGCTGAAGAACTCGGCATAAACCTCGTTCATGGCTGCGAAATCGTCCATGCTGTTCAGATAAACTGTAGTCTTAACCACATGAGAAAGGTCGGTACCTGCTGCCTTCAGGATGTTCTGGGCGTTGGTGAGGCTCTGGCGAGTCTGCTCCTTGATGCCGCCTTCTACGAAATTGCCTGTTGCAGGGTCGATAGGAATCTGACCAGATGCAAAAACAAAACCATTTACTTCGATAGCCTGGCTATATGGCCCGATAGCTGCAGGCGCATTGTCTGTGTGAATTGCGTTCATAATTTATTTTCTTTTTCTATTATTAAATCAATCTAGATGCAAAGATAAGCATTTTTTCCCATAATAGGTCTATTTCGCATTAAAATTTAATAAGTTTTCTTACTATATTCGCTCGGTGTACATCCAAATTGCTTCTTGAAGCTGGTTGAGAAGTGGGAGAGGGTGTTGAATCCCGTCATGTAGGCAATCTCCGAGATGTTGTACTTGCCTTCCACGATGAGGGTGGCGGCACGATTGAGCTTATAGGTCTTGAAGAAGACGCTTGGATTCTCTCCTGTGAGTCCCTTGACCTTGTAGTAGAGCTTTGTGCGGGAGATGTGCATCAGTTTCGTTACCTTGTTGACATCCAATTCCGAGTTGGCTAGTTCCTGCTCCATCATATGATAGAGTTCGTCCATGAAGAGTTTGTCTTGTGGCGACAGCACTTCTTCCACGTTCTTGTCGGTCTCCGTGGCGTTGGTTAGGATGGTCTTGGTCTTCTCACGGTTGGTGAGTTGCGAGTTGATCATTGCCAGGAGAACCTTGGGGGTGAATGGTTTGGTAACGTAGGCATCTGCTCCGCTGTTCAGACCCTCCACTTGGTTTTCGGTGGTGGTCTTTGCCGTTACCAGGATGACTGGGATATGGCAGAGTTGGATATCTTGCTTGATTTCCTTGCAGAGATCATAGCCGCTCATTCCCGGCATCACCACATCGCTGAGGATGAGGCTAGGTTCTTCCTCCCTTGTCGCCTTCAAGGCACTCTCGGCATCGAAACGATAGATGATGCGATAGGATGATGCCAGGAGGGTACGAAGATAATGCACCACTTCGGTGTCGTCATCTACGATGAGTATTTTCGGACGGTTGTCTGTACTGTTATCTTGACTTACCTTGTCTGCCACTTTCTGACTGTCGTGCAGTGGAAAAGCCATCTTCTGGTCTTGCTCCAAAAGGGCTTTCTCGTTGGCGGCATAGAGGCTCTCATCGGTAGGCAGAGTAACGGTGAAGATGGCTCCCTGGCAGTCCTTGCGATTGCCCGCCTTTAAATCGCCATGGTGAAGGACGGCTAGACTGCGGGCATAGTAGAGTCCGATGCCAGTACCCCAGTTGATGGTGCCTGTGGACTGGTTGTTCAACTGATAATATCGCTTGAAGATATTCTCCACCTCATTCTGTGGGATTCCCTTGCCTGTATCAGCCACCGTGATGGTGATAATCTGTTCTCCCTTGTTAGTGGTACCGGTGTCGAAAGATACATCTATCTTACCGCCACGAGGTGTAAACTTCATGGCGTTGGACATCAGGTTGTTGATAATCTTTTCCAGTTTGTCGGAATCCAGAAGCATCAGGTAGGAACCTTCTAGTCCGTGACAGTTCAAGGTGATACCTTTCTCCTCTGTATTCACGATGAAGAGGTCCATGATGCGTTTCATCTCGGTGATAATGTCGGTTTGCTTGACGTGCAAGCGGAGTGTGTCGTTCTCCAACTTGTTGAAGTCGAGCAACTGGTTGACGAGTCTCAGCATTCTATCTACGCTTCGGTTGATGATGTTCAATAGCAACTTGTCGTGCTTGTTGATGCTTTCACTTTCGCAGAGTTGTTCCACTGGTCCCGAAATCATGGTGAGTGGTGTTCGGAACTCATGCGAGATGTTAGCGAAGAAACTCATGTTCATCTTGTTGATGCGCTGTTCTTGCTCCTTCTCGTCCTTAGCCTTTTGAACCATGTTCTTCTCGATGCTGATGCGCATCTTCTGCCGGTAGATCACGAAGCCGACGCACCCCATTATAATAAGGTATAGGCACCAAGCCCACCAAGAGTTCCAAGGCTCAGGGGCAATGCTTACCAGTATGCTTTTTTCGGCGATGGTATTGTCGGAGTTGCTGCCTACCATCTTGACCTTGAAGGTATAGTTGCCAGCAGGCAGATTAGAGTAGTACGCCTCGTTGTTATTGCCGGCATCAATCCATGTATTATCGAATCCAGCCATTTGGTAGAAGTAATGGATGTGCTTGTAGTCGCTGTAGTCGATGGCAGAAAAGGCGATGCTGAAGCTGTTCTGTTTGTAGCTTAGGTGGATATGGGGTGATTCTTCCATACTCTCCTCGATACATCCATTCTTGCCAGGAAGCATAATCTCATTATGTACCTTGAGTGTTTCGAAAAGCAGACTTATCTGTTGGTTCGTGTTTACGTTTTGTGGATTGAAGATGGTGAGTCCTTGGGTGCCGCCGAAGATGAGTGTTCCATCTGATAGCTTACACGATGCCCTATCGTAGAATTGGAAGCCTTTCACACCGTCAGCCTCGTTGTAGGTGGTTACCTTTTCTGTTTTTCCATCTATCTTGTTGAGTCCATACAGCGTACTGACCCAAATGTTTCCATCTCTATCTTCCTCGATGCTTGAAATGTCGGAGCAGGAGATTCCTGCTATGGTGGTCAGCTTGTGGCTCTTTGCGTCATACTTCAAGAGTCCGTTGGTAACTGTACCCAACCAGATGTTGCCCTTGCGGTCTTGATAGTTCTTGGTTGGGATATACACACTTCGCTTGATGCACTTCTTCCAGTCATCCGGATTCACTTTAAACTCTTGGATATCGAAGTTGTCTCCATTCATTTCGAGGATGGGTTTGTAGAAGGCAGATATGAGCATGTTGTCATTCTGCAAGTGCATGATGCAGGGAATGAAGCACAAAGTGGTAGGGAAGAGTTGTTTTTTGGTCATCTCTCCACTTTGTGCTGAAATGCAGTAGATGTTGACGGATGCCGTGGATACCCAGATGTTTCCCTTTGCATCTTGGCAGATGTCTATAGGCATGAAGCAAGGGTAGGAGGCTACCTTGTTGAGATTGTTGCCATCGTATTGGCACTTGGCCACATGGTCGCCATTGGCTAGCCATAGATGATTGCTGCTATCCACAAAGATGTTGGTGGTGGCATTCTTCTTGTTGCCGTTGCTGTAGGAAACCATCGGTATGTCCTTGAGTTGCTGGGTTTGCAAGTCATACATATAGAGTCCGTTCTTCTTGGTAGAAATCCAAAGGTGGTGATTCCTGTCGGCGGCTACGGAGAGTACGGGCTGTTTGCCGATGGCACGTTGAAGGGCAGGCATGCTATTAAACATATCCTTGTATCTATAGATGGTTTTTACGCCATCGTCTTCAGAACCGAGCCAAAGGTTGCCCTTGGAGTCGGTTAACATCTTGTTGACTTGCATATCAGGCACTTCGAATGGGAAATTCTTGTCGCTTTGTGGCAGGATAGTTCCCTCCTGGGCATTGAAATAGAGTAATCCGTGCTTGGTGGTGCTGAGCAGAAGATTGCCTTTTGCACCATACGGATGGATGCAGTTGACCATGTCGTTGGGGATTTGCAAGCCTTGCAAGGCTGCAGGGAGATGCTGCCATTTCCGGGTGTCCGTATCAAAGAGCTGCATTCCATTGTAGCCAGAGAGGTAGAGCTGATGCCCATCGAGGAGAAAAGAGGTGATGGGATAACTCTGTACTGGGCTTTGGGCGATAAGTTCGAGGTCCCGGGTGCGATACCCCTTGACAGAGTAAGAGGTAACAATCCACATCACATCTTTTCGGTCTATATGGCAAGAGATATGAAAGCAGTTCTTCTCCAGCATCTTGGAGAGCTTGATGATGGCTGTGTTGGTATTTTCGTCATATTGATATAGGTCTGTTATCGTGAGGAAGAAGATTCTTCCCTCCTTGTCTTCTAGGATTTTCTCGATGTTCTTGTTAGTGCCATTGATACTTACTCGGTTGAAATTGCCATTGGCCTGGTATAGGCATACGCCGTTGACGGTAGCTATCCAGAGTCGGTTGTGGGAGTCACGATAAATGTGGGTAATATGGTTGTCGGGCAATCCCAGTGAATCGTCCACGCAGTAGTATTGGTGATACTGGTTGCCATCATACTTGTTGAGACCACGGAAGGTACCTATCCAGATTTGTCCGTATTTGTCTTCGCAGATGCTCATCACCTTTTGGTTGGAGATATGATCAGACAGGACGAGGTCCTTCTCGGGTGAAGAGACTACGGGGATGCCTTTTTGTTCCTGGCAAGCAGTCAGAAGAAGGGTTGCCAAGAGAATGAGTGCGTTATAAAATACCTTTGTTCGTTTCATAATCGATGGTTTTGATTGTAGCTGCAAAAGTACTATAAAACCCTGATATATACAAGGATTATAAGGCTTTTTAAACAAATAAGCAAGTTTTTGAACATATAGAAAACCCCATTTTGAACAAAAACGTAACACAAGAAAACAAGTTAGAAAAAGGTGTATGATAAAAAGTACTACCTTTGCAACCGTAAACAATTAACAGATTTACAAGAATATAAACTTAATAAATAAAGTATTATCTTAATGAGAAAAATCTATGAGAAAAATGAATGATTACAGAAGGTTTCTAACCTTCGTGTTCTTATTGATGATTTCCGGTTCTGCTGCCTTGGCGCAGGAACTGATGAAAGTCGCTGGTCTCGTAGTTGACCAAAATGCCGACCCTTTGATTGGTGTTACCGTGCGTGTGCAGGGAGACAACAAGGGTGGCGCTGTAACTGATATGGATGGTAACTTTACAATCCAGGTGCAAAAAGGTAAAACCCTTGTCTTCTCTTATCTTGGCTATAAGAATAAAGAGGTATTAGCCAACTCTTCCAAGCTTAAGATTACATTACATGAAGACAACAAGGTGCTCGACGATGTGGTAGTTGTGGGCTATGGCGTTCAGAAGAAGAGTTCTGTAACAGGTGCCATCTCTCAGGTGAAGAAAGAAGATATGGAAAATCGTACCATCACCAATGCCAAGTCTGCTCTTCAGGGTAAGACCGCAGGTGTACAGATTGTCTCTTCTTCTGCTCGTCCGGGTGCATCACCAACCGTTCGTATCCGTGGTTTCTCTTCCAATGGTTCTTCTGATCCTCTCTATGTAGTAGATGGTGTGCGCCTAGGCGATATTAGTGGTATCGATCCTAATGACATAGCATCTATGGAAGTGTTGAAGGATGCCGCTTCTGCTGCCATATATGGTGCAGAGGCTGGTAATGGCGTGGTTCTCATTACTACGAAGAAGGGTACTGTGGGTAGTGGAAAGATAACATATAATTTCCAATATGCCATCGAATCGCTTGCTAAAAAGCCTAAGTTGCTCAATGCCGAAGAATATATCCAATATATGAAAGAAGGTAAGACCTTTACCGAGGATTTTCTCTTGAAGAATTGGGATGGTACAACCAATACCTCCTGGGTAGATGCCATCTATGGCAAGGGTAAGATGCAGAAGCACAACCTGGGCTTTACGGGTGGTAACCAAAATGGCAACTACTATCTTTCGCTTACTTATCTTGACAATGATGGTATGGTAAGAGGTAATAATGATCTCTATCGTCGTCTCACCGCTACCATCAATGCTGAATATCAGATCAAGCCATGGTTGAAGGTGGGCACTACTAACCAGATTGAAAAATATAACGCCCGTTCTGTTTCAGAGGGTTCTGAGTATGGTTCTATGATGGCAGCTGTGCTTTCTATGGATCCATTGACCCCCGTTGCATACGAGGGTGGAAACTTGCCTGCTCATGTTGCTAGTGCCTTGGCAAGCGGAAAGCATCTCTTGACCAATGCGGCTGGTAACTACTATGGTGTGTCTGCTTTCTATGCAGGTGAGCAGTTCAACCCATTCGTGATGCGTGACAATGGCATATCTCGCAACAGTGGATTCAATGTGAATGGTTCCATCTATGCTGATTTCAAGCCTATCAAGGATCTTGTGATTACTTCTCGCCTTGGTTACCGTTTGTCGGGTACTCGCAGTTCTTCCACTTCACTTCCTTTCTATGGAAATGCAACGCAAAGCCGTGATTATGTAGATCAGAGTGCATCTTCTTCTACCTCTATCTATTATCAATGGGAAAACTTTGCCAACTATATGAAGAAGTTTGGTGACCATACCGTGAATGCCATGGTTGGTATGTCTTTCCAGGAATCTACCTATGATTACGTGCAGGGTGGTTTGCAGGCTAATGGTGAAGACGCTGTCAAGAAAAACAATCCATTGTTCTACTATCTGAATTTCGCATCCGCTTCTGCTACCAAGTCTGTAGGTGGTGAGAAAACTCGCTCAGCCAAGTATTCTTACTTTGGTCGTTTGAGTTACGATTATAAGAACCGTTATTATCTGCAGGCTTCCCTCCGTGCAGATGCTGCCGACTTATCTAAGCTTCCAGCAACCAATCGTTGGGGCTATTTCCCAGCTGTGTCTGGAGGTTGGACCATTTCTGAGGAAAAGTTCTTCGAGCCTTTAAGAGATGTTGTGGCTAGTTTGAAATTGCGTGCCAGCTGGGGCCAGAATGGTAGCTTGGCTTCCTTGAGTGGCTATGCCTACAGCACTGATATGGCGCAGGGTAGCATTTATCCGTTAGTTCCTGGTAATAATTATACAACGTCTGTTAGTCCATCTAGTATGGGTAACGATAAACTGAAGTGGGAAACATCAGAGCAGACCGACTTGGGTATTGATGCGCTCCTCTTTGCTGGCAGAATGAACTTCAGCATGGACTATTTCGTGAAGAAAACCAAGGACTTGCTCGTGGGGGGTACCACTCCATCTTTGGTTATCGGCGGCACAACATCTCCTATCAATGCTGGTAACGTAAGCAACAAGGGATTCGAGTTTGAACTCGGTTGGAGAGACAACATCGGTGATTTCAGCTACAGTGTACGTGGCAACCTTGCTACCTTGAAGAACGAGGTTACTTATCTCGACCCATCCTTGACTCGTTTGCAGGGTACTACCTTTATGAATGTGCCTCTCACATACTTCGAGAAGGGCTATCCTGTGTATTACTTCCGCGGCTATCAGTTTACAGGTATAGACCCAAAGACGGGCGATCCAACTTTTGCCGATCTGAACGATAGTGGTGATTTGACCGATGATGACAAGATGGACTTGGGTAGTGCCATTCCAAACTTCACCTATGGTATCACCTTGACCGCAGCTTACAAAGGTTTCGACTTGGCAGTATTTGGTTCTGGTGCATCAGGCAACAAGATATTCAACTGTATCAACCGTACCGACTTCCCTATGGTCAACAAGATGAAGGAACTCTTCTATGACGACCGTTGGACGGAGAGCAATCCTAATGGTAGCAAGCCACGTGCTGGTGCCAACAATATGGACAAGTATGCTACATCCAGCGCAATGGTATATGATGGATCTTATTTCAAGATTAAGCAGATTCAGTTGGGCTACAGTTTACCGAAGACTCTCCTCAAGAAGGTAGCAATCAGCAACTTGCGCCTCTATGTGTCTCTCGATGACTTCTTCACCATCACCAAGTACCCAGGCTTCGACCCTGAGGTTTCTACCAATGATGTAGTGGGTATGGGTATCGACAAAGGCGGTTATCCAACCTCAAAGAAGGTAGTAATGGGCTTCAACTTGGAGTTCTAAGGTCTGGAGGTTCATATAACTAACACTATACATATTCTATATATATAATAACATTAGGAAATTATGAAAAAGAATATCATATATAGTCTGCTTCTCGTTGTGGCAGTGTTGTTTGCCGGTTGTGAAGACAGACTCGATATAGCAAAGCATGGCAATATGGGTGGTCAGGATGATTTCTACAAGACCAATGAGCAGACCGAGCAGGCGGTGGCTGCCATGTATAGCCGTGTGAAGGGATTGTATTATACTTGGTTCTTTACCAAGAATATGCTTTCGGATGATGCTTGGTGTGGCGGTGGTAGTCGTGGCGACAACAACTCATACGAGCAGTTGAATGAATATACCTTCGATTCTAGCAACGGCAATGTCGAGGGTCTGTTCTCGGGGCTCTATGGTGTCATCTATCAGTCAAACCTCATCATAGAGAAGGTGGCTAATGATACGGAAGTCAAGAAGCGTGCCATAGCCGAGGCTTATTTCTTCCGTGCTTGGGCTAACTTCGAGCTGGTTACCCTTTGGGGTACAGCTCCATTGGTAGATCATCTCTTGGCTACAGATGAGTACCGTCGGCCAAACAGTACTCCAGAGGCACTTTGGGCTGTTGTGGAGGCAGACTTGAAAGAGGCTATCGGCATGAATGCCTTGCCTTCCAAGAAGAACAAGGACGATCAGGAGACGGGTATGCGTGTTACCCAGGAAGTGGCAAAGGCTTATTTGGGCAAGGCTTATCTCTTCCAGAAAAAGTATCAGGAGGCTGCATCCGTACTCAATGAGGTAGTGGATTCCAAGAAGTACGACCTCTTCCGTGGCGACTATGACATGCAGTTTCATGCCGTCAACAACAACAACTGTGAGTCTATGCTCGAATTGCAGTGGCGTAACGACCAGGAGCAGGCTTGGAGCCAGATGGACATGACCTTTCTGATGCAAGGATGGCGTACCGGCAATATGACGCTCGAAGGCAAGGCTGCCGACGAAGTTGCTCAGGGAACCTACGGCTTCTTGAATCCTCGCAAGTCTCTCTATGATGCATTTGTAAAAGCAGAGGGCGAGAATGGATATCGTTTGCAGAAGACCCTGCTCAACAGTAATCAGATGACAGCATACGGTGTGAAGTTGAATCCTGGTCAGAATATCTATGGATGTGAAGGCTACCTCTTCTTCAAGAACCGCATATTGAAGAGTGACAACATCATGGATGCCTCCTACTTCCAGGGATTACAATATACCAACCGAAAGATTATGCGTTATGCCGAAGTTCTCCTCCTGGCTGCCGAGGCAAACCTGGAGGCTGGCAACACAGGCGTAGCGCTGAAAGACATCAATGAGATTCGTATTCGCGCCAAGGAAACTCCATTGACTAGCGTTACCTTGGACGACATCAAGACGGAGAAGCGCTTGGAACTCTGTCTGGAAAGTACCCGATTCCAGGACTTGGTACGTTGGGGTGATGCCAAGAAAGCCTTGGCTTCACAGGGTAAGGAAATTCCTAACTACTCTTCCAAGGGCGTAAGTTGGGATTTCTCTAATTCTACTTTCGGATTCCAAGACAAGCACATGTTGCTTCCTATTCCTTTAAAGGAAAGAGAATTGAATCCTAATATCCAGCAGAATACGGGGTGGTAATCTTCTAATTAACTAATATTTAAATGATATTGATATGAAAAAATATATAGGTTCAATATTAAGTCTGTTTATTGCAGGGCTGTGTTTCACAGCCTGCGATAACGATGCTCTTGATGGTATGCAGGGAGTATATGCAGATATGCAGATTTATACATCGCAAGAGGCTACCGTGCAGCCTACCACTAAGTTAAAGAAAGGCTTGAAGGCGCTCAATGTAGATATAAAAGATGTAAAGGGAACTGCCATTCAGATTAGTTTTGGTAGTATCGAGTGGATTCTTCCCGCTGCCTCTTATACCGTAGCTGAGACCGTGGCTAACAAAACTTGTGTGGTCAAGGTGAATGGTGAGGCAATGAAGAGTGGTGACATCGACGTATCTCTTATCGGGGGCAAGTATTACTTGAACGGTTTGTTTACCAATGCCGCCGGTCAGCGAGTGAAGTTGAATTATGTAGGAGAGCTTGCCTTCGTTGTGGGACAGGATGACCCAGAGGCATCGGGCTATACTCTTACTATCGCTCCAACTCAGATTGTCGATTGGTCAACGGGTGCTCCTGTCGTCGTGAATCCTAATGCTACCAAGTATATCATCTCTATCAAAAATCCAGAAGGTCAGCCTGCTGCTTGTCTGGAAGCCGTGAATGCCAATCAGCTCGGTAATACAGACTTGGCTGGTGAATATACCATTCAAGGGAATGCTTCAGAGCCTTGGTTGATGGGCAATGGTTATGCTTTACCTCAATACAATGTCAAGGGTGGTAGTTACTTCGTGGATGGGGCTGGTGTCGCACAATACATCACGGCAGGTAAGATCATCATCTCTACCGCTAAGGATGCAGGGGGACAAGACTTATTCTCATTCGAGGGCGCTGACCTTGAAACCCAGAGTGGTGTAGATGGAGCGGCTGGTAAAGGATCATTTAAGATTAAGTTTGCTGCCATCGCCAAGTAAAGCCTTGAATAGGAAGGTAGATACCTTTAATCAAGCAATAGTTTTTGAATACTCAACAGTTGTTGAAAAAGATAATAGAGTTTTGGTAATTAATATAAAAAGTAAAACGTTATATCCAATGAAAAGATTTTCGATATTAGCAATAACATTATGTGCGATTTGTGGATCTGCCTTCGGACAGCAAGCCTTGTTCGGAGGACAGATGCCTCTATCTCCTGAGATTCATGCAGACAAGACCGTTACTTTCCGCTGCATGGCACCAGAGGCACATAAAGTACAGATAACAGGTGACTTCTTGCCAACCAAGAAAATTGATACCCCGATGGGTAAGTATGATATGCCTGGAGTAGCCGATTTGAAGAAGGATGAGAAGGGTGTGTGGTCATTTACAACCACTGCTCCTTTGGCACCAGAGCTTTATAGCTATACAATGATGGTGGATGGCGCCAGTGTTACCGACCATCTCAACGTCTATACCGTGCGTGACATCGCCAACGTTTCCAACTATTTCTTGATAGGTGGGGGAAAGGCAGATCTCTACAAGGTCAACAAGGTAGCGCATGGAACCGTATCAAAGGTCTGGTATGATGATGCCAAAGCTGGCCTTACTCGTCGTATGACAGTATATACTCCTGCAGGTTATGAGACCAGCAAGCAGAAATATCCTGTGCTTTATCTCTTGCATGGCATCGGTGGCGACGAGGAAGCGTGGATGGATTTGGGACGTGCTTCGCAAATCCTCGATAACCTCATTGCGCAAGGCAAGGCGAAGCCAATGATCGTCGTCATGACCAATGGCAATATCTCTCAGGAGGCAGCTCCAGGACAGACTTCGGATAATCTGATAGTTCCTACATTGGGATTGCCTAAGACCATGGAGGGCTCTTTCGAGGTATCTTTCCCTGAGGTAGTGAAGTTTGTGGATGCCCGTTATCGCACTTTGGCAAATAGTCAGAACCGTGCCATAGCAGGTTTGTCTATGGGTGGCTTCCATTCCCTTTACATTTCCATCAACAATCCTAAGACCTTTGGCTATGTAGGCTTGTTCTCTGCTGCCATAGGCAAGGAACAGAAGACCGGTGGAAGCAATGAGTACATCTACGACAATTTCGACAAGAAGTTGGCAGACTTGTTTGCCGCCAAGCCAAAACTTTTCTGGGTTGGCATAGGTAATTCCGATTTCCTCTATAAGGACAACAACGCTTTTCGAAAGAAACTGGATAGCAAGGGATACAAATATACCTATATGGAAACTGATGGGGGACATATTTGGCGAAATTGGAGAATCTATCTCACTGAATTTGCCCAAAAAATATTCTAATAATTAGCTGGAAGGTCTTCTAAATCTTAGGAGACCTTCTATAGAATGAGACTAACAATTGTTAAAATTAGATAACAATGAAGAAAATTACATTCTTGGCAACTGCCTTGCTGATGAGTCTTGGCAGTTTTGCCCAACAGGCTTTGTTTGACAATGCTCCTGTTATCTCACCTGAGGTGAACGCCAACCATACCGTAACTTTCCGCTTGAAGGCTCCTAATGCCCAAAAGGTGCAGGTTACTGGTGATTTCCTGGCACCGAAAACCATTGATACACCAATGGGAAAGTATGATGCTCCTGGAGTAGCTGATATGACAAAAGACGAAAAGGGTGTTTGGACTTTTACCAGCCAAATGCTTTCACCTGAGTTGTATTCTTACAATCTCCTTTTGGATGGAGTGAAGATCGTTGACCCAGGAAGCGTGTATATCACTCGTGATATTACCTCAGAAACCAATATATTCATTCTTTCAGACAAGAAAGGTGATTGTGGTGATCTCTATACCGTTAACGAAGTGCCTCACGGAAATGTGTCTAAGGTTTGGTATGATAGTCCTACGCTCAAGATGCAGCGCCGTATGACGGTCTATACTCCAGCAGGTTATGACAAAGGCAAGGATTATCCTGTACTCTATCTGCTCCATGGCGCAGGTGGCGACGAGGATGCCTGGACTACTTTAGGACGTGCACAGCATATTCTTGATAATTTGATTGCCACAGGTAAGGCTAAGCCTATGGTCGTGGTGATGACCAATGGCAATCCTAATTGCCAGGCTGCTCCAGGTGAGTGGTCGGCAGGTCAATATATTCCTTCTTTCTATGGCTATCAAGGTGCCAAGCCAGCTGCCACCATGGATGAGAGCTTCCCTGATGTGATGAATTATGTGGAGAGCCACTATAAGGTTGCTAAAGACAAGGCTCATCGTGCCATCTGTGGACTCTCTATGGGCGGTGGTCATTCTTTTGATATCTCTCGTCGTTTCCCTACCAAGTTTGATTACATCGGACTCTTCTCTGCAGGTTTGCATGTGGGTACTACTGGCGATTTCCGTAGTGACTTCTACAAGCAGTTGCAGGGTAATGAGGAGGCTAAGAAACAGTTGGCTACTCTGTTTAAGAACAAGCCAAAGTTGTATTGGATTGGTATGGGCAAGACTGATTTCCTCTACAAGAGCAGTGCAGACTTGCGTCGCTACTTCGATGAGAAGGGGTATAAATATACCTATTTGGAAACGGAGGGTGGACACATCTGGCGTAATTGGCGTGTGTATCTTACAGAGTTCGCACAGAAGATTTTCAAATGATAAAATAACTTTTTCAAGTAATAGTTTAATAAAATAAGGTATAGACAATGATAAAACAAATTTTAGTTTCTTCATGTGTGCTTTTTTCTGCGACTTTCGTAGTGCAAGCACAGAACCCAAAGTTGGGCGTGTCTCCTATCCAGGATGTCATCAATGCGATGACCCTCGATGAGAAGATTCAGTTGGTGGTAGGTTCTTCGGGTAAGTATGAGAGCCAGATGGAGGCTACCATTGGTAACCAAGGTCAGTTGGTACAGGGTGCCGCAGGTCAGGTGAATGGTATTGAGCGCCTGGGCATTCCTGCTACGGTTGTAGCCGATGGTCCTGCAGGTCTTCGCATCGACCCTAAGCGCAAGAATACCGACAAGACATTCTACTGTACCCACTTCCCTGTGGCTACAGTGATGAGCTCTACCTGGAACAAAGACTTGGTGTATTCCGTAGGTACCTCTATGGGAGACGAGGTGAAGCATTATGGCGTAGATGTCTTGTTGGCACCTGCTACCAATATTATGCGTAATCCTCTTTGTGGTCGTAACTTTGAGTATTATTCAGAAGACCCATTGTTGGCTGGTACCATTTGTGCTGCTATGGTGAATGGTATCGAGAGCAACGATGTCGGTACTTCGTTGAAGCACTTCGCACTGAACAACCAGGAGACCAATCGTACTCGTAACAATGTTATCGGTAATCCACGTACTTTCCGTGAGATTTACTTGAAACCTTTCGAAATCGTTATCAAGGAGGCTCAGCCTTGGACAGTGATGACTTCTTACAATCTCATCAATGGTACGATGTCTAGCGAGCGTTGCGACTTGATAACAGAGATTCTTCGCCATGAGTGGGGATTCAAGGGTATGGTGATGACCGACTGGTTTGGTGGTCTTAGCGCTGCAGCCCAGATGGAAGCGGGTAACGACCTGTTGATGCCAGGTAAGGCAGACCAGGTGAAGGAGATTCGCAAGGCTGTGCTCAATGGTCGCCTGTCGATGGAAATCCTCGACCGCAATGTCCGCCATATCTTGGAGTATATCATGCAGACTCCTCGTTTCAAGCAGTATGTTGCCGACAACAACCCTGATTTGAAGGGACATGCTTTGGTGGCTCGCAATGCCGCTACCGAGGGAATGGTGTTATTGAAGAATAACAAGAATGTATTGCCACTCGATCAGAAGATTAAGAACATAGCTCTCTTCGGCAATACTTCTTATGATTTCATAGCTGGTGGTACTGGTTCTGGCAATGTTAACCATGCTTATGTGGTAAGTTTGTTGGATGGTTTGAAAAATGCTGGCTATCAGGTGGATGACGATATCCGTAAGTCATACATAGAGTATGCTCCAAAGGCAAAGGCGAACTTGCCAAAGCCAAAGAATCCTTTGGAGGCTTTCTTGCCTGGTCACTTCATCCCTGAGATGAGCCTTGCTGAATTGAATATGTCTGCTGCCGTCAAAAACAACGATATGGCAATCATCACTATTGGTAAGTCGTCTGGTGAGTTCTTGGATCGAAAGATTTCTGACAGCTTCAATCTCACCAAGGAGGAGAAGGATATGATTTCTGGCGTTTGCAACGCTTTCCATAAGGCAGGTAAGAAGGTGGTTGTCATCTTGAATGTTTGTGGCGTTGTTGAGACCAAGAGTTGGATTGGTGGTCCTGATGCTGTATTGTTGTCTTGGTTGCCTGGTCAGGAGGGTGGTAACTGTGTTGCTGACATCTTGGCGGGTAAGGAGAATCCTTCTGGTCGTCTTCCTATGACATGGCCTGTAAGTTATAACGATGTTCCTTCTAAGGCTGATTTCCCTAACCCTGAGACAGTCAAGGTTGATGATGTGCTTGGTATGTTTATGGGTAAGGGCATCGGTAGCAAGGGTAACGTGAAGAATGTGGATTACACCGAGTATAATGATGGTGTTTATGTAGGTTATCGTTATTACCAGACTAAGAAAGTGCCTGTATCTTTTCCTTTTGGTTATGGTATGAGCTATACTACCTTTAAGTATGGCAAACCTGTGGTAACGAAGGATGCACAGGGCAATATCAAGGTCCTGGTGACTGTGAAGAATGCTGGTAAGGTAGCTGGTAAGGAAGTTGTTCAGGTATATGTGGCAGCTCCTGGCAAGGATATGGATAAACCAACCAGGGAACTTCGTGGTTTCGCCAAGACTAAGAATTTGCAGCCTGGTGAGTCGGAGACAGTTACTATCGACATCCCATACAAGAACCTGGCTTCTTTCAATGAGGTTGATAGTCAGTGGCAGGTTGAGGCTGGTGATTACAAGGTGATGGTGGCAAAGAATGCTGCCGATCTCAAGCCTCTCACTACCGTGATTACTGAGGAAGCTGGTGTAACCGAGAAGGTTCGCCCTTGCTTGCTCAAGGAAGTAAAGTAGCTTTATTAAAGATAAAGCTCAATAACAAAAGAGCTTGATGGTAATAAAGCTTTTAATGATATATAAAAAGAGGATGCGCTATCAACTGACGGCGCACCCTCTTTTTATATTTTATGGATTTTTGTAAGTCTCTGCACGGTTATACTATCCAGAGATGGAATCCCTTTGATTCCAAAGCCTCCTTGATTTCTTTTACGTGTTCCTCGTCGCGAGTCTCCATGGTGAGGCGGAGCACGCAGGCATTCACCTTGTTGCGGTTGGCAGAACGGTCGTGGTGAACACCGGTGATATTACCGCCCAATCCGGCGATGACAGAGCAAACCTCTACCAATTCACCCGGTTTGTCATCCAGCTCCATCTCGATGGTGCAGAGACGGCCGCTCTTGGCAAGACCACGGGTGATGACGCGGTTCAGGATGGTTACGTCGATATTACCGCCGCTTACCACGCAGATGGTTTTCTTGCCCTTCACCGGAACCTTGTTGTACATTACTGCTGCCACGCTGGCCGCACCGGCACCTTCGGCTACCATCTTCTCACTCTCTATGAGTTTCAGGATGGCTGCACAGATCTCATCCTCGCTCACTGTTACGATTTCGTCTACATAGTTGGAGCAGGTTTCAAAAGTAATCTTTCCCGGTTCCTTTACGGCAATACCATCGGCTACGGTTGCTACAGAAGGCAACTTCTCCTGTTTATGATCGTGCAGACTCTGGACCATACTTGCTGCTCCTTCTGCCTGAACACCATATACCTTGACGTTAGGATTCAGCGACTTGATGGCAAAGGCTACGCCAGAGATAAGTCCGCCGCCACCAACAGGCACTACTACAGCCTCTACATCAGGCAGCTGGTCGATAATTTCCAATCCGATGGTGCCCTGCCCGGCGATGACATTCTCATCATCGAAAGGATGAACGAAGGTGTAGCCATGCTCATCTTTCAGTTCCAGCGCCTTCTGGTAGGCATCATCGTAAACGCCAGGTACCAGACAGACTTCAGCACCCAGTCGCTTGGTTGCTTCTACCTTGGAGATAGGAGCACCTTCTGGCAGACAGATGAGGCTCTTGACGCCCATGGCTGTAGCTCCCAGCGCTACACCCTGTGCATGGTTGCCCGCAGAACAGGCTATCACACCCTTCGCCTTTTCTTCATCGGTGAGTTGTGAAATCTTATAGTAAGCACCACGAATCTTGAACGAACCGGTCTTCTGCAGGCACTCTGGTTTCAAATAAACATCACTCTCTGGGTTGATTCTTGGCGTGTGAACCAACTCAGTCTTTCTTATTACCTTGCTCAGCACGAAGCGAGCCTTATAGAAATTGTCAAGTTGTAACATAACTGCTGATATGTGTATAGTTTATTTCGTGCAAAGTTACTATTATTTGAAGAAAATACAAAATAATTCGATTTAATTTTTGTTTATTCGATAACATTGCTTAACTTTGCGGCATAAAAACATAGTAACAAATAAACTAATTACTTTTATCTGGAAATGAAGAAAAATGTTTTAGCAGTAGCGCTGGCATTGATGGCGAGCATCGGTGCATACGCAGAGAAGAATACTGTCAGTTCTCCTGATGGTAAGTTGAATGTCGTGGTAGAAGACCGCGATGGCAAACTCTATTATTCCATCGACTATGCAGGCAAGCGGATGATGGAGGAATCACAGCTCGGACTCCTTGCCAATGTAGGCGATTTCAGTCAGGACTTGACCTATCAGGGCAAGAATGAGATAAAGGTGGAGAAGAGCTATGACCTCCGCACCGCCAAGTTTTCGCATGTAGATTATCATGCCAACCAGCTCAACGTGACATACATCAACGGTAAGAAGCAGCCAATGACGGTTACCTTCAATGTAAGCAACAATGATGTGGCATTCCGTTATACTTTTGATCAACTGAAGGCTCAGCATCTCATCGTAAACGAGGAGAAGACTGCCTTCAATCTGCCGAAGGTAACCACCACTTACCTCTGTCCACAGTCGGATCCGCTCATCGGTTTTGCCCGTACCAAACCAAGTTATGAAGAAGATTATGAGGCGGATCAGCCTCTTACAGCCAAGTCGGGTTATGGCCATGGCTATACCTTCCCTTGCCTCTTCAAGGTAGGTGGCGATGGCTGGGTATTGGTCAGCGAGACCGGTACTCACGGCAACTATCCGGGTTGTCACATCAGCGATTATGATGCTGCTAAGGGTTATCAGATCGCCTTCCCTATGGAGAAGGAGGCAGATGGCATCGGTTCTACATCGGGCACTTTCATCCTTCCGGGTTCCACTCCTTGGCGTACCATCACCGTGGGTTCTGATTTGAAGCCTCTGGTAGAGACCACCATTCCATACGATGTAGTAGAGCCAAGATTCGAGGCTTCCCAGAAATACGGAACTGGCAAGTATGCCTGGAGCTGGCTCATCTGGCAGGATGAATCCTGCAACTATAACGACCAGAAGCAGTTCATCGACCTGGCTGCTACCATGGGATATGAATATGTGCTGGTTGATGCGCTCTGGGATACCCAGATTGGTAGAGACAAGATAGCAGAGTTGAGCAAGTATGCGCAGAGCAAGAATGTGAGTCTGATGCTCTGGTATAATTCCAATGGTGTGGCAAACGATGCACCTCAGGGTCCTCGTGGCATCATGGATAACATCGTGGCCCGCAAGAAGGAGATGGCCTGGATGAAGAGCATCGGCATCAAGGGTATCAAGGTAGATTTCTTTGGTGGCGACAAGCAGCATACCATGCAGCAGTATGAAGACATCCTGAGCGATGCCAACGATTATGGCATTCAGGTTATCTTCCATGGCTGCACCCTGCCAAGAGGTTGGGAGCGCATGTATCCTAACTATGTATCGAGCGAGGCAGTACTGGCTTCGGAGAATGTATTCTTCTCTGATTATCATGCCAAGCAGGAGGCTTTCGAACTGACCATGCATCCATTCTGCCGCAACGCCGTGGCTGCGATGGATTGGGGTGGTACCATCATGAACAAGTATCTCTCCAAGGATAACAAGAGTCGTCATCGCCGTTATACCACCGATGTTTTCGAGATGGCTTCGGCTATCATGAACCAGGCAGCTATCCAATGTATCGCCATCTATCCGAATAATCTCTCTGAGCTTCCTCAGCACGAGATTGATTTCCTGAAGAGCGTTCCTACTACCTGGGATGAGACCAAATTCATCGCCGGTTATCCTGGAAAATATGCCGTTGTTGCCCGTCGCCATGGTGATAAATGGTATGTGGCTGGTTTGAACGGCACCGACCAGGTGATGAAGCTCACCCTAAATCTGCCAATGCTTGCCGGCAAGAGCGTTACCTATTATCATGAAACTGCCAGCAAGGACAAGAAGGCACTCTGGCCTGTTTCTCAGATGAAGACCGTAAAGGTGGATAAGAAGGGAAACCTGAAGGTAGTCATGCAGCCTAAGGGTGGACTGATAGTTGAAAGGTAAAAGGGTAAAAAAGTAAAAAGGTAAAAAGCCTAGCGGGGTATAATCTCCCTAGTTTCTTTTTACCTTTTTACTTTTAAAAAGCCTTTTTACTTTTAAAAATCCTTTTTACAGAAATGTTCCAAAGCAGCAGCTATGCCATCTTCTTCATTGGAAAGCGTGATGTAGTCGGCTTCGGCTCTAACCTCTGGTGCTGCATTCTGCATGGCTACACCCATGCCTGCCAGTTTCAGCATGCTCAAGTCGTTGTAGCCATCTCCGAAAGCAATCATATCGGCTGGGGTGAGATTGATTTTCGACAGAAGGCGGAGCAGGGACTTTGCCTTGTCGATGCCTTTAGGAACCAGTTCCAGGAAGAATGGGGCTGAGCGGAAGATGTCCATCCTGTCGCCCAGAATCTCTGAAAGTTCGTTTTCTGCCTTGAGCATATCTGCCGGATCGCCTGTCATGAGGAGCTTGGTAGGGGAAGGCTCCAGGGCTTCGAACAGGTTTTCTACCTTTCGGATGTTCATCTTGTTGATACGCGATTCTTCCTTAACATACTGGTCGTCGGGCATCTCGGTGATAATCTCGTTGCCGGCATATCCCAGCAGGGCATGGTTCTTCTCCTTCGCGTACCTATATAATATAGGTATCACCTCATCAGGCAGGAACTGGGCGAAGAGTTTTTCGCCAGTCTTGGCATTCACGATGTTGCCGCCATTATAAGATAGGATGTATCCGCCTCGTTTATCCAGTTCCAGACATTCTGCCACCGGTTCGATGCCGTAGGTCGGTCTGCCTGAAGCAAGGATGATAACAACACCCTCGGCTTCTGCCTGGAGCAGCGCTTCGCGGGTTTTCGGGGTAACCACCTTGTCGTGGTTAGTCAGGGTGCCATCCAGATCAAGGGCGATGGCACGGTATGGAAGATGATTCATATTTGATATATTATTGTATTTCTAATTTGACTGCAAAGGTAAGATAAAAAAACGATTGTAACAAAAAAAAGCGTTAAATATGATATAAATATAGGTGTTTGACTGATAATGACCTGCTTTTTATTGTTTATTATACACTATAGTCGGAAAGTTTTCTTATCTTTGCAACCGAAATAACAAACAATAATATAAAATTAATAAAACCTATTTGAAAATGAAGAGATTAATTTCAGCAGTATTGCTTTCGGCAGCCGTAGTTGTGCCAACTATGGCGAAGAATGCAAAGACATTGGGCAATGGTTATCCATTTACTCAAGTACCATTCACCAGTGTGAAAATTTCACAGAATACTTTCTGGGGTGCCCGCTTGAAGGCTGCCCGAGAAGTAACCGTGCCATTGGCTTTCAGCAAGTGTGAGAGCGAGCACCGTTACAAGAATTTCGATATGGCTGCCTATACCCTGCAGCATCCTAACCACCCGGGCTTGGATACCAAGGAGTGGGATGTGAGCAAGTTCATGGGATTCTCTTTCGATGATACCGATGTTTATAAGACCATCGAAGGTGCCAGCTACATCCTACAGACTTATCCGAACAAGAAGTTGAAGGCTTACATCGACAGCGTGCTCGATGTGGTAGCTGCGGCACAGGAGCCGGATGGCTATCTCTATACCGCCCGTACCATCAATCCAAAGCATCCACACCAGTGGTCGGGAAATAAGCGTTGGATCAAGGACGAGGAGGCGAGCCACGAGCTTTACAACCTCGGTCACATGGTAGATGCAGCCTGCGCTCACTATCAGGCTACCGGAAGCACCAAGTTCCTGAATATCGCCAAGCGTTATGCTGATTGCGTGGTAAAGGAGGTGGGACCTAAACCTGGACAGGCTACCATCGTTCCGGGACATCAGATTGCAGAGATGGCTTTGGCTCGTCTCTATACCCTGACCGGTGAGAAGAAGTATCTGGATGAGGCTAAGTATCTGCTCGACTATCGTGGCAAGACTCATATCCGCAACCCATATTCTCAGAGCCAGGCTCCTATCCTGGAGCAGAAAGAGGCGGTAGGTCATGCTGTTCGTGCCGGCTATATGTATGCTGGTATTGCCGATGTGGCTGCCCTGACCAAGGATTCTGCCTATATGAAGGTCATCGACCGTATTTTCGAAAACATCGTTGGCAAGAAGTACTATCTTACGGGTGGTGTAGGTGCCCGTCATGCAGGTGAAGCTTTCGGCGAGAACTATGAGTTGCCAAACATGACTGCCTATAATGAAACCTGTGCAGCCATCTCTATGGTTTACCTCTTCGAGCGCATGTTCCTCCTTCACGGCGAGAGTAAGTATATCGACTGCATGGAGCGTACCTTATATAATGGTGTCATTTCGGGTATGAGCATGGATGGCGGTCGTTTCTTCTATCCTAACCCATTGTCTAGCGATGGCAAGTATGCCTTCAATGCCGATGGCAACACCACCCGCCAGCCTTGGTTCGGATGTGCCTGCTGCCCAAGTAACCTGAGCCGCTTCATCCCTTCTGTTCCGGGTTATCTCTATGGCGTGAAGGACAACAATATCTATGTAAACCTCTTTGCCGGTAATACATCTACCATCAAGGTGAATGGCAAGGATGTGGTTCTGGAGGAAACTACCGAGTATCCTTGGAACGGCGATATCAAGATTGCTGTGAAGAAGAGCGGTGTGAAGAATGCCAACCTCCTGGTCCGTATTCCTGGATGGGTTCGCAACCAGGTAGTACCTAGCGATCTTTACAAGTATAGCGATGCCGAGAAGCCTGCTTACACAGTAACCATAAACGGCAAGGCTGTGGAGGCTGATCTCGATGCCAACAAGGGTTATCTCCCTGTCAAGAACATCAAGAAGGGCGATGTGATCCGCATCCACTTCGATATGCCGGTTCGTACAGTAGTTGCTAATGGCAAGGTGGCAGATGATAATGGCAAGGTTGCCGTAGAGCGTGGACCATTGGTATATTGCGCTGAGGCTGTGGATAATCAGAACGAGCCAGTGCTCCGTGCCGTCATGGCCAAGAAGCCTGCCTTCTCTGTGGTGGATAACTACAGCATTCAGAACACCGAGACCAAGGGTGCTCCAGCCTTCTCTGTCAAGGCCATCAAGGCTGATGCCCAGATTCTGGAAGATGGTGCCAATGGCGTATCTGTCAAGAACAATGTGTTGACTCTGATTCCTTACTATGCCTGGAATCATCGTGGAGCCAATCAGATGAACGTCTGGTTCTATCAGAATTTAAGTGTGTTGGATAAATAAGTATCGGTTCGTAAATGCTAAGTAAATTCTGCTCGAAATGGTATTTTTACCCCATTTCGAGCAAAATAGCGTGTATTAATGCAAGTATTTACGATGATTGATGCAGGTACTTACGATGATAGATGCAAGTACTTACGATGATAGATGCAAGTACTTGCGATGATTGATGCAAGAACCGGAAATAGCCAACTGGCAAAATATAAACAGCCAACTGGCAAACTGCAAACAGCCGACTAGCGCATTTGTCGCTAGTCGGCTGTTTTACTGGAACAGTTATCGAAACCTCCTTTATTTTGTTTTCGTATAGGCTTCCTGCCAAATACTCTTCACTCTTCACCAAAAGCCCCGAATCCCCTGTGTTTATCGGCATTCTGAGGGGTGAAGAGTATTCGGGCACTCTTCACCTACTCTTCACCACTCTTCACCCTTCAGTTCTGGCTGATTTGCAATCCACCTATCAGTCTTTCGCCTCTGTTCCCGTTTCTGAAGGTGAAGAGTGGTGAAGAGTGGGTGAAGAGATAAAAACAACTCTTCACCCCTCGGAATGCCGATAAACACAGGGGGTTCCGGCCGAAAGGTGAAGAGTGAAGAGTATTTTGATGATAGCTTCGTTTATTTCTTAAACAGTCTTTGGTTTCGCCTTCCAGACGATGCAAGTCATTAAGACAGACATCAGGGCTGCACCAATCCAGAAATAATTGATGTAGGTAAAGTCGTAAGTCTCTACGCCATTTACCAGATGCTTGTTGCCCTCGATGAGCAGACCGCTCATGATGTCCTGGATGCCGGCACCTACATAACTCGCTACGCCGACAACGCCAAGAGCAGCTCCCGATGCATTCTTAGGCGCAATATCTACCGCCATCAAACCACCGAGGAAGCAAAGCAACACGCCGATGCTCAAACCGAACAGTACCATCGCCGTAGCATCAACCCAGAGATGATGGCCCGGAATCAGCAGGAACAGACAGAGTGCCAACGCATTCAGTAAGCCGAAGATAACGGCTGGCAAATAACGGTTGCCCTTGAAAATCTTATCAGATACCAGTCCGGATGATACGGTTCCCACAATACCCAGGATAGAGTTGATAGAGATGATGAAGCTGGCATCAATCGTAGTATATCCCTTCTCGTTCTCAAGATAGAAGATACCCCAGCTGTTAACAGCATAGCGGCTGATATACATGAAAGCACTACTCAAGGCCAGAATCCAGATGAGCGGATTCTTCAAAACCGCACTCTGTGCCTTGTTGTAAGATTCCGTATCCTGTTTCTTTTCCTCTACCTTGATACCCGGCAGGGTAACACCCTTGCTGGCAGGTGTATCGTGGAAGAAAGTAAGGAGCAGGACAACGCCCGCCAAACCTACTATCGCAGCTCCGATAAAACCATATTGCCATCCGAAGGCGCTCACGATGGAAGCCACAAAGATGAAGGTCATCGCCTCACCAATATTATGGCTCGCACTCCAGAATCCGTAGAACGTTCCTCGGTTCTTATCGTTAAACCAGCGGGAGAGACCTACCACGCAGGAGGCAGCTCCCATCGACTGGAACCATCCGCTCAATCCCCACAAAACTGCGAAGAGGATGAAGGAATTGGTAAAGCCCAAAGCCAGATTCACCAAGGCTGTAACGAGCAGACCGGTAGACATCAGTCGCTTGATGTTGCTTCGGTCAGCAAGGAAACCGTTGGTAAACTTACCGATAGCGTAAGTGAAGAACAAGACAGAGCCGATGATACCGAGCTCAGTTTCAGAGAATACGCCATTATCTACAATCGGTTTTTTGATTACGTTCAGGCTGAGTCGGCACACATAATATGTACCATATCCTATGGTAGCAGAAAGGAAAGTAGCCCATTGCAGACGTTTCAGTTTTCTTTCGTTTTCCTCAGGTGTAGAGGCTTTAGCCGGAATCGGTTCCGAAACCTTATAGAAGTCTATTATTTTCTTAAACATATAATCCTTAGTTGTTATTTATGAAGTTTGTGTTCTCGTACATAATTTAAGGAGATGTTTATTGAGTGTTGTGCATGACTTACCACCGTAAGCATGCACAACGATTCTTAAAACCAACAACCTTCTTAAATATTAATATATAGCGAAACCTATTGAATTTTATTTATGAAGTTTCTTGGCTCTCAAGTAATCAAGAAGCAAAGCAGGACGGTCTGTCTGGATAATCTTGGTACCCTGACCAACAATCCATCCCCAGCTCTCTTCTGGCTGTTTGAGTTCTACGGCGCGATCATCATCATGTCCACCGCAAAGCTCAGGCCAAAGTGTATTGATGAAAACTCTTGCTCCACTATCACGTACTTTCTTAATCAGGCGGCGAGTGTTGGCATCATCTGTCTTGAATACCAATTCGTAAGCCTTTGGCTTCATGTTTTTGATGTAACCGTCGATTATCTCTTCTGCACCAGGCTTACCGAGGTTAACTACAGGCATGAAAATCATCTTGTCGAGAACATCACCATGCTCAGCCTTTACCACCTCGTAAGGAAGTTCAGCCTTGATGATACATTGGTCAACTGTACCAGTCTCCTTCAAAACCTTCATGGCATCGTCGAAGTAGTCGTAGCCCTTGTCAACATTCACCATGATTTTGCCTTTGCAGAGTTCCATTACCTCACGGAATGTTGGAATCTGATGGCGGGTCTTGCAGCCTACACCATTCTTCAGACGGAGCATCTTCAAAGAATCAAGAGTATAATTCTCTGGGAATCCCTTACCATTCATGGTTCGGTCAATCTTCTTGTCGTGCATCAGAACCAGAACGCCATCCTTTGTCTTCTTCAAGTCCAACTCAACCATATCAACACCCATGTCGATACAGTTCTGGAATGCCTGAATAGAGTTTTCCGGAGCATTACGCCAGTCTCCACGATGAGAAACGACCATAACATTTTCTTTTGCTGGCTTGTTGAAATTCTTAAGAATCTCTTTCAGATTGCTTTGTGCAAAGCTCACCGAAGTGAGCATGCACAACAAGGATAAAATATAAATCTTCTTCATTTTAATTCAATTTACCGTCTTTCCAAACTAACTTTTCTCCCCAGAAAGGAACAACAGAGTTCTCGCAGTTAAGCTTGCTGGCTCTTTCTAAGGCAGAATTCAAACTCCATCTAGATTCTTCCTCGCTTTCGTGAGAAAGTTCCAGAATGTGTGAGAGCAATACATAGTCAGGTTTTGTCTGACCGGCACTAGTACCGATAATGTTGTTCTCGGTAAGCGCATTAGGTGCGTAGCGAGGAATCAAAACATTAACGTGTGGCAGAATGTTGGTATACTGAGCAGCCTTGAAGTTTGAGTCGCCAGTATGGAGCATTGTGAAGTTGCCACTATCATCGCCACATTCAAAAGTAAATACAGAAACGAAGTTTGATAAGCCAGAGTTGTTATGGTCTGTAATGGACACATGAATCTTGATGTTATTAAACTGGTAATCGGTATTTACCTTAGAAGTATAGCCACCCTTTATCCAGTTAGAATAAACAGGCTTTCCTGCATTCAGCATCGCGTTGATGAGAGCTGTGTTGTAGTGATCTTGGTGTTTGTGAGTAACACAGAGGAAATCCAGGTAAGGCTCCAGTTTCTCTGCCCAACGATGGTTGATGTCAATACCAAAGCAAGTGGTAGGAGTCTTTACGATGTAACCCATATTGTAGAGCTGCCAGATGCATGTAGTACCATTCTCAACGGTAGTCGTCTTGATGGCATTAATTACATGATCCAGAGACAAACGGTAGAACGCCAGCATAGGGTCGTACTTTTCTCTCATTTCAGCAGACTGGTCCAAAGAAGCAATATAGCTTTCAAAGAAATCAGAAGTGCAGTCGTCTGCCATCTTCTGTATCTTCTTTAGAACTTCAGATCTTTCCGCATTGAGAGGTTGCTGCTGTAATGGAGTAGTAGCCCACAAAGTTTCAGCTACCTCTTTTGCAGTCTTCATGTCGGTAGTTTCACCTATTTCGACAGGCTGCGCATAAGTCATTCCATCTTCGTCACTTCCACAAGAGCAGAGGGCGCAAGCGAATAATGCGATGAATAAATATATCTTTTTCATACTGATTCAAATATTAATATTGGTTTGTACCATGAATATTACCACCTCTGCAGCTCCATGTAGATTTCTCTGGGCCGGCAAAGATCTTAATAGCAGCAACATTACCGCCGATATAAGAAACATAGAGCATCTGGTTCTCGCCGATAGTCATACCAGACATAATCTTGGCATTATTATCTGTACCTTCTGAGTCCATGTGCCAAAGTTCCTCGCCATTTGCGCTGTTTACTGCGTAGATGCGACCGGCGCCGCTACCGAAATAAACAGTTCCCTTATCGTCGAGAACAGGGAAGCAATAAGTAGGAGCTGCATCAATAGTAAACTTCCACTTCAACTGTCCAGCCTTATCTACAGAGTAAAGAGCCTTGTCACCCTTGTCTGTAAAGTAGATATTGCCGCTCTTGTCAACAATAGGAGCATAGATATCACCCGCAGCTTCAACGTTCCACTTGGTAGAACCATCTGCTGTGTTCAAAGCCAGCAAACCTGCACCACCAATCTGGGCAGCATAAAGAGTTTCATCATCCAAAGCGAAAGAACCGATTTCAGTTACCTTACCGGCTACCTTCCAAAGTTGAGTGCCATCGGCCTTGAAACCATAAATAGTAGTACGTGTACCTACATAGATATTGCCTGTCTTGTCTATAGCTACAGCTCCAGCCTTGTTCTTTGTACCAGCCAGTTTAACAGACCAGTTCTTAACACCAGTAGCTGTATTGATAGAATGGAGAACGTTGTCGCCATCAAGGATATAAACTGTCTGTCCGTCAGCAGTTACAGCAGGGAAACAGTCCAGATTCTTGTTGGCAGCTCCTGTGGCGTATGTCCACTTCTGTGTTCCATCGCTATTGATAGCATACAAGGTTGCGTTGCGAGCACCCTGATACAAAGTACCGTCTTTGCCTACTGCTACACCACCACCATAAGTAGTCTTAGGAATGGCAGCGGTCCATTTCACAGTACCTGTCATTGCATCAAAAGCAGTAACATCACCCGTAGCACCTGCAGAAGGCAAGTAGAATGTATTTCCGTCTAAAGAGAATACTGCATTTGCAGTCTTCACCATACCACCGTTAGGCATATCTGTAGACCAAACCTTGAAAGGCTCTGTATCAGAAACAGGTCTTGCCTTTGTTGTAGAAATCATAGAACGCTGGTTGCCATAGATGGCCTGGATGGTGATGGTATAAGTAACCTTGTTAACCAAACCTGTTATAGTATATGAGGTAGTCTTTGCGTCCAACTCTGCAGAACCACCTTCGTATGTAGCAACTTCCGGTGTCCAATTGACCAAATAACCTGTTGGGTTGGCTCCCTGCATAGGAGCCCATTCCAACAATACCTTCTCATTTTGTGCCGTAGCGTTCAAAGTACCTACCTGGCAAATGTCCCAACTTGCTTTTGGAAGATCATCGCTACAAGAACCGAGAATAAAAACTGTCACTAAAGACAGCAAATATATAATCTTTTTCATGTCTTAACCGTTTATTAATTGTTGTCATATCCAGGGTTCTGCCAGAGGATAGACTTGTCGCCTACCTTTTCAATCTCCTGCTGAGGAATAGGGAAGAGTAATTGATAATCCTTGATTTCAACACCATTCTCAGCCATCACGCTCTTTGCAAATCCCATTCTTACCAAGTCGAACCAGCGCTGCCCCTCATAAGGGAATTCTCTCTGGCGTTCAACCAAGATGCCCTTGCGGAACTTCTCCTGTGTAGGCAACTGTTTTGCTGTCAGATTAGAAATGCCAGCTCTCTGTCTTACGGCGTTGAGATACTTCAGGGCAAGTGAACCCTCAGATGCATCATACTGAATCTCGTTGAGCGCTTCTGCATACATCAGAAGAACATCTGCGTAGCGAAGAAGGATCTGATCATTACCTACAGTCTTGAAGGTAGGGCTCTTTGTATCATAGAATTTGTTCATCAAACGAACGTTTTTCTCAACCTGTACGTATGTTATGAGGTCTTTGCGAGCATCACCTGTAGGGAATGTGTTGAGCAGAGAACTTGTCTGGTTGGTATCATCAGATGCATTGGTGAGATTGTACCAGTAACTATGTCCCTCTCCCTCTATTTCCTTGTTGAAATGTACGGCGAAGATAATCTCATTATTATTCTTGTTATCCACATTGAAGACTTGGGCGATAGGGCTTACCAACTGATATTTTCCGATTAACTGAGAAAGAATGTCTTTAGCCTCAGTCCATTTGTGGAAAGTAAGATATACCTTACCGAGCAAAGCCTTGGCAGCACCAGAGGTAGCTCTACCCATATCTGCAGAAGAGTAAGTTTCTGGAAGATAGTTGTTGTCAACAATCTCCTTCAAATCTCCGGCAATCAAATCGAACATCTGCTCATCAGAATATCTCGCAACTTTCAGAGCCTCCGCAGCACTTACTACATGCTTGGTAGCAGGAACGCCACCCCAAATGCGGTACATGTTAAAATAGTTCAAAGCTCTGATAAACATCGCTTCGCCCTTGTACTGCTTCTTCAGGTTTTCTGCAAAGTTTGCACCATCAATCTGGTCGAGCAAGAGATTGCAACGATAAACGTTGTTGTTGAAGTTCGCCCAGTAAGAACTGAGGATTCCATTAGATGGTTTCTCTGTGAAATGGTCGATATCGTAACGGTCCTGGGTACCTGCTGTTGGGGCGCCCAAAGAAAGATTGTCACTACGATACTCGCAGCATTCTGTATAGAAATTCACCTGTGACTGCAATTTTGCGTAGCAGCCGATAACTGCTACATTATAATCGCTCGCAGTCTTATATACTTTGTCAATGGTTACGCTGCTTGCTGGCTCCAAATCGAAGAAGCTGTCTCCGCAAGAGGTCATGAGCAGGGTTGCCAATGATGCTAATACTAATATCTTTTTCATGTTACTATATTCTTTATAATGTGAGATTCAAACCAAACATATATGTTCTTGCCAAAGGATAAGTACCATAGTCCTCACCTGGAGTCAGGTTCTTGGAAGGACGGGCATTTACCTCTGGGTTGTAGCCGCTGTAGTTGGTAATAGTGAAGAGGTTCTGTCCTGAAACATAAACTCTCATCTTCTCAACCTTAAACTTCTGAGTAAGTGCACGAGGCAAAGTATAACCTAATGACAGGTTCTGGAGACGGAGGTATGAACCGCTCTCCAAGTGCCAGGTAGAAGTACGGCTGTTGTAACCTGTCTGCTTACGGTTTGCCTTATTTACCGAACCGCTGCCTGGATTCTCAGGACTCTTCCAACGGTCGAGAGCAATCTTGGTACCATTGGTGTTACCCTCCATATTGTCGAGGTAGCGCTTGTTCAAGTTCAGAATCTTGTTGCCATATACACCCTGGAAGTTGAAGTCCATGTCGAAACCTGCATACCAGAGCTTACCGCCGAAGCCGTATGTGAACTTAGGCATGTAGTTGCCGCAGATTGTACGGTCTTTATCCAAATCCAACTTGCCGTCTCCGTCAACATCAACGAATCTGAAGTCACCTACTTCTGTATTGTCGAAGTGAGGATACTTTTTTAAGTCTTCTTCTGTAGCAAAGATGCCGTCCTGTACCAAGAGGTAATAGTTACCGATAGGCTTTCCTACCTCTGTAATATAATAAGCATGAGCAACACTACCAGAAGAAATAATAGGTGCATTACCTGGACCTAACTCTTTTACCTCATTGGTGTTCTTGGCATAGTTGGCATTAAATGAATAGCCGAAGCCATTAGCAAATGTATGCTGTGATGTCAAAGCCAATTCCCAACCGCGGTTGTTTACCTTACCCAGATTCTGAAGTGAGGTGCTGTAACCTGTCAACAGAGGTACTGGTACATAAAGCAACATGTTTGAAGTGTTGGTATTGTAATAGTCTACAGAGAATCCGATGTAGCCGTCAAACATCTGAAGGTCGATACCGGCGTTGATCATCTGGTTCTTCTCCCAGCTCAAATCATCACGCTTGATATTATCTGGCTTATAACCATACTGCAAGAAACCACCATTAGTACCTAAGATATAGTTATCAGTTGACATGGTTGCAAGATGGTCGTAGTTACCAATCTCAAAGTTACCGGTTACACCATAGCTGGCACGAATCTTCATATCATTAACGAAAGACAACTCCTTTATGTTCTTGAAGAACTTTTCGTCGCTGATACGCCAAGCTGCTGAGGCTGATGGGAAGTAACCCCAACGGTTGTTCTTACCGAAACGTGAAGATCCATCAGTACGGATGGCTGCAGAAAGCATGTAGCGTCCTTCGTAGTTGTACTGAACACGAGCCAGGTAAGAAGCGATAGACCATTGTGTCTTGTCAGAACCACCCTTGGTTACCGTACCGCCATTTACGGTCTGGATGTAATCATTAGGGTAATCGGTTGCTGTTACGTTGTCGGTCTTCTTGGTTTCTTTCTGAGCAGACTGTACAAGTATGGCTGTAATGTTGTGTTTCTTATTGATAGTTGTTGTGTAAGTCAACTGGTTTTCAACCAACCAGTTAAAAAAGAAACTGGAAGAACTGTAACCTATTGGGTTTGAAGGAGAATCATAGTAATCCTTCCCCTTCAAAGGCAGACCAGACTGGCGATATTTATCATTATGAGCACCATAATAATCACCACCCAAAGACAACTTATAGGAAAGTCCCTTCATCAGTTCCAATTCTGCATAAGCCTTACCGGTAATAGACATGCGGTCGGTAACATTAGACTGCAAGCGAGCCATCGCAACAGGGTTCATCACCTCGTTGTGCTCATAGTCTGTACCAATTCGCCAATATCCATTACCCTGGAAATTATATGAACCGTCTGCGTTGTATACAGGGAAGGTTGGAGGCATCATCAAAGCAGACTGAACGATACCACCTGCACCAGATGCATCTACTGAATTAGAAACAGAATAAGAAGGAGCGAAGTTAACACCGAACTTCAAGCGCTTGTGCTGACCTGAGAGATTCATGCGGGCACCAAACTTCTCGAAGTCAGAACCGATAATGGTACCTTCCTTCTTCATATAGTTGCCTGATACGAAATAGTTGACGCTGTTAGACTTACCAGAAAGTGAAATGTTGTGTCCGGTTGTCATCGCTGTGCGGAAGATAGCATCCTGCCAGTCTGTATCTGTCAAGCCCTTAACACCCTCCAGATATGGGAACAAATCGGTTGCAATCTGCATGTAACCTTTAGGGCGTACGCTGTTAGGGTCACTTGCAGATGCACCAGGAACTTTAGAAAGATATGCGTTGTTACGTGCATCCTTTACGAATTCTGCATATTCGTAAGCGTTCATCATATCGAGTTTCTTTGATACGTTCTGTACACCTACGTAACCATCGTAAGAAACAGAGAGCTTGTCAGAGGTTCCCTTCTTGGTTGTAACGAGAACTACACCATTAGAACCGCGGCTACCATAGATAGCTGCTGCAGAAGCATCCTTCAAAACTTCAACAGACTCAATATCGTTGGTGTTCAGGTTGGCAAAACCACGCTCCATAGGAACACCATCTACTACATAGAGAGGGTCGCTACCGGCGTTGACGGTACTTACACCACGAACGCGAATGCTTACGCTACCCTCTGGGTCTCCGCTAGGTACTGTTACCTGTACACCAGGCATCTTACCAGCCAAAGCCTGACGGAAGTCGGTAGAAGGATTGTTGGCAAGAGCCTCTGCCTTGACAGAAGACACAGCAGTAGATACGTCGCGCTTCTTCTGCACGCCATAACCTACAACTACAACTTCTTCCAAGACCTTATTATCATCTGCCAGGTTAACATTGATTACTTCGCGACCATTTACCTTGATGTCCTGGTCCTTGCAGCCAATGTATGATACTGCCAACATTCCGTCTGCAGGAATCTCGATGGTATAGTTGCCGTCAATATCGGTTACAACACCATTGGTGGTGGTACCCTTCTCCATGACGGTAGCGCCGATAACTGGCTCGCCAGTTTCGTCTTTCACTACACCACGTACCTTGATTTTCTTGCCATGAGCCTGAGATTTAGCTTTTTGCTGAGGCTTGATGACGATGTAGTTGCCTTCCATCTCATAGGTAAAATTGGTACCTTTGAGCAATTGGTTCAACATACCAAAGACATCATCACTTTTCTTGGTTAATGTAACCGAACGGTTAGCATCCAGCTGTGAGGAGTTGTAGGCAATCTTGTACTTAGATTCCTTTTCAATCTTCTCAAAAGCAGACTTAAGCGTTACCTTGTTTGAGCTGAAGCTGACGTTCTGAGCCGAAAGGGTCATCTGGCCTGCTAGGAGCAAACAGAAGCATGACGCAGAGATTCTTTTAAGATTCATACTTTATCTTTTTAAGTTAATAATAATTTGCTTGTTACGTCTTGAAGACAACGGGAAAGAGAGTTACACCCAATTACAAAACTGTTAAAATGAAGTTTTTCTGAAAAAAATATCTTGTGTTCGCAAACACCCTATAAAATTCTTCTTTTGGAAATTATAAATACATAATATGAAGGCTCTAAAATTAGCATTTCTTGCTGCTAATTTAGAGCCTTGATTTTTTTTAAAAAGTAATGCTTTGGGTATGGAAATAGCAGTAATGCTTTTGATAATCAGAACTTACATCGTTCTTTCCTCAGACAGAATTTTTCTCAATTCCCGCTCGTACTGCGCAGCATCCTCAAAGCAGATGGCCTGCATTCCGAAACGCTGGGCGGCTTCTACATTCTCTATTCTGTCGTCAGCAAAAAGGCATTCTTCCGGTTTCAGATTGTATTTCTGGCAGATTCTTTCATAAATAGCTCTGTCGGGTTTGATGATTTTCTCTTCTGAAGAAATCACCTGTCCTTCCAGAAGTTGGAAAATGGGATATTGTGCCATCGTTTCGTGAACCTTGGTGCACCAGTTGGAAAGTCCGTAAAGGTGGTAGCCTTCTGCCTTCAACTGGGTCAGCAAGGTGCGCATACCTTCTTTTTCGCCCCTTACAAACTCGTTAAAGCGCTGGGCTACGGTTGCTATTTCTTCCTTATATTGCGGCATGATCTGCTGCATCTTGCAGAAGGTTTCTTCGAAAGAATCTCCGCGATCCATATTCTCATTCCATTTGCCGTCTATCAGGAGATGATAGAATTCTTCAGCCTGTTCGTGGGTCTTGAATATCTGGTCAAGCGTTTCAAAGTATTCGTAATCTACGAGTACTTTTCCAAAATCAAAAATCAAATTCTTTATCATGATATTTCCAGTTTATGTTATTATTTCTGTTTTCATATCCCGTGCAGAGATACTCTTTTATGAAAAAAGGCGCATCATTTTTACATAATGCGCCTTTTATTTACCTATTATAATATATGCCTACCTGATGATAACTTCATCTTTCTTCACTTCATATTCCAGACCAGGAACCAGGTTCTTCAGGACAAACATGGCTCCCGAGAGGGTTTCGCCACGGTTGAAATGAACTGTAACCTTCGTCTTCTGGTGAATCTTTGAACGGAAGGTGAATTTCACTCCGTATGCATTACCCAGAATCTTACCAGCTTCTGCCAGCGTTACATCGTTCAGGTCAATCTCCTTGTTGCGCCAGCTTGTACCATCTTCTTCGGCCGAAACCTTGCGGAGATTTACTGCCTTGGTCTTTACATTATATACTAACTGGTCGTTAGGCTTCATGTTGTAAACCTTGTCTTCCTGACCTATGATGCGGAGTTCTATCTTGCCGGTTTTGAGTGTGGCAGATACTTCATCTGTATTTGAATAAGATGAAACCGTAAAAGAGGTGCCCAAGTCGGTAATCTCGAAATGAGGAGTGCTGACGTGGAACGGCTGGGCATCATCATGCCTGATGTCGAAGAATGCCTCTCCCGACAGGAAAACCTTGCGTTCTTCTGCTCCCTTGAAAGAGGAAGGATAGAGGAGTACGGAACTCTGGCTGAGTCTTACTTTCGTTCCGTCTGCCAAGGCGATGACTTTGCTCTCTTCGTTGATGGTATGCTCCTGGAGCATGGTTGCCAGTTTTATATCCTTGAGTTGGTTGTTCATCTGGACGTAGAGCTTGCCGAATACAATCAGCATCAGCAGCGGTACGAAGACGGCAGCCAGTTTGGCAAAGTTGAAGATTCGAAGCGATTTTTTCTTTTCTATTTCTCTTGTTTCTTCTGTTTCGAAGAGGCGGTTGTATGCAGCAGAAATTTCTTCTTCTTCCATATAGGCTGAATCAGCCTTGTCCCATAATTCTCTAAATGCCTCGTTCGCCTCTTTATCGTCTTGTGTATTGGAAATTCTATCTAATACCCTTTCTTTTATTTCATCCGGCACATTGTGCCCGCTATAATAATCTATGATATCCCTTATCTTTGTTGCCATAATAAAAACTTCATTTATTTTTAAGACATGTTTCAATGGTGTTACACCCAATGGCAAGGTAACAAAATCATCAAATATAAGGCTTTTTTAATTTCTTTAAGAGCTAGGTTAAGATGATTTTCTACCGTTTTCTTCTGAATACCCAGGCGCTGGGCTATCTCTTCGTTCTTGAGATGCTGCTCGCGGCTCATGCGATAAATCATCTGGCGTTGTTGCGGCATGCTTTCTACCACCATGTCGATGAGCAGCTGGGTATCCTTTGCCACCACATCGTCATGTGGCGAAGATTCGTTGGCGTATCTGTCTGGCAGACTGTCAATATCTATTGGGATGATGTGCTTGGAGGAAATATAGTTGATGACAGTATATTTTGCCAAAATAAAGAGGTAGGAATCGAAGTTCTGGATATCGGCAAACTTCTCGCGTTTGTTCCATACCTTTAAGAAGATGAGCTGGCTGACGTCATCAGCATCATCTTCGTTTTTCAAGAGCATGGCTACAAAACGGTGTACCTTAGGATAGAACCTGCGGAACATCGTTTCGTATGCTTTCTTGTCTCCTTTCGACATTAATAATATTGTTTCTTTTTCTATTTCCATTCTTACGATTATGTATGTTTAATACGGTAATAGCTGCAAAATTAAACAAAATATCTGAAATTGCAAGCTTTTGCGGGCATTATTTCGGGAAAGGCACATAAAAATATCCTTTTTATCCCTTTCTTCCGAAATCGGCTGGAATCTCGCCCCATTTCTTCGTTTCCCATTTTATAATAGGTATGTTGATGGGGTGGGTGCGGAGCCAGTTCTCGGCTCGGGCGATGACCTGATAGAGCTGTTCGGTCTGGGGAGTGCGCTCCAGTTTGGTCTTGCATTGTTTCTTGCTTACCCATAGCTGGGCATTCACGCTGTCGCTATAAATTATCTTGTCGGTAATGCCCTTCTGCTGCATCAGGGCGAGGGCGTGGACGATGGCGAGAAACTCGCCGATGTTGTTGGTGCCGTGGATAGGACCATAGTGGAAAACCTGGGCACCGGTCTGAAGGTCGATGCATTGGTATTCCATCGGACCGGGATTGCCGGAACAGGCGGCATCCACAGCCCAGGCGTTGGCTATAACTTCGTTGGGTAGAGGCAAAACGGTATCGTTTCTCCCTGAAGGAGGATTTACGTGCATTTTATTCATCTTTTTTCTTTTTGGGGTTGAGAAACAAAAAGGATTGGCTAAAACTGAAATGAGCATGCGCCTTGGAGTCGAGCTCCAGGGCCATGCTCATTATGTCAAATAGTCAATATTCTTTTATTTTTTAAATTGTAGGTTATTATATCTTATGTATATATTACATTCTTTCCGGAACCTCGATGCCGAGCAGAGACATACCGTTCTTCAAGATCTTAGCCACGTTGGCAGCAAGAACCAGACGGGTAATCTTCTCAGCCTCGCTCTCGGCATTCAGGATGCTGTAGTCGTGATAGAACTGGTTGAACTCCTTGGTCAACTCGTAGCAGTAGTTAGCGATACCACCAGGGTTGTAGTTGTTGCCTGCATCGGCTACAGCTGCAGCAAAGTCGTTCATCTTCTGGATGAGGTCAATCTCCTTCTCGTTGATAGGAGCGTCTGCGCCCAACTCTGCAGGAATCTCGATGCCCTCGGCTGCTGCCTTGCGCATGATGCTGCGGATACGGGCATAGGTATACTGGATGAAAGGACCTGTGTTACCGTTGAAGTCGATACTCTCTTCTGGGTTGAAGAGCATGTTCTTGCGGGCATCTACCTTGAGGATGAAGTACTTCAACGCTCCGAGACCCACGATGCGTGAAATCTCCTGGCGCTCTTCCTCGCTCATGTCCTTGAACTTGCCGAGCTCATCGCTTGTCTGGCGAGCGTCCTTAATCATCTCTGCCATCAGGTCATCAGCATCTACTACGGTTCCTTCGCGGCTCTTCATCTTTCCGTTAGGCAACTCTACCATACCGTAAGAGAAGTGAACCAAGTCCTTACCCCACTTGAAACCGAGACGGTCGAGCAGGATAGAGAGTACCTGGAAGTGGTAGTTCTGCTCGTTACCTACTACGTAGATCATCTTGTCGATAGGGAAATCCTTGAAACGGAGGTCGGCAGTACCGATGTCCTGAGTCATATAAACAGAAGTGCCGTCAGAACGGAGCAGGAGCTTCTGGTCGAGACCCTCGTTGGTGAGGTCAGCCCAAACAGAGTTATCATCCTTGCGGAAGAAGAGACCCTTCTCCAATCCTTCTTCTACCTTCTTCTTACCCTCAAGGTAAGTGTTTGACTCATAATATATCTTGTCGAAACTTACACCCATCATCTTGTAAGTCTCATCGAAGCCTGCGTAAACCCAGCTGTTCATCTTCTGCCAGAGTGCACGAACCTCAGGGTCGTTGTTCTCCCACTTTACGAGCATTTCGTGAGCCTCCTTAATCAGCGGAGCCTCTACCTTAGCTTTCTCTGTGGCAGCTTCTTCGTCCATGCCATCCTTCATGTACTGAGCCTTGAGCTCTGCGATTTCCTCACGATAGTGCTTGTCGAAGGCTACATAGTAGTCGCCGATGAGGTGGTCGCCCTTCTTGCCGGAAGTTTCAGGAGTTTCGCCATTGCCCCACTTGAGCCAGGCGAGCATAGACTTACAGATGTGGATACCACGGTCGTTAACGATGTTTGTCTTGATTACCTTGTTGCCGTTAGCCTCCATAATCTGGGCCAATGACCAGCCGAGGAGGTTGTTGCGCACGTGACCGAGGTGGAGAGGCTTGTTGGTGTTAGGAGAAGAGTACTCGATCATGACGAGCGGACTGTTCTCAGTAACTGGCTTCTCACCAAACTTAGGGTCAGCGTTGATGGTATTCAAGAGTCCTATCCAAGCGGCAGGAGCGATAGAAAGGTTGAGGAAACCCTTAACCACGTTGAAGTCTGCGATAACGTTAGCGCAGTTTTTCTTCAGGTATTCGCCGATTTCCTGTGCTGTATCCTCAGGCTTTTTCTTCGACATTTTGAGGAATGGGAATACGACGAGGGTAAGGTTACCTTCGAAATTACTCTTGGTCTTCTGCAGGGCTACCATCTTCTCAGGTACGTCCTGACCATAAAGCTCCTTCACCGCAGCGATGACCGAGCTGATGATTTCGTTTTCTATCTTCATTATTTAATATATATTTTTACCGGTAAAATTATCTTTTTAAACTGATTGAAGAGGGATTTGCAAGTTCCCTTTCCGTTTATGCGGCTGCAAATTTACAAATAATAATTGAATTGTGAAAGAAAAATTGCACATTCTTTTGTTTTTTGTCGCATTCTTTAGTTTTTTATTGCTTTTGCAACAGAAATGAAGTATTGCGGGGCTGTTGAAGACTGTCTTTAAAGGAAGAAAGAACAGGAAGTATAAATGGGAATAGGAGCAAAAACCCCGCAAAAAGGGTCTTTGCTCCTATTCTTATCTGTTGGTAGCTGAATATAACTTCCGTGATTTATCCCTCGAGGATAATTGATGCCACGTCTTCGGGCGAATTCCATAGGATTCCGTCTTGCAACTCGTCGTCGGTAAATCCGTTGAGTGCTTCCTGTGCTTCCCTTGGAGTAATGGCTGGAGTGCCGTCCTCGTTCTTAGCATCGAGTAAAGCCTGCAAGATGGCTGCTCTGTATTCTTCGATTGTCATCATAATTTTTATGTCGTTTCGTTGTTTATTTTATGATGGCAAAGGTAATGTATTTTTTCGGAAATACCAAACTTTTTTGTCATTTTCTTTTAGCGGATATTGAAAAAGTTTTATATGATATTCTATTCTTTGTTTGTATGAGTGACTATATATAATAAGGTGTACAGAGTACCTGAAACACTATTTTTACCGACTTTTTAAGGCTAAAAACAGGTCGTTTTCCAACAGAATGGAGACAGATTCAGCCAGAAAACCAGTTCGGGATGACTCGGAGAAGAAGTTGCTTAAACCTATCGCAACGCATTCGGCTTAAAAAAGTCGAAAAGCATTGACTGGCTCAA
>ENA-OZLF01000077-OZLF01000077.1-human-gut-metagenome-genome-assembly--contig:-NODE-77-length-34326-cov-6.458434_pt1 | contig 34326 bp, 48 predicted proteins | sample MGYA00243860_ERZ653785 | MGnify/ENA primary metagenome ERZ653785 (study PRJEB26926, sample SAMN06164580) | human gut metagenome | biome: ENVO:00009003; feature: ENVO:2100002; material: ENVO:00002003...
CGAAGTCTCAGTGCTTCGTTCGACTTGCATGTGTTAGGCACGCCGCCAGCGTTCATCCTGAGCCAGGATCAAACTCTCTATAAATTGTATCATAACTGCTCTGAGCAGATATAATCTAAATTATGATTGCTTTTCTTAGCTCTCAAAGAAATTAATTTAAGCTTTCCTTTCGGAAAACTTGAACCCTTTTCCGGTGCTTATTTAGCATAAGCTGTTCTTACATTATCTAATTTTCAAGGTACACTCTTGCTCTCCGCAACGCGGTGAGCTTTTATATATTAGCAGATTCGAGGCGACTTGTCAAGAACTTTTTTCAAAACTTTTTAAGTTTGTGGGTTGTAATATTAAATGCGAAAGGACAAGCCCCCTATTTTCGGGGAGCTTCGAGCCCTCCGCATTTATTTTTTTATACCACAAACCACGATAAACCGCAATAGAAACGGGGTGAAGACATGGCGGGAAATTATAGGTATCTGGATTTTGAGGATCGGAAGAAGATCGAGGCGTGGCACGCCCGCGGGGATCGCCCGCTTGAAATCGCCGCGCGGCTTGGCGTGCATACCGCGACGATCTACCACGAATTGCAACGAGGCTATACCGGAGAAGTGGACGCGGCGCAACGCGAGATTTACAGCGCAGAGCGGGCGCAAGCGGTGGTTCGGGAAAACTTCAAGCGCAGAGGCCGCCGCGGGGCGGCACAGGCAAGCGGCGGGGCTGAACAGGGAGGTTTTGGCGGTGACTAATTTTGAAAAGCTGACGCAATCCCCCGCGGGGCTTGGGGCGTTCCTTCGGGGGTTGCCGATTTTAGAAGGGCCGTGGGACGATGAATTTCACAAGCGGTATTGCCGGAAATGCCCTTCTACGGATTGCACATATTGTCCGCATGAGAAGTTCCGGAATAGTCCGGAATGGTGGTTAAATCTGAAAGCGCGATAGGCGCGAAAGGAGCTATTCAAACTATGAAAAACAAACAATTTACGGTTGCCGAGCTTCAAGAGGCTATAAACAAGCGGCTTTCCGGACTTGCTGGCCGAAAGTATGAAGGCACGGAATTTCATTCGTGGATCAACGGAGAGATCGCCGCAGAGTTTGAGGAAAGAGGGATCACAGAGCTTCGCCCGTCCGTGTGGGGCATAAAGCCCGACATGATAAAAGAAAGCGGCGTATCCCTTTATGACGACATAGCGAAGATCAAAGCCGAATTGAAGAGAGATAAACGGTATAAATGGAGCGCAGGCCGCGGGGTGCTTCTTTCGGCGGCGGTAGAGTTCCGAGAAGAATTGTTGCCGCTTTCGTTGGACGGTGCGCGCCGCTTCATATTAAATGAGCAACGCGAAAAGATGGTGAAGAATTGCGCGGAAGCACGCGACGAAGCATTGAAAACAGTTCGAGAGTGCGAAGCAGAGCTTGAACGCCTGAAAGGGCTTGTTTTTTAAGGGGGTATACAATGAAAAACAATGCAGAAATCAGGAAGGAGTATTGCGGAGGGTGCGCGCTTATGCAGGCCGCACGGGAGGGCACGCAATGAAGTGGCGCAGGCCGCGCCGCCGTTCGCCTCTTCCCTTCCTGCTTCTGGCCGTGGCGGTTGTAGGGTGCGCCTTCGCCGTAGCGGTTGCGGCGGTGGTTCCGATGGAGGAGGACAGCCACAGCGGGCAGGATCAAGCGTTGCCCGCGCCTACGCTTGAAGAGGCCGAGCGGGACAAACTGGACACGCCCGCGGCGGCCACGCTGAAACCTACGCCCGCCCCGTACATACCGGACGAAGCGGAAGTTGAAATGCTGGCGCGCGTGATATGGGGCGAAGCCCGCGGCATTCCTTCGGATATGCACAAAGCGGCGGTTGTGTGGTGCGTCCTGAACCGCGTTGACGCGGAAGGCTGGCCGGACACCGTGGCCGAAGTAGTAACACAGCCGCACCAATTCGCCGGATATTCGCCGGACTATCCGGCAACGGAGGAATTCAAGGCGATTGCCGTCGATGTGCTGATACGGTGGGAGCGGGAAAAACGGGAAGGCGGCGAGGTTGGCCGCGTCCTTCCCGCTGAATATGTCTTCTTCACAGGCGACGGCAAAGTAAACCATTTCCGGACGGAATACGAAGGCGGCGTGTTTTGGGATTGGAGTTTGAAAAATCCATACAGCAGTTAAACGAAAGGAGCTATTCAAACTATGTCGAAGCAGAAGCAGGACAAGCAGGGCGGCGGCTGGCAGTTCCCCCGCCCGATCGAAATTATCAAGTGCAAAGAAGGCAACAAAGAATACATGAAGGAACGCCCCGCCCGCAAGCCTTACGGAAGGATCGTCAAGGTGTGCGAATTCAGCCTTGAAGCCGTCGCAGAGTTTGGCGGCGACGACGCGCGGGCGGTGTGGAGGCTGGCAAAGAGGACGGCGCGCGACTTCTTGCGGGTATCGTGGATCAATACGGCCATTGTAACCGCCACGAAAACCGATTGCCCATATATGGCCGTGATCGTTTACGGCAAGTATTAAGGGGGGCGGCGGGAATGTCAAACAAAGCGGAGCTTTTGAAGAAAATAAAAGCCCTTGCCGATCGGGGCGCTGACGGAGAGCGCGAGAGCGCACAAACCCTTCTTGCCCGCCTGATGGAGCAATACGGGATCAGCGAAACCGATCTTGAAGAGGAACGCCGCGAAACAGCATGGTTCCCGTACAGTCAAGAAACCGAACGGCGGTTGCTGAACCAGATCATTTATATGGTGACAGGTGCGGGCGGCTTCGGGTGCGTTGGCACATACAGCGGACGCAAGCGAAAAAAGATGGGGACGGAGTGCACCGCCGCGGAACGGTTGGAAATTGAAGCGAATTACGCATTTTTCAGGGCGGCAATGGAAGAAGAGCTTGAAATATTCTATTCGGCTTTTGCGTGCAAAAACAATCTTTTCCCGTCCGAAGACAAAGCGAAACCGCGGGACATTGAAGAGCTTTCACCGGAAGAAAAAGCCCGCTATATGAAAGTGGGGTTGATGGCCGAAGGTATGGAGCGGCACACATTACGGAAGGCCATTGCCGCAGGCGAAACCGAGTAAAGGAGGATCACACATGCAAAGAGCTATTCAAAACACACGGGCGGCCACGCACCGCCGTTCCCGCCCTCTTCGGGTAGCGGGAAGCACATTGACGGCGAATGTTGCCTTTGCCGTCCTGAAATACGCCGCCCTTACCGCGGCGGGCGTTCTTCTCTTCCGTTGGGGGCAGGGGTACGCCCTTGCCGAACGCGGATACGAGGCGATCGGCGGTGAAGCGTTGCTTTTAGGGTTGCCGCTGTTCTGGTATCTGACGGAAACCACGATCCGCGATACCGTGCGGGACTTCCGGAAAGGAGGCCGCCGCAAATGAAGATAAAGAGCATTGCCGCGATATGCAAGAAAAACAAACAGGTTGTTTTATTCAACCGATACAGCGATAGCGGCACAATATCGCAGTACATAGGCGACGGAAGCGCGGTTTATCCTATTTCCGGCCTTCCGGAGCTGGACGAAGAAAGCATTTTAACGATCTTCGATGTGCCGGAGAAACAGCGCGAAGACTGGCTTGTGCGGTATCGTGACATTCCGGAGGGGATCAGCTTCGAGGACACCGACGCAACCGAAAAGATCATTGAACAAGGCAACCTTTCGATTGTGTATAGCGGAAAGACCTTGAAACCCTTGCAGACACGCCGCGGGCTGGTTTTCATCGAAAGCCGCTATTTGTCGCCCGTTTCAGATGTGCTTGATGTATTGGAGCTTTACGAGCGGGTAACGCCTTTCGGCGCGCCGTATATCGTGGCAAAAGCGGGCTTCCTGCTTCAAGCGGTAATTATGCCGTGTGATGTTATAAGCGCGCAATTCGTCCAACGCCTGCAAGAGCTGACGCGGCAATGCGCCGTTTCTCTTGACCTTCGGGAACAGGAGCGGGAGCGGCAGGCCGCCGCAGAGAGCGCGGGGCAATTCAAGGTTGATCCGGAAACGGGGGCAATCATTGAACCGGAAAGCGAGGCGGGCGACGATGATTAGGACGCAGAGGCATTCCCGCTTTGTGCTGATGTCGCTTGATGAAATCCGCGCCACGCGCGACATTGTGTTGCAGACGGAGGAAACGAAAAGCAATTTTTCCGGATCGGGCAAGACGGTTTATATTTGCGAAGTTGTGCGCCCTTGCGATTATCAAAAGGAAACGGACACCGCCGCGGACAAGCTGGCCGCAGAGATCGAGCGGGTGAACGCCGACAACCGCGCCTTGCGCCGGAAGGTTGAACGCCTTGACTATGGCGAAACATGCGAATGCGTGAAAGAGGCCGAACAGGAAGAGAGGGTGCGCAATGCTGAAAATCAGAAGGATCAAAACAGACAAGTTCAAAACCGCGGCGTTTTGGATCGAAAAGCGGGATAACGAATACATAGCGTGCCGAACGCTTGTAAACGCCCTTTTGGGTATCGCTTCCCCTTCTATTATGAGCAGAGGGCAAGAGGCGTTGAAAAAGGCGTATGAAACGCGCCGAATTTGAAAGGAGCAGTTCAGACGATGGAAAAACAGGGATTGAACGAGCTTGCCGCGGCGGTACATGAAAATGCCGTTGCGCATGGCTGGTGGGAGCAGGAACGGGAATTGCCCGAAATCCTTATGCTTTGCGTTTCGGAGCTTGCGGAGGCTTTGGAAGAATACCGGAGCGGGCGGCCTGTTCTATACTTCCCGTGCAATGCTGGCGGGGTATGTTGTGAAGAAGACGGAAGCGCGCATTGCGGAAGCAGGCCATACAATCCGGAAAAACCGGACGCGCCTTGTTCGGCACAGAGTAAAAAGCCGGAAGGCGTGGCGGTGGAATTGGCCGATTGCGTGATCCGCATTCTGGACTATTGCGGGCACGCCGGAATTGACATTGAAGAGGCTATACGGATCAAGCACGAATACAACAAAACCCGCCCATATCGCCACGGCGGGAAGAAATATTGACCGCGGGAGCGGGGCGGCTGGTATCGTCCTTTGCAAACGATCCGTTCGCGCTGGTTGCGCTGGCCTTCAAGAACCTTTACCCCGAACGGGAATACGCGGCCTATTTTGTGCCGGAGGTAGAAGACAGAAGCGGCGGCGCGGCTTGCGGGGTGACAACCTTTCCGGAAGACGGATCGCCGCCCGTTGTGGAGGTATCCGGAGAAATCCCCATTGCGGCAGGCGTTGAAATATTCGCGCACGAATTGGCGCATGTCGCCACGCCGGAAGATCGGGAGCATGGCGAAGCGTGGAAGGCCGCCTTTGACCGGATTTTTGAGGAATACAACCGGATCGCGCAAGACCTTTTCGGGGAAGGCGGCGAAGAACCATACTGAACGAGCGGGAGCAGGCCGCCCACAATCCCACGATTGCAGAAACAGCGCAGGGGCTTTCCCTTGCGTTTGAAAAATTGAAAGCCGATATATCACAATCACGCGCCGCCCGCTTTGTGTTGGCGGTGCTGGAAAAATTGAAAGGAGCTATTCAAATGGAAAAGACTTTGAAAACCGGAAAGATCGGACAGTTTGGCGCAGAAAGCCGCATTACATACGGCGGTGTGAAGTGGGTTGTGCTGGACGCACGCCCGAATATGTCGCTTTGCCTTGCGGAAGATGTATTGAAGGACGAAAACGGCGAAGTTCGGTACATGGCTTTCGACACGGACAACAAGAACGATTTTGCCGCCTCTTCCGTCCGCGCCTTCCTGAACGGTGATTTTCTGGAAGAGCTGGCCGCCGCGGGTGCGGACAAAGAAGCGTTTGTGCCGATCGCCCTTGACCTGACTTCCGACGACGGTTTAGACGATTACGGCACGGACAGTGCAAAGATCGGGCTTATCACGGATCAGATGTACCGCGCATTCCGCAAAATTATTCCGAAAGCGTCGGAAGACTATTGGACTTGTACCCCGTTTTCAACCGAGCGGAACGGCTATAAAAGTTTTGTGCGCAATGTCCTCACGTCGGGGGCGTTGAGCGGCAACTACGCGTACGGCGGCCACAGGGGCGTGCGTCCGCTTTGCGCTCTGAAATCTGATATTTTGGTATTTTATGACGAAGGCGAAGTGAACGAGCGCAAGCCGTCGTTCGGTGAAATGATCGGGAAAGCCCTTGCGGAAGGCTTGAACAAGGCCATTTTCGGGGAAGGCGAAGAGCCGAAGGGCATTCTTGCCGAAGCGGAGGCGCAGGCCGCCCGCGAAAAGGAGCAGGAAGACGAAGACCAGAAGCGCGCGGACGCGGTGGACATGATGAAGCACATTGCCGCCGCCTTCGATATTCCCGCCGTGATTGATGAAAAAGAAGAAAGTCACAAAAACGGGAAAAGCCTTGCCGAATGGCTGACAAACCATAGTGAACAGCAGAAAGAGGCGCGGGAGCTTTACGGCTGGTATTCGGAGCTGAAAAAGGCCGGATTTACCGACGCGCAGGCGTTCGAGCTTATCAAGGGATAACAGAAAAGGCCGCCCCGCGCGATGGGGCGGCCTATCCCCTATACATTATATATAGGAAAGGACGGGTTCAAAATGACGGCGTTTGAATTTATGGTTGCCGCCTTTTATGCGCTTGTCGGCGTGGTTTGCCTTTCCGCGGCGGTCGTGATCGTGTATGCCGTGGCACTTGGCATTTATAGAGGAACGAAGGGCGGTGGACACCGTGGCAGAAAATAAGCCCTTCAACGAAGAAGCCTTTGTTGAAATGGCGCACACGATGGGTTTTGACCTTGCGCACGCGTGCGCGGCGGCGGCTGACGCATTCGCCCGCGGCGTAGCCGATGGCTTCGCCGCCTATGCGCAAGAGCTGGCCGCCGAAAACGGCGGCGTTGAGCTGGTACACGATGAAGAAGACGAAGAACCGGAGTTGAAAACGGATATTCAGGATTGCCGCCGTTGCTGGTGCGATACATGCGGCAGGCTGGAAGAATGCGAAAAGCACCGCGACGGCACACAACCGGACGGCTTGCGCCCGCTTCCGTGTATCGGGTGCGTGAATGGCCTTCGGTTCAAGCCGAAGGAAGAAGAGCCTTGCGAAGAGTACACGGAGGCCGCAGGCTTCAATAACGGATAGAAAAGAAGAAGGCGGCTTGCGTTGCCTGCAAGCCGCCTTTCCCCCTTCGCGTCGCCGCGAAAAGAGCTATTCAAACTAATAGCAGTATAACACCGCGGCGGCAGAATGTCAAGAAACGCCGGAACACGGCGTATTACGGGCTTGTAATGGGTATTAACACATGGACGGAAAAGCAGAATTCCGGAAGTGCTGGTTTGTATTCAATTCCCCGTCGCCTGCTTTATCAGGATCACGGAGGCGGCAAGCTGTCAAGGGTGCGACAGCACCGCGAAAGCGGCTTGCCCTTGATGGGTTGTTGCCGGAGTGATAGAAGCAGGAAGGCGGCGGGGATAAATACAAACCTTCCGGCCTTGCGTGTTCAATTCCTTTGAGCCTGCTTCCCCCCTTTAGGGGGACGGGAGGGGGTGAAACCTTTACCACGAGCAGGGAGGAAACAACATGCCGTACAACAGCGCAAAATATGAATTCCTCTTTGACCTTTCCGGAGAGAACACCGAAAGGGCGTTTGATCGCTTCCGGCACAGGAATGTTTTTCGTTACCGTACCCGCACGATCAAGGCGGGAAATGTGCTTGAAGTTGAGATATTCCCGATATGGAACACGCAAAACGAGGTTCGGGAGGCAAAGAAGCACACAACACGGGAAGCACAAAAGAACCTGAATGACAAAAACGCAAAAAAGAAGTTCATTCGGAAGATCAATGCGAATTTCACGGAAGAAGACCTTTGCGTAACGCTGACATATTCAAACGGCTTTGTTCCGGACGAAGAGCAGGCGCGCCGCGATATTCGGAATTACCTTCGCAGGGTGCGGGAGTATCGCCGGAAGAATGGCCTTCCCGAATTGAAATACGCCTATGTGATCGAGTTCGGCGGGAAAGATGGACGGCGCAAGCGCGTTCACCATCATGTCATTATGTCCGGCATGGATCGGGACAAAGCCGAAGCCCTTTGGAATGGCCGCGGGTATGCAAACGCCCGCCGCCTGCAACCGGACGATTACGGATTAGAAGCCCTTGCGCGCTATATGACGAAGGAGCCGAACGGCGGCAAACGGTGGGCGGCAAGTAAAAACCTTGTTGATCCGAAAATCACGGAGGCCGATACCAAAATAAGCCGCCGCAAGGTGGAGCAGATGGCCGAAGACTTCGAGGCGAAACCCGCCGCAATCTTCGCCGCGCTTTTCCCTGAATACAGCTTCAACGAATGCGCCGTGCGGTATTCGGATTTTGTGGCAGGCGCGTACATATACGCAAAATTGCACCGGAAGGCCGCGCCGATGAAAAAAGATAAAGCGGCAAAAAGGAGGCGGCGGGAATGATTGAACAAGCGAGAATATTTGCGGACGGGGAACGAAAAGGAATTCGGCTTTATGTTGAACACGACACTTCGGTTGATGATTGGATACGGGAAAAACACTATTTGCATTCAACCCCCGCAGGGGCGATCCTTCGCTTAGAAAAACAAGGCTATTTTGTGGCCTTGTGCAAGGGGTGGGAAGCCGCCGCGAAGGTGATTACAGAGTATTTGACAATGGGAGGCGAAGAAGGTTGAAAAAGAAGCGGTTTTTGAAGCTGGTTATGTCTTACGGTATCCAGCGGGACAAAGCGGCGCGCATGGCCGCCCGCGTTGGCGAATTCGGATCGTATGAAGCCCTGTTTTTGTCTTTGCGTCCGTCGCTGGCATTCTGGCAGATGGGCGCGGCGGTGCGCAGGGCTGGCCGGACGACCCGGCAGGCCGCCCGCGCTTTTGGCGATATGTTCGCCGCAATGGGGACAGCCCTTGCCGCCTGCTTTTCCCCTGCTTTGCGCGGGCATGTTGACGGCGCGAAGGAGCGGGAGCAGAAACAAGCGGATTTTTCGGCGGCGGGAAATGTGTTCTTGCCGTCAACGCATGAAATCATAGCAGGTACGCAGGCAGAAGAAAGGCAGGGTTAAACATGGCGAAAATGTCTATGCGGGTGATTTTGAAGAGCGGCGCGGAATTTACGGTGAAATGCGATAAATTCACGCTGAAAAGGAACGGGCTTGAACAGGTGACGGGGTACAATATCAGCGGGATCACCGAAAACAAGCCCGTGTATCTGGATTTTGACGAAGTGGCCGCGATCGTCCGTGTATTTTCGGACGAAGCGGACGCGCCGCCCGAAGATGGCGGCAACGAAGAGTAAACGGAAAGCGAGGGTTCAGACATGGGCAAGAAAACAACGGGCTTGATTACCGACGAAGTGCGGGAGCTGATAAACGAGGTTGCGCGGGAAACCGCTTCTATGGCCTATATTGACGGCATGGGCGGCGAAGTAAATTATTTCCGCGCAATGGAAAGTTTGCTTTTTAATTATAAAAAGCTGGCCGCGCTGGTGGCCGATTATGAAGCATATACACATGTGGAGCTTCAAGGCCGAAGCGCAAGTATTTCAAGCTATTCCCCTTCGAGCGGGTACACATACCGCACGGAGGAAGATATACTTGACGAAATGAAGCGGGATAAAATCATATCTTACCACAGGACGCGGGCGCGCTTTGAAGAGATTGACCGCGTTGTAAAGCTGTTCGCAGAGCGAAAAGAATTCCATGTGATCCGCATGTATTACTTCGGAGAGGACGCGCAGGGCAACGAGCGTCCGGCAGGCGCGGAGCCGTACACATGGGAAGCCATAGCCGCAGAGCTGGAGGGAATGGGGCTGATCCGCGACGCGAAGAGCGCGCGCAGATGGCGAAACAAAATCGTTAATGACATGGCCGTGTGCATGTTCGGCAAGCCCGCGGCGGTTGGCGTGGGTACATACCGGAAAGAGCGGGACAAAGCAACGGATTAAAACAGGCCGAAAAATGCCCGTTTCGCGCCCGTTTCGCGCCCTTGTGTGTACCGTCCATATATGCTATAATTATTACGCTGATTAAATGCAAATAAACAGCGCACTTCACAAGCCTTCGCGGGTTCGCCCGTGAGGGCTTTTTTTATTGCCCGAAAGGAGGCGGCAGGCGTGAAGGCATGGGCTGAACAGTTCTACAATTCGGACGCGTGGCGCGCGTGTCGTGAAGGCTTCTTGCAATCGAAGGGTTATCTTTGCGAACGATGTTCCACGCCCGACAATCCGGTTGTTGCGAAGATCGCACACCACAAAATTTATTTGACGAAGGAGAATATAAACAATCCGTACATTGCGCTTTCATGGGATAACTTGGAGGCGCTTTGTCAAGATTGCCACAACAAGGAACACCACAGAGGCGAACGGAAGAAGCGTTATTCTTTCGACGCAAACGGCAATCTTGTATATCCCCCCCATTCGCCGCCGAATTAGGGAGGGTGGAACACCGAGGGCGGGAGATTAATTTTACTCCGCAGGCGCGCGCATAACGGGTGTACCCGTGGGGGGTGTGGTTGACGGTGCAGAAAGGGGGCGTTTTTTGTGGCGACAAAGAAGGAGCTTACGAAAGAACAGAAGATCAAAAAAGAGATTGCCCGATTAAAGCGGGTTTTCAAAGACCTTGACAAAAACAAGTTGCAGACCGTGGAAAGCCTGATAAAAAACGCCGCGTTCATGGCCGTTTCGCTGGAAGAGCTACAAGAAATTATCAACGCCGAAGGCTATGTTGTGGAGTACCAGAACGGCGAAAACCAGAAAGGCACGAAGCAAAGCGACGCGGTGAAAACCCATATAGCAATGACGAAAAACCATGCCGCAATCATTAAGCAGTTGACCGATCTTGTGCCGCCTGAAAAGAAAAAAGAAAGCAAATTGCAGGCGTTGAGGGACGAATAATGCCCTTTGCGAATTACATTTACGAATATTTTTCAGGTATTCAGAGCGGGAAATATACGGTTGGCAAATGGGTTCGGCTGATTTATGAAATCATCATAGCGGGGCTTGAACGGGGCGAATATTTCTTCAATGCGAAGAAGGCAAACAAAGCGATCAAGTTTATAGAAAACTTCTGTCACCATTGCGAAGGCCGCGAAGACCTTTTGAAGCTGGAAGTGTGGCAGAAGGCTTGTGTTTCCGTTATCTTCGGGATCGTGGACGCGGACGGCTTGCGCGTCTTCCGTGAAGTGTTTATTGTCATAGGCCGGAAGAACGGCAAGACGCTTTTTGCGTCGGCCATTATCGCATATATGGCGTATCTTGATGGAGAATACGGCGCGAAAATATATTGCCTTGCGCCGAAGCTGGATCAAGCGGCCATTGTTTACGATAACTTTTACCAGATGTTGAAGAAAGAACCGGAGCTTGCGGAGCTGGCGAAAAAGCGGCGTTCCGATATTTACATAGAGGACACGAACACGGTTGTTAAGCCGCTGGCGTTCAACGCGAAGAAAAGCGACGGCTTCAACCCGCATTTGGTTGTCAACGATGAAGTTGCAAGCTGGCGCGGCGACGGTGGTTTGAAGCAATACGAGGTTATGAAATCCGCGCTTGGCGCACGGCGGCAACCGCTGATCCTGTCCATTTCCACGGCGGGATATGAGAACGACGGCATTTACGATGAATTGATGAAGCGAAGCACGGCTTTCTTGAAAGGCAACAGCAAGGAACGCCGCCTTTTGCCGTTCCTCTACATGATCGACGATGTAGAAAAATGGAACGATATTGAAGAGCTGAAGAAGGCAAACCCGAACATGGGCGTTTCCGTGTTCCCTGACTTCTTCCGTGAGGAAATAGCGGTTGCGGAAATGTCCGCAAGTAAAAAGGCCGAATTCCTGACGAAGTATTGCAATATCAAGCAGAATTCTTCTATTGCGTGGCTTGACGCGCACATAGTAGAAGGCGCAACGGCAGAAATCACGCTTGAAGACTTCCGGCATTCTTACGCCGTGGGCGGCATTGACCTTTCGCAGACAACAGACCTTACCGCGGCAACCGTCATTGTGGAGCGCGGCGGCAAGCTATACGCGTTCACACAATTCTTTATGCCTGCAAACCGCGTCGAGCGGGCAACGGCGATCGACGGCGTACCCTATGACATATTTGTGCAAAAGGGCGTTGTTACCCTTTCCGGCGAAAACTATGTAGATTACAAAGATGTTTATAACTGGTTTGTCATGCTGAAAGAAAAATACGAAATCTATGTGCTGAAAGTTGGGTATGACCGTTACAGCGCGCAATACCTGATTGACGACATGGCGGCATACGGCTATCACATGGACGATGTTTTTCAGGGTGAAAACCTTGCGGGCGTGATCCGCGAGTTTGAAGGGATTTTGCTTGATGGCAATTTCAAAATACCGGATAACAGCTTGTTAAAGTCGCACTTCCTGAATGTGGCCTTAAAGCACAACATGGAAACGCGCAAGTTCCGGCCTGTCAAGATTGAACAGCGGGCGCGGATCGACGGCTTTGTATCAGTCATTGACGCAATGACCGTCCGGCAAAAATACTATAACGAAATCGGCGTAATGCTGAAAAATGCGGGGTGATTTGAAAAATGGGAGTGTTTGAAACTATCTTCCGAAGGCCGCGGAACAACCTTGTTCCAACGGGATACTTCAAAATGCTAAACGGGTACACGCCTGTTTTCACAAATGCGCCCGAAAGCGTGTACGAAATGGAGATCACGCGGGCGGCTATTCATTCGTTCGCTACTTTTTGTAGCAAATTGAAGCCGGAAATTACGGGGAGTGCGAAAAAGCACCTTGAACGAACATTGCAGTTCAGGCCGAACCCGTTTCAAGACACGACAAAGTTTCTTTACAGGCTGGCGACAATCCTTGCCGTGAATAACACGGCTTTTATTGTGCCTCTTGAAGACGAATTCGGCGGCATAGCGGGTTATTATCCCCTATTGCCGCAGAATTGCGAGGTTTTAGAGGTCGGCGGCGCGCCCTTCTTGCGGTACACTTTTTCCAACGGACAGCGGGCGGCGATCGAGTTTGACCGCGTGGGGATTTTGACGCAATTTCAATATTCAGACGATTTTTTCGGAGAGGACAACCGCGCCTTGCGGCCAACAATGCAGTTGATCCACGCGAACAATCAGGGCATTATAAACGGCGTTAAAAATTCGGCTTCGATCCGGTTCCTTGCCCGTATTGCTAACATGCTTTCGCCGGAGGACATAAGGAAGGAGCGGGAACGCTTCACCGAAGACAACCTTTCCGCGGACAATCAAAGCGGAATGATTATCTACGATCAGAAATTCGCAGATGTAAAACAGGTTGATAGCAAGCCCTTCACCGTCAACGCGGTTCAGATGGGGCAGATTAACGAAAATGTGTTTAACTACTTCGGCACTTCGGCGGGGATCATTCAAAACAAATACACCGAAGACGAATGGAACGCGTATTACGAAGGGAAAATAGAGCCTTTCGCCCTGCAATTATCCCTTGTCATGTCAAATATGACCTTTACGCCGCGGGAAATCGCCCACGGAAACGCAATCGTGTTCACAGCGAACAGGCTTCAATACGCAAGCAATCAAACGAAGCTGAATATTTCAACACAGCTTTTCGATCGCGGGTTGCTGAACCGAAACGGCGTTATGGATATTTGGAACATGGCGCATGTGGAGGGTGGCGAAAAATACTATATCCGCAAGGAATACACCGAAGTTTCACAGCTTGGAAAGGAGGCGAACACAAATGCCAGTAATGAAGGATCGGGAATATCGGTCGATGGTACTTCCGTTGACGGCGGCGGCGAAGAAGGCCACGAAGAGGATTGACAGCGAATTTTATGTTGAAGGCTACGCAACCACCTTCAACAAGCCGTATCTTCTCTATGAGTTCGACGGGGTGCAATACTTTGAAGTCATAGACCGGAACGCGCTTGTTGGCGCGGACATGTCCGATGTTATCATGCAATACAACCACGAAGGCAAGGTGCTTGCCCGACAATCGAATAAAACGCTTGGAATAGAGGCCGACGAAAGCGGCCTCTTTACTTTTGCTGATTTATCGAAAAGCCGTGCCGCACAAGACCTTTACGAAGAGATCAACAACGGCTTGATTACTAAAATGTCGTGGGCGTTCAAGGTTTTGGAAGACGCATACGACAGGGACACGCACACAAGAACCATTTTGAAGATCAAAAAGGTTTACGATGTTTCGGCGGTATCTTACCCTGCAAACAGCGATACCGAAATATCCGCGCGTTCTTTCTTCGACGGAGTGATCGAAGCAGAGAGGCGGGAGGCGTTAGCGCGGAAAGCACAGCTATTAAAACTAAAAATCATGTTGGAGGTATGACACTATGACCAGATTACAGGAAATTGAAGCCCGCCTTGCCGCGATTGCGAACGAGATCGAGCAGAGAGGCGCGGAGCTGACCGCGGAGCAGTTGACCGCATTTGAAACCGAAGTGAACAACCTGAAAACCGAGCGGGCGGGGCTTGTGGCCGCCGCCGAACAGCGCAACAACCTTCTGAATTCCATTGCGGAGGGCAGAAGCGGCGGCGCGGTTGTTCGCACCTTCCCTTCCCCCTCTTCCCCCGCAGGCGGTGAACAGAGGGACGAAGCCGATCCGCTGGACAGCATGGAATACCGCCGCGCGTTTATGGCATACGCCCTTCGCGGCACGCCTATTCCCGCAGAGTTCCGCGCGGACGCTGTTTCCAAAACCGCGGAAAATGGCGCGGTGATCCCGACAACCATTCTTAACCGGATCGTTGAGAAAATGGAAGCCGTGGGAATGATCCTTCCCCTTGTTACGCGCACCGCGTACAAGGGCGGCGTTTCTATCCCCACTTCCAGCGCGAAGCCCGTTGCCTCTTGGGTAGCGGAAGGCGCAGGGAGCGACAAGCAGAAGAAGACCACGGGAAGCATTACTTTTGCTTACCATAAGTTGCGTTGCGCCGTGGCCGTTTCCCTTGAAGTGGACACTATGGCACTTTCGGCCTTTGAAAATACCCTTGTCAACAATGTTGTCGAGGCTATGACGAAGGCAACCGAACAGGCCATTGTATCCGGCACGGGTAGCGGACAGCCGGAGGGTATTCTTACCGAAACCCCGAACGAGGGGCAGAAGATCGAGAGCGACACGCCCACATACGAAGACCTTGTGAACGCCGAAGCCGCCTTGCCGCAGGCATACGAAAACGGCGCGGTGTGGTGCATGGCGAAGAAAACCTTTATGCAGTATTACGGCCTTGTCGATGAAACCGGCCAGCCCGTAGGCCGCGTGAATTACGGCATTGCAGGCAAGCCGGAACGCGCCTTGCTTGGCCGCCCCGTCATTTGTTGCGACTATGTGCCTTCCGTGGCAACCGCGGCGAAGGGCGGCGCGTATGCGTTCCTGTTCAACTTCAAGGACTATGTGCTGAACACCAATTACACCATGACCGTGAAGAAGTACGAGGACAACGACACGGACGACATGGTAACGAAGGCGATCATGCTTGTTGACGGCAAGGTAATTGACAAGAATTCCCTTGTTGTCGTCGCAAAGACCGCAGGCGCGTAATTCGGGAGGGATAAACCATGCTTGACAAGGTGAAAAACGCCTTACGCGTAAAAACGGCGGCTTTCGACGATGAAATACAAGACCTGATCGACGCTTGCAAAGCGGATTTGCGCCTTGTCGGTGTGAATGTTCCAGAGGATACGCCCGCCGAAGGAAAAGAGGCCGCGGCGGGCGATCCCCTTATCACGCGGGCGATTGTCCTTTACGCAAAGGCAAACTTCGGATATTCCGAAGACAGCGAAAAATACCGCGCGGCCTATGATTACTTGAAATGTTCTTTGAGTTTGGCGGGTGATTATCATGCGTTGGGGTGATGAAATTACCCTGATCGCACAGAAGCCGCCCGACGAAGCGGTAAACGCAAACGGGTTCCAGAACGAGCCGGAAGAAGTGCGGAAAGCCATTTTTTGCAATGTAAAATCCGCGGGTTATTCCGAGTTCTACAAGGCCGCGCAAGCGGGCTTTCAAGTGGAATTGAAGGTTGATGTTTACACGGAGGAATACGAGGGGCAGCAGGCCGCAGAGCTGAACGGGAAGCGGTACAGGGTTTTGAAAACCTATGTCAACAAAAGCGGAGAAATTACCGAATTGACGCTTTCCGATCTTCCGGTCGAAGAAAGCGAAGAGCCGGACAGCGGCGCGGAAGGAGGCGGCGGCAATGGCGCGGTTTGAGGTATCCGGAATTGAAGCGGCACAGGAAGCGTTTTTGCGCCGGAGCGAGCGGGCGGCGAAGGCCGTTCCGAAGATGTTAAAAGCTGGCGGCGCGGTGCTTGTGAAGGCCGAACAGGAGGAAATACGGCGCACATTTACAAGTAACCGCGTTACTGGCGATCTTGCAAATTCTATCAAATGCACCGCCGTAAAGAAGCGGGGTTCGGGGCAATGCGTGGAAGTGTACCCGCACGGGAAAAACCGACGCGGGGAGCGGAACGCAACCGTTGGCTTTGTCCACCAATACGGGCGAAGCAATATGCCCGCGCGCCCGTGGTTCACGCGTTCGCACCAGAAGGCAACGCCGGAAGTTCAGGCGGCTATGCGGCAGGCATGGGAGGACGAACAGGAATGATAGACACAGTTGACCGCCTGTTAAAATCCACGCTTGACGCGCTTTGCCCGAATGTGGCGCGCCTCTTCTTCCGCGGGAAGGCTGGTACATATATCACATATCAGCTTGTTTCTTCGGAAGACATGGCCGCCGCAGACGACGAAATGCACGGCACGGAATACACATACAGGGTTGATATTTACTCGAAACGCGATTATATCGCCCTCTTGCGCCGTGTGAAGCAGGCGTTGAAGGCGGCGGGCTTTTACGGGCTTGTAATTGATCCGGAAGTGTACGAGCAGGACACGGGGTTTTACCATGTCCCGATTGAAGCGAAATATTACGAACAAACGGAGGTATAAAAACTATGGCAACTATTGGTTTACGCGATCTTTACCGCGCGCCGATCACCGTAGGCGAAGGCGGCGAAGAAACATACGGAACGCCCGTGCGCATGGCGAAGGCCATTAGCGCGGAAATGTCCGTAGAGGTAGCGGAAGCGATCCTTTATGCGGACGACGGCGCGGACGAAGTGGTAAAAGAATTCGTTTCCGGAGAGCTGACGCTGAATGTAAACGATCTTATGCCCGCCGATCTTGCGGCCATTTTGGGGCAGACGCAGGACGACGATCAAGTTGTTTATGCGGGAGAAAACGACGATCCCCCGTATATGGCAATCGGCTTCCGCGCAAAGAAAGCGAACGGCATGTATAAGTACATTTGGCTTTACAAGGTGAAATTCGCTATTCCTTCGGAGAGTTACCAGACGAAGGGCGATAGTATCGAATTCACCACGCCGGAGATCACAGGGCAGTTTATCAAGCGGCCTGACGGCCTTTGGAAAGCGGAGCATGTGGCACTTCCCACAGAAACCGCGGCGCAGGGCTGGTTTACGAAGGTTCGTGAACAGAACAACACTTCGGGCGGCTAATTCTGGCCGCCTATCACAAAACAAAATATGAAAAGGAGGCACGGGGAAGCCCTTTGACGGGGCTTCCCCTATTTTGTTATGAGCGCGATTAAAGACGGGCGTTTGCCGATCGTCCTTGATAAAGAACGGCATTTGCTGTTTTCCCTGAATGTCATTGACGAAATGCAAGACAAATTCGGGGGCTTTGACAAGCTGGCCGAAATGCTGAAAGGCAAAGACGGCATTAAAAATCTTCGCTGGCTTCTTACCCTGCTTCTGAATGAGGGCGCAGACGACGGCGAAGAGCAGTTGACCGAAAAACAGGTAGGAAAAATGATCCACACGGGCAACTTCAACGAGGTTAAAACCGCGATTTTCAAGGCGTTTGCAATGGGAAACAGCGGCACAACGGAGCCGCCGCAGGACGATGAAGACGACGAACCGGAATACGCGGAAGAAGAGAGAAAAAACGCGCAGGCGGGCAAGGAGTAATAGACCTTGCCCGCCTGCTTTATATCGGCGTTACGCTTCTACACTGGCCGGAACGCGAAGTGTGGCGCATGACACCGTATAAAATCCTTGCTTTGTTCCGAATTCACAGAGAATTCAATCCGGATCGCTTCAAACCGGAGGAAAAAGAAGCGGACATTGACGATGTGTTAGGGGGGTTATAAGTGGCCGGAAAAGAAGACCAGATCAAAACCGAAATTGCCGTTGACGGCGAACAGGAATACAAGAAGGCTTGTAAAGAAATCGACGCTTCTTTGAAGGCCATTGCGTCCGAAATGAAGGTTGTTTCGGCAACTTTCGAGGGCAACGCCGACAGCATAGAGGCAATGACCGCGAAGCAAGATGTTTTGAACAAGCGGCTTGAAGAGCAGAAAAAGAAGGTTGCCGAAGCGGAAGCCGCCTTGAAAAAGTATCAGGACGCGGGGCAAGGGACTTCCGAAGCGGCTAAAAAGATGGAAACGAACCTGAATTACGCCCGCGCCGCAATGATTAAGACGGAAAACGAAATCAGAAACCTTGACGCAGGATTAGAAGAAGCGCGCAACGCTTCAAACGATTTTTCGGACGGCTTGGAAGACATTTCACAGGAAGCCGAAAGCACGGGCGGCGCGCTGGACGGATTGGGCGGCAAAGTTTCTTCCGTAGCGGGCGCACTTGGAACAGGTTTGAAAACGATCGGCGTAGGCGTGGCCGCCATTGGAACGGCTATGGTTGCGGGGATCGGGTACGCCGTGGGCTTCGCTGATGAAGTCAAAGGCGCAATGAACGATTTTGAAGCGTCAACAGGCATTGCGGAGGCCGCCGCGAACGGCTTTGAAGACGCAATGTTGCGTATCTACAACAACAACTTCGGGGAGAGCATGGACGATATAGCCGCGTCAATGGCAACCGTGGCGCAGACTTCCGGCGAAGTTGATCCGACGAAAATTGAAGAGCTGACACAAAACGCTTTGATGTTGCGCGATACATTCGGCTTTGATATTCAAGAGCAAATGCGCGCCGTCAATATGCTTATGGATCAGTTTGGGCTATCTGGTGAAGAGGCGTTCAACCTGATTGCGCAGGGAGCGCAAAACGGCCTTGATAAAAACGGGGATTTGCTGGACAGTATCAACGAATATTCCGTGCATTTCAAGTCGTTAGGGCTGGACGCGGAAGACATGTTCAACAGCTTTGCAAACGGCGCGGACGCTGGCACCTTTTCCGTTGACAAGTTGGGCGACGCGGTAAAGGAATTCGGGATCAGGGTTAAAGACGGATCAGACGGCACAATGCAGGCGTTCAAGGATATAGGCTTGAACGCCGATGAAACCGCGGCGGCCTTTGCCGCAGGCGGGGAGAAGGCCGCAAAAGCCTTTGACGATGTGACAACCGCCCTTTTCGCAATGGACGATCCTTTAGCGCAGAATACCGCAGGCGTGGCCTTGTTCGGTACGATGTGGGAAGATTTGGGCGTTGAAGGTATGCAGGCGTTGACGAACCTTAACGGGGAGATCAGCACCACAACCGACGCGCTTTCCAAAATCAACGCCGTTAAATATGACGACTTCGGTTCCGCTATGTCGGGGCTTGGACGCGTGCTGAAAACGAATTTTGTTCTTCCGATTGGCGAAGAAGCGTTGCCCGCCCTTTCTGATTTTGTCAACGAGCTTTCGGCGGGCGCGGCTTCCGCGAACGGCGATATTTCCAAAATGTCCGACACCTTCGGGACAGCCCTTGCGGGGCTGATTGAAGATTTTTCGACGATCCTTCCGCAAGTAACGGACTTTGCAACCGAAATCGTGTTAGGGCTGGTCGATGGGCTTGTAGCAAGCCTACCACAGATCACAACGGCGGCGGTGGATATGATAACCGCGCTTGTGCAAGGGCTGGTTGCCGCGCTTCCGGCGATTGCGCAGGCCGCAACACAAATTCTTCTTGCCCTGATTGACGGGTTGATCGCCGCCCTTCCCCTGCTTGTCGAAGGCGCGTTGCAAATTGTCCTTGCGCTGGCAAACGGGATCGGACAGGCGTTGCCGCAGTTGTTACCGAAAATCGTTGAAGTGGTCGTTGCTATGGTGCAAACGCTGGTTGAAAATATCCCTATGCTGATCGACGCGGCGTTGCAGTTGATAACAGGACTTGCGCAAGGGCTGATTGCCGCGATCCCCGTTCTGATTGCGGCCATTCCACAGATTATTACAAGCCTTGTCGAAAATCTGCTTGCCTCTATCCCGCAGATCATTCAAGCGGGAATTGACCTATTAACCGCGCTGATCGACGCGTTGCCGCAGATTATCGAAACCATTGTTACAGCTATTCCGCAGATTATCGACGGAATTGTAACGGCGGTGATCGGGAGCATTCCGCAGATCGTTCAAGCCGGAATTGATTTGCTGGTTGCGCTTATTCAGGCGTTGCCGCAGATCATTCAAACCATTGTACCCGCGATCCCGCAGATTGTGGGCGCGTTGGTGAACGCCATTGTTTCCAATATCCCGCAGATTATTCAAGCGGGCGTTCAACTATTCGTTTCCCTGATCCAGAACCTTCCGACAATTATTGCCGAAATCGTGAAGGCGGTTCCGCAGATTGTAACGGGTATCGTGCAGGCGTTCGGAAGCCTTGCATATCAGATCGTGGAGATCGGCGGCAATATTGTTTCCGGCATTTGGCAGGGTATCCAGAACGCCGCGGGCTGGTTGTGGGATCAGGTAACGGGCTTCTTTGGCGGCATTGTGGACGGTATCAAGAATTTTCTTGGCATTCATTCCCCTTCAACGGTTTTTGCCGACATTGGCGGCAACATGGCCGCAGGCGTTGGCGAGGGCTTCGGCGGCGGCATGGATACCGTTTCCGCGGACATGCAGGGCGCAATGGGAAGCGCGGGCGCGATTACCGCACAGGAGGCCGTACAGGCCGTAAACGATGGCATTATAGCGAATGTCGGCGCGCTGGACGGCGCGGTATCGGCCATTGTCGAGCGGGTAACAACGGGGCTTACAGCGCAAGCGGCGCGCCTTAATCAGATCGGCGTTGACATGACGAAGTATATTGCTTCCGGCATGACAACGGGAACGCCGAATATTACAAACATTATCCCGCAGATCGTCCAGTCGATTATTACCGCCTTCACCGCACAACAACCGAAGTTCACGGCGGCGGGCGTTGATATTGACAAGGCCATAGCGTCCGGCATGGTGCAAGGTACGCCGCAGATTACGGCGAAAATCCCGCAGATCATACAGTCGATTTTGACAACGATCAACGGGTTTGTATCGCAGTTCACGGCGGCGGGTGAAGAAATGGTGCGCGGTATCTGGCAGGGCTTTCAAAATATGTCGGGGTGGCTGGAAAGCAAAGTGCGTTCTATGATGCGCGAAATTGTCGCCGCCGTAGAAGCGGAAATGCAGATTGCTTCCCCGTCGAAGGTATTTGCAGGGATCGGCGCATACATGGCCGAAGGTTTAGGCGAAGGCTTCGCCCGTGAAATGCAGAATGTTGAAAAGACAATCCGCAGGGCGACGGCTTCAACCGTTCCGGAGCCGCAAAGACCGTCCGGAAGGATCAGCAGGAACGACAACGCCGCCCGCGGCGTGCAAGTGGTTCAAAATATCTATGCGAACGAAACGAGCTATGCACAACAACAGCGCGAGGCGGCAAAGCAATTCCGCTTGATTGCACGGGAGGTTATGGGCTGATGGTAAAGAAAATCGAAAAGCTGATTTATACGAATGAGCGTGGGGAAAGTATCACCTTTTCCCACGCTTCTATTTTTCACACAAACGAGGTTAGCGGCCTTTCCGATGTGCGCAACGAGATTTACAGCATTAACAGCATGGGACAGGACGGCGATACCTATTTAGGCAACCGCATTCAATCCCGCGAAATTGAGATTGTCGGAAGTATCAGGGAGCGGGACAAGGACAGAATGCGGGATTACCGAAGGCAAATGAACCGCGTGTTGAACCCGCAGTATTCCGCGACGCTGACATACGAATACGGCGACTTCCGGCGCGTGATTGATTGCAAGATCGACAACGCGCCCGCCTTCACGCGGAAGGCTATTTTTCAGGACTTCACAATACAGCTTCTTTGCCTTAATCCGTTTTGGAGAAAAGAGGCAAAGACGCGGGACGATATAGCGACATGGATCGGCGGCCTTGAATTTCCCGTTGAAATCCCCCTTGTGGAAGGTTGGGAAATCGGGTATAGACAGCCTTCCTTGATCGTGAATGTCTATAACGAAGGTGATGTGCAAGCGGGTATTCGCGTAGAGTTCCGCGCGCTTGGCGTTGTCAAAAATCCTTCTCTTTTGAATGTGGACACACAGGAGTTTATAAAGCTGAATATCACGCTTCAAGCTGGCGACATTTTGAGTGTATCCACGGGATACGGGGAAAAAGAAGTAACCTTGCAACGCGACGGCGTGACCTCTGACGCGTTCCGTTATCTTGATGTGGACAGCACATATTTTCAACTTTCGGTCGGTGATAACCTTTACAGGTATTCCGCGGAAGAAAACCTTGAAAATCTGGAAGTATCCATTTATCACGACGATCTTTATTTGGGGGTGTGACGAATGGAGCTATATATTTATGACCGCGACATGATATTGCACGGCGTAATTGACGAAATCAATTCGTTAATCTGGACGCGGCGGTATTGGTCGGCGGGCGAATTCAAGTTGCTTGTGCCATTCACAAGCAAGCATGTTTCCCTTCTGGTAAAAAACAACCTGATAATGAAGCGCGGGGACACCGAGGCGGCAGAAATCAGGTATGTTCACATTAGCAAGAATTCACAGGGGCTTGAAGAAATCGAAGTGCAAGGAAAGTTTATCACGCAATGGATCGGGAAGCGCATTATACGCGATCAGATCGCCGCAACGAGCGGGACGCAGGATATTTTATACCGGATTGTCCGCGAAACGGTCGTTTCCCCGAAAGTGGCCGCCCGCGCGATCCCGAATGTCTTAATTGATCCCACGGACGAAGACACCGGAAGCGGGAAAATAGACTATACTTCCGAAGCCTTCACAAACGCCCTTCTTGCCGTGGAAACCGCGGCGAAGGCGGCAAAATTGGGCTTCCGGTTGCGAACCGATGTGAAGACCGGAAAGCACTATTTCAGCGTGTATAAAGGCCGCGATTTGACCGCAGACCAAACCGAAAACCCGCCGTGCATTTTTTCACAGGAATTCGATAATATCACGGAACAGGAATACACAAACAGCATTGAAAACCTGAAATCAACGGCTTATGTGGGCGGCGAAGAAGCCGAACCGCGCGTTGTGGCCGAAGTTGGCGGCGGCGCGGCTGGCCTTGACCGTGAAGAAGTCTTTGTGAACGCAACGGACATTACAAAGAAATACACCAACGAGAACGACGAAGAGATCACGCGCACCGATGAAGAATATTTAGCCTGTCTTGAAGAGCGCGGCGCGTCGGAGCTGGAACAATACGCCGAAACATTGAGCTTTTCCAGCACGATCAACACGCACGCGAATTTGAAGTACAGGGAAGATTACGACTTGGGAGATCGCGTGACATGCGTTAATAAACGGTGGGGTATAAAAATCAATGTCCGGATAACGGAGGTTGCGGAAACCTATCAACAGAACATGGAGGAAATAGACATTACTTTCGGGGAGAGTTTGCCCGCCCTGATTACACAGATCAGGCAGATTACAAAGTAAAGGGGTGCAAATATGGAAAAATCAAGTTTTTTCAACAGTGTTTCCGGCGATCGCGTGTACCGCGCGGAAGAATGGGCTGAATATTTTGCTTCATTCATTGGAAACGGCGTGTTCCCTGTCCCTTCCACAAGCCTTCAAGTGGTAGCGGGTTCAGGAATGGCCGTCGCCGTGAAAACAGGTAAAGCGTGGATTAACGGCTATTTTTATTACAACACAAGCGATTTGCCCGTAACGCTGGCAACCGCGGACGGCGTGTTGAACCGCATTGACCGAATTGTTGTGCGGTGGGATTTGACCGAACGCAAAATTTCCGTTGCGGTGAAGTCTTCCGCGCCTGCAACTTCCCCCGTCGCCCCTACTTTGCAGAGGGACGCGGACGCATACGAATTATGCCTTGCCGATGTGCTTGTAGGCGCAGGCGTTACGGCCATTTCACAGGCAAACATAACGGATCGCCGCCTTGATGGTTCCTTGTGCGGCGTGGTTGCGGGCGTGGTGGATCAGATAGACACCGACGCATTCAACGCGCAACTTGAAGCGTGGTTTGCTGACTATAAGGAAATGAGCGTTGACGAATTCAACGATCTTGTTTCCTATATGGAGAGTTTGGAGCTTTTGGGCGATCAGCAGTACGCCGCCCTTGAAGCCTACATGAACGACTTTAAGACCGACGCGGAAAACGACTTCAACGCATGGTTCGCAACCTTGCAAAATGTCCTTGACGAAGACACCGCGGGGCATTTGCTGAACCTGATCCAGAACAACACCGCGCGAATTGAAATGCTGGAAGCCGTGCTTTTCAATGACATTACAACAAACCCGTTCTTGATCCTCTTTGACGATTTGGACGGCGTGACCGCAACGGGCGTTTGGAACGCGGCGTTGCAACGGATCGAATGTTGACGCGGTGCGCCTGCAAGGGCGCGGAATTGTCGTGCATTATCGGAAATATCTTCACGGAGCTTCGCCCGCCGTGCGACATGTGCGGCGGCGAGGCGGTGACAATCCGCGGGATCACGCCCACAGGCCACGAAGCAACCATAACTTTGACGGCGGCGGGCTTTGATTTTGAGGGGTGCGCGGAAGATACCGCGCTTTTGCAGAGGATCAGGAAGGCAAGGTGCATTTATGCAGGGACAAGAGAGGGAACGCAAAGAGCCGTCCGAATTCAATGTGATTGTGAAGGCGAAAGACCTTGTAAAGCATACCTTCACGATCACGAACAGCACGGAGCGTTACCCGAAGAAATACCGCTTTACGCTGGTGAACCGCATACAGGAAAAAGCGGTTGATATTTACGAAATGACGCTTGAAGCGAACGAATTAGATTTGCGGCAAGCGGACGAACACAGACAACGGCAGAGGCTACAAGCAAAGGCGTTGACCTATTGCAAGGAGCTTCTATTTTTTATAGAGCTTTCGCAGGAAATGGGCTTTATTTCTATGAAGAGTTGCGAATATTGGTCGAAACTTGCCCTTGAAGTAAAGTACATGATCGCCGCGTGGAAGAAGCGGGACAAAGCGAGAGTATAAAACCGTTTGGGGAACGCCTTGCAGGTTTTCTTTTCGCCTTCTGCCCGCCCCGCCGCCGTATTCCGGCAACTCGTACAATGTGCGCAATGTCAACACTTCGGGGGCGTTGAACAACAACAACGCGTACAACGGCCACAGGGGCGTGCGTCCGCTTCGGTGGATCACTCGATCGAGTAGGCCACAGGCCGAAAGCAATGTACCACCATCAAAGGAAGGCGTTTCCCGTCCCCTGCTATCCACGGCGGGGACAAATACAGGATTGCCGATACCGGAGCATTGCCGCAGGCATGGCCGAGGTTATACACGGCAAGGAGATTTTTTTACATGACCGACTTTGAAAAAAGTCTATAATTTTGAAAACCTATACCGCGCGTACCGGAAGGCGCGCCGCGGCAAAAGGTGGAAAGGAGCGGCGGCGAAGTTTGAAGTTAATTTGCTGGAAGCCCTGAACCTGTTAAGCGTGCAGTTACAGAGCCACACATACCGGCTTTCGCCCTACAATACATTCAAGGTTTACGAACCAAAAGAACGGGTTGTAATGTCGAACAGCTACAAAGACAAGGTTGTGCAACACGCGCTTTGTGATAATGTACTTGAACCGAGGGTGCGAAGCACCTACATAAAAGACAATTACGCTTCACAGGTTGGAAAAGGAACGCACTTCGGCCTTGAACGGCTGGAAGGGTTTATGCGGAGGTTTTACCGTGTACGAGGTGTTGACGGTTGGGTGTTGAAATGCGATATATCAAAGTATTTCTATAATATCAAGCACGACGCGTTAAAATCCTTAATCCGCAAGTATATTTCCGATCCTGATTGTCTTTGGTTGCTGGACATGATAATAGACAGCACCGAAGGCAATATAGGAATTCCGATCGGCAACCAGTCTTCACAAATATTCGCCCTTCTCTATCTTTCTTCGCTGGATCACATGGTAAAAGAAAAGTTAGGCATAAAATTTTATGGCCGATACATGGACGATTTTTATTTGATCCACGAAGACAAAGAATATTTGCGCTATTGCTGGAAGGAGATTGAAAGACATGTAAACGAATTAGGGCTTTCGCTGAATGCGAAGACAAATATTTACCCGTTGAAAAACGGAATTGATTTTTTGGGCTTCCATTCGTATTTGACCGAAAGCGGCGCGGTGATCCGCAAGGTGCGCCGGAAGTCAAAGAACAACGCCCGCCGCCGTTTAACCAAAATGCGCGGGTTGCTGGAAGCTGGAAAAATCACGCCGGAGAAGGTGGAGCAATCTTATCAAAGCTGGCGCGGCCATGCGTCGAAGGGGAATTGCTATCACCTGATCCGGAACATGGATCAGCATTACAACAAATTATTCGGGCAGTACGCCGCCGCGGGCAACCGTGGCGGCGTTGCTGTTTCCGAAGAAAAGGAGGAAGGCAAAGAATGTCGAAACAATTAAGCACGCTTGGCGTTGGAACAACCTTTGAAGTTCCCGTGAAGTCGGCCTATCAATCACTTTTAGGGCAATATGTCGTTCTGAAAATGGCAGACAAGAACCATTCGGGCTATCCGTCTAATTCGGTAACGCTGATTTTTGATAAAATCCCGATTGTTCTTGCTTTCGACGCAAAAGAGCCAAACAACAGTAATAGCGATCGCAAAAATTACGGAAACAACCGTTATTCATACGCGAATGTTCTTCAATGGCTGAACAGTAATGCCACGGCGGGGAATTGGTACAGCGCGAAGCATAGTGCGGATCAATCACCGAATTCAACTTCGGTTGTTACCTATAACCCGTATGCGGATTTAGCGGGCTTTCTTGCCATGCTTGATGATGATTTTGTCGCGGCGTTGCTGGATACCACGGTAACGGTTGCCAAAAACACCGTTACGGACGGCGGGAGCTATGAAACCGTAACGGCAAAAATGCACCTTCCGTCCACAACGGAAGTCGGCCTTGCGAACGAAAACGGGATTGCAGAGGGTTCAAAGCTGGCTTTGTTCAGCGATAATACAAGCCGCCTTGCCTATCCTACGGCTGAATGTGTGAGTAACAGCGATTATACAAGTAGCAGTTTTAACACTTCTTCTTCGTGGTATTGGTGGCTTCGCACGTCGTTTTCCGGCGACTCGTGCAATGTGCGCATTGTCAACACTTCGGGGGCGTTGAACCTCAACAACGCGTACTTCGGCCGCCGGGGCGTGCGTCCGCTTTGTAATTTGAAATCTGATATTTTGGTATCTGATAACAAAAACAGCCGCGGAAACTATGAATTCCAGTGGAACGCCGCGCCGAGTACGCCGGACGGAATTTCCGTGCCGGAAAGCTGTTACAGCACGCAGGACATAACCGTAACATGGGGAGCTTCCAGCGATCCGGACGGCGACGCGATCACCTATGTTCTGGAACGGTCGGTGAATAACGGGAGCTACACGAAAGTAACGGAAACCGCCGCCCGCACCTTTACGGAGGTTGTTTCTACAAGCTGGAACACGATCAAGTACCGCGTGAAGGCGCGGGACACCTACGGGAACGAAAGCGCGTATGTGACTTCTTCCGCGGTTCCCGTAATTCACAATCAACCGCCCGTCATTTCCGGACAAAACGCCGATCTTGGAACGAAAAGCGGCGACTTCTCTTACAAGTACACTGTAACCGATCCGGACGGCGACACGGTGACGGTGGTTGAAAAGGTGGACGAAACCACCTTGCGGAGCTACAGGCCCACGCTTGGCGAAGAAAACACGATGAATGTTGCGGGGAATGACTTTACCGCCCTTTCCAACGGCGCGCACACAATCACCATTACCGCAACGGACACCGTGGGAAATAAAGCGGTGCGAACGCTGACCTTCACAAAGCAGATCAGCGGCTTTGTTATCACGCTGGCCGCGCCGCTGGAAGCGCAGGCACAGCCTACGCGCGCGAATGTGGTTGTAACGCGGGGAATTCCAGCGGGCGCAACCTTCAAAGTGGAGGCAACGAACAATCCGTTTGATCCTTCCCCCGTGTGGGAGGATTGCACGAACGCCGTAATTCAGGGCGTGGCGCATGTCTTCGAGAACACAATAAACACCGCCGTTCAATTCGGCATGAATATTCGGGTAACAGTGGAACGCGGCGACGCTATTTCCGCGTGTTGGGTATCTTCGATCGGGGGTAATTTTGAATGAGCGTAGCACACAGACCGGACAAGCCGAGCGAAACGGCAGAATTGAAGAAGGAAGTTAAAACCTTGAAGGCGGCGGGCGAAAGCACCGCCGCCCTTCTTTCCCTATCCTTCAAAGCGCAGATTGTCGCAGACCGCGCCGCGGGAACGAACGCGATCACCGACGAAATGATCCTTGCGTCAACGGATATTGTGGATTATCCGGAGTATCAGGACAACCACGAATACAAGACAAAAGGCGAAATTATCAGGTGCGACGGCCTTTATTATGAGATCGTCGCGCCGCACACTTCCAACGCCGCCGCGTATCCCGTGCAAACCACCTTCGCATATTACCGCCTTGTCGAGCTGGAACACACGGGGACGATTGACGATCCGATCCCGTATCCGGAAACCGCGGGGATCGTCGTAAATGTGGTTGAGGGGCTTTATTACAGCTACAAAGGCGCGGTATATCTGGCGAAGGCCGATATGCCGAATTGCGTTTACCCGCCCGACACGGCGGGTTTGTGGCAATGGGAAAAGGTGTAAAGGTGGTGGAAGCATGGAACAGTTCTTGACCGTTCTTTCCGTGGTTAGTACGGTTTGCGCAATCGTGTTCGGGTATGCGGCTTTTGCCCGCAACCGGAAAAGCGACACGGCAACCGTGGCGAAAAACGACGCAACCGTACTTACGGAAATAGGGTATATCAAAGCGAACACGGACGAAATCAAGGCAGAGCAGAAGGAACAGCGGAAGACGAACACCGAGTTTGTAACGCGCCTGACCGCCGTTGAAGCGTCCGCAAAGCAGGCGCACAAGCGAATTGACACGCTGGAACGCGCACACGAAGAATAATAGCGAAGGAGCGAAAAACAATGGCAGTTATGAAAGCGAGTGAATTTGTTGCGAAACTGAAAGATGTTGCGCAGAATTACAAAACCCTTTATGTCATGGGGTGCTTTGGCGCGCCCCTGACGGGCGGCAATGTATCGCGGTATTGCAATAACCACGCATACAACAAGCAGGCCGCCCGAACGAAAATGATTAAGGCCGCCGCAAACCAGAACCCGCCCGTTTTCGGGTTCGATTGCGTGTGCCTGATTAAAGGCATTTTGTGGGGCTGGAACGGCGACGCGTCCAAAACCTACGGCGGCGCGTCCTATGCCGTGAACGGCGTTCCCGACATTGGCGCGGATACCATGATTACAAAATGCAAGGGAGTTTCAACCAACTTTTCCAATGTGGAGGTTGGCGAAGCCCTTTGGTGTAGCGGGCATATCGGCGTTTATATCGGCGGCGGGCTGGCCGTGGAGTGTTCCCCCGCCTTTGACAACGATGTGCAGATCACAGCCGTTAAAAATATGGGGACAAAGAGCGGGTACAACGCCCGCACATGGACGAAGCACGGCAAACTTCCCTATATCGAATACGACAACGCCGCCCCCGTTCAGCCGGACAAGCCGGACACCGGAGCGAGCGCAGGCGGCGCAATCAAGGCCGGAAGCGTCGTGCGTGTGAAACAGGGCGCGAAGACCTACACGGGCGGCGGGCTGGCCTCTTTCGTGTATGAACGCGATCATGTCGTTTCAGAGCTGAACGGCGATCGCGCCGTTATCACCTACGGCGGCGTGACCGTGGCCGCCGTGCGCGTTTCTGATCTCACGCTTGTAAAGGAGTAACAAATATAAACACCAACAAAAAAGAAAGCGAGGCTTTGAAAAATGGATAACATGGTAATTGTTCTTGTGGTTGTGGCCGTCGTCGCGGTCGTTTTCGTGGGGCTGATCGTGCTGATCCCCTATCTGGTAAAGAAGGGGATCAATGTTTCCGGCGTGCTGACAGGGACGACAACCGTTCTTGACACCGCGGATCATGTGGTCGATACCCTGCAAGAGTTCTTCCCCGAAGTTCCCGTTATCACGGTTATTGACAAGGTGATCGGGTGGGCGCAGAAGGCGACGGAAGCCGCCGAACAGCTTTATAAAACAAGCAAAATTGAAGAGGGACAGCGGAAGGAAGAGGCAACAAAACTTGTCTATCAGTTCATCGAAGCGGCGGGAATTGAAATCGACGACGATTTGAAGAAGATTGTTGACGGTGCGATCGAAGCCGCTGTTTTTGCGCTTCCGAAGACGCATACCGACACCGCGGAAGCCCTGAATACTTAATTGCCATTGCGCCGCGCGCGGGTTTACTCCTTTACCGCCCGCGGCTTGATGGAGGCGGCGGCCACATGCCGCCCGCCTGATACCACGAAGCCCCCGCTTCCGCTGAACCGCGGCGGCGGGGGCTTATTTCATTACGGGAGGTTTTACGCATGAGCGAACAGAGAAAAACCACAGGCACGCGCAAGCGCGCGCCGAAGAAGGATACGGAAAGCAAAACCACGCGCACGCGGAAAAAGGTTGCCGAAGAGCAGGCCGCGCCCGTCCAGCAGAACGAGGAAGCCGCGCCGGATCGCGTGAAGGCCGAAGAGGAACAAACCGCCCGCGCGCCGGAACAGATGGCGGGAAAATCGGAGCATGACGGCGCGAAGCCGGAACAGACACCGCCCGCGGCGGGTTCTTTTGAGGTTGCCCGCGTGCTGAAAGTAACAAAACCCCTTATGCGCGGCGACGATGTGAAGGCGTTGCAAACGGCCTTGATCGAACGGAATTACCATTGCGGCACCAACGGAGCCGATGGGACATACGGAAGGTTGACCGCTTACGCCGTGCGGTGCTTTCAAGCGTCAAAAGGCTTGATTGTCAACGGACGCGCGGACAGGTACACGATCGCCGCGCTTGGCGGCACATGGAAAGAGTAACAGAACATAGAGAAGCCCCCACGCTGGCCGTTTATGGCTGGCGTGGGGGCTTTTTGTCGTTTTGCGGGGCTTACTCATTCCGGAAGCGCAATGTTATTTCTGCGCCATAGTTCCGGCCTTCGCCGCCGCCGTAAACCTCCATGTTTACGATCCCGTCGAGGCGGGAAAAATTGTCGTTCACATAGGAAACATATTCGGCGGGAATATTCCCGATTTGATCGCCGTTGACATAGACACCGAAAGCGGGCTTGCCTTCCCATTCTTCCCGTTGCAAAGTCAATTCCATTGTTCCCTTGTTGAAAGGTTCGTCTTTGAAGTGGATTTTTCGCAAGATGGTTTGACGGCTTTTGCGCCCGTTCTTGAAGGTAACGCCCGCAACCTTCACGGAAAGAAATTCAAAAGCGGGCTTTGCTTCGGAAGCCGGAGCGGGTGCGGCGGCTTCTGCTTTCGCAGGCCGCGGATCGGCGGCGGGTGTAACATGTGCGGTTGTATCTGCTTTAGGAGCAGGCGCGGCGGCCTCTTTCGGTTCCGTCGCCGCAGGCGTGGCCGCGGGCGGTTCTTTTTTTGGTTCAGGCCGCGCGGCCTTTTTCCGAAGGCCAATAAAAAACAGCACGGCGGCAATCACAATCCCACAAACGCCCGCCCCTATATCACCTTCGACAAATAGCGGGATTGAAGAAATAAGAAACAGCGCACCAACGCCCCACAGGATCAACACAGTTTTTCTCATAGTTTGAATAACTCCTTTCGTGTGCTTAAATTATGGCAACGAGGGAAGAATACTTTTCGTATTCTGACCTTTAACACAATTATGCAGGCTTTTTGTGTTAAAGTCAAGAAAAGTGCTGATGTTTAGCACAACGAGAGGGGCGCGGGTGATCGTGGGTGAAGATATACGACTATAAAGGCCGGAAGAATATATGCGGCGACAGAGTGCGGGAAGCACGGCAAAAGAAGCGGTTTACGCAAGAGGCGTTAGCCGCGAAACTGCAAATTGAAGGCGTGACGATGGAGCGGGACAGCATTTCCAGAATTGAGATCGGAACGCGGTTTGTTACCGATTACGAATTGAAAGTGCTTGCTAAAGTGTTGGGCGTATCCCCTCTTTGGTTGCTTGACGATGAAAACGAATGAAGCGGCGGGAATTTCCCGCCGCTTTTGCTGTTTTTCGCAATTATTTTTTTGAAAGCCGTTGACATACTAATAGTAGTATGTTATAATAGTATCATCAAAGGAAGAAAGGAGGTTGCAAAGATGGACAACATAGAAAAAGCCTTGCAGGAATTGGCAAAAGCGGTTGAAAGTAACGACACAGTGGAACGCGTCAAAGTTACAATAACGCTTGTAAAGCCAAAACCAAACAAGGCTAAACCCGACAAATAATGTCGAGGGCTGGAAGAGGGGCGCACGCCGCCCCCTCTTCTGCAAGCCCTATTATATCATAGATCAAGAAAAAAGCAACCGCGGATATTTAAGGGGGTGTTATTGTGGTTATAACCTGTAAAAATCGTGAATATTTGCTTTCAGAGCAAAAGGACAAATGGAAACTTTCAAGAGAAATCGGCGGCGTTGAAGTTGAATATGAAATACCAAAAGGAGCCGCGCCGGACGCTGACGCAGTAAAACGGTATGTTGAAGAACATTCGGAGTTATTCTGAAAGGAGCGGCGGTAATGGAAGAAAAAAGAAAAACTTTTACTTCAACCGAAGTGAAACGACGGTATAACGAAAAGACATACACGATCATTTCGGCAAGTATTCCAAAAGAAAAGGCGGCCGCGTTTAAGAAGCGGTGCGCCGAAAAAGGGATTGCGCAGGCACAAGTAATAAAAAAGGCAATAGATCAATTCTTGGCAGAGTAACAGGCGCAGGGGGCGGGAAACCGCCCCTTGTTTTTGTTTATAGGGGGCGTGGAGCATGGGGCATTGTTTTAGCCATTTGACAAAGGCAGACCGTTACAAGATCGAAGCGTTATTGAATAACGGCCATTCGGCAAAGGAGATCGCCGCGGAAATTCATGTGCATATCAGCACTATTTACCGCGAAGTAAAACGCGCCCGCATGGTTCACCGTAATTCAGATTGGACGGAGGAAGAAAGGTATAATCCGGACGAAGCGCACAGGCGATACCGTGAAAACCTTTCGGCGAAAGGCGCGCCGCTGAAAATTGGCCGCGATTATGCCCTTGCGGAATATCTGGAAAGAAAAGTGCTTGAAGAAGGCCGATCCCCCGCCGCCGCACTTGCCGACATTGCTTTAGAGGGGTTGGAATTCAAAACCACAATTTGCACAAGCACCTTTTACGGCTACATAACAAAGGGCGTGTTCCTTATGCTGACAAACAACGATTTGCCGGAGAAGGCAAAACGCAAGCGGAAATATCGCAAAGTGAAGACGGCCAAACGCGCCCCGCGCGGGAAGAGCATAGAAAAACGCCCCGCCGAAGTGGAGGGGCGCGAAGTCTTCGGACATTGGGAAATGGATACCGTTTACAGCGGGAAGCAGACTTCAAAGAAAGCCCTTCTTGTGCTGACGGAGCGGAAGACGCGGCAAGAAATTATAGAGCGTATGCCGGACCGGACGGAGGAAAGCACCATAAAGGCACTTGATCGAATAGAACGGCGGTTCGGCGCACTCTTCCGCAAGGTATTCAAAACAATCACCGTTGACAACGGCGGGGAATTCTCCAATGTGGAAAGGCTGGAACAATCCGCGATCCGCAAGGGGAAGCGGACACGCTTTTACTATTGTCACCCGTACAGCAGTTTTGAACGGGGATCAAACGAAAATCAAAATAGAATGATACGGCGGCGATACCCGAAAGGAACAGACTTCGGGAAGGTATCAACCGCCGCAATAAAAGACCTTGAACAATGGATCAACAACTATCCGCGTGAAATATTGGGCTGGAAAACTTCTGCAATGTGCTTCCGCGAATGCCTTGACGCACTATAAAAATAAATTTTCAATTTTTTTCGCATTTACTATTGACATTTGCGAAAACTTTTTAAGTTTTTCTTTTCGCTCTTTTCGGTCATTTCCCGAAGTGCTTAGATAATATAGCACCGCAAACGCCAAATGTCAAGCTGTTTTTTGAACTTTTTCGCAAGTTTTTTTCACGATTTTTCAGATGCAAAATCTTGTGTTTTTTACTCTCGCAGACCGCAAAATATGCCTCCGTAAATTCACAGCCGGAGCTTTGCCCCGGCCGATTTAGTTCATTATGCCTGTCTCTTATACACATCTGACGCTGCCGACGATCTTACGC
>ENA-OZLF01000093-OZLF01000093.1-human-gut-metagenome-genome-assembly--contig:-NODE-93-length-27877-cov-17.808713_pt1 | contig 27877 bp, 33 predicted proteins | sample MGYA00243860_ERZ653785 | MGnify/ENA primary metagenome ERZ653785 (study PRJEB26926, sample SAMN06164580) | human gut metagenome | biome: ENVO:00009003; feature: ENVO:2100002; material: ENVO:00002003...
CGTGCTTACAGCGTATAGCTGCTTAGCACATTATTGAATTATTAACGAACTATTGATAATGAATAATAAATATGATTATTTAATAGTTGGCTCCAGTCTCTTCGGAGCAACATTTGCACATCTTGCTCATAAGCAGGGTAAGAAGTGTTTGGTGATAGACAAGCGATCTCACTTAGGTGGCAATATCTATTGTGAGAAAATTGAGGGAATTAATGTGCATAAGTATGGCGCACATATTTTCGTAAACCACCAGGTTGAATGAAAAATATTATCTTTGCAACCGTTTTAAAATTCACATAAAATGGAAAGTAAAGAATATTTTGAAAAGGTGATGATAGTGTTGTAGAAATAGGAAAGAATGGTATTCTTAAAATCGGAGAATGTTCAAGGTTTAATGGTGGCTTAAGGCTATCTTGCCAAACGTCAATTACGATAGGGAAATCTGTGTTGGGAAGTTGGGACATATCTATGTTTGATACAGACTTTCATAGAATGAAGAACTGTGAGACTAACGATAAGGTAAGTTCTTGCTCTAAGCCAATCATTGTGGGTAACAATTGTTGGATAGGTTTTGGAGTGCCATCATAAAAGGTTCTCAGATTGGAAATGGATGTGTTGTTGGCGCCAAATCTCTTCTTACGAAGGATTACTCTAATGCGACGAATACTGTCTTTGTCGGAAATCCAGCTTTACCCTTAAAGACTAGATTCTATTTGGATCATAATGATTGTAAACCAGAATATGAAGATTAATAATAATCAATTACATAATGGTGTTTCTGGCATCATGCGTGTGAAAAATGATGCAGAGTTTATCGAGGCAAGCATTGATTCTTGTATTGATGCTTTGGATGAATTGGTTATAGTTTATAATGACTGTAGCGATAATTCGCCAGAGTTGATATATAAGAAACAATCGCAATACCCCGATAAAATTAAGGTATATGAATATAAGCATAAGATATATTCTATTAATTTAACGAAGGAGGAATATGAATATGCCAAATCATTACCTTCAGACTCTCCTCATCTTTTGTGTAACTATTATAATTTTGCCTTATCTAAGGTAACGTGTCAATATGCTATGAAAATAGATGCTGACCAAATCTATTTTTCTGATAAGCTGAAAGAATGGTGTGATGTCTATAGATATGGATGTAACGTTTCCCCTCTGGAAAAGATAATAGGAAAGGGGATGTGGGCATATTCTCGCATCATAGATAAAATTAATGTAAAATACGGAAAGGTATCTCATGGCTTGCCGCAATCTGCCGTAAAGTGGCTTTATCCTTATTATATTAATTACATCAAGTCTTTGGTGTCAGAAAAAAAGGTTAATGTATCGCTTTCAGGTCTTGATGTTGTTTATGACAACAGATGGCTTGTTACATTAGGGAAGAAAAATGATATTATTAATATTCTTCCTCCATACAATGGTGTTGGTGATCATTTAATCTTTAAGGTTACTGACGAAGTATATTACAGACCAGATGATTGTCAATTCTATAATAGTTTGCGTTCGGATAGCTATTCTTTTATAGAGCGTTTTGTTTGTAAGGATAAAAATTATAGTATAGGTGTCTTTTGGTTTCATCTTAATGGAATGCGTAGTAATGTCAGAAATAGAATCAAAGAAGCCATTGATAAGTTTCCAGACTACGTGATTCCATTGGAATCTTTTTCCAAGAGTGATTATGATAAAGACATAGAGCCTCTCATTGATAGGGAAATGATGCTTACTTATCAACGATCTATGTTTCAATTTATCCATCAGGGTGAAGCGTATCTTTTGCCTTCGCAGTTAAAATATTTGTCAACGATAAAATTGTAAATATTATGAAAGTAGTACTTTTAGCAGGAGGTTTCGGCTCCCGCATTTCTGAGGAATCTCAGTTCAAGCCAAAGCCGATGATAGAAATCGGTGGTATGCCTATCATCTGGCATATCATGAAGGAGTATGCCTATTATGGTTATACTGAGTTTGTAATTTGTGCTGGTTATAAGCAGGAGTATATCAAAGATTGGTTTGCCAATTATTTCTTGCATAACTCTGATATCACTTTTGATTATCGCAATGGTAAGAACGAGATGACCGTTCATCGGACCAACATGGAACCATGGAAGGTGACAGTGGTTGATACTGGTTATAATACCATGACAGGGGGGCGAATCAAACGCATACAGAAGTATGTGGGCAATGAGCCTTTCTTGATGACATACGGTGATGGCGTTTGCGATGTGGAAATAGATAAGTTGGTTGAGTTCCATAAGAGTCATGGCAAATTGGCTACATTAACTGCCGTGAAGATGGCGCAGGACAAGGGCGTGCTTGACATCAGCGGAGATTTTGCAGTGAAGTCATTCCGTGAGAAGAATGCTAGTGATGGCGCTCCTATCAATGCAGGATATATGGTACTCCAACCAGAAGTATTCGATTTATTGGATGGTGATTCCTGCGTATTCGAGAAGACAGCCCTTGTAGAGCTTGCTAAGCGTGGTGAATTGATGTCTTACGTGCATGAGGGCTTCTGGCAGTGCATGGATAATATCCGTGAGAAGAACATGCTCGAAAAACTCCTTGCAGAAGATAAGGCTCCTTGGAAACGATGGGAGCGTTCTATCCCTTCTATTGAGGCTCGCAAGTTAACTGGTAATATTTAAAAATACAGAAATAATTATGATAGACGTATTTGATGGATTTTTTAAGGGCAAGAAAGTCCTTGTGACAGGGCATACTGGTTTTAAAGGCTCCTGGTTGTGTATCTGGCTTCATGAGTTGGGTGCAGAGGTTGTAGGTGTAGGTCTAGACCCATATTCAGAGCGTGACAACTTTGTACTTTCAGGTATCGGTTCTAAGATAAAGGCTGACATCCGTGCTGATATTCGTGACGGAGAGAAGATGAAGCAAATCTTTGCAGAGTATCAGCCTGAGATTGTATTCCACTTGGCTGCACAGCCTTTGGTCCGTCTCTCTTATGAGATTCCTGTAGAGACATACGAGGTAAACGTTATGGGAACTATTCATATAATGGAAGCTATCCGAGCTACCAATAGTGTGAAGGTGGGTGTGATGATTACTACCGACAAGTGCTATGATAACAATGAGCAGTTGGAAGGATATGTAGAGACCGACCCATTTGGAGGTTATGATCCATACAGTTCTTCTAAGGGCGCTTGTGAGGTGGCTATACAGTCATGGAGACGTTCTTTCTTTAATCCTGCTGACTATGGAAAGAAGCACACCGTGAGTCTTGCATCTGTTAGAGCTGGTAACGTAATCGGTGGTGGTGACTGGGCTAAGGACCGTATTATACCAGACTGTATCCGAGCTTTGGAAACAACCAAGGTGATTGATATCCGTTCTCCAAAGGCAGTTCGTCCATGGGAGCATGTGTTGGAACCTTTGTCTGGCTACATGCTCTTGGCTCAGAAAATGTGGAATGATCCTACAGGTTACTGTGAAGGATGGAACTTTGGTCCGGAAGCTGATAGTGTATTGACCGTTTGGGAAGTGGCTTCTGCCATCGTTGAGAATTTTGGCTTTGGTGAGTTGAAAGATGTTTCTGATCCGAATGCTCTCCATGAGGCAAACCTTTTGATGCTCAATATCAATAAGGCAAAGACCCGCTTAGGATGGAAGCCAAGTCTGAATGCCAAGCAGTGTGTCATGCTTACCTCTGACTGGTATAAGCGATACAAGACAGAAAATGTATATGACCTCTGTGTGGAGGAAATCAATAAATTCATAGGATAATGAAAATTTCAATTTTAGGAACCAATGGCTTCCTTTCTACTGCCATTGCCAAATATGCCAATGAAGCAGGATGGAACCTGGATATGTATGGACTGGATGAACCAACTGCCCATAAGTTTGACAATTTCTATAAGGTAAACTTAATGGATGCTGAACTGGATTGCTCAGGCTTGTTAACTTCCGACATCATTGTTTATGCAATTGGTGCTGGTATTCAGGCAAACCTCAAGGAAGGTTTCAATCTGATTTATAACCTCAATGTTACAGCTCCTGTCACCATCTGTAATAAGTTGAAGGAACTTGGATACAAAGGCCGTTTCGTATCTTTTGGTAGCGTCTTTGAGATGGGCGAGACTCATGAAGAGCGTTTCTTCACGGAAGAAGATGTTCTCACATCTACTTGTCCTGCACCAAATGACTATACTGTCAGTAAGCGCATGTTGAGTAGTTTCGTTTCTTCATACAAACATGATTTTACTCACTGGCATTTCTATATCCCAACGATTTATGGTGCAGGTGAAAACCCAAAGCGTTTGATACCATACGTAATCAATGCTATTCGCAATGGAGAGGAACTTCATTTTACAGCTGGTGACCAAACTAGACAGTATGTACATGTCAGTGAGGTGCCACGTATGTTAGCTCAGGCATTTGATAAGAATCTTCCATCAGGACTTTATAATATACAAGGTAAGGAGACAGTAACAGTCAAGGATATTGTAACGGAGATACATCATGCTATGGGTAAGGAAGTACCGGATGGTTGTTTTGGTAGCGTGCAACGTGCTGATGTGGGTATGAAATACCTGGCATTGGACGGCAAGAAACTGCATGATGCTACAGGTTTTGAGGCAAGTATTAAGATAACAGATGTAATCGACACATATTAAGAATTAAGCATGTCACAGATAGATAAAGTAAGAATCATTCCTCGTCGTCTCATCGCAGACGACAGAGGCTGGTTTTTGAAAGCAATTACTGGAACAGAGGAGGACATTCCTTCTCATACAGGTGAGGTTTACCTTACTATGGGTAAGTCTGGTCAGGCTAAGGGTGGTCATTATCATCCAGAAGCTGTAGAGTGGTTTACCATCATTGAAGGTAGTGCCATATTGAAATTGGAGGATATGGAAACGCATGAGCGAAGAGACATTGAGATGCCTTTTGAAAAGGCTCAGACCGTTTTTATTCCCAATGGAGTGGCGCATATAGTAGTAAATAACAGCGATAAGAATTTTATATTGTTGGCTTATACAGATAAATTGTATGATCCGGCAGATACTATACCATTTAGTTTTTAACGATTATGAGAATATCATTCAATATCCCGACATATAACAGAGCCAAGTATCTGAAACAAAATTTGGATATATTGACCACACAAATCAAGGAACTTCACAAGGAAGATGAGGTGGAAATCAACATCAGCGACAATGCTTCTACAGATGAAACAAAGCAAATATCTGAGGCATGTATTGCGGCAAATCCCCAACTGCATATCTCATACCACTGCAATGAGAAAAACTTAGGACCTGATGGTAACTTTATTGCTGCCATGCATTTGGCAAAAGGCGAGTATTCGTTGTTGTGGGGGGATGATGACTTCTTGAAAGAAGGAGGACTCGCACGAATCTTGGAACTGGCTGAGTATGGGGATAAGAATGATGTGCAAATTATGCTATCTGGTACAACAATTGTTGATGAAAAGGGAAATTTTGTAAGAGAAAAGAACTTTTTAAGAAAGGACATTCAGCATTATTTGGTGGATTTTTCTGATGTTAATGAAGCACGGGCTTATTTTTTCTTACTTCAGGATACTGCAGGGTTGTTGAGTTTTATTTCCGATGTTGTTTATAAGACCTCTATTATTCATGAGATTCCTTTCGACGAGGATTTTATGGGTACTCATTATGCTTTCTTGTGTTATTGGTGGGGATGGCTGGCAAGAGGTAAAAAACTATATTATAGTAATATTTCATTTCTCAATGAAACGATACAATACCAACCTGCTTATGGTTTTGGTGTAAGAAGAGTTATGGTAGATTATAAAGGTTTTTTGTTAATTGCGGAAAAGTTGTTTGCCAATTCACAATTAAAAAATGATTTTGCATTTGCTTTTAAAAATACTCATCCTGTACTACTTCTTCGCATGGTTCTTATTTCTGAGAGAAAAGAATTTGTAAAACAAGTCTTACCATCTCTGAAAAAATGCGGTACTAGTGACACTGAAATAGAGCTTTTATTAGAATCAAGTTCTCTTTCGAGTATTTTTAAAAGTCTATTTTATACCATCCTTCCAGAAAAAATAATCATATTTTTGAAGAAAATGAAAAAACGATAGGTGGACTAGAAATATTTGTTTAATCATAATGAAATAAATAAATGAAGTATTCGATCATAACTCCAGTTTATAATAGACAAGATTGTATAGGACGCTGTATAGATAGTGTTATATATAATATAAAATATAATATTGAAATAGAGCATATCATAGTCGATGACGGATCGTTTGATGCAACTGCGTCAATAGTAAAGTCTTATAGTGAACAATACAAGCATATAAAGTTCATTCAGTTTCGTAAAAATAGAGGAACTAATGCTGCTCGTAATACAGCTATATCTGTAGCTACTGGTAAGTGGATCATTATATTGGATTCTGATGATTATGTTGTAGATAATGCAATTGAAATAATTGATACAGTTGTAAGCAATAATAAATACAAAGAGTATATGTTTGCAGCAGATGATATGTTGGAAATCTACAATAAGACACCTTTACTGACTGGAAAGTCACAAGTAGTTTTAAAATATAAGGATTTTTTGGCGGAAGATGTAAAAGGTGATTTCATACATGTAATCGACTCTGAAATCATGAAGCGTAATCCTTTTAATGAAAATTTGAGAATTTATGAATTTGTGTGGTTTCTTACATTTTATAAAGAGTCCCAAGAGATTTTGTTTACAGATAAGGTTGTGACGATTCGTGAAAGAAGTCGTACTGATAGTGTAACTAGAGAGGTGATTCGCACTAATAAAAAAAATGTAGAGAGAAACTTTTTAGCAAATTGTGAAATATTATCACGCTTTAAAGATGAATATATAAAATATGGCTTATACGAGCAATTAGCATTTTACATAAATAGTAAGATAGAAAATGCATTGCTTATTTCAAAATATCAAGCAATTAAAGATGATATTAATAGCAATTATGTTCATGGATTGAAGGGCTATATATATAAGCTGATCTATATTTTCCATTTGGGTGCAATGTTTCGTATTCTGTTACAATGGTATCTCAATGTGAAGTACAATATTGTCAAAAGAAAACTTAAATAATAAATAAGATATGATTGCAACAATATTAAATGTAATTTTGCTATTATATGCCTTCATTCAATACAATAAGGGACGTTATGCATGGCCTTTGTTCATCTTAACTTTTTTTGCCTCAAATGCATTTATTCTTAATATTGGAGAACCTGTAATAAAATATCCAGATTTTGGATTACTTCTTCTATTTGGATGTTGTGTATTAGGCTATTTGAGAGACTCTTCTTTTTTCATTGTGAGGAAATATGCTGGTGCTAAAATATCATTATGTTTTTTGGTATTTTTTGTATATGAGTTTCTTTATGCATATTTGTTTGATATAGATACTATTGGTAATATATTAGCTGTTCTTCGAGGATATTTATATGCTTTATCCTATTTTGTCTTCCGAAAAATGCCAATGTCTGAATTACAAAGGTCCCTTAATTTTATTTTTAAGGCTGTAATGTTTTCTTGTTTGGTCTACGTGACCCAATTCTTTACGCAGCTGCCTTTAACTACGACATTTGTATCAGGGGTTAATAGTGATGAGTATAGAATGCAAATTACTCCACCTTTTATGGATGTTGTTTTTATAATGTTGTTATTGTTCTCTAAGAAAAATAAATGGATTTGGGGATGTATTATTCTTATATTTTTTGTTCAATTGTTATCACAAAATAGGACGCCTCTTATTGCATGGTTTCTTGAAATAGGAATTTTTGTTGTAGTATCGAAGAACACTAAACATAAGTTTACTATAATTTTAGTTGCATTGCTGGCTTTTCCTTTTGTTAATTCTCTGCTGAGTTCAAGATCTGAAAATGAGCATTCTACTAGTCTTTCTTCTACTATGCTTTATTTGAAATCTAAAAACTACTATGGCTTGGCTAGAGAAAATACATTTATGTTTCGAATTGCGTTAATCGCTGAAAGAGCAGATTACTTAATAGAAAATCCAAGTTCGTTTCTGCAAGGTATTGGAGCGATGCATGAGGACACTGCACAAAAAAAGTTTAATTTTTCTGTTGGAACAGGAGGTTATGATGAAGTAAAACATTGTGATGTTGTTGCACAACTTGACTCGATAGATGTTGTTTGGGGACCTTTATTGATTCGTTATGGTTTTATGGGGGTAACTCTACTTTTATCTATAGTTATATGGATGATATGTGTATTTTATAAGAAACGTTCGAATCCTATAATGATGTTAGGTTTCTTAACCTATGTTTCTGCTTTTGCCCAATCTTTTTCATCTGGAGGATTGTTTTTGCTTCTAGGAGTTTTGACAATGATGGGATTCTTAATAATTTTTGATAGGAATATTTCGTATTCTATACGCAAATCTAAATTAATACAAGATAAAAAATAATTATATGATTCCGAAAATAATTCATTATTGTTGGTTTGGTAGAAATCCATTACCACCTTTAGCTTTAAAGTGTATAGCTTCTTGGCACAAGTATTTTCCTGATTATGAGATCAAAGAATGGAACGAAGACAATTTTGATGTCAATATGATCCCTTATACGAAAGAGGCATATAAGGCAAAAAAATATGCATTTGTAAGTGACTATGCTCGCTTTTGGATCTTGTATAATTATGGAGGATTATATTTTGATACGGATGTTGAGGTAATAAAGTCTTTTGATGAGATATTATCAAAAGGACCTTATATGGGATTCGAACGTAATCCTGATAAATGGGGAGATGGCTTAGTAAATCCAGGTTTAGGTCTTGCAGCTATGCCTCAACAACCCCTTTTAAAAGAAATTTTAGTGAAATACCAGAACTTAAATTTTCTTCTTTCAGATGGATCGTTAAATATTTCATTGACTGTTGTGCATTATACAACGCAAGTATTAGAGAAATTTGGTCTTAAGCAAATGAAGGGAATTCAGACTGTTGCTGATTTTACTATTTATCCATCAGAATATTTTGCCCCCATAGATTTTGTTACCAAGCGTATACACATTACAGATAAGACTCTTTCGGTTCATAGGTATATGGCCTCATGGGGTGAACAAAAAGATAAATCTGTTACTGACTATATTAAGCATTGCCTTCCGGAGTGGTGCTTAGTTTGGTTTAATCGATTAAAGTATTACAAACGATGAATAAAAAAGAGTTAAAGGAATACTTAAAAGCTGATTTAGGACGTTTTGGTCGTAAGCCTACTTTAAAAGACCGAATTCTTCATAATGAAGTATGGTATATCTATCATTATATCCGTCATCTTCGTTATGTGGAATACTATCAAGATAAGAACAAATTGTTTTTTTTGTGGCATTTCTTTAGATATAAACGTTTAGGGTTTAAACTGAGAATGACCATTTATCCAAATACCATAGGTCCAGGTTTTAGAATTTATCATGCTGGTGATTTTGTCCATGTGGGACCTAACGTAAGAATTGGGCGTAATTGTACAATGTTGCCAGGTGTTGTATTTGGAAATAAAAGTGAAGCTCCGGATAATACACCAGTTATTGTAGGGGATAATTGTTATTTCGGATTGGGTGTGAAAATTCTTGGTGCAGTAAAAATTGGCAATAATGTAACAATTGGTGCGAATGCTGTTGTAACGAAAGATATACCGGACAATGTAATTGTAGGGGGTATTCCAGCAAAAATAATTAAATATAAAAATAATGGAAATAATAAAAAAGAGAGATATTAGTATTGATATCTTGAAGTTTTTTGCAGTATTATTGATTACTAACTCTCACATGGAATTGCTATACGGCAAGTATAGCTTATTGGCAACTGGGGGGGCAATAGGTGATGTGTTGTTCTTTTTCTGTTCGGGTTTTACTTTATTCTTAGGTAGAAATCGGACTTTTGGCAACTATTATAAGCGACGCATCAATCGTATTTATCCAACAGTGTTTATGTGGGCATTGTTAGCATCTGCCGTTTTCCATAGACATTCAGATATGGTGGATATTATCATAAATGGCGGAGGCTGGTTTGTTACTTGTATAATGATATACTATGTGATTTTACATTTCATCCGCAAATATGCATTTAATCATCTGTTGTATGTTTTTGGGTGCTCTATATTGATATCATTAGTTTCGTATCTTGTTATAGACAAAACTGCTGACTACAATATGTATGGAAATACATATTTTAAATGGTGTCATTATTTCTTATTCATGTTGCTAGGAGCTATCATGGGGAGTCATCCGATACAGAGAAAAATATCTTTGAAAATAGACACCATTAAACTGTTGGTTTGTGTATTATTGTTTTATGGGGTATTGATTTCGGGAAGAAAATTGGAAATTGTACATGACTGTCAGGTTATCTCATTGTTGCCCCTTCTGGGAATAACATATTATTTTTATAAGATATGCAAGTCGAATCGTTTCCTGAGTCTTTATGAAAATCGCTTTATAGGACCTGTTGTAAAAACTATTTCAGGCTTGTGCTTGGAAGTGTATCTTGTGCAGGGAGTCTTGTTTACGAATAAATTCAATGATTTGTTTCCATTGAATCTTCTTTTAGTATTTATGATTATCTTGGTAATTGCATATATTCTTAGATGTATGGCTCGGTGGTTCACACAGACCTTTAGGGAGGCTGATTATGAATGGAAACAAATTTTTAATGTTTATTAATGTGTTAATATGAGACAATTATATTATTTTTGGGGGGGGCATAAGTTAAGCCTCATTCCATCTTATTTTTATGATAAGCTTCTTGCTGTTTTTTATAAATGAGCAATGAAGTATTGTGGCAAACATGTATATCTTCGTCCGTCAAGTTCTGACTTCAAAGGTCTTTGGAATATGAGTGTTGGGGATTATACAAGCATTCCGAAAGGGAGTGTTTTCTATTGTACTGAGGCATCTTTGACTATCGGTAAGAAAGTGATATTTGGTCCTCATCCAACGATTATTACTGGTGGTCATCGAATAGATGTTGTAGGCAAATATATCATGGATTCCAAAGAAAAACTGCCAGAGAATGATGCTCCAGTAGTGATTGAGGATGATGTTTGGATAGGTGCTAATGTTACGAGACTGAAGGGCGTGACTATTGGGCGAGGCTCAGTTGTTGCTGCAGGTGCTGTGGTTACAAAGTCATGTCCTCCGTATTCTATCATTGGTGGTGTCCCTGCCAAAGTTCTGAAAATGAGATTTACTCCAGAAGAAATAGTGAAACATGAAAGTATTTTAAGTGTTTAAGTATATGATAGAATTATCGGAATTAGAAATTTTGAAAAGAGAACTTTCTGTACTGGAAGGACATTACGAAATGTATCTAGAGGAAAGGGATAAATCTAAATATTCACGATTAAAGAAGGATAGAGAACATGCTTCTCATAACATGTATGTCCATGCACAATATTTAGAGAAGACTTTGACTGAAAATCCTTATGTTTTGGCTGCTGTCTATGATGGTAACCAATTCCAGTTTGAGGATTTTATCAATTTTGTAGATAGCGATATGCCAGGATATATACAGAAAGTAAAAGATAGAATAGAAAAATTAGAGGAGATGCATAAGGAGGAATAGATATGGGATTGTTTAGGCTTGTTTTTATATTGCAGTCGTATCTTTTGCTCATATTCATCTATCTTCTTAATCATTCTATAACTATTGGCATAATATTGAAAGACTTTGGAATCGTAAGTGATCAAGTGGCATTGCCTGATTTACCTAATTTGATTTCATATACAGTTTATCTTTTGATAGTTTTGATTACAAGTAAACTGATGCTGTTGTGGGTTCCTTCACTAAAAGATAGTATAGAGGTTAAGTCTGAGAACATTGACAAAATATACCCAGCAAGTGAAAGCTTCCTTCCTACATTTTTTGCATACGTGTTCTTAGGGCTGAGTATTAACAATTGGACATCTTTGTTTTTTGTGTATGTAGCATTAGGTATCTTTTGTCTATGTTCAGAAATGTATATGTATAATCCTCTCTTCTATATCTTTCAGTATCGTTTCTATTATGTTGAAATGAAAAGTGGCTCTAAGATATTGGTAATGAGTAAGTATGAATTCCAATTAGGACATAAGAAAGATTTCACAAGACTGAAGAAAATTAATGATTTTAGTTATATAGATTTAAATGACGATTAATATATGGATTATTTATTGGCAGAAATAAAGGGGAGGAATGGCGGACTATCTATGGTTTTGTCTGATAAAACCGTTTTCGATGTCATTCCTAGTTTCGTGAATACTCGAGCTTATGATGATGATTATAAGTTGCAAAATGGGGAATGGTTTGTAGTAGATGAATTTAGCAGCAAATCTTACTGTTTGGATATATTGAAAAATAATTTTGATGCAACTGCGTACTCTAATTTATCCAAAAAGCTATATAGAAAGATTGCATATGTAATTTCTGTTCAGGAAGATGAAGGTGGAAATGAAATTTATATTTTTCAAAATGTCACATCTTCGTTATTATTGTCTAAACAAAAATTTATTTCGTTTGGCCCCTTTCCTGATATAGCTGTAACAGGATTCACAAACACAGATCAAGCAAGTTTGGTTAATAATGAGAATATCTTGGTTCTTAAGGAATTACCAGATTGTTATTATGTAAAAGCAGAAGATAAGTTATATTTCAGAAATTTGAGTAGTATCACGTCTATATTTGAAGGTATCAATGAATTGTATAATGAGGCAACAGATGATGAAGTTCAGACGCTTTTTGATATGGAAATGGTAGATTTGGGTGCTGATTTTGGAGTAGATAAAGTAAAGATTCCTAATAGAAGAAAAATAAAAGAAGCATTGGCAAGGTATAATTCTTTCTCTGATGAAAGAAAGCAAAAGTTGCCAACGTATGTAAGTAAGTATTGTCCTTCTTTGTTTGATGAAGAAACCCAGAAATTCAAAATAAATAGTGAGAAAGAATTGACGGAACTTCTCAATGGTATGAATCAAAGATATTATACCACTGAAATTGATGAGGAGAAGAGACTTGCTAATTCTGTAACTGTAGTTGAAAATTAAAGATTATGAGAACAAGAGTTTTAGTTGTAGCCACGAGCCGAAAGACTCGTGGTGGTATTACTTCAGTAGTGAAAGCTCACGAGACAGGTGAGCAATGGAAGAAATATCATTGTCGCTGGATTCAGACTCACCGGGATGGACCAGCATGGAGAAAAGTCTGGTACCTCATTACAGCGTTGTTTGAATATTGGATATTGCTACCGTGGTATGATATAGTGCATATTCATGTGGCTACAACTCAATCAGCAAGGAGAAAGAAGATTTTTTTTGATTTGGCAAAGATATTGCATAAAAAGACTATCCTTCATTTTCATCCTTCCAATGAGAAGTTCTTATATGAGGCATCTAACAAAAACATATATCGCAATCTCTTCTCTCGTGCAGATTTAGTTCTCGTCTTGTCTGAACAATGGCGCAAGTGGATAAAGGAAGCTTTGGGGCTAACTGAACACATAGAGGTGCTTTATAATCCTTGTCCTATAGTAGAAAGTAAGCCAGAGCTGAAGCAGAAAGAAATATTGTTTGCGGGAACTGTGATTCCTCGTAAGGGATATGCTGATTTGATTCGAGGATTCTCAAAAATCGCTTCTTCTTATCCAGATTGGAAAGTTGTAATTGCCGGAAATGGTGAAATTGACAAGGCGAAGGCTATAGCTAAAGAGTGTGGCATAGAGAAGCAAGTTGTGTTTTTAGGATGGGTAAATGGAAAGGCTAAAGACCTTGCTTTTCAGCAGGCTTCTATATATTGTCTTGCTAGTGATGGTGAAGGTTTCCCGATGGGAGTGCTAGATGCTTGGGCCTATGGTATTCCTTGTGTTGTAACTCCAGTTGGTGGATTGCCTGACATTGTTGTAGATGGTAAGAATGCCTTAGTGTTTTCTGTTGGTGATGTTGATATGCTTGCAAGACAGTTGGAAAAAATGATAAGTGATAATATTCTTCGGGAAAAAATAGCAAATGCTTCCTTGGATTTGGCAAAAACAACTTTCAATATTGCTTGTATTAATAAAAAACTAGATGAAATATATGAGAGGTTCAAGTAAAGAACATTTGTACTTATTGGACTTTCTAAAGTTCATAGCTGCTATTGTATGTGGTGCAGTTCTCGCTAATTGTTTTAATAATTTATTTCCGCTTAATATATTTCTAGTCTTTATCCTTATTACTTTTGCCGCATATCTGCTTAAAGATTTGACTTCACTGTTCCTCTCAGTGTTGTCAAAAGAGTGTTTGGTATGGAAGGACATAGTAAATTGTAGGGTTTAAAATGAATTATTCTAATGCTTAAGATTTTAATAAATGCCTATGCTTGCTCCCCTAATATGGGGAGTGAGCCTGGTATGGCTTGGAATTGGGTGAGTAATCTTGCCAAATATTGTGAAGTTCACATTATTACAGAAGGTGAATTTCAAGATAAGATAGAAGATGTAGTCCCTAAATTGGAACAAGGGAAAAATATGCACTTCTATTATAATCCGGTTTCTGATGAAATTCGTAAAATGTGCTGGAACCAGGGTGACTGGAGATTCTATAAATACTATAAAGAATGGCAGTGGAAGACCTATTGTATGGCTAAGAATATCTGTTCAAAGCAGCATATTGATGTGCTGCATCAATTGAATATGATAGGATTCCGTGAGCCTGGGTATCTTTGGAAACTATCAAAGGAAACTGATATTCCATTTGTGTGGGGACCTATCGGTGGTTTGAAACAGTTCCCTACGGCTTACCTGCAGGGTGCTGGTTTGAAAATGAAAGTTTTCAACCGCTTGAAGAATTTTTTGAATATCTGGCAATTGAAGCATGACAAAAGGGTAAGCATCCAACCCCTATTTTGGCGGTTTGGACAATAAGTGCTACCTTTGCGCCATGTTAAACATTAAATGTTATAAGTATGGCAATAAGTAGTAAAGATCTTGAGAGCCTGTGGCAACGCTATAACGCGGAGGCGGTACCAGCAGGCATTTCGGTAAATCAATTTTTCGAATCCAATGGAGTTCCTTATCATGTATTTGAAAAGTGGTACAAGAAGAAGTTCCAGGCTCCAAATGTTGTGGAGTGTGTTGTTGCAGGTACGCCAGATTCAACCAGTGCAGTTCCAACACCATCCAAGCAGGGTAATCCTTCAGCCGGTTTATCTCCAGCTCCGACCGAGGATGCCGTTGTCATCAAGTATGTCAATCTTGGGCTTAGCAATGGTATGAAGATAGAGCATCATAATTTGAGCTATTCTGGTCTTCAAAGTTTTATCTCTAAACTTCAAGCCTTATGTTTAGCTTAAATGGTGCCGTAAAATATAAGTATATTCCCAACTATCAGGATATGCGTGGAGGTTATGACAAGCTTTGTGGAGTGATACGCTCTTTGGGCGAAGATCCAGAGGATGGCACCGCTTACGTGTTTACTTCCAAGGATCAAAAGATAGTAAAGATCATCAGACATGAACATAATGAGTGTCAGATGTATTATCAGAAGTTTGACAAGAACATGAGTTTTGTCCGTCTAGAGTTTGAAGGTGTCCTTCCAATTTATGTGTTGGAGTGGAAGTATCTAGTGGCTATGCTTTCATGCCCTGTTGTAAAAAGCATAGGTCCAATAGAGCTAAAATGCTATGAGGAAGCAGCTTGATGGCGAAAATGATAGTTAATTTTCTGAAAAAACGTATTCGTTTTTGGGGGTAAAATAGAGTTAAGTAAATGATATTCAGAGTGTTGTAGAAAGCTTTAAGGTTGGCTTGTTAAGTCCTGTTTTCGATGTTTTGCGATACTGCAAACATGTCTGACATAGGGTGGTATTACGACTAACGTTAAGTCTCTAAAACAGCGTAAAATACTGAATATTAGATTGTTAAATAAGTTTTATGCGTTTTGTGGAGTCTCATAATATGATTATCTTTGCATCTGCAAACGTTTCATATTATGGCAGATATACATATAAACATAGAGCGCATGATAATGCATTCCAATTACTTGCTGGAGGTAGACAATTCTTCGGCAAGTAATGGATTATCGGATATGGAACGTAAGCAATATCTAGATCAGATAAAGGAATTGGTTCAGACTGTCCAGACACTTCTGGATGCCAATATTGCCTTGGGTAATAAGCAGAAGGAACTACAGGCAGAGGCAGATCGTAAGATTGCCGGTTTGCAGGATCAGGTTGACAAGCTTACTGGAGAACTGCAAGCCCGTAGGCGTAAGATGCATGGCAAGAACAATGAGAAGCAAACTGGTGACAAGTCGGTAAATACAGGCAAGACCAAGGATGAGGAAGAGGGGGAATACATCGAGAATGGATGTGAGCAACCTTCCGATTCTGATGATTCAGACGAAGTTACCGACACAGAGGCGACCAATCCCCAAAAGGATTTGAGCCAACGCCCGGACCACTACAAGACTATGAAGGCTGAAGTTCTTGTGGTTCATGATTGTGACAAGGACAAGCTTAAGGCTATGGGTTTGGAGTTCATTCGCTATACCAGACCTGTCGACCAGTTTGACCGAATCAGTATGACACGTCAGGACCGCTACCTTTATGCTTGGGTACGTGACAAGGACGGCAACGAGTTCGCTTTCTTCGTGCCAAAAGATGAAGGGGTAGAGCAGCGTGCTTGCACTTTTGTCGATGAGTCAAAGTATGACATGCCAAGCATGGTTCCTCATACCAGCAGTACGAGTGGCATGCTTTCAGACTTGATTGTCAATCGCTTTCAGTATGCGATAACGAGTGGACGTGAGATGTATCGCATGGTTAATGAGAAGATGCGTATGTCTAAGTCTACTATTTTCAACTGGTTGCGACATGGGGCAGAGTTCTTGGAGAATTGTCAGGAGACCATCAAACAATGGCTATTGAAACCTGGCTCAACGATTTATTGTGATGAGTCCTGGGTTGACACCAAGGTGACGGATGTCAATGGTGAGGTGCATTATAAGAAACGATATATGTGGATCATTGTCAACTTGACCACCAAGGTCTGCTATTATCTGTATGGCAGTCGTAAGAAAGAGGTTATCAAGGAGTTTCTTGGTGACTTCAAGGGCACGTTGATGACCGATGCCTATGCTGCATACCTTTACTTCAATAAGTTGAAGGACTGTACTCATGTATGTTGCTGGTCGCACGTTAGAAGACTGTTTGTCTCGGCGAGTCGTGACTACAAGGATACCTTGGCACAGGCATTCATAGACTTGATCGGTATATTATATAAGGTCGAAGTTGAAAATCAAGTGTTGGGTCGCACAGAAAAAGAGATAGTCAAGCATCGAGGTGAGGAATCCCTACCAGTTTTACACGACCTCTATCAGCAAGCGACGGCACTGTTGAAACAGTTTGGGAAAAACGAGATTAAGCTCTCTGCTAAGTTGCAACAAGCCTTGACATATATGACCAAGCATTGGGAAGAGCTGATGGCATATACGAAGATAGGCAGCGTCTTGATAGACAACAACTGTTGTGAACGCGCAGTCCGCCCATTCACAAATCTCCGAAAGAACTTCGGTGGATTTAGCAGTGAGCAGGGTGCCAGAGTTACAGCGACCTTCCTTACTTTCGTTGAAACCTGCAAGCTAATGGCAATGGCTCCACTGGATTTCTTCAGGGGATTCTTTGACATGATTGTAGCTGGAAGAAGGGATTATGCCTTGATGACAGAGGCACTTTTAGTTAAACCTGTTTAAAAATCAGAAAAGTCCAATTTCTTAAAATACCCTGTATTCCCAGTAAACACTGGGGATGGAGTTGTATTGTCATAGGGGTTGGATGCTTACACAAAAGGGTAGATGAAGCATTTGAAACAGCAAAGCTTTTGGTTAGTTCTATCCCTGATTCTTACAATGCAATTAAAAGATGTAAAGGACTAGAATCTATTGTTATTCCTGAAACAGGCTGTTTCTTATCTGAAGACATTTCTACGGATAGATTTGATGAAAAAGAGTTTCATGTCATGTGGGTTGGTAAATTCGATTTCCGCAAACAGTTGCCATTGGCATTGAAGGTTATTGCTATGACGGGTAATTCTAATATAGTCTTAGATGTGTATGGAAGCGGTTCTAATGAACAAGTTGCGTCAGCAAAAAAACATGTAGAAACTTTAGGTATCAAGAATAAGATAGTATGGCATGGTAATCAATCCAATAATGTTGTGATGAACGCTATGCGTCAGGCTCAACTGTTTTTCTTTACCAGTGTTAGTGAAGATACTTCTACGGTGGTATTAGAAGCAGTAAGTAATCGTTTGCCTGTTCTATGCTTTAATGCCTGTGGTATGGCTGCTGTTATTGATCATATGGTAGGCAGAAAAATACCATTAACAACACCTTCGCAGTCTGTTCAGGACTTTTCAAGAATGTTGAATGAATTGGAGGGTAACAGAGATTTGTTGAAACAAATGTCTGAAAACTGCAAGCAGAGACAGATAGAATTGTCTTGGGATGAAAAGGCTAAGACCATGTTAGGGTGGTATGAGAAGATCGTAAAAGCATAATATTTGAACATTTTATAAGTGGATGCTATGAGAAAAGGTAAACTTTTAAGTAAGGTTCCTTGTAATGATGACTTGTTTGAAGGTGGTGCTCATCGAAAGCTGGCTATAGAAATTTCCGATGAGATACGAAATGATGATAATTGCTCCATTATAGGTATTGATGGAGGATGGGGTTCTGGTAAATCTAACCTTGTTGGAATGATACAAAAAGAGCTGTCTATGGGTACGAATGGAGGCAAGTATCATTTCTTTACCTATGATGCTTGGGGACATCAAACCGATCTTCAGAGAAGAACGATACTTGAAGAACTTACTTCTGATTTAGTGAAGGGGCAAACGCCTATCTTGAATGAAAATAGTTGGAAAGATAGTCTTGAGAATCTTTTAGCAAAGAAGAAACATACGAGTACAAAAACAATTCCTGCAATAGGAATAGGTACTATAGTTAGTATGTTCTCAATCTTACTGACACCTTTTGTTACTCATCTTGCTTCTTTGGTTTCTGTAGAATGGTTAAAGCAAGCTGTTTTAGTTATACCTTATGTCGCAGCTTATGGCTTTTTCGGGTATCGTCATTATGGAAAGATGAAAGATAAATACAAGCAAGCTTTTACATGGGAAAAATGCCTTTCTGAGTTTTTTTTGATCTACAAAGATGATATTAAAGAAGAGACTAAGTTTGAAACAATTTCTGAAAAGGAACCTTCTAGCAGACAATTCAAAGAATGGATACATGAAATAGATGATGGGCTGAAACAAAATAATGGCATTGTTTTGGTTTTGGTTATTGACAACATGGATCGATTGCCCAAGCAGAAAGTACAAGAACTTTGGGCTGCAATTCATTCTTGTTTTTCAGAGGAGAAATATACAAATATAAGAATCATAGTTCCATTCGATAGATTGCATATACGTAATGCCTTTCAATCTGAGAATCTGGTTAGACAGTGTGATGGTAAAGATAATGCTATAACTGTATATGGGGATGATTTTATTAACAAAACGTTCTACATAGTCTATACTGTTCCACCTCCAATATTGTCTGGTTGGATGCATTATTTCAAAGATAGATGGAAAGAGGCTTTTGGCAATAGTGCTATTGTGGATTATAGTGTTTTGCAAGTGTATGATATGTTGACCAAAGAGCAAAGTCCTCGCAAAATAATTGCCTTTATCAATCAGTTTGTCACCATTCGTAATTTATGTGATGAGAGAATTGATGATAAATATATTGCATTGTATATCTTTGGAAGGAGTAAAATCATAGAGAATCCTCTTGAAGAGATATTGAATCCATCGTATTTGCAAGGATTGAATTTTCTGTATTCTGATGATGAAAACATGGCAAGCAATATATCTTCTTTGTATTATCAACTCTCTTTGGATAAAGCTATGGATGTGGTCTTTACTAGAGAGGTGACTGCAGAGTTGGATGATAACAACGTGAAAGTTCTTGATCAATTGAGAGGTAATGCAAATTATTGGGAAATCTTGAATCATTCAATAACTGAGGTATCTAACATAGAGAATGCAGCCTTGGCATTGGAGAAGCATTTCGGAGATAATAGTTCTCATGAAGCGTCTTTAATATGGGATGCTTTGTATATGAGGAGTAACCCTGGAAGCGCAACGCGAGATAAACAATACGAGGAATATCATGGTATTTTGCTAAAGCATATATCGGAGAAAAAAGAATATTATGCGCACTTGCTAACAGTTTATCATGCTAATATCTATGATGGCTTTGATTTGCAAAATTACATAAATGGTATTGATAAATTACATGAGTTTATTTCCGAAGAAGATAGAAAAATATCGGACCGTAAGACAATTATTTCACCAAAACAATACTTGCAATTAGTTGATAGTAGAAAAGATAATTTCGAGGAGTATGGTCTTGTGGTAGAAGATGAAAAAATGGATGATTACCTTGTGAATTTAGATGTAAATAAACTCGCAGATATGAAACTCTATCCTTTATTGAAAAATGCGGTAGAACTTCCAAGATATAAAGAACAAATTAAGCAGCTAGTCACTGATAATACCTCGAACTTCTCTATAGAAGCTAAACTTCTTTGTAGATTGAAAGAGTTAGTCGAGGATGATAGACCGATTGATATCTCTGTCTATATTAACGATAGTGAAATTTACAATATGCTCAATGCATTGTCGAAAGATGAAGAATTATATCCTGATGTGTTAGCTATGGCTATTTCTCGATATTCTAATAATAGTAATATACGTAGTTTCTTGCTGAATAGTGTTGGCGCTTTGTCTGAAGAACAAACAGAAAATATCGCAAACTGTATACAATATTATATCAGTTATGGCAAATTGTTGCTTCAATTGGAAAACTTTAGTGCTGTGCCGTATGTTGCAGATATTGCACGAATTTTAACGACAAGTAGCTCTGGAAATTCAAAAATGAATATAAAGGATTCTTTGGTGAATTATGATAATATATATAGTCATTTGAAGTTAGATTCGCTATCTCTTCTGAGAAGATGGAATGATTGGAGTAGGTTTGTTTCTTCGATAAAGATTGCTGATGTTCCTTCATTGTCCACTCGTCTTGTTGAGGATATGAAGAAGTCTTCGGAACTCCAAATTTCAAAGCATTGCTTAGGATTGGTTGAGGAGTATCTGGAATCTATTGATCAAGAAACTTGGAAACGTAGTTTTTCTACCGATAATTATAATTTTAAACTGTTATATGTATATCATCCAAGATTACTTGCATTCTTTGTAGATGCTTTCAAGGAAAATATGCGTGTTTATGCTTTGGGTGATTCTGATACTCCGATATCAAAAGAGTTGGTTGAAAAATCAATGACTATTTTGACGGATATGGGATATGACTGTTCTATAGTCTTCAAGGAAGTAAGAGATATCTTTGTTAATAACTCTTGTGTCAATAAAGACAAATTGAAGTACTTTGGTAAATGGCTTTTCTTGTATGGTAATTTGGAAGGCTCTAAAAAGTCTTTGAATAAGATTCTACGTTCTGAATTTTTGGATGACCCAGAAATTCTGAAATTAGTATCTGAAAACAAAAGTGTTGTAAAACAGATAATAAAGAAGGCGGATGATACTTCTGACTTTACAAATAAGTTATCTGCTTTGACTAAACAGCATGAAGATGACGATGGGTTAAAATCCTTATGTGCTTATTGGGGAATTGATATTGATGGAAGTAAATGATAATTCATGGAACCACAGATATCATTCTATTTAGCAGCTTGTATAATGTATAATTGGATTTGTTCCCAAATATCGCTATCTAGCATGAAGTAGGGGATAGCTTTCTTGCTATCCTCTGCAAAATAGAAAAACAGATGTTTGATGCCTGGGGCATCTGAATATTCGTAGGCTTCGATTTTCACAATGTTGATGCCTTGCGACTGAAGAGCCGCAAGGAGTTGCTGACGTTGCTTTTTCGTAAGCTGCTTATACTTCGTATATATAGTATTAATATCGTATGTCATAACCGTTGTTTCTTGTTCATGAAATGATGGGATTCTGATGGAACCCGCTGTTTATGGCTGCGAAGATAACAAAATAATTTGAAATACAGTTATGTTTCGACTAAAAACATTAACAATTTTGGGTAGTAAGGCGGAATTAGCCTCATTACCAGAGGGCAAATTGCTCATTAACACAGTAAATGCACATTCTTTTAATACCGCAAAGAAGGATCAGCTTTTTGCTGATGCTCTGACTAATGGTGATGTGCTGATTCCGGATGGCGTGAGTATCGTAAAGGCGTGCAAGTGGATTAAGGCTAAAAGTCAGCCTAAGGAAAGAATAGCTGGCTGGGATTTATTCTCTTTCGAAATGAACAAGCTGGAGAAAAAAGGTGGTACGGTGATGTTCATGGGTAGTTCTCAGAAGGTGCTCGACCTGATTGTGAAGCGTGCTGCCGTGGATTATCCTCACCTGAAGGTGGTGACTTATTCGCCTCCTTATAAGCCTGAGTTCTCGGATGAGGACAACAAGGCTATCATTGATGCCATTAATGCTGCCAACCCGGATCTGCTTTGGATTGGCATGACAGCGCCTAAGCAGGAGAAGTGGACGTACTCTCATTGGAATGAGTTGAACATCCATTGTCATGTGGGTACCATCGGTGCCGTCTTTGACTTCTTCGCTGGTACCGTGGAGCGTGCACCTATCTGGTGGCAGGAGCACGGCTTGGAATGGCTCTATCGCTTGATCAAGGAGCCTAAGCGTATGTGGAGAAGATATATCATCGGTAATAGCTTGTTCCTCTGGAACATGACGAAAGAGTAACTTGTGAAGAAACAACTTCAGATTTTCTTTGATTTCCTAAGATTCTGCATTGGCTCGGACTCTGAGATTCCTTCTTCCTTAAAGGATGCGGATTGGAAGGAGCTGTATGCTATTGCCAAGAAGCAATGCCTGGTGGGTGTTCTCTTTGATGGTATCAAGAAGTTGCCTGCGGAACATGTAGGGATGGAGAAGGAGTTGCTGCTCCATTGGATGGCGGAAAGCCAAATGTTGGAGAAAGCGAATGTGCGGCTGAACGATGCTGCCATCCAGGTTTCTGAGTGGTTCCGGAAAAAGGGATTCAGAACCTGTATCCTGAAAGGGCTGGGAAATGCATTGATGTATCCGAATCCTTATTCCCGGACTCCTGGCGATATTGATATCTGGGTGGAAGGTGGAGATAAACGGGTTATCTCCTTTGTCCGCTCTATCTCGCCTCATGAAAAGGCGTGCTATCACCACATCGAGTTCCCATCGTATAAGGGTGTGGAGGTTGAAGTGCATTATCGGCCTAGCTTCCTGCTGTGCTTCCGGCATAACAGAAAACTTCAGAAATATTATGGGATGGTGAAGGAGGAGCAGTTCTCGCATCGGGTGATGTTGGGGGAACAAGGGGAGATTGCAATTCCGACAGCGGAATTCAATCTCATCTTCCAGTTGACTCATATTTTCTCGCATCTGATGAATGAGGGGATTGGGTTAAGGCAGCTGGTGGATTATTACTTTGTGATCTGCGACTTTTATAAAGTCTATCAAAATTCTTCGAATCCCTCCGTCTCCCTTTCCAAAGGGAGTTCCACTTTCTCCCCAAGCCCCTCTTCCTCAGGAAGCGGGGATGTAACCGCACCTTCTCGGTGCTCGGAACCGCTACGCTCTAAGGATGGCGGACCATCAAAGGTCTCGCCAAATTGTGCGGGATGGGACCGCCGGGATGCTATTGGGGATATGACTTCTGCAACTGCTACTGCTCTCTCTTCTTTTGCTGCCAATTCTTCTGCAGCTATCGATAGGGTGCAGAAGGAATTGAAGGAGTTGGGATTGTGGAAGTTTGCTGGTGTCATTATGTATATCATGCAGGAGGTGTTCGGCATGCCTGCCTCTCGGCTTATTGTTCATCCGAATGAGAAGTATGGTAAGTTTGTGTTGAATGAGGTGCTGGAAGCCGGGAACTTCGGAAAGCATGATGCCCGGAATCGGTTTGGGAGATCACAGCTCGGGCATAATCTCCAAAGGGTGTATCGGGATATAAGACTCGTGAGGTATTTTCCTGCTGAGGCTCTATGCGAGCCTTTGTTTAGGATATGGCACTTCTTCTGGAGGCTAAAATATAAAAAATGAATTAATTAAATAATCAATTGAAATAACTCTGTTTATGTTTGTCGAGATGCAGATAGGTAATCAGCTAGATGAGGATGACAATCTGCACTTCGATTATCAATGATAATCATAATGAAGAAAAAAGTTTTTGTAAGCGGTTGCTATGACCTGCTACATTCTGGTCATGTGGAGTTTTTCCAGCAGGCATCACGGTATGGTGACCTGTATGTGGGTATCGGATCGGATGCTACTTATCTGGAGTATAAGCATCGCAAGCCTATGTTTCCGCAGGAGGAAAGGCTATTCATGGTCAAGAATATCAAGGCGGTGAAGGAGGCGTATATCAATGAGGGAAGCGGAGTGATCGATTTCCTGCCAACTCTTGATAAGGTGAAACCGGATGTGTTTGTGGTGAACGCTGAAGGTGGGTCTGATGAGAAACGTAGGATCTGTAAGGAAAGGGGTATCGAATATGTCGAACTTCAGCGCACGCCTCATGCTGGTTTGAAGACACGGTCTTCTTCTGACTTGAAGAAGGCGTTATCGAACGTATCTGATAATTCGGCACAGGAGGCAGGGATTCCTACCCGTCTGGATCTGGCTGGTACTTGGATTGACCAGCCTTATGTGAGTCACTATCATCCGGGATGGGCGATTACCATCTCGCTGGAACCGACCTTTGAGGTGCGCGACCGCTGTGGTCTGTCTACCTCTACCCGTAAGATGATTCAGAAGATATGGCCGGTGAAGTTGCCGAAGATGGATCCGGAGATGCTCGCCCGACTGGTATTCTGTTTCGAGAACAATCCGGAGCGTCACGATGGTATCATCTCGGGTGCCCAGGATTCTATCGGTATCTGTGTTCCCGGTCTGGTGCGTCATTATTATGACAACAATTTCTGGCCGGAGAAGATTGAGAGTACGCAGGATGAGATGACTCTCCGTTTCCTGGAAGACCATCTGGTGATGATTCCGATGGAACCGAGACGGCCGGGATGCAGTGTGGTGGAAGGTAAGGATATCACGCCTGAGAAGGTGAAGGCGCTGGCTGATGCGGCTGATGCCTGCTGGAAGGCGATTCTGGCGCACGACCTTGATGCCTTTGCGGCAGCATACAGGGCATCTTTCGAGGCCCAGATTGCGATGTTCCCGGGTATGGTGAATCCGTCTATCAACGGTGTGATAGAACCGGAGGCGAGTGTGCAGCCGATGATTGACCGCTACAGCAGCATGGAGGAGGTTCTGGCATGGAAGATGCCGGGAGCCGGTGGCGGTGGTTATCTGGCACTGGTAGTAAAGGACAGTCTTAAATTTGCAGAGAATCATGACGAAGCCATCCATCTTCAGATACGAAGGGCATAACTATCTGGTGCCCTTCCTCATCATCAGCAGTCTCTTCTTCATGTGGGGATTTGCCCATGGCATCCTGGAGGTGCTGAATCCGCATTTCCAGGAGTCGTTCCATATCAGCAAGGCGATGTCGGCCTTGACGCAGGCTGCTGTCTATGGTGCCTACTTTCTGATGGCACTGCCTGCCGGATGGATTATCCGGAAGTGGGGTTACAGAAGGGGAGTGATAACAGGTCTGGGTCTCTTCGGTATCGGTGCTCTGATGTTCATACCGGGAAGCAGGATCAACAGTTTCTACTTCTTCGTTCTGTCGCTGTTTGTGATAGGATGCGGACTGACCTGTCTGGAAACGAGTGCGAATCCTTATACTACGGTACTGGGACATCCTGACAAGGCGGAGAGCAGAATCAACCTGTCGCAGTCGCTCAATGGTATCGGCTGGATTGTAGGACCGTTGGTTGGCGGACAGCTTCTGTTCTCGGGTGTCAACATCGCCATTCCTTATGCTCTGGTGGGTATCTTCGTGCTTTCAGTGGCACTGGTCCTGTCAAGGATCAAGTTGCCTGATCCAAGGAGAGCGCATGAGGCGGATACGAACGAGATGGTGGAGGAAAAGCCGATGCGAGTGATGGCATTCGGTTTCGGTATGCTGACCTTGTTTCTCTATGTGGCTGCCCAGACGGGTGTGAACAGTTTCTTCATCAACTATGCCGAGGAGAGTATTCATATAGAGAAGCAGACTGCCAGTCTGTATCTCGCCTTTGGTGGAATGGGTCTGTTCTTTATCGGCAGGTTGGCTGGTGGTGTCATCATGAATTATATCCAGCCAAGGCTGGTGCTGCTGGTCTGTGCCATCCTCACCTTTGTTGCCACATTGATTGTGGTGGTATGTAACGGAACTTTATCTCTCATTGCGTTCTTCGCCCTGTATCTGGGAGAAAGCATCATGTTTCCGACTATCTTCTCGCTGGCATTGAGGGATGCGGGTACAAAGACCAAACTTGCCTCTTCGTTGCTTATCATGACGATAGTGGGTGGTGCGGTTGCTCCAGTAATCATGGGGTATATAGCGGATACTACGGGCAGCATGGCGATTGCCTTTTTGATACCGCTAGTATGTTATGGGGTGATTGGAGGGTATGCGTTATCGAAACGCTCTGCCTCCCTTTAGCCAAAAGGAGGTTTCAAGCCTTCTGCCCGTGGTGAGTTGGAAATCACAACAGTAAACCAGGAGTTCCTGAAGGATAAGCAGCTGAAGGTTCAGACCATGGCAAGTATCTCCTTTCAATACTTGAAGAGAAAGATCAAACATTAAAAAAGAATTTAGAATATTAATTTTTTTGAACACGAATCTTACGAATAACACGAATATAGAGGTTATAGTTTCTCCTGAATGATTCGTGTAATTTGTGTTCGAATATATTCATTGATTAGAATGAAGAATATTGTAATAACGGGCGGTGCTGGTTTCATCGGCTCACATGTAGTAAGACTTTTCGTGAACAAATATCCTGAGTATCACATCATCAACCTCGACAAGTTGACTTACGCAGGTAATCTGGCTAACCTCAAGGACATCGAGGATAAGCCTAACTATACTTTCGTAAAGGGTGATATCTGTGATTTTGACCTGATGCTGAAACTGATAGAGGACTACAAGGTGGATGGCATCATCCATCTCGCAGCCAAAAGTCATGTGGATAGAAGTATCGTAAGTATTCGGTGAAAGTCGTATTGTGCGCCTAGATAAAGTTTCGTACCTTTGCACCATGATTTTAAATTATTCAAATTATGGTACAAGGCAAGAAACAATTAAACAGCAAGCCAAAGTTCGCCGAGGTTGTAATCGGTGACAATGAGGCGAAGGAGATGCGTGAGTCTGCAAATGCTCGCAACCGTCGCAATCCTTATTTAAAATTAAGCTATCCCAATGGTGTGACACTAATTCTCCCTGCTGACATCAGTATCGAACAGCTTCGAGCCTACATTAGTATAACTGTGTAGGCTTATGGCTAGAGTTTGTCAGTTGACGGATGACCTGAAGTACTACTTGTGCATGGAGCCAGTCGACATGCGAGGAAAAAATGGTAAACAATAAGGTAAACGATATGTTTGAACAGCAACAAAATACAGGGAAAAGTGCGTCTTTGGCAGAGAAATATGCCAATGCCGTAGGCCAGTTGTCCGATGCCAATGATCGGGCAGCGCATGCAGAGCATGACCTGCAGGTGGAGCGCATCACTCGTCAAGACTTGATTGACGAGGAGGTGGCTCGCCGTGTTGCTGAAGCAGAAGAACGTATCAGAAAAGAGTTGGAAGCTCAATTAGCAGATAAGACCAAGGAATTGGAGGAACGTAATAAGGCTTTGGATAAGCGTGAGTCTGATGTAGATAAGAA
>ENA-OZLF01000108-OZLF01000108.1-human-gut-metagenome-genome-assembly--contig:-NODE-108-length-24933-cov-5.746161_pt1 | contig 24933 bp, 25 predicted proteins | sample MGYA00243860_ERZ653785 | MGnify/ENA primary metagenome ERZ653785 (study PRJEB26926, sample SAMN06164580) | human gut metagenome | biome: ENVO:00009003; feature: ENVO:2100002; material: ENVO:00002003...
TTTTCACGGTGATGGTGATGATGGCCCCGGCTGTGCCGATGATTTCGCCACTGACTGGGTCGAGATTGTGGAGCATGGCTGTGCATTCGTATGTGCCAGCCGGAAGCTCCACATCAAGGGCAGCGCGTTCGATCTTGCTGCCCACAGGGATCGCTTTGGACTGATAAATGACCTCCTGTGTGTCGTTGCGGATGAACTCGACCTGCTGGGGGTAGTTGTTGATCGATTCATTTACGATCATGATGTTGCCCTCGGCCGCGCCGTTTTCAAAATATGGTGCGGTGTTCATGGAAATGTTGATCATGCCCTCTGCGACCTTTTCATTGAGTTTTTCTGCAATTTCCTCCGGCGAAAGGTTGTCCCAACCGCCCTCCACGGCAGCGGAATCATAGACAATGCCCGCTTTGGCGCGTGCTTCTTCCTTGGTCAGCGGTTTGCTGACCAGACGGGTAATGAGAAAGATGCCCGTGCCGATGGCACAGGCGAGAAATACGACGGCAATCACAACACGAATGTTGCCCTTGGCCTGCTTGGGATGATCCTGATATACTTCGTACATGGAAACAGCTCCTTTGTGTTTTGATTTGCATTCTAGGGTGGGATACGGTAGCGACACAGCAGGCGATACAGGTCGTCTGCTGTGCATGGAATCTGATTTCCGGGCAATTCGATACCTCCTCCATCTGAATTTGGATATAAAAAAACACGACCTTGTAAAAAGTCGTGTTTTTTATGAAGTTAGCTGTGCCTCATCCGGCGCGCTGCCTGAGGAACTCCAGAAACAGGTCTTCAATTTCCTTGTCGCTTTTGAACTTGCTCAGGTACGGTGCAAAGCGTTTTCGGTCAAAACTCAGCTTCTTTGGCAGCGGCTGCGTGCGCTGTGCGGCTTTCGCCCGTGCCTCCCGCCACGCGGCGTAGATTGCCTGCGTCTTTGCTGTCGGCGGCGGGCATTGTGCCTGAATGAACGCCATTGTCTGCTTGTTCAGCGCATAGTCCTCGATCCGGCACATTTCAACGAACGCTTCTTGCGTCGGTTCATCGTAATCCGCGATCAGGTCAGCACAGGCCAGATTCAGCTTTTTTGGCTGTGTTTCCACAATTTCAGCGAGCGGCGGGATCAGCTGCGCCAGCTTGACCGCTTTTCGGATCTCATACTCCGTCACGCCGAAAAACGCAGCGACGATTGCTCTCGCGTTGTACCTTTGGCGATTATCGCCAAAGGTTTCAACTGCCGCGTTTTTCTGACCACAGCGGTTTCTCGCGTCCAGCAGCGCCTTATATGCCTTGCCGCGCTCAATGATTGTAAGATCCTGCCGCCGCAGAAGATTTGTTGCAATCGCAATGCTGATGGCGCGCTGGTCGTTGACGGCCATAACTGTTGCAGGAATATCCGTCCAGCCTGCCAGCTTGGCCGCCTCCGTGCGGTTATGCCCGGCCAGGATTTCAAATTCATCTGTACCCGCAATGGGACGCACCAGAATCCGCTCATACAAACCATTCTCCTTCAATTCTTCCGCAAAGGCTTCCAGCTTGGCGTGGGGGTAGGGATGAAAGCCAATGTCAGCGGTATAGAACGGGTGTAGCTTGCAGACCGGCACGTCACGGAATTGCGTTTCCGTTTGCGGTACCGGCATCTGAAAGATCTGCTCATACGCCGCATCGCCGGTCTGCTGCTCGGACGCCTGCTGGGTCGCGCTCATACGCTTGCGCAGCATCTCGTTCATATTCGCTCTAGCCAAGCCGCAGCACCTCCAAGGCGAGATTTCGATAGGACTCCGCCGCAGGATTGCCTGGCTCATAATCCAGAATACTCATGCCGGCCATGGGGCATTCCGCAATGCGGATGGTGTACTCAATGGGGCGCTCAAAGACGTGCAGGTCGTCGCCGTAGACCTCTCGGACACGCTGCTGCACGCTCTTGCAGAGTTGCGGCCGGGACTGGTACATCGTCAGCAAAATGCCTGCGATCTTCAAATCCGGATTGAAATGCTTCTGTACGGAACGCACCATGTCCAGCACATCCGGGATACCCTCGGATGCGAGGAAGTGGGATTGCACGGGGATGATGCAGTAATCCGACGCGCTCAACGCATTGACGGTCAAATGCTCCTGCTTGAGTCCACAGTCGATGATGATGTAGTCATAGGCGTCGCACAGCGGCATAAGTACCTGCGTCAGCATTTGCTCCGCGCAGCGCCCGGAGTCGTTTACCGCGCTGTACTGCGAGATCTGCATGACCTGAAGCCGCGCCGCCGCATCCGATAAGCGACGGTTCGCGGGAAGGAGATCCGGCTTGCCGTCTGTGTGCAAAATGCAGCGCGGCAGATGCAGCTCCAGATCCTCCGGATAGTCGATGGCGGCAAGCAAGAGGTTCGCCAGCGTATATTTCTGCTCAGCTGGCGTATAGCCCATAGACGCAGTGAGATTGCCCTGCGGGTCATTGTCGATGAGAAGTACTCGCTTGTTTTCATCTGCCAAAGCAGAGGCGAGATTCAGAGCAGTCGTTGTCTTGCCGACGCCCCCCTTTTGATTGGTGATAGAAATAATAGTCTTCATATTGTTCCTCCTATGGCCGATAGCTGGCCTGCGCTTTTAGCCATTGAATAAACATGGAGCGCGGAACTCTAATGGAATTACCAATGCGGATCGCGGGGAAGCCTTTGGAGTGAATAATGTTATACGCTGCGTTGATGCTGATATGGAAGTATTTTTTTATGTCTTACACGGTCAGCATTTCATCATATCCACTCATATCTATTGCATCAAATAGGGCGGGGTCAACACCATGTATGACCAATGCTGGTAGTGTTTGAATTGCTGTTTTCATGTTTAGGCACACTCCGTTTTAAGATTCGAGTCAAAGCATCTGTACCTATCAATTCAATAATTTCCGTCAAACCTCTATTTGCAGTTGGTTTGCTTTTTGTTTCATTCAGTAGGGCTTTATGCCAGTCAATTTCAGAAAATCAGTTTGCTGAAGATATTTGCAATTTGCCTCATTTGCTCCATATACATCAGCGCAAAAGTGAACCCTCGACCTCTGGATTAAGAGTCACCTTAAAGGTAGCTCATAACCCGCAGAGTCACCGCTTAGTTCTCAGGAGCAAAAAGTCAATATCGCGGGATAGAGCAGTCTGGCAGCTCGTCGGGCTCATAACCCGGAGGTCGGGGGTTCAAATCCCTCTCCTGCAACAATAAATCGCCGTATTTCGTGAGAAACGCGGCGATTTCTCTATCGCTTTGTTCGGATTTCTCCGTTTCGCTCATTTGCAATTCATGCTCCCCGTGGAGTCTTTGTTCTTGTTCACTGGACATGGTTTCCACATCAAAGCGTTCCGAAAGTTCTGATTGAAATGCTGCCGTTTGACAGCTTTACGCGCTATTTGCAATAAAGTATGCAATAGCGCGTTTTTTCGTTTTACGCCGTGTGGTTTCGGCGCTGCGGAAAGGTCGGTAAAACAACATCTGCAAACTTGGCGCGAGGGGCAGCACCATTTAATCTCGGCGCTGCATCCATCTGGCCCATGTTAAGATAATCGCTCATCATGCCGATGGCCTCGCGCTCGATATCTTCGTTTTTGTGAAGATATTTGCGCGTTGTTTCAATCGACGAATGCCCCAGAATTCCCTGCACGATGTTGAGCGGCACCTTGTCTTCCACCAGCCGCGTCGCCAGCGTGTGCCGCAGCGCGTGGGGATTGACCTTGCGGATCTCGCAGCGTTTGGAAACCGCGGCCAGCCGAATCTCAAAGCTCTTGGGATCGAGATGCGTCCCGGCCTTGGACGGGAACAGCAGCCCGTCCGGGTTCGGCCAAGTGGAATTTGCCAGCGTGAACAGATGACGGATCAGGAGCTCGCACAGGCCGTCAGAGATCGCGATCTCGCGGTTCGACGTGCTTGTTTTCGGCGTGTTCTGGACGATCAGATGCGTCCGTTTTTTCGGGTCATAGTTCAGGATCTCAATATTGGGATTGTCCGGCGAGACGGCTGCCGTTTTTACGCGGATCAGATTCTTGTTGACAGTGAGCGTCTGCCGCTCCAGATCAAGGTCTTCTATTTTGAGCGCCAGAACCTCGCCAACGCGGAAGCCGATAAAAAGCGTGGTCAGGATCGCCACACGCTGCGTCTCCCGCATGACCTCCTCCATGAAGATCTGCATTTCCTCCGGACTCAGAACGCGCATTTCCGGTGTCGCAACAGCCGGCCGGTTTGTGCCAAGCGTCGGGTTTTCCGGCAGCTTGTATTTACTGACTGCATAGCGGAAAAAATCTTTCAGGATCATGTGGTGGTTGCGAATGGTCTTTGCGGACAGACCGCCCTTTTTCCCATCGTTCCGCCCACCGTTTTTCTGCTTCCGCAGGTAATAGTCCTGGATGACGTCCTGCGTGATCTGGTAGAGCGGCATATCCCCGAACGCCTCCGCAAAATGGATGCGGTAGGTATCCAGATAGCTGCCGTAGGTGGTCGGCTTTCTGGCAGGCGGCGCTTTGTAAAGCTCAAGCCATTTAAGGAAGGCTTCTGAGAACAGTATTTCCGCCTCAATGGGGTGACCGAGTTTAGCCCGGAGTTCTTCGAGACGAGCGGATTCCGCTGCCTGTGCTTCCTCCTCCGCCTTGATACGCGCCTGTTCTTCTTCCCATTGTGCGCGGCGCTCTTTACAGATCGTCTTGGTACGGCCCTTAAATGCTTTGCGGTATGGACTGCCATCCTCTTTTCGGCCATATGTAACCTGATAGACCCATGATTTATCCTTTTGCTGATAGAAGCTGCCTTCTCCGTTGGAACGACGTGCCATGCTATCAACCTCCAATTTCTTTATAATATTTGGAGATTTGACGTTAATTCATAATCGTATGCGAGGACTTCAGCCACTCAAAAAAAGATTCTTTTGGGATACGGAAAGAATTGCCGATGCGAATGACCGGAAATGACTTGCTGTGGATCAGATTGTACGCAGCGTTGATGCTGATGTTCAGGATCTGCTTGATATCCTGTACAGTCAAGGTTTCATTTTCTCTCTTTTCCATAGTGGAATCCTCCTCATACGAAGTAAAATATGAACTTTTCAAGGTGCAGAAGCTGACTCGTATAGTTATTGTACGACAGCTCTGCGGGCAATGCAATGCTGCCGCACTGTCCGCGGCGGCATTATTTTGAAAGATGTTTCTCTTTTCTACCGCCGAAGAATCCCGTCAGCGAAAGCATAGAGATTTGCAAGCTCGTCTAAAGCCTGCTGGCGTGTTCGCTGAACGGTTCTGGGGGTAAGATCCATACTAGCCGCGATCTCGCTCCAGGATTGCTGCTCAAAATAGTGCTTTCGGATGACGTCCTGCTGCCGCTTGTCCAGAAGCCCGATGTAATGTAAAAGCCGGTCTCTCTCCTGACATGATGCGGTGTATCTGCTTATCAGCTCACCGACAGCTTCTTCGTTCAACTGTGCGGCGATGTGCTGGTAGGAAAGAGCGATACCGGGTACGTCCTTCGGATATAGATTTGTCTGATTGACATCTGCATTGCGGATTTGAAATGTCATGGTTTCGATCAGTTCGGTCGGCGAGACTTGCTTGACGTGTTGGAGCTCGTACCGCAGAAGCTCAATTTGCTGCTCCTTCTTCCGGTAGCTTTCCAACCGTTCCAACACTTCGTTCAAATATTTGTTATCCATATTTATCCCTCCAAAACCAAAGAGACCGACCGCGCAAAATATGGGTATATATAAAAACAGATGCTGCAGCCCAATACTGCAACATCTGTTTCCAATTTTTCTATTGTAAGGATAACACAGAATCCTGCGACAAATCAAGTGCCGAGCGTGCGCGATTTTAGGCGATTATGCGACAGAAATGCGACATTAAACGCAAAATATCTACATGGAATTCTCTCAACGCTTATACGTAAAGCACACCTGAAGCACCACGAAGCGTTTCAATGTAGGTGCCGTTGCTGTCGTATACGTCTACAACCAATGTAACTTTATAATAATATTTGGATTCCACATAACGGTTTCTGGTGATTGAGAATGAGGAAGTAGCTCCATTATACCCAGGCCCGTTATAGTCCCAACTCTTTTCAATAGACCAGTATTTTTGATCAGCACTTTTGCACAAAGCAAGCGTTGCATCTATTGTACCATCCCGATATTGAGAATAAAGGGAAATGGTTCCTTTACACTCCGCATAATTGCTGCTAGATATCGACAACACCGCTGAACATATGGAGGATGTATCATACCGCAGCGGCGTATAATCCGTGGCTCCAACCATAGCTGAAAAGTTGGGAATGACAAGACAAAATGCAATTACGATTGCGATACTTCTTAACGTTCTTTTCTTCATTTTAAACTCCGTCCTTAGATGATTTTTACTCATATGAGCGAATAATATTTTTTGCCACATTTTGCAGTACATCAACGGAAATATTTTCTCCGCAAACAACAAACATGGAGTTTGCTGCATCTTCTAGCCAGAAAATTTGATAAAAGCCATTTTTATTAATGATCGATACTTCTTGGCCATTCAGTTTTTTTTCACATACCTCAGCGTTTTCTGTGTCGATTGTAACTGTGCCTGTAGTAGTCTCGTCAATTTGATATACTGCCACTTCAAATTCTTCACTGCGACTGTTTATGAAGTGATAAACACATAATGTCCTACTTTCTTCACTCGTGGTGAGGCAGAAATCTGCCGGAACAGCATTTAACACACGCACGCTATTATCTTCGACAGATTCTTTTATCATATTGTTTTGCCCCATGGATAATTCATAAGATGCTCCAAAATCAAATGTCTCAATTAAATAATTAAGCGTCTGTACTCGGACTTTCTCCGATGCCGCAAACACGCCAACAAACATAAAAATCGGGATCAGGATCCATAGGGCTACGCGGTTGAGCGCTCGCAGTGTTTTCTTCGCCGTTCGCTGCAGTCGCTTTTTCTGGCAGCTCTTCTCAATGGTATGCAGACAGCGTCTGCTTAATCTGTCAGGAACTGCTGCGTCCGGATCTTTCAGAAGCTCCTCATTTTTCTGCATCAGCGAGCTTCCGATTGCCTCAGCCACTTTGTTCATAAGCAGCGCGAAAAAAGCATCTTCATACCGCTCATACAGCCGTTCGTTTTCATCCATGGTTTTTACCTCCTTCCCGGAGCTTTTCTGCAAACGCGCGCCGAGCCCGGGTCAATTTCATTCGGATACTGGAGGGCTTGCAGCCGAGCATTTGCGCAAGTTCTGTGTCCGACAAATCCATCAGATACTTTCCCATCAGCAGCTGCTGTTCTTCTTCCCGCATTTCCCGGAATATGGCCAGAAGTTCTTCCTGTCGTTCTTTTTCCAGATATATCACTTCGGCTCCGGAAATGTGCGCATGGCAGCAGTCTTCAGAAATATCGTCCAAAGGGACGTGACGAGCGGCTTCCGTCTGGTTTCGTTTGATTGCATTGACTGCGGTATTGCGGACAGCCACTGCAATGTAGTTGACTTGTGCATATGGCGGCAGCCGCTGCAGCGTTGCTTCGTTTTTCAAAAGGGCCAGCACGGCAGTCTGGACAATGTCCTCCCGCTGCACAAGATTCGTTGTATACTTTCCTGCAATGTAATACATCAGGCGTTCGTGTTTTCGATATATGGCTTCCATGAAGCCCGGGTTCTCTTTTTCTTTTGTCATTCTCTTTGTTCTCCCGAACGTTCATATTACTAAGACACAGGAAACGCTGATTTGCAACAAGATTTTTTTGCTTTTTCGGCGTATTGAGTAAGAGTCCATGTGATAATTAGTTTTACTATAATATTGATTGTTTTTCAAGAAGATACTATTGCATATCTAATATTTCACACATTTTATTTTTAGAATAAGTATAATGTCAAAAAATGCGAAAGAAGGTGTGCGCTTGACAAGGTTTGGTGAAATACTGATGCAGCTTCGTCAAGAGAAGCATCTTTCGCAAGCAGAACTTGGACGTATAATCTATGTATCTGGCGGGACAATATCAAACTATGAGAACGGTGTCCACTATCCGGACGTTGGAATACCGAAGACGTACTGCAAGCTACGTTAGTTAAACTAATTGATAAGCTACCGGAACTTCGACAAAAGAAGGAGCCGCAACTGATTGGTTATATCAGCGCGACTGCTCGAAATACAGCTTATAACTTTTTGCGGGCGCAAAAGAAAATTGCTCCTTTTTCTTTTGAAGACTATATGCAGCAATCAGAACCGATTGCTGCATATAGACAGATGGAAGACATGCTGATCTCGATAGAAGAAATTGAAGAATTAGCGCAGCGGTGGCCTCAGCTTGATGATCGAAGCAAATATCTGTTGGAGGGAAAATACATACTCTGCAAAAGTGACGAGACCATGGCCGAGGAATTATCCATAAAGCCTGCTAGTGTCCGAATGGCGCTGACACGGGCAAGACAATGTGCATATCGACTTCTCATCGATGATTCAACCCCGGGCTGTTCAAAATGAACAGCTCGGGGTTTGTTGCAATTCGGGCAATTTCGTGTCAATTATTAGTAACAGATGCATTTTCTGAATTTCCGCTGAGCTGTGTTTACATTATAGCTTGACCCGCACCCTTTACTCTCAAAAAGAGTAAAGGGTGGCGCTCATGCTAAGTGAAGCAATCTCATCTGCTCAGCACAACAATCCGGATTCTCTCTTGGCGCTGATTGAAAAATTCAAACCACTATTGAAGAAATATGCATATAAACTTCATTATGAGGATGCATATTATGATTTGCAATTGGACTTTATTCAAATTGTTCTCTCGATCAATCTTGACGCACAAAATCAGAAGAGTGAAGGTGCGCTTGTCAACTATATTTGTAATTCAGTGCAGCATGCATACTGTAAGAGATTAAAAGCCGTATTGAATCACCCAATTCAAACAATTGAGTTTGAATCATCAATGAATCAGATTTCAAATTTGCTAATGCTCCCTTCCTGCCAAGACTCTTCTGTTTTTTCGTTGGATATTGCAAGCATCCTGTCGGAAAGGGAATATCAAATAATCGTCCTTGCATATAAATATCAACTTTCTTCTGCCGAGATTGCAAGAAAGCTGCACACAACGAGACAGAATGTAAATCAATGCAAAAAACGAGCAGAGCAGAAACTTCGCACGTACTATGAAAAGTGAGATAACAATTACAGCTACAGGCGAAAACCTGTAGCTGTAACTTGGTTATGTATTCTTTTTGCGTTTCAGACCATCTAAGTATTCCTTGAATTTTTTCGGCAACGGTAATCCGAAGTGATTCACATTTTCAAAAATACTGATGATTTCATTTGCACAATAGAACAGGATTGTAATGGAAGAAAATTTATCTCCACTATCTAAAATCCACGTGTCAACAATGTAGCTAAGCGCCACAAGGCACACGATTAGCACTTTTGCGGCAATACCTTTCGCACCAATTTTGCTGGAGATTTTCTTCTCTTTTACTGCCAGACAGACACCGGTGATGTAGTCAATTATGATTAGGATAAACAATGCGTAGACGGTGTCCGGCAGTGCGCCGATTGTATGGAGAATAGGAATGCTGATTTCGGTTGTCATTTTTTCACCTTCCGGTTATTTGATTTTTCTGTTGCATTTTGATAATACAATTGTCTTTATATAATACAGCCGTATGTGCAGGGCAGAGAGGAGATGGGGAAAAAGCTGTTTTATGCAAATTGTTCATAATTGAACAACTTAAAAGAATGTGCAGGCTGTTTCCAGCCTGCACAAACCAGCGATTTGAACATTACGGATGATACACAGAGATAACAGCTGCCGAACTCGATACAACTCCATATGGGTCATAGAAGCAGACACCGCCGCAACGCGGGTACTTAGTAGTATCATTACCATAATAGTACGTAGACGGATAGTCAGTCGTTTGTGCAAATGTCTGTGTGCCGCCTTCACTACAATATCCGTAGGGATTTGTTTGAGCACTTCCGGTATATACACATACATGAACATGTTTAGCGTAATAGAGTTCCTGACCATATCCAGAACCGCCGACTGCTCCGAGATTTGTACTGGTAGAAACAGAATCACCAACAGAAACATTGACGGAAGCAAGATGGCAGTAGGTCGAGTAGAACTGCACGCCATTTACATTGTGCGATACGCACACTGCGCGACCGCTTGCAGGAGTTGTAGAGCGTTCGACTGCAACGACAGTACCACTAAATAGAGGCTGCACATTTTCAATATTGCAAAGATCATAGCCTAAGTGTCCCTTGTGGATTGTCGTTGTGTCATTGAATCCCTGGGAAACAGTTGCACTGCCCATCGGATATGCAGACGGAATAACCTCGTACTGTTTGTAAGTTACGTAGTTATCAATCGTTGGGGTAGGCATCTGCACGGCCAGTTTTTCTGCCAATACCCATGCACGTTTCTTCATTCCACCGGAAATCGAGTATTCAATAAAAGCATAGCCGTTTTCCTTCTGACCAAGAAAAGAAACTTCTTCGCCATAATCAACAGAACCTGCCTCGGGGTAGGAACTGTCACTGGGGCCAGCGTAGGTGTATACGTTTCGTCGCTGGACATATCGGGTGGCAAGGGAGGGAGAGAAGTTACTCACTGTACCGGAAATCGCACTGACGGCCGTAGCGCGAATATACATTCGCTTCTTTTTCGAGCCGGCAGGGTATTCGATATAGTAGAAGGAACCTTCCTTCCAAAACACAGTTACAGTGTCATTGGGACCAGCGTAGCTATTGTTAGAGGGGTAGGTGGAAGTACTCGGACCAAAATAGACCGGGGTCTGCGAGACTACTTTACCTGTAATAATTGCCATAATAATTCTCCTTTATAGATTATATCGCTTGCAAGCACTTAATAAAGAGGTGTGCAACTGTAAGAATGTAAACAGACATTTTGCTTTTGATTGTTTTTTTATGAAGTACAATAAAATTGATACATAGTTCATTTGGAGGGAAAATATGCAAAAACGCAGAAAGATGATCATTCTCGCGCTGCTGCTGGCGCTGGTTCTGACAGGCTGTTCGCCTGTAAAGCAGCAAGAAGTGCTGAATACGTCCAGCCTACCCGAGCAGGAAGAACCGCCCATCGTTTCGGAAACTGTACCGGAACTGTCTGATGCGTCTGAGAGAGCGCTGGAAGCAGCGGGGACGGATGCCGCGCAGGAAGCGGAAACAACCGGCGGCGAGCCATCTCAGCCGGAAACGGGAGCATCCATCGACAGTCCCTTTGAAACGGAACATGTTCCCGCGCTGCGCGCACCGGAAAATGGCGAGACGATAGAGCTCTTGGAAACGAAAGCCTTTGGTGCGCTCACTGCCCGCTATTATGCCTGTGCGCCGGGAACCATCGAGAGCGGCGCATGGACAGATTTCCTTGAAACGGCCGCGCCGTCGGAATCTGCGGAGATGTCCGTGCCGGAAGGCCTTGGCTTCGAGCCTTTTTCTGCCTGCGCGAACAGCAGCGGAACAAAAATTCTGCTCTGCGATTACGACCCGGAGACCGGTCTTCTGCCGGTTTATGATCTTTACGAAGACGGCAAGCTCACAGAACTGAATCTGAACGGCGGCGCGCCAATTGACCCGGAACGCATCCGCTGGTACAGTGATTGGGAGCTTGTTTACGATGTGGAAACCACGGGCGGTTGTTGGACGACGTACCTCTATGACACGGTGTTTGGAACGCAGACGGCGGTACTGACCGATTATTTGCCCTATCCGTTTGAAGCGGCGGATAACGCGGGAACGGAGCGTTGGATTTTGTGCGGCGACCATCGCGGCCTGCGCCTGACGCTGGGCGGCAGCGTGTCTGTGCGGCTGCTTCCGGATGGGCAGGATACGCCCATCGAGGGGCTGAAGCTTCCGCTTGACCGGCCGTTTTCCTGCGTGTATCTGCCGTCTATGCTGGCGGCTTATTACGAGCAAAATGAAAATGGCGCAATTGCGGTCTTCGGCTTTATCGACTGCCGCGGAGATGGTCATTTTCTGAACCGTGCGCTGCCGGACGGTATGCAAGATACCGCGCCGCAGATTCCGGATTCCTACACGCTCGTCCTGCCAGTGAAGGATCATGCCGGAAACGAAGGACTCTGTGTGTATCAATATTTTGCGCCCTGACAGAACGTATCTGCCAAGACGGACAGCAGCACTTGCCCCTGAACGTGTGCTTGCTGCCGCAAGCACATTCCATCATATTATGACTTGCGGTGCTGGATGTGCAATGCTTCATTCCCTTGACACCTTGAATCGCAACAGAAAGGAATGGTATTTTATGGGAAAACTTTGCCTGTTTGGATGTGTTTTTCTGCTGTTTACACTCTGTGCCTGTACAACGCAGATGACATCAAAAAATCCAATTACCGAAGTGCCGGAACAGACGGAAAGTCAGTCAACTGCATTGGAACCCGAAAATTCTGAATCAAGGGAACAGGCAGAAGTGCAGGATTCACAGTCAGAGAATCCTGCGCAGGCAGCCTTTACCGGTGGGATCACCCTCTATGCAGACAGCCACACGGCCTACGTCAACAGCGAACCGGTTGAAATGCCCGCCGCGCCGTTTGTGGAAAACGGAAATTTCTATATCCCGCTGCAATTCGTCGCAGAGACGATGGGATGGTCATATCAGGAACAGAGCGGAACCGTAACGCTTGCATCGTCTTCGCACCAGACCACGCTCACGGTCGGAATACGGACGATTCGCATAGACGATGATGAGGCCACGGTCAACAGCTATGACTGGCAATTCCCGGAGGAAAGTGCGGAAAGCGATCCCTATGTACCGCTGCTCCGGGACAAGCTCGTGTTTCTCCCTCTTGATTTTCTCGAAACCCGGACGGACAGGGATCTTCTCTCAAGGCTCAGCTTCCGGACGCAGTGGTTCCCCGAGGAGCGGTACGCCATCCTCAGCGCGGACGGAAAAGAGGAAGGATTTTGCGGCTTCTATCTCTGGGATCACTATGATGATCTTCCGGAAACGCAGCGCGCCGGGATGGAGGAGTTGGGCATCGTCGGCTTTTCGCGGGATGCATACGACGTTGTGGAATATGGGGCGAATGGGCTGTTTGTCCATGTGCTGCGGCTGCGGGACGGCTGTGAGGATATGGACCGGCTTGATGGTGTGATCTCCTCCGTCTATACCACGAATCCGGACATTCCAACGCTCCGCGGCCTTCGTGTGGGCGAGGAGATCTCCCGCATTTACACGACCTATGATGGGAACTTTTTTATGGAGCTTCTTTGTCTCACCGAGGGCGATGTCATCACGCAGATCCGTTTCCGGTGCGCCTACTATGACGACGACGCGCGCATTCGGGTACAGCCGACGTGCCTGCACATGGATGTCGCCGCGGCGGCCGGGCAGGACGGTATGCCCTCATCTGAATGAGAGCATACCGCGGCTGCCGGAGGTTTACACAAGGTATACCGCAATACCTGCATAAATCTGACTGCCAGATGCAGACGTTACTTTACCGGATGCACCATAGCCATTCTTAATTCGCATCTGAACAGAACTGTTTCCGTCCAAATTGATCGCGTAATCACAGCCCAACAGCTTCATAAGGTTGGCCATTTCATGAAGAGAGACATAGCTGTCAGTGCAAACCATAATGTAGACACCGTTAGAGTCTGCCTTATGTCCGAGGCAGCAGCGCAGCGCAGTTCCATTTGCATCAGAGGAACTCACAACACTAGTATCCCAACGAGTCGCGCTCTGGTCGCCATTCGTGTCGTAGATCAACTTGTGATTGTCGGTGCCAGTCTCATTATCATAAACATCCTCATCCGTTGTACATTTTCCGTCAAACACAATGGCATGTGCGCCTGCGATGATACAATCACATGCATTGATGGCTGCCTGCATCTTTTCACGAGAATTGAACCACCGTATGACGGCATCGCCATTACTTTTCACGCAGAATGCAGGACTGTATTTGGGCCTTGAATAGGTATAAGAAGAGACTGGCGCATTGCCATCGTTGTATACGGAAGCACTAATATAAAGGCGTCCATCGGGGCCCTCATAATTAATGCCAATGGGCCCGCCAGAAAACACATTGCCATTGATTTTTGCAATTACGTCAGATGCAGCCGCAATGTTGCTGTTGGGATTCATACTGGACAGCTCAACCCTCTGAGAAGTGCTGACCATGGGAACGACTCGCTGTTTGGATCTAGAAAGCGTTGTAAAAACATGAATGCCCGTACGAACGTTGCCCTCTGGCGTGGTGTAGGAGCCTTTTTGATACTGGCCATCTGTGATATCTGCAGTGAATACATTTCTGTTTGCCATATTGAGATTTCTCCTTCGTGTTTGTTTTGCTTGCAAGCTATTATGAAAAGAGTTTTCGCATCTCAAAATGTAAACATCAGAACATTCGTGTCGAAATATAATCTTTAAGCTTAATGCGCAATATACTATAAGAAGCAGCCCCGGCTCAGGTTGATCCTGAGTCGGGGCTGCCGTATGTCCATCAAAAATCCATGTCAGGCTGCTTTCCGAAATCGCAGGCCGTTTGCCCTCACGGACAGCTCCTGCGACAAAAGACGCAGCGTTTCAAATTCATCGTCAAGGCCGTCGAGCTCCCGACGGAGAATTTCTTCGTAGTGCTGCTTCTTCTGCTCCAGCGTGGCAATTTTGTTGACCCACCGCTCCATAACGCTGGGGCTGCGGCTGCCGCTCTGGATGAGGTAGTCGGCCTTCTCCTGATACAGCGCGATCTCTTTTTTGACCGCGGAATAAAATTCCTCTGTCATTTTGTCGCGCTGCTTGGCATCGTCAATGATGTAAAAGCTGTTGACGCTCAAAGCGTTGTCATTCTGATTTATCGCGCTGAGCTGCTCAATGAACGTTTCAAACGTGTCCACTTTGTCCATGTGCTGCCGCGGGATAAAATACAGATGTCCAGTCGAGCTGACCTTGGTCGCCTCCAGCATCCGCAGATAGCTCAGGCAGATCGTCTCGATCTGTCTGCGGTTCGCGCAGATCTGATAAAGCTCAAACAGCTCCTCCGCCCGGCGGCAATAGCTGATGGGATCAATGTCGGCGTCGAAGCCGATGTTGTCATACCCAAACCGATTATCGCGCCGATCGTAAAAAATATTTGCCAGCTTTTCATACTGATTCGTCCGCTGGTTGAGCGTTTCCTTGACCAGCTCGCGGGAATAAACATCCTCGGTGTGCGCATTGTCGCGGCAGTAGACTGCGTAGATATGGTGTTCGCCGGGAGTCTTTACCGTGATCCGATCCTTAATATCGCCCGTCGCGGAGCGAAACGCATCCGACACGGAAATTCGCTTGCTGCCGGAATACGGGATGCTCAGATCCTCGCAGAGCTGCACCAGCGCCTCCTTCTCCAACAGAATATTGGCAAGCGAGAAATAGAGGAATTTGCCCAGCACGGAGGCCTTATCGCCGTTGGCTGCGCCAAGGATGTCCTGAAAATTCGTAATATTTGTCATGTGCATTTCCTTTCTAAGCCGTCTTTCGTTTCGTCCAGTCCAGCAGATAATCGTCCACACCCTTGAAGCGCGGGTTCCAGGTACATTGATAGTACCGGATGCCCGGAATCGACTGCACCTCGCGGCGCAGGGTGCCGATTGCCTGCCGGACCTGCGGATTTGTAAACTGATCCATGTCCATCGCCTCCATGACCTCCGTGACGCCGAGCGACAAGAGCGTTTCCCGCAACCCTTTATGGGCGTTCACGCCGCCGAGACACACAAAGAGCGCGTTATTTGCAAAATAGCTTGCAATATCGCCCTTGAGCGGCCCCTCGGTGAGATAGGCGCGCTTCTGCGTGGTGTCGCCGGTGACGTGTATCCACGAATAGCTGCGTGCACCGTTTTCCATGCGGCTCGGCCGGCTGGACAGCCAGCGGTATTTTCGCGCCGCGTCGTCGTCCAGTCGGATCTTCATACCCTGAATGAGACCATCCTTGTTCCGCACCGGAATAAGAAAGCCATTCGCACCTGCCAGCGTCCATGTTCCGTCCTTTGTGTAAAAACCGGGTAATCCGTGCAATTCATGATCGCACGCAAGAAGCGACGCCAACAAGCGCCGTTCGGCTTCTGTTTCCGGCATGGACTTATAGCCGTTGCGGACAATGATCTCATCCGGGAGTCCTCGTTCATGGAGATTTTCTCTGTGCCGGTCGGAGAGTGCTAGATACGACAGCATTTCCGAATAGGCCGCATGGCGCTGCTTTAGCGCATACGGCTCCCGGCTCGTTGTGTTTGGGGAGCTGGGCTGTAAGGGCAGCTTATACACGTTGCTCTTTGCAGCCAGCTCCAAGTATGCTTCTTTGTTTGTCAGACCATTCAGCCGCGCATACAGCGTCACGCTGTTGCCGCTTGCACTGCAGAGATTGCAGCGGTATTGATCGGTCCGCGTGTTCAGACTCAGATGATATTTGCCGGTTCCGTGGTCACCGCAGAAGGGGCAGCTTGCCTCAACTTCCTCGCTGTGAAGCGTTCGGTCGTTGAGGACAAGCCCGCACCGTCTGGCGGCTTCCAGGATCGGCAGCTTCTGATAGGCCAGACGGTGCGCCCCCTTTCTGAAAAGAAAGATTACGCCGCCTTCGGCATTGCAGTGCTGCCAGCCCGCACGGAAAGCTCCGCATTACGGACGCATTTGGCGAGGATCATCTGACTGGTCGGACGGATGTTGCTCAGATCATCCACGGATTCCATGTTGTCAAAGAACACCGGATAATTGCGGCCTGTGAGCCGCTTCACCAGCTCGGACACCTCCGCGCCTGCCCGGATCTTCTCGGAGAGCGAGAGCCGGTCGTAGCGGCGGCCGTTGTAGGTAAACCGGAACACATCCTTTAATTCTCCGGTCGTCTTGACCACATCGTAGAGCGAGATCTTCACGCGGTTCAGCGCAAGTCTGGAGAATGTCAGCTCCGCGCGCTTGCTCATGTAGAGGATCACGTCTTTCATAATGATTTTCTTTTCCGTGATCTCCTCCTCAATGGCCTTGATGCGCGTATCGAAATTCTCCGGTGCGGCGCTCAGAACCTGCTGCGCGGCGGCAAGCTGTACCCGACAGTCTTCCAGCGATGCTTTGCACTCGGCAAGGTGTTCACCGTCCGCGGGACTCAGCGTGCCGCATTCGATGCTGGCCGTCATGTTCTGGATGCGTCTGCGAAGCTGCTCCAAGGTCTGCTGGCGCCGCGTATTCTGCTGTGCGGCAGCGGCCTGAAGCTGCTCCCGTTCCTGATTCAGCGCGCCGATCTCAGACTGGTATCTTTCAATATCTTCGGCTTTGAACTGCTCAAATGTACTTTGACTTTTCTGCTCCATCTCCTGAAGCTCCGCGATCTGACCTTTGAGCTGTGTGCCGTCGGCAGCGATTTTCTCCGTTTCCGCCTGTAAAGCCTGACGGAACGCCGGATATTCCTGCTGGGAGAGGACACGGCGGCAGACCGGGCAGCTTGTACCCGGCTGAAACCGCTTCAAAAGCGCGGCGTTCTGCTGATAACGCTTTCCAAGTGCCTGCACCTTTGCCGTATCCTCTGCCAGCGGGCCTGTGTATTTTGGCTGGTAGACCTCGGACGACCGAGCGCCCAGCTTTGCGTGAAATTCTTGCAGTTTTGCGTCCAATTCTGCCGTATCCGGCGTTTCCGGCGCTTCGCCGGAAAGCTCCTCGTACTGCTCGCTGGCCTGCACGAGCTGCTCCTGCAAGTCCTCTAAGTTGACGTTCTCGAATCGCTGTGCTTCCAGCGATGCAATTTCACGCTGCAATTCCTGAATCCGCACAGTCAGTCCGTTAGACAGTTCTTTGCTGCTCTGCCGCTGCTTCTGCGCGAGATCCAGCTTGCCGCTCAGATAGACTGCGTTCTGTTCCAGTTTCCGGATCTCCTCCCGGCGATTCTTGAGAAACGTCTCAGGAGACGGTAATTGAAGCCCGGACAATCGCTGCTGCGTCTGCGCATTGAGCTGTGCCAGCACGTCGGTCTGCGGAATGGGCGGCAAATACCGCTCCAGCAGCTTTTTTCCATCCTCGCCGAGTTCTTCAATGAAGTACAGGGGATTGAAAATGGAGAGAAACACATCCCGTTCACCGAACATCTCGTTGAGATCCGTCTGCCGAATGGCATAGCCGTCGTAGGTGATGCTCATGCGATCCTTCTGCCGGCTGCGGGTCAGCTCGTGCGCTCTGCGGGTATCATCCGTAAAGCGCATCGTGATCTGCAGGTCCGGGTTCGTCTCGTTGTGCAGCCGGTCAATGCCGCGCTCCCCGAAAAAGGGAAGTCCTGTGACGGCAAACGCAATCGCGTCCGCCAGACTGGATTTGCCGCGGCCGTTGCCGCCGGTCACAATGGTAGGGTTACCGAACGTGATCTCCATAGGCGCTTCATAGCATTTGAAGCCGGAGACGGTCATGCTGCTGATCTGAAAGCCTTTGATCTTTTCCATTTTGCTTACTGACACCTCCTATTACGCTGCCTGCTGCACGACCTGATAGCCGTCCAGCGTGTAAAATGCGACGTTTCCCTGTTTCCGCATCGTGATCTGCGCGTCATAGAGCTGCGCACCGGGCATGAGCATGGGATGACTGCCCTGTGCGTAGACCTTCGCCTGCTTGCCCTCTGCGTTTTGCAGAACGGCGCAGACCAACGGCAGGCCGGACATATCCTGCTGATTGCTCACCGACAGCACAACGTACTGGCAGACCTGCCGCGTCGTAAACGGAAGCGGTTGCTGAGACTGCTGTGCTTGCTGCTGCGGCATTTGCTGCTGCGTCTGCGGCGTGGCCGTCGGCGCCGTATTCTGCGCCTGCTGTCCAGCCTGCCCGTCGCGCTTGTAGCTGAGCTGCGCCTGTGCCGCGCCCGGAGACGTGGGAAGCTGATGCAGCTTATCCAGTAATTCCAAATATGCAGCGTTCAGCTTCGGCCGCTCGGTATCGCAGATCACATAAGAGTTGCCCTTCTGCTCGATCCTGACCCAGAGCGGCTTCGTCATCTTGTAGAGAACACGTCCAATGCCCCATTGCACGGCGGAGCGTTTCATGGAGTCGGACAAGCCGCCCTTAATGGGTTCAATGTCAGAATCCTCCGCACCGTCCCACTTTGTAATAAAGCCTTTGCCCTCAAAGTAGATGGAAATGCCGCAGATCTGTGCGTCCTTCTTTCCGTTGCCGTGCCACGGCTTGTAGTCGTTGTACCAGTTCTCCGGCCCCACGACTTCATCCAGACGGTCCTGAATGGCGCGGTTTGTGACATACGGAATGGCAAGGCCGCTGGTCTTGTCTTTCGACGTCACCTGAATCCTCCATTCCAAGTCCTCCGGCGCAAATGGCCGCGCCAGTTCTTCCCGGATGGTTTTTGCGTCTTTTGCCATACGTTACCCTCCAATAAAGTCTTTTAAGGTCTTTCCGTTGGGGATCAGCACGTCGGAATAATAGTACGACGGGTCTTTGCTTTTGAGATGCTCCAGAAGATCGCGGTATTGCAGCCCCAGCTTGTTGTTCAGTGCATTGAAGCTGTGATCTCCATTGGGGATGGACAGCAGGAATGTCGGCAAGCTGGCAAGTGCGTGCGGCGTCTTGTACTTTGGGAGTGCGTTTGCACCAATGCAGATGTCTCCCCGTGTACCGCTGACGTTGGAAAACGGATAGCGGTACATCGCGGTTTCCATCGTCGGCTTTTCGTCTGCAGCAACACCCATCCTGCATCCGCTGATCTTACCCTCTGTGTCAGCGTGGAACGCAAAGACCAGTCTTGGCAGCGGAAAGTTCGGATATGCCGTCTCATGGTAGCTGATGTCTGCGTATAAGCGCGGGTACCAGAGACAATATTCCTTGTTCCCGTTCGGATGGATTTTGACATGGATACAGTCTGACGGCAGCAGTCCGCTGTTGACATAATCTCGCATGGCGCTGTTTTTAATGCAGTCCAGAAGCGCATCTTCCTGTACTTCTTTGCACTTTACGATCCCGTCCGTGTACGTCTCGATGAGAATCTGTCCGTCCTCTGGAATGATCCGGATCCGCAGTTCGTCTTTGTTCATGCCGCCTCCAATTCCGGAACGCACCGCTTCGCAAGCGCACGTTCCTTTTTGAGCAGGTTTTCCAGCTTCTGCACTTCTTCCGTGTACCATGCGTCAATGGAAAGCAGCGCTTCCAGCAGGTCAAGTTCATAGTGAAAATAACCGTCTGTTTCTACAATGAGACCGCTCGACCACTCTGCGCTGATCTTTTTCTGATAGCTCCAGCCCATACCGCCGTTCAGACAGCAGGAATAAAGCGTAGCAGAGAGCATTTCTTCGGCTTTTTTGACGTACGGATTTTCCGAGAGCTTCATGCTGTGAAGGCTCCCGTATTCCCGGATCAGCCGGTAATACTGCATCATGCTGCGAAAACTGAAATACCAGTGATCGTATTCATAGTCCTCATTGAATTTCTGATCCATATAATCCGTGGCGGCGATCAGAAGCTCATAATAGACCTCATACAGGTCATCGCTCGATGTCGTGATACCACGTTCCAACAGCCGATCCAGTTTCCTGTATTCGTAGAACATACGAGCCGCTCTGACTGTTTGAAGTGAACAGCATATAGATTCATAGTCCATAACTGCGCCTCCTTAACAAAATTTCCGCTGCGCAGCGGCTTTCGGCTTGGAATGGTCAAAAGTGCTGTGTAGGTGATTCAAACGGTGTTCCCGGTCCTCTGCTTCAGACAATGCACCGTACAAGCTGTCAATATCTTCTTCGGTAAATGCCTCGAAATCAAGATCAGCAAAATGGATGCAATCATCATTTTTCAGTGGAGCCAGAATATTTGTCAGTACATACGGCGGAACATTTTCAGGTTCCGGTACCGGCATATGCGGCAGAGACTCCAGCCCCTTTAAGAGCTTGGAAAGATCAATCTTCATTCGGCTTCTCCCATACCAGCTTCACCACGCAGATGGCATAGTCCTTCATATTGCAGAGAATTTTCTTATGTTCTGCCTCATTCAGATACGACCGGCCTTCGCGCAGGAAATAGATCCCGCAGTCCGGCATCAGCTCTCCAAACATGCTGGCGATGTGCCACTCCATGTGGGAACGCGCTTCGGCGGTGTCACCCTTGAAATAGGCCGTACACATCTTGGTATCGCCGACGGTCTGCTCGTTCCCGATCTCCAGATGCTCCATGAAGCCGTCCAAATGTGCCTTTGCGCGCTCATCCAACTGATGCTTCGCAGATGCGTAGAAGTACAGGAACAGCGCCGGTTCGTTTCTGCCCAGAATGACGCTGTATGGACTGGACACTTTCTGTCCCCATGCGCCGCCGGACGGTTCGAAGCGCGTGCAGAGCTTTCCCATCTGCGGGACGATCCGCTCCGTGACCTGCTGCCAGACGGTTTCACGCGCCGTCCGGTCATCCGCTTCTGTGATGGGAGCAACGATAGCAAGATTTGTAGTTAACATAATTCCTCCTAACTCAACGCCAGAAATCCGTTCGGCGTCAGGACATTGAAGATCATCTTGTTGCTGATGACCTCATGCACCTCTGCGCCGATATGGTTCCCGCGCTGGTCAAATTCTTCCTCGCGTTCTGTGTTTTTTACCTTCGCGATGCGCCCCTTGATGATGTGCGGGGTATCGCACTCGATGAGTCCGTTGATCATCCCGGAGCCGCCGATGAGACCGATCTGCCCAATGGAAAGAGGCAGAAGCGGTCTTTTTTCCGTGCTGTCCAGTGCGCTTTTCTCGTTCAGCAGCCGCGTGAAGCTGCCTGAGCGCGTCAGTTGGCGTTCCAGCTCTTTCTCATTGAACCGCTCACCGCGAAAGACCTCGACGGTCTTTGTGACTGCGGGCAGCGCGTATCGATTTTCCGCCAACTCCGTAACGCATGGAATTTTCTCCGGGGTCAATGTTTGCGCGCCCAGCCGGTCAGTCGTTTCGTCGTCCTCCGTTGGCTTCTTCCGAAGTCCCAGCACGACCGCCTGATGAAACCTGGCAAACTCGCTGCTTGTAAATTTCCAGACAGAAAGGTCTGAGAAATTCTCGGCAAGGATTTTACAGATGTCCGGGCTCAGGCGATAGTACGGCACGATGTAGACGAGCAGGCCGCCCAGCATGAGTGTGCGGATGCTCTGCACCAGAAACTGCTTTTCGCTGCGCACCCGGCTGCCGCCCTCGGTTAGAACGGACAGATACGGCGGGTTCAGGAACAGCACATGAAACGCCTCACGGCTGATCTGGCTGTGAAAGAAGCTGCCGAAGCCGACGCGGTGGAGCCTTGTCTGCGCCTCCTCCGCGCGGTGTTCGTCCAGTTCCATGCCGTAGGTGTAGCAGTTGTTGCCGTCGGCAAGCTGCCGGAGCGCCTTGCCGCAGCCACAGCACGGGTCGAGCAGATTGGTCGTCACGCCCTCCGGGAACGCGATCCCGCGCAGAATGTGCGTGATATTTTCCGGGTCTGTCGGATAGTAGCCCATACGGACATGATTCATCAGTCGCCCGATCACCGCCGCGTTAACGGTGTCCGTTTGAGGAAGGGCTTTTGCAAAGCCGGTCAGGACTTCATATACAGGCTTGTACGCTCTGGACATAAGATCAAAGCGGCCCAGTCCCGCTTGAAGCTGCCCGGCTTTTCCTGCCAGCGCGGATTCCTCCAATTCCAGAAGATTCCGCTGTGCATCGCCGAACGCCGCAAGAAGCGCGTCTCTCGTTTTCTGCAATTCCAGATAGTACGCATACGCGCGCTGCGGCTGCGCCGTGCGGTATTTCTCCACACCGGCGCGGCATTTCAGAAGGCGCTGGCTGCCACGCAGAATGGCTTCTGCCGTCTGCCGAAGCTGTTCCAATGCGTAAAAGGAACATTTTGACTCCTTCTGCAATTCCTGTTCCATCCTGTGACCTCACGCCGCGGGCTGGATGCTCTCAGCCGCAAAGTCAAAGACCGGTGCGTTTTCTTCCGGCGTGCCGGGGAGAATGCGCAGTGTGTAGCCTTTGCTTCGCAGCAGCTTGAACGTGCCGATCATGCGCTGAAGCTCAAAGTCGTCCGCATCATTTGCATCGTTCTCGCAGGCGGCTTTTTCCGCCGCCTGCTGTGCAAGCACCTCCTGCACGATTTTTGCGATGTTTGCTTTTGTTTCAGCATCTTCCGGTGTGTCAGACGGTTCTTCCGCTTCCGTGCGTGGCTTCTCAAACCGTCCCTGCGGAAGGCTTGCCGTCAGGCGCAGCCAGAATGTACGAAGCTTTGAAAAAAGCAGCGTCAGGAGCATACCGCGCGGATTCGGTGTCAGATGTACGATTTCCTCCACGTCCGCTTCACCGATCTCGCTGACCGCCACGGTCAAGCTGGGAGCTTTGACGTAATTGGCGGAGAAGAAACGGGAAACAGCGGCGCTTTCTGAGATCATCGCCTCATTGACGCTGACGCGCTGCGCCAGCAATCTCCGGCAGATGACCGTGCCGCATTCCAGTTCGGTCACGTCCACGATATCCGCGGAAACTTCACCGGCGGTAAGAAATCCTCGGCCGGAAATATGCTTTGCCTTCAAGCCGTTCGTGACGTGCAGATGCCCATGGACGATCACATCGTCCGTGACAAGCGTTTCATAGTTGTACGTCGCACCGGCTGGGATATAGACTGTTTTCATGTTCAAAATTCCTTTCTCTTTTACGCTGCCTTCTGTTCTTCCTTGAGCCGTACCGGGAGGACGATGGCGGAGCTGTTGCCTGCAATGAGCAAGATCGCGCCCAGTAGGCTGGTCAGCCGCATTGTCACCAGTTCCTGCTTTTCAAACTGCGTGAGCGCATCCAGCATGAATCTTGCGTCAAAGCCAAAGATGATGCTGCTTTCTGTGCTGATGGAAACCGCCGCTTTATAGAGGCAGTCCTTCGCACGCAGAGTCAAGGTCCCGTTATCAAACCGGACATAAGGCTTGTCTGTCTTTCCGACGCAGGCCAGCAGATATTTGAGGGCCTGCACAAAGTCTTTCCGATGGAAGCAGAATTCCTCATTCCACTTCTGCGGAACGATGTTCTCATAAATAAGAGGTGTGGCATTCGGAACGCAGTGCGCCGTCAATCGGATCCATTCATTTCGGAACGTGATCCATTTTTCGTTCGCATCGATCTGAATATCGGCAGCCCCAAATACCGTGAGATGCTCCAGCGCCGGAACAGCGACTGTAAACGGCTTTTCAATACTCAGTCCACCATCATCACAGCAGCCTGCGCGATGTCCTTCCACCGCCCAGATGTGCTTGTTCTGAAACAAAACGCCCTGATATTCCGGTCTGGTGCTGCGCAGATCTACGGCATACTTTACCTGCTTGACGCATTTGAGAATGTTTGCCGCGTTTGCCGTATAGCTTTGCTTGGCTTCAAACTCCGGCCATGTGGGGCATTCCTCAGCTTCATAAACTGGGAACTTGCCGCCCTTGTCTCCGCAGCGCATGGTTATGATCTGTGATTTCCTTTGGCCGGACAGCTCCAATTCCAGCTGTCCCGTAAAATAACGGCACACCTTCTGGACACCGGCACTGTTCCAAAACACGAACGCAAAGTCGTCGCCGCTTGCGGGGATCGTCACGGACAGCCATGTACCAAAGTCCGTTGCAGAGAGCGTACAGTGATCCGCTGTAAATTCCGCCTTGATCTCCTGCAGGACTTTGACCGGACTTTTTGCCGGAATGTCCATCAATGCTGTCATCGCTTTATAAAAGGCTGCTGCGTCTACGGAACTTCTCATGCTGCTTTCCTCCTTGTTTTCTGTAAGGTTGCGCGCATATTGACAGAACCCGTTGCAAACGTGATCTGCCGCACACGCGTTTCTCCGACGGTCAGGATGTTGTAGATCATGTCCACGACGGCGGTAGCCGCTGTGATGTTGGCGGCGATGCTCTGCGGCGCGGAAACAGACGCCTCGGCGCAGCTCAGCTCCGTCGGAAATTTGTCTGTATCCTGCAAAACCTCCGGGAATGCCGCGCCGACGGGACGGTAGAACG
>ENA-OZLF01000109-OZLF01000109.1-human-gut-metagenome-genome-assembly--contig:-NODE-109-length-24921-cov-21.248572_pt1 | contig 24921 bp, 20 predicted proteins | sample MGYA00243860_ERZ653785 | MGnify/ENA primary metagenome ERZ653785 (study PRJEB26926, sample SAMN06164580) | human gut metagenome | biome: ENVO:00009003; feature: ENVO:2100002; material: ENVO:00002003...
GTGCTAAGTTGCTAAAACATAATCAAAAACGAGAACATGGAACTGGACACCCTAATTAATTACATATATTTGCTGAAAATTCTATTCTTTATAAGGCGCAATGCCTGGTACTCGCAGAAAATTCGATTGCAAAGGTACAACTTTTTTATGAGGCGGCAAAAGAAGATGGGTAGAAATATGGGATTGAAGCTTGTTGCAATCGTTCTCATTTTATATTCTTGCAAATGATGTTACAAAATGTAATATGCAGATAGCATTTTTACTTTGGCGGTGGATGGCTTGAAGGAATATACTTCCAAGGCTTCGGGCTTGTTCATGATGGGAGTTTTTCTTTTTTTTATCATTCCGCAATCTGATGAATCACATAGGTAACCACGCCCCAGATCATGAAGCGGTTGGTTTCATCTACCCGGATAGGGGAGAAGTTCTTGTTCCATGGAATGAGCCAGCCGAAGGTGCCGCTCTCATCCATCTTGAATTTGTGCCTTGTATGGCCTGGCGTATGGTGCCATAACCATTCTTCCGGTTGATGGCGTCGATAGCCTCCATCAGCTTTTTTGCTTGCTTCGGTCGATGGGGTCGAAGAGGTCTTGCTGGCGAGGATGGTCGGGTGAGGCTACCTTGTCTCCTTAATTTTTCTGTACAACGTACAGCGAAATTAGCCACGGCTTCTTCTATCACATTTTTGTCGGTAATGCCCTCGTTGGCAAAACTCCTGCTGGTGCAGATGCTCTTCTTCTGCGGCAATTCCTCGATGCTGATGCAGCTTTCGCCATTCAGTTCTTTCCATGTTCTTAGGGTGGTGATATTGAAATGGCTGCGGACCCAACTTTCTTTCTTGTCGGCAAACTGAGCGGCGGTCCTGATGCCCATATAATCGAGCTTTCGGGCTATCTGTCTGCCTATTCCCCATACATCTTCTACGGGGAAGAGAGACAGCGCCTTGTGTCTCCGTTCATCCGTGTCGATGAGGCAGCAGCCTTGGAAACCCTTGTATTTCTTGGCGAATTTAGAGCCGATTTTCGCCAATGTCTTCGTTTCTGCAATGCCTACGGATATCGGGATTCCAACAGCCCGAAGTACATCTGCCGATATTTTGGAGCCATAGCGATAGAGCAGGCTATCGGGCTTTTCTGACAGCTCGTCTATTGTTATTTTATTGAACAAAGTAGGATGGTCTTCCGTATGCTCCCGAAAGAAAACTTTCGCCATTGATTCGTCTGCCTCGAAGAAACTCTCATCGATAGAGTATTGGTCGATGCGTGGGGAATAATGGGATAGCATCGACATCACGCGGTTGGAGAGCGAACCGTAGAGCGTATAGTTGCTCGAGAAGATAGCCACTCCTTCAGCCTCCAGTTTTTCCTTCACCTGATAGAAGGGGTCGCCCATCTTATAGCCCAATGCCTTAGCTTCTTCAGAGCGTGCGATGACGCACCCGTCGTTGTTACTCAATACAACCACGGGCTTTCCTGTCAGGTCGGGGCGAAACACTCGCTCGCACGAACAGTAGAAGTTGTTGCAGTCTGCCAGTCCTATCATATCTTATCATTAACACCTCTTGTTCTCACCAGAAATCCTGGTATAATGTGCAAAAATACAAAAAATAATCCGAAAACGATAGTTTTTCATTCAAGTTTTTTTGTCGTTTCGTGATTTATTCTTACCTTTGTGGTCATAAGCTAGTATTGAAACATTATAAAACTGAACGATATGAATGATAAGAATAACATGTTGGCATTGAGCCAGGAGCGTTTTTCGGCTCGCAAGTTTACTCCGGAGGCGGTGAGCCAGGAGGATCTGGACTATATCATGGAGTGTGTGCGCCTGGCACCATCGGCAGTGAACAGGCAGCCTTGGCGCTGGCTCATCGTGCGCTCAGAAGAGGCGAAGAAGAAACTGCAGGAGTGCTACGACCGCGAATGGTTCAAGACGGCTCCTATATATATTATAGGTATGAAAAACGTGAATGAGAACTGGGTGCGCAGATATGATGAGAAACCGCATGGCGATATTGATGTGGCGATAGCGGCAGAGCATCTCTGTCTGGCTGCCACCGAAAAGGGACTGGGTACCTGCTGGGTCTGCAATTACGATACGGCGAAGATGCAGCAGTTCTTTGCTCGCGAGGGCTATGAGGCGGTGGTAATCATTCCTGTAGGTCATATTGCTGAAGACTGTCCACGCACAGAGAAGAAGCGCAAGGAGATGAGCGAAATCACGGAAGAAATCTAGTTCTGATATAAAATCTGGTACAAAAAAGAAGCTGTATGGAAATGAACGAAGAATCCATCCTGGCATGGAATATCATAGAAAAGACAAATGCCAACCTCTTCCTTACCGGAAAGGCGGGCACAGGTAAGACGACCTTCCTCAAGCGATTGAAAGAACTGTCGCCAAAACGAATGATTGTGCTTGCTCCTACGGGCATTGCAGCCATCAACGCCGGAGGAATGACCATCCATTCGTTCTTCCAGCTTCCTTTCTCGCCATACGTGCCGGGCACGACCTTTGGCAGCGGCGAACAGAAACGCTATCAGTTCAGCAAGCTCAAGCGCAATATCATCCGCAGTATCGACCTGCTCGTTATCGACGAAATCAGTATGGTGCGCAGCGATCTGCTCGATGCTGTAGATTCTGTGCTTCGCCAGTATCGCAAGCGCCACGATTTGCCTTTTGGTGGTGTGCAGCTCCTGATGATAGGCGATTTGCAGCAGCTGGCACCCGTGGTTACGCCACAGGAAGAGCATCTGCTGGGGCAGCATTATGATACTCCTTTCTTCTTCAGCAGCAATGCTCTGAAGCAGGTGGGTTATCTCACCATCGAACTTAAGAAGGTGTACAGGCAGCAGGATGAACAGTTTATCTCGCTGCTCAACCAGATTAGGGAGAATAAGGCTTCTGAAGCTACGCTGCAGGCTCTGAACCAGCGCTATATTCCAAATTTTGTACCACCTAAGGAGGGCAATTATATCAGGCTTACCACCCATAATGCACCTGCCCAGTATATCAACGAACAGCAGCTCGCTGCCTTGCCTGCGCAGTCATTTTCTTTTACAGCAGAAATAGAGGGCGATTTCCCAGAAACATCTTATCCTGCCGATTTCAAGCTCACATTGAAGCCGGGAGCCCAGGTGATGTTCATCAAGAACGACCCGCAGCACCGTTTTTATAATGGTATGATAGGCGAGGTGATAGGGGTTAGGACCGATGAAGACGGCAGCAAGATTACCGTTCGCAGTAAGGATTCGGGCGAGGAATTTGACCTGGAGAAAATGGAGTGGACCAATGCGAAATATACGCTGAACGAGAAAACCAAGGAGATAGAGGAGACGGTGGAAGGAAAATTCATGCAGTATCCTCTGCGTCTGGCGTGGGCGATAACTATCCACAAGAGTCAGGGACTTACTTTCGAACATGCCATCATCGATGCTTCTCATTCTTTTACCCATGGTCAGACTTATGTGGCACTGAGCCGCTGCAAGACTTTGGAGGGCATGGTGCTCAGTCAACCGCTTTCTCGCGGAGCCATTATCAGCAGTCAGACGGTGGATGCATTCACCAGCCAGCTTGCTGCGCCTAGTCAGGAGCAAATCAGCAGTCTGGAGCTGCAATACATCATTTATTGCATCAGCGAACTCTTCGATTTTTGTTCCATCAGAGCCAGCTATGAGCATCTGATGCGCTGCCTGGTAGAGTTTTTTAATGGTAAATATCCGCGCGTGGTAAGCGAGTATCAGAAGTTGCAGGTGGTGCTGAAGAGTCTGATAGCCGTATCGGATAAATTCCGTGTGCAGTATACGGGTATGCTTGCCCGAAATCCTGATGTAAGACAGGCTGAGCTGCAAGACCGTATTCATAAGGGAGCTATGTATTTTCTTGACAAAATCGGCATTCTGAGTGATTTAATCAGAAAGTCGAATCTTGATACAGACAACAAGGTGGCTAGGAAACAGTTTGAAGACCGCTTCTCTGTTTTCTCAGAGGATGTAAAATTAAAAGAACGGCTTTTGAAGTATGAATGTAGTGCAGAATTCACGGTAACAGATTATCTGAAAAAGAAGGCCCAGTTCTTGCTGTTGGATGCAGATGCCTCATCAGATAGCGGTTCGGGTAGAAAGTCAAGGAGACAGAAGAAACCGAATGAACCGAAGGTGCCGAAAGTCGCTTCGAAGGAGGTAAGTTATGATTTCTATATGCAGGGAATGACGGTAGATCAGATTGCTGCTAAGCGGGGTTATACCAAAGGTACCATTATTGGTCATCTTACTCCTTATGTGAAAGAAGGAAAGATTGGACTGCGGGCGCTGATTTCAAGTGCCCATGAAAAGAAAATCCGTGATTTCATGAAGGCTCATCCTGAATTGGAGCTTTTTAGTGAAATAAAGGAAGCTTTGGGAGCTGGTATTGATTATTACGAAATCAAACTGGTTCATGATTTGATGGAGGGGGAATAAAGGTTTTCTTCCACCATATTATAATAATAGCCGTAACTATATTTGCAGTAGTTACGGCTATTGTTTTTCTTAAAAATCTAGAGTTGGCTCACAGCCTTTTCCAACTGCTGTAAAGCCTGTTTGATAACACTTCTTGGTGCAGCCACATTCAATCGCATGAATCCTTCTCCGCCAGGTCCGAACATCTCCCCATCATTCAATGCCAGATGAGCCTTGTCGATGAATAGGTCGAGAAGCGCATCGTGTGAAAGATGCAGGTCTCGGCAGTTGAGCCATACGAGGAAGGAAGCCTGTGGATTCCTATTGATTATGTCCTGTTATTTGTCTTCCTGCTGGCTGTTCATTCCACCTGTCTGAATGCCCTGCTTTTCTTCCTGGAAATCATTTTTGATGTTGGATTTCACCTTTTGGAATTGCTTCTTGGTGTTGCCGAATTTCCAGGTGAGTGTGAGGCTGATCTGGCGCAGAGGCACCTTTACCGTCATATTCTGTACATAGTCTGAACCCACAGTTTTCTGCTTGATGTTGAGCTTGTCATCGGTTGGTGTGAGGAACATCAGACTCAAGTCCAGCTTATCCTTGACGATGGATTTGGAGAGGGTGGAGTAGAAGAATGACATTCCGCTCTGATAGCCTTGCAGGTTGTGCTGTTTGCTCTGAATGATACTTCCTATTGTCCATTGCAACTCCCAAGGAAGTGTCTGTTGCAGATTGATCATCGTACTGCTGTTCCAGCCATGATTCTTCCATCCCAATACTTCACTTCGCAAATCATTGTAGCTCAGACTCTCGTTCAGCATCAATCTCGTCTTCTTGAACACCAGCCAGTTGGCAAAGACATTCAGACTGGCGTTGCGGGTTTTCGAAACATTGCCGTAGGTGGTGTTGAGCAGGTTGTCTGCATCGATGAACGAATACTGCTCTATCTGGTTGTTGCAGAATCCGTAGCCCAGAGTTGTACTCAGAATGAATCGTGGATTGTAATAATTAAATACCATGTTCACCTGATGCGACTTCACCACGTCGAGGTCTGTATTACCATAGCTAATGGCGGTAGGATTACTGCGGTCAACATAAGGGTTGAGGTAGGTAATTCCCGGACGGGTGATGCGCATGCTGTAGTTCACACCGAGATTCATGCCTGGAGCGATGGCGTAAGAGATGCTGGCGCTCGGTACGAGATTGCCGTAATCTTTATCAAAATCATCACCCTTACCCTGTTCAAACTTCACTTTCTCCCAGGTCTGTTCGTATCGGGTTCCCAGCATGGTTCCTATCTTTCCGAAGTTTCCCTTCCATTCAGCATAGGCGGCAAGAATGTTCTGGGTGTTCTTATACTCCATACTGTTGGCAGGGTTCAGCGTCTCTGTTTTATCTGCCGCCACATCGTAGTAGCGTGAATTGCTTCTGTTGATGCGGGCTATGTATTTGGCTCCGAAATTCAGGCGCTGGGTGGCGCTGAGCGAATGGGTAAAATCTGCCTGGAAAGTATGTTCTGTGCCGCGCATCTTGCTCTTCGAGAGTAGGTCGTTGAGCTGGAGAGCCGTTACATGGCTGATGTCGTCGTAGAACGTATAGTTGTCAGTGTGAGATGGGTTGGTGCTGAAGAGATAGCTGAGAATGAGGTAGTTCGTGCGCTCCTTGTTGAAAAATCGCTGATAATCGATGCTTCCGTTGAAGGAGGTATTGCCCAGGTTCTGTTTCATCTCATTGCCATATTCGAATCCTTTGCCATAGATTCCGCCTGTCATCTTTGTGAGTGGATGGCCTGTAATTTTCTGGTTGAAGGTGGTCAGTCCTGTCGTAGCGCTGATGCTGCTCAGCGAGTCGAGTTCGTAGCTCAAACTGATGTTGCCCATAGAGAAAGGCTGCTTCATATCCGAATTCTGGTAATAGTTCATCGTGCTGCCATCCTTCTGGAATCGGTCGAAGGAGATGGTGGTTCCATCCATGCGCTGATGATTGTACATTCCGTTGGCACTATAGGTGAGCTTGCCCTGCTGGCCGCTGATGAAGGCGGAGATGCGCTGTGTCTGGTTGCCGGCAGCTGCACTGATGTTGCCATTATAGCCATTGCTGAAGTCGTTGCCTCCGGCTCCATTCACTGCTTGCTTGTTGAGTACGATGTTGAGCACGCCGCCCGTACCTTCAGCATCATATTTGGCTCCCGGATTGGTGATTACTTCTATGTTTTTTACCATAGTTGCCGGCATTGCCTTGAAAATCTGCGAAGGGTTGGCAGAGAACATCGGATTCGGCTTTCCATCCACATACACTTTGAAACTAGATGAACCGTTCACGGTGATATTGTCCTGTCCATCTACCGTAACCATCGGCACCTTGCGCAGCATGTCGAGAACGGTAGAGGCCTTGGCGTCAGCATCCTGCTGCACGTTGTAGGTCATCTTGTCGGTCTCCATTTTTACCAGAGGTTTCGAGGCAACCACGGTAACGCTTGCCAGGTCGAAGTCCTTCCATATCGAGTCGTTTTTCTCGACATCACTCTGTGCGAAACTTTCGAGTGAGCAGACGAGCAGGGTGCTCATCAATATCAATGATTTCTGTTTCATATTCTTCCCTTTTCTTATTCTTTTTAAGTTCATGCGCCTTTCTTTTGTAGATTGGCGATGCAAAGATAAGGTGTTTTCTTGAAACAGCAATGAATGGGAGAGGGGTTTAACCCAACAATAACCTACTGGCTCATCCGGTTAACGTAGAGATAACATTTGTATGGCAAAAATGCAGCAAAAAAAGCAAATTGTAACAGAAACATTCGTTTATCTCGAATTTTATTTGTAATTTCGCGCCAAAAACAAAAATAAGGATATTTATGAATAAACTGATTCTGAAAACAACAAAAAGTGGACTGCTGGCAGCTGCCCTGATGGCTTCAATCTCTGCCAGTGCCGAAACTATAGAGGTGAAAACGCTGAAATATGCAGGCCCCTATGCCGTAGCACAGCCTTGGATGGCTGACAGTGTGAACATCAAGGGCGAAGCGTTCGACCTTAAGCAGTTGCTCGATTCGCCACTGTCTTTCACCTTATTAAATAAGGGCAAGGAGGTGAGTGCAGCCCAACTCCTTGCCGACAAGCAGCAGGATGCGCTCCATCTGGCTTCTTTCTGCGTATCTAACACCCAGCGCACTAAAGCAACCATTGCGGTAGAAGGATTGGAGCAATACCGCCTGTTCGTAGACGGCGAACAGGTAGCGGTGAACGGCGATAAGGCTGAAACCATCCTGACTCCTTCGCAGCATACGGTTGTCATCAAATATCTTACCCGGAAGAATGCATCTTCTGATAAGAAATCTATCAAGTTGACCGTAACCGCAGCCAACGGTGCTCCGCTTTCTGTAGGTGATGCGGCAGCCAAGCGCGCCTATAATATCTATGATGTGATTTGTGCGCCCAACTATCCGAGTGTTTCTATCTCACCAAACGGAAAGTTTATCGTAGTTCGGAAAACCTGGGTAGATAGAAAAGGTAATAACCATAGCATTAGCGAATTGCGCAACTCTCAGACTAACAGAGTGATGGCTACATTTGAGGAAAGCGTAAAATGGATGCCTGCAAGCAATAAACTGTATTTCACCCAGAAGGCGAGCGACAGCAGTATTGCCGGAGAAGAAAAGCAGGATGGCACATTGCAGCTCATCACCATCAATCCGCTGACGATGGAGCGCGAAGTGCTGGCAAGCCATCTTCCTGAAGGCTGGTTCCAGTTTACACCCGATGAAAAAACGCTCATCTATACGCTCACTACTGAAGGCAGAAAAAAGGATCCGCAAGTTTATGATGTAAAAGAACCGGAAGACAGACAGCCTGGTTGGCGCGAGCGTAGCAATCTCGCCAAATATGATCTTGCATCGGGCATTCTCCAGCCGCTTACCTTCGGTTACCACAACATCTATCTGATGGATATTTCTGCCGATTCGCGTTATCTGCTGATAGGAAAGGAAGAGGAGCGACTCACTAAGCGTCCTACAACCCTGACATCATTCTACCGCCTGGATTTGGGCAGTATGAATGCATCTTCAGCCACAACGCCAAAGGTAGAAACCCTGATAGAAAAGGGCGAATTTCTGAACAGCGCCCAGTTCTCGCCGGATGGCAAGAGCATTCTCGTGAGCGCTTCGCCGGAAGCTTTCAACGGCATTGGAAAGAATGTGGAAGAAGGACAGACACCTAGCATGATCGACACCCAGCTCTATCTGATGACCTTGTCGGATAAGAAGGTTCGTCCGCTGACCAAGGATTTCAATCCGAATGTGCAGAGTGTGGATTGGAGTAAGGCAGATGGCAACATCTACTTCACGGCAGAAGATAAGGATTGCGTGCATCTCTTCCAGCTCAATCCGAAATCGGGTAAGTTTACGCTTCTCAAGACTCCTGAAGAGTACATCAAGAGTTTCTCGCTTGCATCTTCTGCAGCAGAAATGGCTTTCTCCGGTCAGAGTGCATCCAATGCCGACCGACTCTATAAGATGAATACGAAGGCGCTGAAATCGCAATTGGTTGACGATTTGAGTGCGCGCGAACTGAAGGATGTTGAACTGGGCGAATGCAAGGCTTGGAATTTTGTCAATTCAAGGGGCGACACCCTTTGCTGCCGTTACTATCTGCCACCTCATTTTGATGCTGCCAAGAAGTATCCGATGATAGTGAACTATTATGGCGGATGCAGTCCTACGAGCCGCATGTTCCAGAGCCGTTATCCTCATCATGTTTATGCGGCAATGGGCTATATAGTGCTGGTTGTAAATCCTAGTGGAGCCACCGGATTCGGTCAGAAATTCTCAGCCCGCCATGTAGATACGGCAGGCGAGGGAGTGGCTGAAGACATCATCTCCAGCACCCAGGCTTTCTGTGATGAGCATGCTTTCGTAAACCGTAAGAAGATAGGCTGCATCGGCGCCAGCTACGGCGGATTCATGACTCAGTATCTTCAGACCAAGACCGACCTCTTTGCAGCCGCCATCTCGCATGCAGGCATCAGCGACCACACTAGCTATTGGGGTGAGGGCTATTGGGGCTACAGCTACAGCGAAGTTTCTATGGCGAACGAATATCCTTGGACCAACAAGCATCTCTTTGTAGATCAGAGTCCACTCTATAATGCCGACAAGATTCATACTCCGCTGCTGTTTGTTCACGGCACGGCAGATAATAATGTGCCTGTGGGCGAGAGTATCCAGCTCTATACAGCGCTGAAACTCCTTGGCCGTCCTACGGCGATGGTATTGGTAGATGGTCAGGATCATCACATCATCGACTACGAGAAGCGACTGAAATGGCAGAACACCATCTTTGCCTGGTTTGCCAAGTGGTTGCAGGACGATGCTTCCTGGTGGACGGAAATGTATGGTGATGAAAAGATGTAGTTGAAGCTTCGGCAGAAATGCCAGCTTCAGTCTCTATCAAAATAAGAAAAGAGATTATGTTCCTGTAAGTCGGGAATATAATCTCTTTTCTTTTATATGTTTATTTCTTGCAGTTTAGCGTGATAAGCAGAGAAATCATGGCGAAGGCGATTCCTACGATGCAGACACCTAGCCAGTCGGCTTGCGTCCAGACGTATCCGGCACAGAAAGTGCCTAGCGAACCACCGATGAAATAGCTGGTCATGAAAATGGTGTTGGCGCGGTTGGAAGCCTGCGGAATCTCCTGCAGACAACCACTCTGATTGCTGAGCTGCTGACATTGCAGACCGATGTCAACCAGGATGATGGCTGCGATGAGTCCGGCGTAAGTGTTGCCGAAAAGCAAGGCTATTGCCCAGGCGATGATCTGCATTCCTGCTCCGAACAGATTGAATTTTCGAATGCCAAACCTAGGAATCAGTTTTCCAACACCACTGGCAGCAACGGCTCCCATGATTCCGCAAAGTCCGAGCATTCCTACCATATCACTTCCTGCGCTGAAAGGTGGCTGCGCCAGATGGAACGCCAGACAAGACCATATTGCCATCATACTGCCGAACCCGAAGGCTGCACGGGTGGAATAGATGCGGATAGAAGAATGGAAAAAGAAAATTTCTGCTATCGTGGTCATCAGCCCTCTGTAGGTTCCTACATAGTTGCGCTTCATTTCAGGCATCATCAGCAGCATGATTCCCATGCAAAACACCATCACGAAAGCAGCTATGATAAACATCTCCCGCCATCCCAGCCATTCGCCGATGTAGCCGCTGATTACTCGTGAGGCAAGAATGCCCGTCAGCAGTCCGGAGAGTACAATGCCCATATTCCTGCTCTTGTTCTTGGGTTCCGAAAACTGTCCGGCTATCGGAATGAAGAACTGCGGAATCACCGAACAGGCGCCAATCAGCAGTGAAGCTCCCCAGAGCATCCAAACGTTTTGCGCTGCAGCCATCACGATTGCCATCAATGCTGCAATGGTCATATTTACAAGGATGAGTTTCTTGCGCGAAAGCATGTCGCCCAAGGGGATGAGGAAGAATAAGCCCAGCGCATAACCTATCTGGGTAATGACGGTGATGAGGTTAGCCTTCTGCTCGGTAATATCCAGGTCGTGGCGGATGAGTTCGAGAAGCGGCTGATTGTAGTAGCAGTTGGCTACGGTGAGTCCTGCGACGATAGCCATCATCAGAAGAATGCTGCGGGGAATGCCCTGATTTTCTTTTAGCTGTATCATTTTCTGTCTGTTTGTTTCTTTGTTTTGAGTGCAAAGTTACGAAAAAATTCTCGGCAATCAAAGTTTTTGGGAACGATTTCTTGGGAAAATCTTCTCTCTCATGCAGAAAATCTTCTTTCTCATGCAGAAAAAGTTTCTGTTCTTTCCCTCTCGCGCGTACCTTATTATATGTATATAGTGCTGCTCTGAAGAGGTGTTGGCGCGCACCCTTGTTACGCTAAAAACACCGAAAAGTGTTAAAATTAGGCTGTTTCCGAACACATTAAAAACTTTAACCTTTGTTAGCATTTTGTAAGTGGTTGATTTTTAGCGATTTGTAATTTTGTTACAAAATCACCTAAAAAAAAATCGCAAAAAAAAGAACAACGTATCAAAAAAATGCTTACCTTTGCATCGTTCAAAAGAACAAATGATTGTTTTACAGATTTTAAAAAAGCAAAGAAAATGAAGAAATTAGTTTTTATGTTCGTAGCTATCGCAGCTATCTCTTTCGCATCATGTGGTAACAAAACAGCTCAGAACACAGCTTCTGCTGATTCTGACACAGCTCAGGTAGATACAACTGCTGCTGACACTGCTGCTGCTGATACAGCTGCTGCTGATTCTGCTAAGTAATTTGAAATTACTTGCGAACGAAAAATGAGAGAAACAACCGCTGGACTTCGGTCTAGCGGCTTTTTCGTTTTATAGAGACTATGTTTCATTTTTTTAGGTTACCTTTTAGAATATTAGAAAAGATAATTTATGATAGATTCAAGTGCCTTCCAAGGTAAAAAGGCAGCTTACTATACGCTAGGCTGCAAACTCAACTTCTCTGAAACTTCCACTTTTGGCAAAATGCTCGAAGATATGGGCGTCATTACTGCTAAAAAGGGGGAGAAAGCTGATATTTGTCTGATTAACACCTGCTCGGTAACAGAAGTTGCCGATCATAAATGCCGTCAGGCTATCCACCGGATGGTGAGAAACAATCCGGGCGCATTCGTTATCGTGACGGGCTGTTATGCGCAGCTCGAATCTGAGAGTGTCAGCAAGATAGAGGGTGTAGACCTCGTGTTGGGCGCTAACGAGAAGGCGCACTTGATTCAATATCTCAGCGATGCATGGGCGCAGAAGTTTGCTCAGGAAAACGGATTGGCTGCTCAGGCCCCTCAGAACGTCGATACGGAAAGTTCTCAGAACGTCGATGCTGCGGCTCTTCATCAGCATTATAGCGTGAAGACGAAGGAAATCAAGACCTTCCAGCCTTCTTGCTCGCGTGGCAACCGTACCCGTTATTTTCTGAAGGTACAGGACGGCTGCAATTATTATTGCACCTATTGCACCATTCCATTTGCCCGAGGCAATTCGCGCAACCCGAGCATCCAGTCGCTTGTGGCTCAATGTGAGCAGGCGGCTGCTGAAGGCGGTAAGGAAATCGTCATTACCGGTGTGAATATCGGTGATTTCGGTCAGACTACCCACGAGCGATTCATCGACCTTGTCAAGGCGATGGATCAGGTAGAAGGAATCAAGCGTTACCGCATCTCGAGTCTGGAGCCTGATCTCTGTGATGATGATCTCATAGAGTATTGTGCCCAGAGCCGTGCCTTTATGCCTCATTTCCACATTCCTCTGCAGAGCGGAAGCGATGAGGTGCTCAAGCTGATGCACCGCCGTTACGACAAGGCGCTCTTTGCCCACAAGGTGAATCTTATCAAGGAGAAAATGCCTGATGCGTTTATCGGTGTCGATGTGATGGTGGGCTGTCGCGGCGAAACTCCGGAGTGTTTTGAAGAATGCTATGAGTTCCTGAAGAGTCTGCCTGTTACCCAGCTTCACGTCTTCCCTTATTCTGAGCGTCCGGGCACGGCTGCCTTGAAGATTCCGTATGTGGTTGACGAGAAGGAGAAGAAGAAACGCTCCAAGCGACTGTTGGAGTTGAGCGATCAGAAGACGCAGGAATTCTATGCTCAATACATCGGTACAGAGGCTGAGGTTCTCTTCGAAAAGGCGCCAAGAGGCAAGGCAATGCATGGATTCACCAAGAACTATATCCGCGTAGAACTTTCGCCGGCTCTCGCCAAGGAAGAATACGACAACCAGCTTATCAAGGTTCGCCTGGGTGATTTCAATCACGATAAGACGGCGCTGAAGGGAGAGCTTCTTTAGTTGATAGTTTATAGTAAATAGGGCTTGTTGATAGTTTATAGTTAATAGGGCTAAGTAAAAAGGGTTAATCGTAAAGTTCAAAGTCCAATGTATTACAACGATTTTGGAACATGGATCCGGAAGCAGTTTCCTTATTTCCGTGTTCAGAAGATTTCGATAGACGCGGGATTCTCCTGTCCTAACAGAGATGGAAGGATTTCGAGTGGCGGATGTACGTATTGCGACAACCGCACCTTCAATCCGAGCTATTGCGACCGGAAAAAGTCGATTACTGAACAGCTGGAGGAGGGAAAGGCTTTCTTCAGCAGGAAGTATCCTGATATGAAATATCTGGCTTATTTCCAGGCTTATACCAATACATACGCCAGGGTGGAGCAACTGAGGCAGATGTATGAAGAGGCTCTTGAGGTGGAAGATGTGGTGGGAATCGTTATCGGAACCCGTCCGGATTGTGTGAGCGATGAATTGCTCGATTATCTGGAAGAACTGAACCGCCGAACCTTCGTGCTGGTGGAATATGGCATTGAGAGTGCCAATGATGAAACCTTGAAACGCATCAACCGCGGACATGATTTTGCCTGTTGCCGTAGTGCTGTGGAGCGTACTCATGCCAGGGGAATCCTTACGGGCGGCCACATCATCATCGGTTTGCCGGGAGAAGATGCGGAAGAAAGTCTGCGCCAGGCTCCTCTCATCTCTTCCTTGCCGCTTGATATTCTCAAGATTCATCAGATGCAGATTATCAGGGGCACCCGGCTGGCACAGGAATATGCTGAGCATCCCTTCCATGTTTACACGGTAGAGGAATATATTGATGTCATCGTGAAATACATCCGTCTGCTCAGAAAGGATTTGGTGCTGGAGCGCTTCGTCAGTCAGTCGCCCAAAGAACTGCTGGTTGCTCCCAAATGGGGACTCAAGAACTATGAGTTTACCAATCTCCTGAATAACAGATTAAAGAGTTTACAATAAATATGGCAAAAGTAGCAATCGTTATATTAAACTGGAATGGACAGAAGATGCTGGCAAAGTATCTTCCGAATGTCATCGAATATTCCCGTCAGGATGCTGAAATCTGGGTGGCAGACAATTCTTCTTCTGATGGTTCGATGCACCTTCTGGAGACTCAGTTTCCTCAGGTGAAGACCATCGTGCTGGAGCAGAATTTCGGCTTTGCTGAAGGCTATAACCGTGCCTTGAAGCAGATTGATGCAGAATATTACGTGCTCCTGAATAGCGATGTAGAGGTTTCGCATCATTGGCTTACACCGCTCATCGAGTTTATGGATTCGCATCAGCAGGTGGCTGCCTGCCAGCCTAAGTTGCTTGCCGAATACGATAAGGACAGCTTTGAGTATGCTGGCGCTTGCGGCGGATTCCTCGACAAATACGGCTATCCGTTCTGTCGCGGCCGCATCTTTGATACGGTAGAGCGCGATAACGGGCAGTATGATTACCAGCAGGAAATCTTGTGGGCTACGGGTGCCTGTATGATGATCCGCTCAAAGGATTATTGGACTGCTGGCGGTTTAGACGGCCGTTTCTTTGCTCATAATGAAGAGATAGATCTTTGCTGGCGCTTGCGTCTGATAGGTAGAAAAATCTACTGCATTCCTGAGAGTGAGGTTTATCATGTGGGTGGTGGAACCCTGCCGAAAAGCAATCCGATGAAGACTTATCTGAATTTCAGAAATAATTTAACCATGCTTTATAAGAATCTGAGTGATACGGAGTTGACTCATGTAATGCGTATGCGAAGATTCCTGGATTACCTTGCTGCTTTCGAGACATTGCTTCTGAATCGCAACTGGGGGGACTTCAAGGCTATCTTCAAGGCGCGTAGGGCTTTCAAGGCATGGAAACATGAGTTTGACGAAGATCGCAGAAAGATACAGGCGGGCAGGGTGAAGGAGGAGATTCCGCAGGTTTACAATCTCTCTATCATCTGGCAATATTACGCCAAGGGCAAGAAACTCTTCTCGCAGTTGTAGACTATTAATAAACAAACTTAAAAATAAAATCTATGAAGAAAAAACAAATGATGATGGCGCTGGTTTCGCTGATAGTTCTGTCAGCCCAGGCGCAGGTTAATTTCCAGGTGTCGGTTTCCAATCCTTCCAAGGTGGCAAGAACCGATGCTCCGGTGGTGGTAGATCTCAGCAAGTTGGGAGCTATTGGTGACATTCAGCGCGCTGTAGTAACCGTTGACGGTAAGGAGATTCCTTCACAGCTCGACGACATCAACCGCGATTGTACCAACGATGAACTCTGTTTCCTTGCCGATTTGGGCAAGAAAGAAACCAAGACCTATCAGGTGCACCTCTATCGTGAGGGCGAGCAGGCACAGTATCCGGCTCGTACCTTTGCCGAACTCTGTCTGCCAAGCAGAAACAGGAAGCTGGCTAAGAACAGGCAGGATATTTATCTGCGTAGCATCTCGTTTGATAAGAAGACCAAGGACCCTTATCACTACGTCCATTCTCATGGCATCTGTTTCGAAAGCGAACTGATTGCCATGCGTGTTTATTTCGACCATCGTCAGACCATCGACCTTTATGGCAAAATCAACAAGGGACTGGTGGTTCAGGATACGCAGTTCTATCCTTCAGAAGAGCAGATTCAGGCTGGTTCGGGCGATGATTGTCTCTGGGTAGGCAATACCTACGGGCTGGGTGCGCTCCGTGGCTGGGACGGTAAAGACCAAGTGCTGTTCAACAACGTGAAATACCAGGAGCAGCGCGTCATTTCAGAAGGTCCGCTCCGTGCCATCGTCGAGGTAGTGGATAAGGGTTGGGTTCCGGCTCCGGGCTTGCAGCCTGTCAATGCCACCATCCGTTACACCATCTATGCCGGTCATCGCGATTTCGACGTAGATGTATTCTTCAACAAGGATGTTTCTGATTATCAGTTTGCTACAGGACTCATCAACGTAAAGGGTTCCAGCGAATTTGCTGATGGCAAGGGATTGCGAGGCTGTTATGGCAGCGACTGGCCAACAGGCAAGGACGATGGAAAGCACAAGCTGGAGACCGTAGGCTTGGGCATTTATGTGCCACAGTCAGCCCTGGTTAGTCAGCAGCCAGCCAATAAGGATTGCTATACTCTGGTGGTGAAACCTGCAGGCAGCCAGCTCAGTTATAAGCTTGCTTATACCAGTGCCAACGAAACCTATGGTTTCAAGGGCGAGAAGGAGTGGTATGAGTGGTTGAAAGCCTGGAAGAAGCAGATAGAAGAGCCGGTTCAGGTTTCAGTTTCTGTCATCATCCGATAAGCAGAAAACTGCGCAAATAGCCAGCAATGAGCAAAAAAGCCTTACGTTTTGCTCATTGCTGGCTATTTTGCAAACAAATTTAAGAGAAAAACCCATTTTTTTTGCGAATGCGTATGATTTTTTAGCAAAAAAGCTTGGTAATTTAAATAATTTTTAGTATTTTTGCAGTCGTAACTCGAAGATTTGTAAATTATCGTGAAAAGTTTTTTTAATTATATAGTCATATTAGCAATAGTGCTTCTCAGTTCGGCCTGCGAGTTTAAGTTCAAGCCGAACGAGGAAGGAGAGGCTGTGCCCCTGTCAGTACAGCGTTACGACCGATTGGAAAGCAGATATCTTACTACCGGTGATTTCTCAGCCCTGCAGCAGATGAACACCGATTACCCGATAGAAACCCGTACGCTGATAGAGAAAATGCTTCAGCTTGGCACCATTACCGACGCCAATATCAGCAACCGTTTCCTCATGTTCTATCAGGATTCTACCCTGCAGGCACTTATTGCCGATGCTGAGGCAGAATTTGCCAATATGGAAGACATCAACGAACAGCTGAAATCTGCCTTCTCACGTCTGAACAGTTGGATTCCGGAGCTCCAGCAGCCTTGTTTCTATGCCCAGATTGGCGCTCTCGACCAGAGCATCGTAGTAGGAGAGCACTCAGTAGGAATTTCGCTCGATAAATACATGGGCGAAAACTATCCGCTCTACAAGAAATTCTATACGCCGCAGCAGCGCAGCACCATGTCGCGCCAGTATATTGTGCCAGATTGCCTTACCTTCTATCTGCTGAGCATCTTTCCGATGGATCAGTTCGACACCCGTCCGCAGCTCGACCGCGATCTGCACATGGGCAAGATTATGTGGGCTGTAAACAAGGCGATGGGCAAGGAGATTTTCAAGACCAAGTATGTGAATACAATCAACGCTTATGTAAAGCGCAACCCTAAAGTAACGGTAAAACAACTGCTCAAGGACGAAGATTATTCGCCTATAGAGGCATTACATAAAGATTAACACATGAAAAGATTTCCAGTTTTTATTGCAACTATCATGATGGTTTCAGCAATGCAAGCTGCAGATAAACTCGACCTGAAGGCCATTACCTCCGGCGAGTTTGCTGCCTCTTATGTTACCGGTATTAACCCTATTGATGGCACCGATTTGTACGCTTCTATCAGCAATGATGGCAAGCAGGTTATCAGTTATTCGTTCAAGACGGGCAAGCAGATGAGCATCCTCTTCGATGTGAACGCAGTCAAGGCTCCCTTCGAACAGATTGAGGGTTATGTAATCAGTCCTGATGGCAAGAAATTGCTTATCATGACCCATCGCGAGGCTATCTACCGCCGCTCGTTCAAAGCTGAGTATTTCGTATATGATATTGCTAAGAAGAGTTTGAAGAAGCTTTCCCTGGGTGTTAACCAGCAGGTGGCTACCTGGTCGCCTGATTCACGCCACATCGCCTTCGTAAAGGATAACAATCTCTTTGTTACCGATGGAGATAAGGAAACCCAAATTACCCGCGACGGTAAGTTCAACGAGGTAATCAATGGTATTCCTGATTGGGTTTACGAAGAGGAGTTCAGCTTCAACCGCGCCTTTGCATGGAATGCGGATGGAACTGCCATCGGATGGATACGCTTCGACGAATCGCACGTAAAGACTTATTCTCTGCAGATGTTTGAAGGTTCTCATCCTACCCATAGCGAGTATCACGACTATCCGGGAGAGTATTCCTATAAATATCCTAAGGCAGGACAGGACAACTCTAAGGTGAGCCTCTGGAGCTATGATATGAAGAACGGCAAGACCGTGGCGCTCGATGTGCCTGTAGATTCCGACGGCTATTATCCACGCATCAAGACATCGCCAGACGCCAACAGTCTGATTGTCTATACGATGAACCGCCATCAGGATGACATGCGCCTCTATGCAGTCAATCCTTTCACCGGCAAGAGCAGGATGCTCATCAAGGAGAGTGTGCCTAAGTTTGTAAAGGAAGAGGTGATTGAAAACAGCATCGTGGGCAAGAAGAACATCCTGCTGCCTAGCGACCGCGACGGCTTCATGCATCTCTATCTCTATGATATGAACGGCAAGCTCCTGCGCCAGGTAGAGAAGGGCAACTATGATGTTACCTCTATCTACGGAATGGATGAGAAGACGGGCGATGTTTATTTCCAGGCTGCCAAGCTCAATGCGCACGACCGCCAGGTTTACGTGGCTCATAAGAACGGAAAGGTGGAGCGCCTTACCGATGCGGCTGGTTCCAACTCGGCTTACTTCTCGGGCGATTACCGCTATTTCGTCAATACCTGGAGCAGCTACAGCCATCCTTATGTCTTCACCGTACGCAGCAACAAGGGCAAGCTTATCAAGACATTGGAAGACAACAAACAGCTGCTCGAAAAGACACGGAAGTATAATTGGGGCAAGCGCGAGACTTTCTCTTTCACCACTTCCGAAGGTGTGAAACTGGACGGCTGGATGGTGAAGCCTGTAGATTTCGACGCCAGCAAGAAGTATCCTGTCATCCTCTTCCAGTATTCCGGTCCGGGCAACCAGCAGGTGCTCGATTCATGGAGCACGGGCAGTATGGGCAATGGCGGTGCTTTCGATTATTATCTTGCTCAGGAAGGATTCATCATAGCCTGCGTAGATGGTCGTGGAACAGGCGGTAGAGGAGCTGAGTTTGAGAAGTCTACCTATCTCCGTCTGGGCGATTTAGAGTCGAAAGACCAGGTTGAGACAGCTCTCTACATGGGTTCTCTGCCTTATGTAGACAAGGATAATATCGGCATTTGGGGCTGGAGCTATGGTGGTTTCAATACGCTGATGAGTATGAGCGAGGGCCGTCCTGTGTTCAAGGCAGGTGTGGCTGTGGCTCCTCCTACCTGCTACCGCTTCTATGATTCGGTTTATACTGAGCGCTACATGCGCACTCCTAAGGAGAACGAAGAGGGTTACAAGGTGAACCCTATCGAGCGGGTAAAGCAGCAGCATGGTGCGTTGCTTATCTGTCACGGATTGGCAGATGACAATGTGCATCCGCAGAATACCTTCGAATATGCTGAGGCGTTGGTTCAGGCAGACAAGGACTTCAAGACCCTGTGGTACACGAACCGTAATCACGGCATTTCGGGTGGTAATACCCGTAACCATCTGCTTCGCCAGATAGCTAACTGGTTCAAGCAGAACCTGAAGTAGAAAATGATATGATATAAAAAAGTGAAGCCATTCCCGGCTGAAAGGGAATGGCTTCTTCATTTAATGTTCTCCTTATTACTTTGCAGAGTAAGGATAGTTTGATTTCTTATTCAGTTTTAGCGCCTTTTCTGCGCTCTTCTTTCTTGGCTTTCTTAGCCTTCTTCACTTTTACCTCTTCAACCTCTTCATCGTTTGGCTGAACAGATGAAAAATGAAAATCAGTAGAGTTGATGGTCTTCACCTGATAAGGGCTAGGCGCATCGTTCATCTGCTGTCCGTTCTTTGCCTTCTTAGCCTTTGGCTTCTGAATGTATCTTGCATAGAGCTTGTACCATTTCTTTTCAGCCTTCTTCTGGTTGAAGTCAAACATCACGATACACGTGCGGTTGCCGGCACCTTTCTGCTCCAGATAGTCGCGCAACTGGTATGAATAGTTCTCGCGGCTTACCAGAAACTTGTTCTTGCGGGTGAAATAGGCAGAATCAACCTTCTGAACGTCTGTGAAATAGACTGTAGAGTCATTAAACGACGAGGCAAATCCAAAGATGTATGCAGTCTTAACTTCGTTCTTGGCTGATGCAGAGAGCGAGCTGAAACATGCTAATGCAATAGATGCTAATGCAATTTTTGTAATTTTCATTTCTTTTTCTGTCTTATTTTGTTTTGTGCTGTCTGCCCCATCAGTCTGCAGGATCTTTCCTTATCCCAGATAGGACTTCAGCAGTTTATCTGTCGTACTGTTCCGGAGTCGCCTTATCGTTTTATCCTTGATCTGGCGTACTCTTTCCCTGGTGAGATGATACTTGGTTCCGATTTCTTCAAGCGTCAGTTCAGGTGTTCCTATGCCATAGAAGGCAGCAATGATTTTCTGGTCTTTGTCCGGCAGCGTCTTGAGCAGTCTTTCTATTTCAGCTCTCAGCGACTCTGTCAGCAGTTCATTGTCGGTCGGATCATCCGAATTGGCCATCAGGTCGAGCATGCTGCCATCTTCATCATCAGAAAAAGGAGCATCCACGCTCAGGTGGCGACTTGTCGATGTAGCCTTCATGGCGTTCTCTATCTTGTCTTCCGGCAAGTCTACGCGGTCAGCCATTTCATCTACACTCGGTTTGCGTTCAAATTCCTGTTCAAACTTACTCATCTCTCTGTTAATTTTGTTAACGCTTCCCACCTGGTTTTGCGGAAGGCGCACAATTCTGCTCTGCTCGGCTATTGCCTGCAGAATGCTCTGGCGAATCCACCATACGGCGTAAGAGATGAACTTAAAGCCTCGGGTTTCATCAAACTTCTGTGCGGCTTTGATAAGCCCCACATTTCCTTCGTTGATAAGATCAGGCAAACTGATCCCGTGGTTCTGGTATTGTTTGGCAACAGACACCACGAAACGGAGATTGGCTTTTGTTAATCTCTCCAATGCCCTACGGTCACCTTTTCTTATACGCTGAGCGAGCTCCACCTCTTCATCTGTAGAGAGCAGCTCTTCATGAGCAATATCTTGAAGATATTTTTCTAACGATGCGCTTGCGCGATTCGTAATTGATTGAGTAATTTTTAATTGTCTCATGCTGGCATCAAATTTTAAGTAGTTGCAAAAATACACTTTTTTGTTTAAATACCAAAAAAAATAGTAGATATTTTTCAGAAATACCTACTATTTTATTGTTTTTTGTCTGTTTCTTGAGTTTTTGGCAGTAAAAATGCCTTTTTCACTACTCAATCATGAGACGTTTCTCTTAAAACTCTTACCCTTAGTCTTTCTGCAGCGGAACAGCGAAGTAAGCCTTCTTGCCTGTTGGCCATATACCCTGAATGTAGAGCACTGGGTCCTTGCTGGTAGAAGCACTCTTTACAGCCTTCTGCAGGTCATCAATCGTATTGATGTTGTTGTCGTTGATGCGCTGGATGATGAAACCGCGTGAAATGCCACCATCCTTCAGGGCGCCGCTGTTCACCTTCATCACCTCTACACCATACTTGATGTTGAGCTGGTTCTTCTGGCTCTCTGTAATAGGGCGGAAGCTGCCACCGAGCACGTCGAGGTCGGCACTCTTGATAACCGAAGTATTACCCTGGGCATTCTTCAGCGTGATGGTCTTGGTGCTTGCCTTCTTGTTGCGCAGGTAGGTGATGCTCATCTTGTTGCCAGGGCGCTTGCCGTTCAGGATTTCCTGCAGCTCAGCCATCTTGGTCACCTTCTTGCCGTCAACCTTGGTAATCACGTCACCTTCCTTCAGTCCTGCCTCAGCACCGTTGCCGTCTTCATCAACCTTGGCAATGTAAACACCCTCGTTGGTTCCCAGGTTCACTTCCTTGCCGTTCTCCTTCTGGGCGTTGATATAGTTCAGCACATCGCTTCCCTGTATGCTCAGCATCACGCGCTGTACGCTGCCGTATTTCTTCAGGTCGTCTACCACCTTGTTCATGATAGAGGTAGGGATGGCGAAACCGTAGCCGGAGTAAGAACCGGTCTGTGAATAGAGCATGGCGTTGATGCCTACCAGTTCGCCCTGGGTGTTGACGAGTGCACCGCCCGAGTTACCTGCGTTGATGGCAGCATCGGTCTGGATGAAACTCTCTACACCGTTGGCACCGAGCGAACGTGCCTTGGCAGAGATAATGCCGGCTGTAACCGTATTGTTCAGTCCGAATGGGTTGCCCACGGCGATGACCCATTCACCCACCTTCACCTTGTCGCTGTCGGCGATAGGCAGGGTAGGCAGGTTCTTGCCGTCTACCTTGATGAGGGCGAGGTCGGTAGTCTTGTCGGTTCCGATGATGCGTGCAGAGAATTCACGGTTGTCGTTCAGCGTTACGGTCAGCTCGTCAGCACCTTCTACCACGTGGTTGTTGGTAACGATGTAGCCGTCCTGACTGATGATGACGCCCGAACCGGTAGCCTCTCTCTTCGGAGTCTGCACTTTCTGCTTGCGTGTTCCTCCGTAGCCCTGTCCCGGGTTGCCGAAGAAGCCGAACGGGTCGAAGAAACCTCCGAATGGGTCGTCCTGCACATCTACCGTCTTCACCTTCGAGTTCTGTACGTATTTAATATGTACTACAGCAGGCAGCGCCTTCTCGGCAGCATAGGTTAAGTCTACAGGCTGACCTGCTGGCGCAGCGGTAGCTGCAGGTGTAGCATTTACTTTCATGAAAGCACCGGCTGAAAATGCGAGCGAACCAACGCAGAGCACAGCCACAACATAATTACTTAATTTTTTCATGTCTCTTATTTTTTTTATTGTTTACTTTTCTTTTCCTTGGAACTGCAGCAGCTAATATCATGCCAAAAGTCAGCTTGTCATGCACCGCTCTGTTTTCCGGTTGCAAATATAGGGTCATTTTTTGAGATACGCTTCATTCTCTGCATAAATTTATTCCGTTTTAACATTTTAAATTAACACTTTAACGGCTATTAAACAAGAAATGCCCTAAATTCACAAATATTTGAATGTGAGCATGAAAAAGATAGTTTTGTATATGAAACTATCTTTTGTTAATTATTGAATATCTGTTAAACGATAGGGACTCAGAAACTCAGTTTAACCGGGAAAAAGAGTGAAAAATAGCCTTGCGAATAACTAATGATGCATAAAAAAGTGAGGAATCGTGCGATAGTATCAAAAGTTTTTTGTACTTTTGCATGTCGAAAGCAGTGCTCCGGTCTGTCGCTGGCATCTTTCAGGTGCGAGAGGAAAGTCCGGGCAGCATAGGGCATCCCACTTCCGAAACTAGAAGCTATTGGTGACAGTAGGTGTCGGTAGAAGAAAATAACCGCTTTCACTTATCCCGTTTGTCCAGTCTGGGGTGGTGAGAGTAAGGGTGAGAAGGTGGTGTAAGAGACCACCAGCTGGCGGGTGATCGTCAGGCTGTGCCATCTGGGAGCTGTAAGCTCATGTATACCGCAGATTGAGGGCGGCTCGTCCGATTGCCTTCGGGCTGCTGTGGAGGGTAGAGTGCTTGAGCCCAAGGGTGACTTTGGGACTAGATAAATGACAGACGTTCTTATTTTCAATAGGAACACAGAACTCGGCTTACAGGAGCACTGCTTTCTTTTTTTCAGCATCGCAGCCGCTATATATAATAAGGTATAAGATGCATTCATTTTTAAACGATTTTAAAAACTAGCAAGATTATGAAACTCAGAGAACCGGAAAAGCAGATATTAGATGATTTCGAACATAAGGTAACGGGCAAGATAGCGAAATATGGCAATGAGCCCGATTTCCCAAAGTTTGAGAACTATGGCATTACCCGCATGGAGCTGGATGATTATCTTTTCGATAAGCAGGCGATACTCGACATGGGTGGTTCCAAGCGCAGCCAGCTCACTATCGGCGGTTTCATCACCGTCCTCCCCGTACTGGTGCTGTCCTGTTTCCCGGATAAGTCACCCGTCTACGACAACGGCAAGATGCTCGCTACGGTCATAGCCGTCATCATCGGTCTGCTGCTGGCGTGTTTTGTCAAGGCACTTCTCCAGATGATCATCGCCTATCGCGTGAACCATCATAAGGAGCCTAAGATGGAGACCTTCATCAAGGCAGTCCTCTTCTACGAGAAGCGGTCGTAACTGTAAATAATAAACTATAAACTATAAGTAGTATGACATTACCAGACTTTATGGACTATAAGGACAAGTTCACCCAGCGTGCATTTGTCGAGAAGATTTCGCATGTTGCCAAACGTGCCGGTGCCAAGATGGTTTATACAGCGCTCATTCTCTATTATACGTTAGAGAGTGACAAGGTTTCGCTGAAGGACAAGGCTCTGATCGTAGGAGCCTTGGGTTATCTCATCAGTCCGCTCGATGTGATTCCAGACGCCATACCTATTGCCGGTTTGGGTGATGACCTGGCTGTATTGCTGTTTGTGCTCAAGAAAGTTTGGGGTGAGGTTTCAGAAGATGTAAAAGCAAAGGCTCAGGACAAGTTGAAGAAGTGGTTTGATGAAGATGAGATTCCATCAGCCGATGACCTTTTCAAGGATTCAGCCACCGATACACCGGTTTGAAAATGATAATGACCGGAAATGACCATGACCGGAAGAGCGGTGAACTTGTCGGCTCTCGAATAAACACTACCATGTGAGGTGATGTGCTTGGCAAACTTCTCGATGGTCATGATGTCAGTGTACTGTGAGATGGCGAAAGCATTCTGCTTCTCAGTCTTCACGAGTTCCAGGT